>Ga0209596_1002184_pt1 | contig 16205 bp, 20 predicted proteins | sample M_130807_MF_Meta_FD_187314 | JGI IMG/M metagenome (GOLD analysis project Ga0209596, IMG submission 187314) | Freshwater microbial communities from Lake Montjoie, Canada to study carbon cycling - M_130807_MF_MetaG (SPAdes) (version 2) | ecosystem: Environmental > Aquatic > Freshwater > Lake... | reverse complement strand
ATTTTATCAAATGTGACGACAAAAAATCAAAATATAAAGTTACTTCTATAGGAAGAGGTCCATCATATAAAAAATATAATGTATGTGCAAGTGGATTACAAATACTAACACCATCAATTATTAATAAACAAATAACTCCATCTAATAATTGGAATGATGTGTGGAAACAATTGATTATTAATAATAACTTACAGATTTTTCCTTCTTTTGCAACAAATTGGGAAACATATGATAGACTTGAACAAATATTGACAACAGAAAATTAAAATTATGAAAATACAAAAAGAAGGATTTGAATTTGATGTCATTGACCATGAATTCTGGAAAGACGAAGGATGGGAAAGATTTACATATTACTGTATTAATTTAATAAAATGATACTACCAAAAATATCAATAATTGATAATTTATTTTCACATGCTTATTCTTCAAGTAATTGGTTTAAACCATCTAAGTTTGAATGGAATTTTAAAACAATAGAAGGTGAAATTTTATTTTTTACTGATAATATGGCAATTGAAGCCAAAAAGTATAATAAATTTAAAAAATATATGTGGTTAGTAGAATCTCCAATGATTACTCCAAAATCATATGAATATGTAAACGATAATTGGCAAGATTACGATAAAATCTTTACACATTCAAAAAAATTATTACAACATCCAAATGCAAATTTATTGCCTATTGGTGGATGTCACTTAGATGAAAATGAAATTTCATATGAATATGAAAAAAATAAATTAGTATCAATGATATATTCATTCAAAAGATTTACTACTGGACATGAAATTAGATTTCAAGTTGCAAATCAATTAAGTCAATTTATAGATATAATGGGAAGCGGAAACACAGGCGTCCATTTAAAGAAAATACATTCTTGTAAAAACTATGCGTTCTCAGTTGTAATAGAAAACTGTAAAGAAGATTATTACTTTACAGAAAAAATTATTGATTGTTTTCTAACAGGAACAATTCCCATATATTGGGGGTGTCCATCTATAGGAGACTTTTTTAATAAAAAAGGATTTTTAACATTTGATTCTGTGGAAGAATTACATGAAATTATAAAAAACAAACAATTTTTATTAGATTTTTATGTAGAGAATATGCCTATCATAATAGAAAATTTTGATAGAGCAATGAACTATAAAATAGCAGAGGATTTATTGTGGAAAAAATATTTAAATGATGATATGACAACAAATAAATAATATGAAAATAGCTTTATGTTTATCGGGACAACCCAGAGGATTTCCTGAGTCACTGAAATTTTTAGTTGATAATGTTATTGTTCCAAATAACATTGAAGACATTTTTATACATTCATGGTTTGATGAAAATTGTATAAATAAGCCGTTTGATTCAGCACAACCGAATCAAGACAACAAAGTTGGTACATGGCACCCAAATACAGTTGAATTGTTCAACCAATTAAAACCTAAAAAAATTCTATTGGAGTCTCCTAGAAGTTTTGATGAATTTTCCAATCTTGATAATATCCCATCCGCAATACAAACCAAATTGGCCAGCAATTTCTATTCTCGTTACACTTCAAACAATTTAAAAATACAATACGAAAAAGAAAATAATTTTATATATGATTTAGTCATTATCACACGACCTGATATTCTATATCATAACAAAGTAATAGTAGATCATATAGTGGTTGATACTCAATATATACACGTAGCATTTATGCATCATTATATGAGAGAAAATGATTCATATCCAACCACAAGGTCTGGGTGGAATTATAGCAGCTTAGGTGATACATTTGCCATGAGTTCATCCAAGAATATTGATATATTTTCTTCGGTATTTCCAACGTTTCGTCAAATACATTCAGATATTTGGCCATATGTTTATGGTGAAGCATATCAAGGATATGTGGTCAGAGGACTGTATAACATTCCAATCATCGGATCTGAACAAATATCATATAATCTTTATCGAAAATGAACATTTTATTTCCAATAGCAGGTCATGGTACACGTTTTAAATCAAAAGGGTTTGACGAACCTAAACCATTTGTAAAAGTTAAAGATAAGTATATTATAGAATATGCTCTATCTTCTTTAAGATTGGATGGAAAATATTACATCATTACTCGTTTATTAGAAAATAAATATGTTGATATACTAAACGAATTATGTAAAAAATACAACATTGATTTCAAAATAATTGATGTCGGACGAGATACATCTGGTCAAGCTGAGACATGTTATCTGATTCTTGATAAGTTAAATTTATCAGATGAATTGATAATAACAAATTGCGATCAATATACTCCGTGGAACCCGAACGATTTTACTAATTTTATAAAATATAACAATTTAGACGGTGTGGTAAGTACTTACAATCATTATGATATAGAATTAAATAAACCCGGAAGATATAGTTATATAAAATTAAATGAAAATGGTATAGCAACTGAATTACGAGAGAAATTTGCTATATCTATGAACGCATTAAATGGTATTTTTTATTGGAAAAACGGACATCAATTTGAACATTCAGCTAAATTGTTATTGTCTGAAAAATTGTCCACTGAATGTTATGTATCATTAACGTATAATTATTTAATACGTGAAGGATATAAAATAAGCAATTATCATATGTTTGACACACAGTTTGTTTCACTTGGATCTCCTGAAGAAATAGAAATGAATTTTAATTTGTTATGAATATTTTTATAAACTACGCAGACAATGGATTCTATGACTCCCAAAAATTGGGATGTGAATCTGCACTTTTACACGGATTTGATGAAGCTATAGATTACAGAAAAAAAGATATAGATGAAAAATTCTATAGAGAATATAGTCATATATTGACACTTCCTAGAGGTTCTGGTTATTGGTTATGGAAACCATATTTTATATTAAAAACCCTAGAAAAAATAAATTATGGTGATTATCTGTGTTACGCAGATTCTGGCACTAATTTTATCAATAATGTATATCACTTAATAAATACATTAAACAATAACAACCAAGATATCATTCCGTTTGATTTACAACAACAAACGGAAAAAAAATGGACAAAACGAGATGTGTTTATATATAATAACTGTGATATAGATGAAATAATCAATTCCAACATTTGTGACGCAGCCGTTCAATTTTTTAAAAAAACAGAATATACCATAAATTTTTATAAAGAATATCTTGAACAATCTTGTATTGAAAATTTGATAACAGATTCTCCAAATTTATACGGAAAAATAAATTATCCAGAATTCATTGATCATAGGCATGATCAATCAATATATAGTGTAAATATAAAAAAAAGAAAATTAAAAACTTTTAGATCTCCGGCGCAATGGGGAATTGGATTTGAAAATTTATATAAAAACAGTAATTATCCCCAATTAATAAATCACCACAGAAAAAAATAATATGAAAACTGCAATGTTAGTATATGGACAATTAAGACAATATGAAAAATGTATGCCGTCTATACAAAAATATATTCTAGATGTATTACAACCAGATGTTTTTGTTAATGTATGGGATACTAGAGGACATTCTTTATATTCTGAGGTTGCTAGTTTAGATATATCATTTTCAAATGAAAAAATTAATCGTGACGATATAATAAAATATTATAATCCGGTAGATATTAATATAGAAAACTATGATGAGTGGAAGAATGAGTTAAAAGACGACTATAAACATGTAATTGCCACAGAAAAAAAATCAGCAACTCCAAAAAATTATAAAATAAAATTATGTAATCAAATGAAAAGAAAATATGAAGAAAAATATAATTTTAAATATGATTGTGTAATTGTGTTTAGACCTGACACTATATTTTTTTCACAAATTCCAATGTATGTATTGGAAGATTTAGATTGCATATGGCAATTAAACCCGCCTCATTTATTTAATAAAAAAATATGTCACAGCATGTTTCATATTATGAATACAAGAGTATCAGATATATTTGAGGTATATTATGACAATTTGCCAAATTTATGGAAATTGCCATTTATAGAACCTGGATTTGATACAAAATATGATTGTACAAGAACTGAATATCTTCATTTCAAACAACATAATGTAAGAATTCGTGCTTACAAAAAATATATGGGGTTTGTAGAAACTTATAGATCTCCTCAAGATTTTAATAATTCAGTATCTCCATTAGATGAAGTAAACGAAAAGATTATAGATTCAATAATTTATCTTGATAAAAATGGATTTTCTGATAATATCATAAATAAATTAAAAGACATAGATCGTGTCCAACTATATATTATAGTAGACTGGTGTGAACATTATCATTTCATATCAAACAAACATTTAATTTTAAAATGGATAAACAGTTAAAAGTTATATTATGAACATTACAGACATATTAGCAGACATAAAAAATGGCATTCCTATTTTAATCGTTGACGATTACGACCGGGAAAATGAAGCAGATCTAATGATTGCTGCTGAAAAGACTACATTGCACAATCTAATTTTCATGATGAATTATGCAAGAGGGTTAATGTGTATTCCGTGTGAGGGACATATTCTTGATAAATTAGAAATTCCTCAAATGATAAGAAATAATAATGATAAATACGGAACTCCATTTGCGATGTCAATTGATGCAACTGAAGGAACTACTACAGGAATGTCTGCGGCAGACAGATTAAAAACAATACAAGTGATATGTGATCCAAATTCAAATCCAAATCAACTTTCACAACCAGGTCACTTGTTTCCTCTACGTGGACATCCAAATTTATTGAAAGGTAGAAGAGGACATACAGAGGCATCAATTGAGCTATCTAAATTGGCAGGACTTTCTCCAATTTCGATCATTGTTGAAATAATGAACCATGACGGTACAATGGTCAAGGGAGATCAAATTAATAATTATGCAAAAATGTTTAATTTAAAAATTATTTCTGTTCAAGAAATCTATGAAGAAGTTTATAACAAGAGCGTATAATCAATTTAAAATAAATAAGAATATAGGTACTATTACAAAAATTAGTGCTGATTCTAAATTGTTAGATGAATTAAATTATTATAATTTAATTCATAAAGATCCGGTTTTTACAAAATATTTTCCAAGAGTATTTGATCATGGTAAAACTGATAAGGACGAAAATTATGTAGAATTAGAATATATAAACTATTCTAATTTATCAGACGGAATGATATACAGTGATAATGTTGATATAGATGAGTGGATATCAATTTCAAATCAGTTATATAATGTTTTAGATAGTTTCAGGAAAGTTGCATCTAATAATAGATTGAGTTATAATGATGCGTTTCAAAAGATGTATATTGACAAAACATTGAACGAATTCAAAAAATTATCAGATAGTGATGAATTTTTTAATAAACTCACATCCATGTCATCACTTACAATAAACGGTATAAGATATAAAAATTTTAATATAATTAAAGAAGAAATTGTAAATTTAATTAAAAATAGATTGTTAAATGGAGAAGTAACAGTCATTCATGGAGATTTTTGTTTTGGAAATATACTCACAAGTGTAAATTTAAATAAAGATATTACTTCATTACGTTTAATTGATCCAAGAGGAAGTTGGGGAAATTTTGGAATTTTTGGAGATCCAAGATACGATATCGCAAAATTGTATCATTCATTTGATGGATGTTATGAATACATTACAAATGATAAATTTACGTTAGAACAAGTAAATGAAAATTCTTACAATTTTTCATTTTTAAATAATAACATGATATCAATTACAAAAATATTAAAAGACAATTGTATTGACAAATTTCCAAATGATCCTATAGAATATGAACTGATTCAAGGATTAATTTTTATTGGAATGTGTGCAAGACACTACGATTCAAAAGAAAGACAAATTATAATGTATTTAACAGGAGTGAAAATTTTAAACAATATATTGGAGAAAAATAAATAATATGAAAGACATCAAATTTTTTATCGATACAGGCGACGAAGATTATATCAAGACTATATGGGAATCCTTTTTATCAAAAGGATTGTCTGGACGGGAAGTTGTCGGAATTACAACAAATCCAAACGCAATGTCAAAGTGTAATATTCATAATATCGTTGATTTTGAAAAAAAGACTCATAACCTTTGTAAATTAGTTTCTAATATCAGAAACGACAATAAAGGTGTGGTTTATGTTCAACATCCAGATTCAAATGTTTCCGTTGATTCTTTGAAAAAATGGATTGATTTAATCCTAACCTTCTCGGATGGTAATACAAAAGTAGGATTGAAGATACCTCCGTATCAACACTTATTGGAATTAGTAGAAGAATACGAAGGAAAAATTGATTTTAATGTTACTGGCGTAGCAGACTGTTCGACCGCATTAATGTCATTCACATATTCTCCACGATATGTTAGCTTAATTCCAGGACGAATGGAAGAAAAAGGAATTGATGCAGTTTCACAAATGAAATTCATAGATCAACGTAAAAATAGATTCAATTATGAATTAATTACAGGAAGTATGAGAACTGTGGAAGGTCTTTTGTCCGCAATTCAAGGAAATACAGTTCCTACAATAGGAACCCGAGTATTTGATATTCTCAAAACAAAAAATATTGATGAATTTATTAAATTGTGGTCAATTACATTAGAATTACAATCAATTAAATTCTCTCCACATATTGATCAAAGAATGACAGATCTATCTGTTGATTTCTTCAAACAAATGGATTCTATGGGAGAACAATTAAAAAATAATCTATCATGAAAGACGCAAGACCAAAGTCTATATTTCTGGATATTGACGGTTGTATTTTTGAACATCCAGGTCATCCAAACAACCATACTATTGCGCCTGAAAGAATAAAAATTTTAGAAGGTGTAAAAGAAAAGTTCAATGAATGGATAATGAAAGAATACAAAATTATTCTTGTTACAGGAAGAAAAGAATGTACTCGTTCGGAAACAGAGTCACAATTACGCTATCATGGACTTGTATGGGATCAATTGGTGATGGGAATTGGTGGTGGTGTAAGAGTATTAATTAATGATAAAAAACCCTCACATGAAGGTGATACTGCCACCGGAATTACTATAGAAAGAAATATTGGTTTGACAAACTTCACTGTATGATTAGAACTACAAATGTTATAACTAATTCTTCAAACATAGAACATTTACACACAATTAAAAATTTCACCGTTTTCATGGGGTGTGTAGATGATTCAAACGTAGAATTAGACATAAAAAAAGATGTCGTGTTTGATATTTGTAAGGATACAGGTTTGATTCAATTGCGAAATGTGTTACCGTTAGAAATAACAAACATGTTTCCTCACAATGATGCCGTAGGAATTGTGTGGGAATCTCACAATAAATTGTTATTGGAATTCATTAATAAATTTAAATCTAAAAATGTAATAGAATTGGGTGGAGGATCAGGCAAATTAGCAACAGAATATTTAAAAAGTAATGCGAAGTCTAAATGGACAATTTATGACAAAAATTATTCAGGATTATCGCACAAAAATCTAAAGATAGAACAAAAATGGTTTGATGAAAAAATATCATTGAAACAATATGATTTATTAATACATTCTCATTTATTTGAACATATTCATGATCCAAACACATTTCTTAAAAACATTCGTAATAAACTTAATGAAAAATGTATTCATGTATTTAGCATCCCTAATTTATATGAATGGATCAAAAATAAACATATAAATTGTTTGAACTTTGAACACACTTTATTCTTAACAGAGGAAATCGTTGATGTATTGTTATTAAATCACGGATTCAAAATTATTAAGAAACAAAAATACGAATCTCATAGTATTTTCTACGCATGCGAACCATGTGACCCCATAATAACTCCATTTAAAAATAATTATAAAAAATACAAAAAATTGTTTATTAATTTTGTAAAATATAACAATGATATTGTAAAAAAAATAAATAAACAAATTAAAACTCGTAAAAATTTATATTTGTTTGGAGCACATATATTTTCACAATATTTAATCGCAAATGGATTGAATGTAAAAAACATAAAGTATATATTAGACAATGGAAGTCTAAAACAATCAAAACGATTGTATGGAACAAATTTATATGTAAAAAGTCCTCTTATTTTAAAAAATGAGAAACATGCAACTGTTATTGTATATATGGGACCATATACATCGGAAATTAAAAAGGATATATACAAAAATATAAATAAGACGGTTAAATTCATATGACATATTATTCTCAGCATAATCAAGATCAATTTTTAAATGAACATATCTTCAATAATAAAAAAGAAGGTGTATTCTTAGATATTGGTGCGTATGACGGCATTGAAGGTAGTAATTCTTATTTTTTTGAAAAAGAATTAGGGTGGAAGGGAATTTGTTTTGAACCTATTCCCAAATTGTATCAACGTTTAAAAGAAAATAGAAAATGTATATCAATAAATGCAGCTGCATGGAAAGAAGATACAGAAAAAACATTTCGGTTAATTGAAGGATATTCAGAAATGTTAAGTGGAATAGTAGATTGTTATGATCCGAAACACATCAATCGTATAGAACAAGAATCCCGTGAACAAAACCAAAAGATTATAGACATTCCAATTAAATGTTTGGATATTAATAAAATATTAGAACAATATGGTATGTATCATATAGATTTCTTAAGCATAGATGTTGAAGGAAGTGAATTTGAAATATTAAAACATCTAAATACTGATGTATTTGAGATTGATTATATTGTCTGTGAAAATAACTATAATGATACATCTATTGTAGAAATGATGAAAGATAAAGGATACAAACGTATTACTCGACTAAATATAGATGATGTATACATAAAAGATTTGTCTACTAGACAAAATAAATTTAAAATAGTAATTCCTTCATATAACAATTCAGATTGGGTTGAAACTAATATTGAAAGTATATTATGTCAGACTTATAAAAATTATGAAGTTTTATACATAAATGATGCATCTAAAGATGACACGTTGACTAAAGTAAATAATCTAGTAGGAAATAATCCAAAGTGGAAAGTTGTATCCAATGAAAAAAATATGCGACGAGGATACAACATATCTCCTTATAATGAAGATGTAATCAAATTTATGTCATCTGACAGTGATATACTCACATTTATAGATGGTGACGATTGGTTGGCATATCCAAATTCACTGGAATTATTAAATAATTATTATAATTTATACAATTCTTGGTTGACCTATGGAAAATTTGTATGTTATACTACTCTTAAAGAGGGAACACCACAAAATACTCCTTATCCTGACGATGTTCATGTATATAACGGTTATAGACAAGATCATTGGAGAGCAAGTCACTTAAGAACATTTAAGTGGTGGTTATACAAAAAAATAAAAAAAGAAGATCTATTGTATTCTAAAACAAATCAATATTATTTTCATGCAGAGGATTTGGCTTCAACATATCCATGTTTAGAAATGTGTCCTATTAATAAAATAGGAATTGTTCCTACAGTAAACTATGTTTTCAATGACACTCCTTCAAATAGAGAAAGAGGCGTTAAACGTGAGGCGGACGCTGGCGTCGATTTAGAATTGGAAATTAGAAAAAAAGTTCCATATCCAAAAATTAATTTACATACTAATAATTTATAACATATTATTAAAATGAAATAAATTGATTCTAATACAGAATCAATTTACTATATTTATTATGAATAATGAAAAAGAAAATATTTTAAATTTAGTTAAAAATTACATCAACCAAAAACAGGTTTCTAAAAAATGGAAAGCAGGAGAAGATTGGGTTCAATATGCGGGTCCATTTTTTGATGAAAAGGAATATACCGCAGCAATAAACTCTCTTTTAAATGAATGGTTGGTTTTAGGACAAGATGCTATAACTTTTGAAACTCTATTTCCAAAACAATTTGACAAAGAGTATGGTATACTAACTAATAGTGGTAGTAGTTCAAATCTATTAATGATGTTAGCAATGACATCTAAAAGATTATACAATCTACCAAAAGGAACCAAAGTAATTACTCCTATTGCAGGATTTCCTACTACACTAAATCCTATTTTTCAAGTAGGATTTGAACCAGTATTTGTTGATATTGATTTAGATACATTAAACTTAAACTTAGATCAAGTTGAAGAAGTAGCAAAGAAAGGAGCAAAAATCATTACATTTGCTCATGTATTAGGTAACCCACCCAATATGAAGCGTTTGATGGAAATAGTTAAACAATACAATTTAATTCTATTGGAAGACTGTTGTGATGCACTTGGTTCAACTTATGATGGTAAACCACTTGGTAGTTTTGGAGAACTAGCAAGTTGCAGTTTCTATCCTGCACATCACATGACTATGGGTGAAGGTGGATTTGTTGCATGTAATACTAAGATGCAAGAAATTGTTACTCGTAGTTTTCGTGAATGGGGACGTGGATGTTATTGCGTTGGTAAAAAAGCAGGTCTGTTAAAAAATGGTAGTTGTGGCACTAGATTTAGTAATTGGTTACCAGAATTACCAGATGAAGTATTTGATCATAAGTATGTATATGATGAAATTGGTTATAATTTAAAACCAATTGAACTACAAGCATCTATTGGACTTGAACAAATGAAGAAATTGCCGGAAATTCATCGTAGAAGAAAAGAAAATCACAAAAGACTTGTAAATATCTTCAAACCATATGAAGAATTTTTTATTCTACCAAAATCGACGGAATTGTCTGATCCAAGTTGGTTTGCGTTTGCAGTAACTATTAAAGACAATAATAAGTTTAAAAGAAAAGATATCGTAAATCATTTAGAATCAAACAAAATTCAAACTAGACCATATTTTGCGGGTAATATTATGTTACAACCAGCATATGATGGATTGATTGATAAAAATGAAGTAATTACAAAATATCCAAATGCAAGAAAGATTACAACTGATGCATTCTTCTTAGGAACTAGTCCAGTAATTACTTCTATTCAATTAGACTACGTTGAAGAAATAGTTCAAAACTTTTTTAAAAAAATGAATGACGGTTCAAATTAATATATAATGTATATGACAAAAATAGTTTATATAACTGGATGTTTGGGTTTTATCGGATCTTATGTTACTAGAGCTTGTTTAGACCAAGGATGGTATGTAAAAGGTATTGATAAAATCACATATGCTGCTCGTAAAGAACTTCTGGAAGAATTTAATAATAATCCAAAATTTAGTTTTGAAAAATTAGATATATGTAACATTGAAAGATTAATAGATTGTGATTATTTCATTAATACGGCTGCGGAAACTCATGTTGATAATTCTATTCGTAAAAGCGAAGATTTTATACATTCCAATATTAACGGTGTATACAATATTCTAGAACTATTAAAAGCATACAAGAGAGAAGGATATGTTACACCTACATTTATTCATTTTAGTACAGATGAAGTGTATGGTGATGTAATTGAAGGTGAACATATAGAAACGGATATTTTAAAGCCAAGTAATCCATATTCTGCAACAAAAGCAGCTGCGGATCAATTGATCATTGCGTGGAGCAGAACATATGGTTTGAATTATGTCATTATCAGACCAACCAATAATTATGGTATTGGTCAATATGTTGAAAAATTAATTCCTAAATCATGTAAGTTTATGAAACTCGGAAGAAAAATTCCTCTTCATAATAATGGTTCACCAAAAAGAAATTGGTTACATGCAAAGGATACTGCTCAAGGAGTAATTTCTATCATCAATAATGATGTAAAAAATGAAATATATAATATTGCAGGTGGATTTGAACAATCAAATATTGTTACTGTTGAAAAAATTATTTTGGAATATTTTGGTGATTTACCATTAGATTATAAAGAAAAATATTTAGATTTTTCTATACAACGAGTCGGACAAGATGTAAGATATGCATTGAATGATGACAAATTGAGATGTCTTGGATGGTCTCCAAAATGTGAATTTGATTTAGAATTAAAAGAAATTGTCAATTTTTATAAACAAAATTTTATATGGTAAATTATGATTACAAAAGATTCATTAATTAAATTTGAAGACGACATAGTTAAAGCTTACAAAAAAGCAATGAACCGAACTGATGGTAAAAGTGTGATGGTTGTTCAATTCATTGATTATCTAAAAACAAAATAATGAACTACAAAGATAAAAAATTAGTAAAAAGAATTTTAGATATATCTTATAAAAATAAATTAAGCCATCTAGGAAGTTATTTTTCTTGCCTTGATATAATAGATGACATTTTTAATAAAAAGAAAGAAGACGATATTTTTATTTTGTCATGCGGTCACGCCGCTTTAGCTTTATACTGTGTAATAGAAAAATACCATGAAATTGACGCTGAATATCTTTTTAATAAACACGGAGGACACCCTCATCTTGATGAAGATAATAAAATTTATTGTTCTACAGGTAGCCTAGGAATGGGAATTACAGTTGCGATTGGAAGAGCTATCGTTAATACTGATAAAAAAGTTTATTGTTTAATAAGTGACGGAGAGACGGCTGAAGGATCAATTTGGGAAGCTCTTCGTTTTATTAAAGAAAAAAATATCCAAAACATTGAAATCCATTGTTCTTGTAATGGATATGCTGCTTATGACAATGTAGATATTGAATATTTAAAACTAAGATTGGTTTCTTTCCTTCCAACTATTAAATTTCATTTAACCAATGGAGACTTCTTTCCATTTCTTAAAAAATTAAACGCACATTACCACATCATGTCAGAAAACGATTACAAAATCGCCAATCAAATATTAACATGAGAAAAGACTTCAACAAAATCTTGCTTCAAGAAATGCATAAAAATAAGAACATTTATTTCATAACTGCTGACTTAGGTTACGGTTTATGGGATGAAGTAAGAAACTCTTTTCCTGATAGATCTTTCAATGTAATGTCTTCAGAACAGCTTATGATAGGAACTGCGGTTGGGATAGCTTTGGAGAAAAAAATACCTGTTTGTTATTCTATTACTCCGTTTATTCTGTATAGACCATTTGAGTTTATAAGAAACTATTTAGATCATGAAAAAATACCAGTAAAACTAATCGGCGGTGGCAGAAATAAAGATTATGGATATCTAGGGTTTTCTCATTGGGCTGAAGATGATGAAAAAATAATGAAATGTTTTGAAAATATCAAATTTTATAAGCCGCAAGACATAGAAGAATTACAACATCAAACATTAACTCTATTATATAATAATTTTCCCTGTTATATGAATTTAAAGAAATGAATATATTAGTTACGGGCGCAAATGGTTTCATAGGTTCTAATATCATAAAATTGTTATCTGATGATACCAACTTTAAATTTTTTAATGGTAATAGAAACGCCATCAATTTGTATTCAACTGAGAGTATTGAAAGATATTTAGATGAAAATCAGATAGATACTGTAATACATTGCGCAATTGAAGGTGGAAGTAGATTAAAACAAGATACAAGTGATATGTTGTATAAAAACATATTAATGTATGAAAATTTAATTAAATTTAGCCACAGATATAAAATATTCATTAATTTTGGTTCTGGCGCAGAATTTGATAGAAAACAAAATATATCAAATGTTAATGAATATGACATATTTAATATTATTCCTACGGATTTTTACGGTTTATCTAAAAATGTAATTACAAAATTGTCTACACATCATCCTATAATATTAAATCTTAGAATATTTGGTTGTTTCTACTACAATGAATTGTCTACACGATTTATAAGAAATAATATAAATAATTATATTAAGAATAAACCAATCATTATACATCAAGATAGATGTATGGACTTCTTTTATATGGAAGATTTAACAAATGTCATAAACCACTTCTTAAACAATTCAATATCAACATATAAAGATATTAATATGTCATATATAAAAAAATATAAATTAAGTGATATAGCAAATATAATTAATGAATTGTCATCACATAAAGTAGATATTAATATAGAGAATAAAATATCAGAGTTAAATTATACAGGAAATGGAGAAAAATTAAATTCTCTTGGATTGGAATTGAAAGGTCTTGAATTTGGAATAAAAGAATGTTATGAACACATCAAATATAACGTTTTGCATTAATACTGCAAAAAATGAAATAAATCACATCAAGTTACTATTCAAATCACTTGATATTAACTTACATAATAAAAATCATGATATTATTGTATTTGTTGATAGTGACAATCAAAATACTACTGAATGGTTAAAAACTCAAAAATTAAAATTCAAAAATCTTACCATAGTTAAAAATACAAGCAGTATACCAGTTGGTTATCAAAGAAACATAAATTTAATGTTTGAAATGGCAAAGACTGATATTGTTTCTTATTTACAGTCTGATATGGTAATTTCAAAAAACTATGATTTGGATATTATAAAAAATTTAGATGAAAATACTGTAATTTCAAGTACCAGAATAGAACCACCATTACACCCACCGTCTCCAGAAAAACTAACGTATGATTTTGGCTTAGATCCCACCAAATTTGATTTTGATTCATTTCAAAAAATATCACAACAACAGAAACAAAATAGATTGACTGACTTCTGGTTCGCTCCTTTTACGTTATACAAAAAAATATGGAATGAAATTGGTGGGCATGATACTTTGTTTAGACGATCTAGAGAAGACTCTGATATTCTGTACAGACTATGTATAGCAGGTATAAAATTTAAACAAGATTGGAATTCAATTGTTTATCATTTTACGTGTACATCATCAAGAGGCAAAGATTGGTGGAAAAATGAGAACAAAGAAAAAACACAATTACAAAGTTTTGCAGATAGAATAGAATTGATGAGATTTTTAAAAAAATGGGGAAAATTTAAACACGATACTCAAAAAAATATCAATGATTTTAAATATAATATTTCTATTAATTTTAAAAATACAAAAAACAAAGAAAATTTTATATTAGAAAATTATTTCTTATTTAATAAAATAAGTGTAGATAATAAAGAATCTTATGATTCTATCAAAAAAGAATATGAAAAACAACAAGATCCAGCAAATAAATTGTTTGATATAACAGATGAGGTTTGGCAAACTACAAAATCATCATATAGAACCATAGACTTTGAAGAAATATTTAATTTATCAAATGTAAATGACGATGTTGTAATTAATTTTGATTTAAATTATCTAAATGAAACTACATTTGGATATTTACAAAAAATGCAAGATATACTAAAAAATTCATTAAATGAAAATGACAGTGGAGAATTTGAATTAGAAAATTGTATATTTGTAAAAGTAAATAAACTTATAAACCGATTAGAAGATAATATCATTGTAACTAACCCACCACTTACATTACCATTAGAATATCTATGATAAACTATTCGTTTTACAAATATCTTTTATCCCACACGAAATAAGTGTGGAAATCGGATAATAAATCATCGGTTTATCATATACAGGCAATAATTGTTTATTGACCACCGTTGTCAGTGGATACAATCTACTACCAGTTCCTCCAGATAAAACAATTCCTTTCATAATTTATAAATAAAATCTAATACAACTTTAACATATATATGTTTATGCAACAAGTAATTTTCTTTATATTATTCCTAAATATAGTTTGGTTTGAAACCGAAGCATTCGTTGAATATGTTCGTCTATTTGGTTTTAATTTGTTCAAAGTCAAAGACTATCGTGTTGCAAAGCAAAATAACTTTGAATTAACATATCATTCATATCTATTACAGAAACACAATAACTTTTTTACACGATTGATAACATGTCCAATATGCTTTACAACATGGTTATCTTTGGTGCTAGGATGGTATTTTTTGGAAAATGAATGGGATTTTACCATTGTATTTGCATCATCACTGGCACTATACCATATTTATAGAAAAATATCATCGTGGTAATAACAAATGTAACGGAATTTTTCTATTTCTTGAACAACAACGGATTTGCGGGTTTACATCCAGTTTTTGTGCAATTTGTAAACTGCATAAACGACTTCAATGGAATATGTAATTGTGAAGGAAAAAAAAGAAGTGAAAAACTATCCACATGTTATTCACTATACAATACATCTTCTCAAATATTGCCTTCGTTTAAAAGTCAATTATTTGCAAAGTTTCCATCTGAAGCGTATGTTCAAATATCCAACAACGGAACAGTATTGAATACTATATCTAGATGATTGTATCCAAACACTTGTTGACCACCTCTTTAAGATAGTCACATTCTTTCAAATTAATTGCATTGTTTG
>Ga0209596_1002179_pt1 | contig 16228 bp, 22 predicted proteins | sample M_130807_MF_Meta_FD_187314 | JGI IMG/M metagenome (GOLD analysis project Ga0209596, IMG submission 187314) | Freshwater microbial communities from Lake Montjoie, Canada to study carbon cycling - M_130807_MF_MetaG (SPAdes) (version 2) | ecosystem: Environmental > Aquatic > Freshwater > Lake... | reverse complement strand
CTTGTTCGGTCAATACCATTTGAAAATCCTGTATATCTGGATGCTCTGCCAGTGTTAAAGTATAGCATATTCCAAGACATTTTGCAACATCACAATAGAGATTATCATCCAGAAGTTGCCAAGGATTGGGCCAGGTCTCATATTCATCCCAGTGCAAATGATATGCGGTCCAAGGTGCTGCTGCCCACCATGTGTTTACAGCAGCAAGTGCTATTTCTATTGGTTGTGTTGAAAGAGATTCACGCAAGTTGTGCCAAGCAGCCAGCCGGTCTTCAAATCTCGCCGGCCACATGTTATACCAATCGTGTAATAGAATACGAAAGGATGCCGTCAAAGCCGGTATTGGTGGTGGTGTATTTGACAAAGATAACCCCGGCAGTTTCTGTCACACTAAACGTTACTCCTGGGCTAACGTTTTGAACGCTAGTATTATTAGAGTTTAAATTAGTGCCTGCATTGTCTGTACCGCCCACCACTGTGAGAGTACCTGTTTGCACATTAACATCTCGAATTATGGTATAATCCATTTTAAATGCCTGGCCAACGAGTGCTGCATTCAAGGTAACGACGGTAGCTGCAACTGCCGTATTGTTTACTAAAGTTGCACGTAATCCACTGCTGCGCACATAGGTACCAAGTGCCCACGTTACTCCATTTTGACTGGCTATACTGGCAGTGTTATTGAGATTAATCCTACGATACGTTGCTGTATACGCATCCCCACGTTGAAACATATCTCCCAAGCATATATTATTGCTGGCAGTAATTTCAATTATTGTGGTAGCTGGATTTGTTGTACCATTAAAATGATTACCAACATCATAAAAAATATTGTATCCAGTGCTATTAAGACTTACTGCGCCAATATACACACCTTGTGCGTATATGTTATCGAACGTACTACTCAATATTTTAAATCCAGTTGGGCCGCCTAACACTGGCGTGCCTGCACCAAGCACCACTCCTTGATATAGGGTATCAAAATTAGAACTACTTATGGTTATGCCTTTTACTTGTGCGTCAGTATTAGCACCATACACTGTACCGGAAAATTCGCAGCGATCAAATACAATCTGACTTGTTACTAAACTGGCAGTGCTGGCAAATCTCACGCCGGCTGTGTCTTTTACTGTTGTGGTAAGATCAGCTTGAAGCAATGGTCCACGAAATGTTACATTTTGAAAACTACAGTCGACCGCATCTTCAACAAGAAATATATCAGCATCTGGATCTAATGATTCGAATGCCATGTTAGAGATAGTGATACTCTGTGGTGGTGTTGCTGAATTAGAACCAATATTAGCGCCGGTCTGTTGTTTACTATCACCAGTACGGGCAACGTATGCTCTTAATGCACTATCATCGCCCGAATTAAGCTGTATCCGGCTGTTACTAACTCCCTCCCCATACAGGGTCGCCCAAGTGGGAATTACTATACTTTGGCTAACAAGATATACACCTGCTGGGAAAAATAACGAACGGCGAATTTCCGGATTTACTTCTCTGCAATATAACTGATATAATGCGCGATTTATAGCATCTGTGTCATCTGTGATACCATCACCTACTGCTCCAAAGTCCTTGACACTGGCAAATTGATCTAACCATGTTTGCAAACTTTGTACTATGGGATTTCCTGTAGTTGGTCCGGTCTGCACAGTGTATCCGGCAGCAGCACCTTCATACGTGTAGGCAGTATTAAATCCCAGTATATCTGAAAACTCAGTGAGTATTTCAGTATTACCTACTACAGGGGCACCTTCCTCCAGCGTACCATTTCCAATGTATAGCTGGCGTGTATCTATACTCCAGCCCAATTCAGCACCGCTGAGCTGTGGAAGATTTTCTGCAGTTCCTTTGCGCTGAGTAATCCTAGATATTGATACAATTGCCATGTTTATTGTCCTTGCGTTTGGTCAAGTATTTAGCATATAATACTGTTCCACCTTCTCCCACCATTTGACCCGATACTTTTCAAACTCAGCACCTTCAACTATAAATTCTTGATATATTGGCTGTGTGGTAAAGTTTCCAGCTGCATCTACCGTGGGTTTAACGCACATTAGAATCACACCTTTACTAATTGTAGTCCCATGCAGGGCATTATGTGCTTCTGCATACGCAGCTAATTGTATGAAATAATCATCAATCCATTCACGTTTCTTGGGACGATTAGTTTGTTTGTAATCAAGTATGCTTTCAGAATTTAAATGCAAGCCAGCACCATCTGTCGTTCCTGCATATACTTCCGGATAATACAGTGGTACTTCCACTCCCCAGAATTCATTGACGTTGCACAATCCCCGTTCAATTACCAACTGCGCCATGGCATGGCTAGGCCAACTAAATGGGTTTGTGCCACGTTGTTTAAGCTCACCAGTTTTGATATAGTCTTCCAAATAGCTGTGCATCCTGGTGCCGCGATTGGCTGCTTCTGTGGTAATTTCCTGTGCTTTTTTTACTCCCACAGTGGCACGCCATTTGGCAAGACCTTGACGTTTTTCTTCTGATTCTGTTCGACTTAGAATTGTAGTTACACTGGGCAAATTGCCACCGGGTGTAGAATACATACGACTGCCATTTACTGTTTGTCTTGATAGTGCTTGATAGTTAAATCGTTCGTTAAACATTATATCCTAAATGATTCACCGCAACCGCAGCGGTCTTTTTCGAGAGTGTTGATAAAATCGAACCCTTCATTGAGTCCTTTGCGTGTGTAATCCACTGTCATGCCATCGATATACACCAAACTCTTGGGATCAACAAATATGTTACAGCCTTGTGATTCAAAACATTCATCGTCTGTGGTTGGAGTATCTACATATTCTAACACATAAGCAAGCCCTGAGCAACCGGTAGTTTTAACTCCAACTTTGATTCCAAGACCTCGACCACGTCGTTCTAATTGATTTTTTATTTTGGTTGCAGCAATTTCAGTTATGGTGATCATGCTGTTTTTACTTTATTTTTATAGTCAGCAATAGCTGCCTTTATGCTATCTTCGGCAAGAATAGAACAATGTATTTTCACGGGCGGAAGTGCTAATTCGTTTGCAATAGCTGAATTGTTTATCGCATAGGCTTGATCCAATGTTTTACCTTTGATCCATTCTGTCACCAACGATGAACTTGCAATCGCTGATCCACATCCATACGTTTTAAACTTGGCATCAACAATGATATTATCTTCTACTTTGATACTTAATTTTAAAACATCACCGCAAGACGGGGCTCCCACCAGTCCAACTCCCACTGAGGTATCGTCCTTGGGGAATGATCCCACATTCCGGGGATTTTCATAATGGTCCAATAGGGCTTTACTGTATGACATATTATCCTTTTATTTTATCACGTATAATATCTACCACTGCCGGATTCATAATAACTTCGTAATGATTTGTATGTAACTTGATCAAGTGCATGTCAGATCGATACTGCATACTATTTATTGTGACCACCCCGTCATTTGCTCCAACTATCCACGGACTTGATCCACGTGTGGTTACTATGTTGGTCCATGGGTGCTGTATCTTTATTTCGTTCGAAGCACGTATTGGCCAACTGCCTGGGCCAATGTCTTGCATAAGACGATTAAAAGGCAAAAAGTATTGTGCAAAATCGGCAATCTCGGCACCACCATACGGTGTGCTTATGGTAATCGCACCACGCACCTTATTCTCAATTGCATGGGCTAGATGTACTGCATATATTCCACCGAGACTATGTGTTATGAAATATATATCATCTAGCCCACGTAACTGTTGTTGCATTTCTTTAAGATTATGCTCAAACCCATTAGCACTGTCATATTCGATTACCAAATCATCTGTGTGATTTAATTGATCTCGTATGTAATTGAAACTGTCACCGGTGGCACTGGCTCCATGAATATATACCAGCTTCATTATTGTCTTACAATAAGAGTATACTACTTTTTCCTAAAGAAGTCAACTAATTTGACTTGGATACTTACTGCCCAGGATGGTTGTGGGAAGTTCCAACCTACGAATGCACCAATTGCTAACCAGAATAGAGTTTCCATTTTGTTATCCTTTTCGTTATGCTGTATTTATTGAATATTTCCAATAAAATGTAGTTTACCTGTATAGGCTCTAAGCCCAAGTAACTTGCCATTGCTTTCAAATGTAAGAAATTCGGGTATTATACTCACGATATGCTTTAATCCGGCGGCCCATATATCGTGTTCTCGTGTACCTGCCCATCCCTTGCTAAACCAATAGTCGAATTCACTATCCCATTCTTTAAGAGCCTTACTGACCTGAAACCAAGAAGTATTCCATGTTGTATATATAATTGTTTTAAGTAATTCTTCTCGAATACGTCTTGACACAACAGGATCATTTATTTCCCAAGCTTTTTTATACTGCTGATTTGTATTAATCCACTTGAGAATAGTATGAGCTTGTTTGCATAGTATATCCACGCTATCGGGATCCCAATAGAAAAATAATGGTGTGGCATTGGGATATTCTGCAATATGATCTTGTACCGATACAATATTAGCAATCTTGTCACGAAATTGCAGATATAGTTTGTTGTCGATTATATTACAATTAGGTTTATCGCAACCAAATAATAATGCTATTTTTTGAAATTTATCAAATCGTTTGCGTATATCATCAAAATAGATATAGTTAAACGTATTAGCACCATTTGCATTAAGTACTTCTTTTTTTGATTGTGTCCAACTTGCATCATCGGCTGTTAACAATCCATCTATTAGAGTTTTAGAAGTGTCTAGTATTGTTATCTTTGTTCTTGGTGACGCATTACGGATGTATTCTAGCTTGTCTACTGTGTTAAGCTTGAATTCTGCATTGTTGTTCCAGGGCGATCGTTCGGCTTTGTCATAAACTAAAAATTTTTCACTTATATCCAATGACCAATTAGTGATGATTTCGTCTATTAGCAGTCCTTGCCTTAGGAAACTCTCAAGCACATTAAAGCTATCTGCACCACCGCTAAAACTTAATATGACATAATCATATTCTTCACGTATTTGTCTTGCACGTTGATTATACAATTGGTCTAATTCTGATTCAGGTTCATCAGACCAATTGTGTTTATCAAATACGTCGTCATTAAAATGCCAAACTATCTCTTTTTTAACTGTTGCGGCATGTATCATGGCTTGAATTTTTGATTCAAACTCCATCCCAGCACATGTATAGTAGCCTAGCTTTTTAATCATTTACTATCTGGTACTTTTGCCTTTGCTGATTGTGCTGCCCAGAATTTAACTTGGTCAGCATACCATTTTGTCTCTTGTTCTTGCGTCATATTAGCTGGATTAGAAAATTCACGTGCATATGATTCAATTACTGCAGGGATTTTATTTGCTTGTTTAAATAATTCATGTAGTTCTTTAACCTTGACGTCTGGCATTTCTTTTGCAGCAACAATAACAGAATTTGATGACAGCCTGTCAAGTCCGGGTACAGCCTGGGATGCAAATGTTTTAAATGTTTTAACATTTCGTGTACCAGTTAAGCCAAGTGCATAGGTTTCACCGCTATCCAATATACCATCAACGTCTGACAGGAAATTCCACCCTGCATCAATGTGCCCTCCCAATATATCTTTGTTAGCATCAGTTAGATTTGTATAGTTAATAATACGAACTGCAGGAAACACATCCTGCAATGCACTTGCCATTAGATGACTGCTGCTGCCCCATCCGCTAATAGATACAGTAAAATCTTTTGATTTCTTCAAGTCATCAATTGTTTTATTTTTCTTACTCATTAATACCAATGGTGCGCCTAATGTTTGTACAAATACTGGTTTAAAATTTTCAGCATTATATCCAGTGTCTTTATAAAAGTTTGGACGGATGAAATAGCTGCTGGTACCACCATAGATCGTGCTCTGTGGATTTTGAGCTGTATAATTAACAGCAATTGCTCCACCATTACCTGGCCGGGCATCAAATACAATTTCGTATTTGTCCTGTGTTGCATTTATTTGTTTAATTAGTAATCGATAGATATTGGCAACACTGGCAGCTGGGCTAAATCCAAATGTCAATGTAATCTTTTCAGCTGCTGCCGCAGATGAAATCATTGCGCTCAATAGTACTCCAAATAATATTTTCTTAAACATGATATCCTTTATAATGTGTGTGGTAAAAAGTTATACGTTCCTATTATAGCATTAGTTCTTGCTGTTCGCAAGCCTGTGATCTGTAATGTGCAACGTGAATGTTCGCTGGCGTTTGCGGTAGCATGTGGAATGTTTACCCAATCATGCATGTGAATATCACCAGCAGCCCATTTTTGATAGACTGAATTTCCATATTGATAAAATTGTCCCGGTTGCCAATCTTCTAACATAACCGTAATACGTACTATATCTTTTGGATCGTAGTCAAATTTATCACCTGGTTTAGCATCTGGTCCGGCAAATAGCCTATGTATTGGATCAAGATGCATGGTAAACATTTGCCCGGTATATTGTACATGGATACGGGCTTGTGTTCTGTCTAAACAGAAATAATCGATGATTTTTTGTAGTTTGGGATATTTGGTAAAATCATCTGTGATATCTGTCACTTCAATTTTCTTAATATCCCCGCCACCTTTTGCAAGGTCTGCGGCACGCTTATCGTAACCAATTGGATATTGATTTCCGCCGCCGGCGTAAGTTATTGTTTCCCAATTAGTTGGATTTGAATCGGCTTTGATTTGATCAATATACTCTGCCCATGTATTGTCAAATCTACCGATTACCTTAAAGGCTTCACCCGGCCGGTCTTCTTGTTTATTATTGAAATGGTAAGTGCTTTGCTGCTTAGTCCATTCCCATAAAGAGTCATACTCAGTTAGTGATTTTGTCATGCAAATATTTAGTGAGTGAATCGGCTCACTAAATATTTTCTTCAATGTTTTGAACTACTGATCAATGATGTAACTAACCCTGGACTAAAATAGTTTTGATATTTACTGTAGATACCAGCTGTGGCAGATTCAAATTTGCTTTTTTCTGCAGCACTCATTCTAATAGTAGGAATGCCTTGTGCCGCTGCTTTAGCTTGTACTACAATATTATCATTTAAACTGTCAATGCGTTCGACTTTTGCTGCACGAAGAGCTGCTGCTGAAAAGATTCGTTGTACTGATTCACTTAGCGATTGCCATATCTGTTTGTTAATAACCAAACTTGTAAGGAATAAACTATGCTCATTATCATTGATATAATTAGTTTGTTCATCATGACCAAGGATAAAGAAACGTGTATAAGTGGTTTCGCCCCCCTCAACTTCTTTATTAGCAAGTTTTTCTTTAAGATCTTCTATGAACATAGGAACTGGTTTAGCACCAACAGCTTTAAATGTATCAACAACAACTGGATTTTTACCACAGCCAATATTCATATTATAAAAATCTTCTAATGTTTCTATTGCATTCTTGCTTGGAACAATTCTAAACCCACCCGAATATGTAAATGCAAGACCACGTACATTGCTATGATCAGCTACCTTAGCTAACAAATGTTGGCCAACTTCACCATCTAATGTTTTCTGGGCAGATTCATGATCATGGAATAAAAATGGTAAGCTTAGTGCATACATATCCTTGTCAATGCGGCCTAATGTACTGGCATATAATGTTGCCATATTAATAGTACCATCATCAACAAGGTCAATGATTGCTTCACGACCAACATGACAAGTAGTGAGTCGTGTGTCATTGCCGGCGTATGATGCATTCCATTCAGTTAAATCAATCACATTGATTTTGTATTCGCCCTTTGTTTCTACCAGGACTTCTTCGGCAAATTGCTTCGCTGCTTTAATAAACACATGATATGGTTCATGTGCCAAAACCCAATTTAATGTAATTTGTTTCATTGTATTTTCCTTAGTTGTATATATTTATGCGCGACGTTTTAGTGCTGCTTTGGCATTACGATCCACAGTATCACGTGCTTGATTCACACTCATACCTGTTGCAATTGGCGTGTTGCCTTTGAATCTTACCACACCCTCATTGGGTTGCAGTGGTTCTAGTACTTCTTTTAAACTTCCATTGGGGTCACTTATTAGTTCGCCCAATTGTTCTGCACTAATTGATGCACCTGCATCTCGAGCAGCGTCAAGAAATGCTGGCAATGTCATTTGATTTTTAGCACCAGTGTCCGAATTCTGACCCATTAATAACTTACTCAATACAAATACTTTTTGAGCGTTAGTATCGGTTCCGGCCACTTCCATTATTAACATTATCTACGCGCACGGCCAAGAGCAGCTGGTGGAGCAACCTCATCCGGCATCATATCTGTTTCATCAGGTGGTGATAATGTGTCATCCGGCATTGCCATTGTATCATCCGGTGGCATCATTCCTGCATCGGCACCCAACTGATCCGGTGCACCAGGCATGGTTGAAGCTTGCCCTGTGACAACTCCCAATGCTGCTTCAAGTTGCTGTTTGCTACCTTGTAGATTTTGCATCAAGCCCGACAATGCTGCTGTGGCATCATTGTTGAATTGCGCACTTTGATCAACTCCAACTTCATTTTTGATTTGATCTACCAGTGCTGGAAGATCCTTAAATTGCATTGAACTAACATCTTCTAACATTTTCTGCACACGATCCACCATGTCTTGCGATGCTAATACTACTTGTGCTTGCTGGATTTCGCTTTCACGTAAGATATTATATAAAGCACGACGACGACTTTCTTTGGCAATAACAGCAGAATCATTTATAGCCGATTGCTCAACTGGAGTTAGCGTTTGTCTGGCAGCTAACTTGGCTTGGGCCGTTTTTAACAAATTTGGATCTATTGGTTTAGCTGGTTTGGCTGATGCTCCTGCCACGGGTGCTGCGGGTGCCACCGGACCAATTGCCTCACGTAGTTTGCTGGTTAATCCTTGCTCCAGCATGATCAATTTGAGATATGCTGGATTGCGCTCACTAACATGAAATGCTGGTTGAGCACGATGCTCGCGTAACAATCCGCGTACCCGCTGTAACATGCTGCGAGCTTGCACAGAAGTTACCGTGGCAAATGGTACTCGTTTGCCAAAATAACTTTCAAATACCTGCGTTAATTGTTTGGTTAAGTTTGGTGCAGCCAGTTCTGTTAGTTTCATTGTTGTAATCCTCTATGTTGATATTTAGTCAAATTTATACATTTCGCAAGAGTATTTTCCAGCTGTGCTTTTCGTAATATCTTGCTTTCTATCTTATAACTTAATTCTTCTCGAAACTCGCTCTTATTACTGCGTTCTGCGATGGCAACACGCACTGCGATGTCGTTTTTAAGTGCATACAAGCGGTTATCGGCATCCAGCAATTGATCAGCTAGACTATACTTTTGATATTTATTGGCTATACACCATGATAGTGCTGCTCGTGTGCTGTGAAAGATCCCAATCTCTGTTGCATAGCTAAACACTCTATATGCTGCGCCAGATGGCACGATATGATAACGATCGAATACATGATATTCGTTATTTTTGCCACGAATGATCAGATTTATATTGCTGTGTATTTCGTCTTGCACTATGCCGCGGAATTTAGAGTATTTGTTCATTTTAATAAATTTGCTATCGCATTCATGTGACCAGATACCCATCCAAATACTGCTATACCACCCAAGACCATGTATGTCCATTTATTCTTAAATTTTTCTAATTCAGAAATTTTACCGGCCAGTTCGTTGTGTTGTTGTGTTGCTGTTGAGCAGGCTTTGTCTAAGTGTTCTTTAAGTTCTTCACCTGTGCGATGCAGACAATCATGCACCTCTTTGACGTCAGCTTTAATATCGTCAAGTTTGGTATCAAGATTATCAACTCTGGTTTCAAGTACGCCGATTCGTTCGTTTGCTGTTGCCATTTAATGTTTTTCCTAATAGTAGTTTATAGCATATCACGGGAAACACAGGGTTCTGAGAGATTGCGATTTAAATAGGCCTATTAGGATCTATGCGATGCATAGATGTCATTATGTTATTTATCGTTAATTGTAACAAACCAGATGTTCTGTTTTGGACCACTTGATAGTAATGCCCCTATACTGACTTGATTTTTATCTAAGCCTAACAGCATAGGCACATTCTCACAATCGGCTTTGAGCAAGGCAAGATCGTCAGTTTCAATTCGGAATATATCTGTACCTTCGATCGCAAATTCAAAGAACCATTGCTCTGAGTCAGGCAGGAACTGTGGCTCATGTATGTCAAACAACTGTGTACGCATGGCGATTAGCTGTGTGAGGGTTTCCCAGTTTCTTTGTCTATTACGACTGTGATGCCAGGCTGATTCGGTATTGATCACGGTTCCGGTCAGATCAGTAAATGGCAATCGTGCAGCACGATAGTTTCCTGTGACCCCTGTTACCGCCAGCTCAAACGTGCAATGGCAACTAATCCTTTGCATGACTGTATTTCAATTTGTAATATACTTCCGCACGGTCCAGGAGATCTTGCAATACCGCGTCGGTCTTGGCAGCTGAGTGTATGTTACTCCAGCATTGTTGTTTGCGCATTTGGTCACGACGTTGGATAAACATATCCAACGGTACATTGATATTGCCTTCGCGCACAAACACTGTTTTGCCACCGTCGGGACTTTCGTATATTGAACTCATCAAGCATATTTACGCCAACAAAAAGCCCCGGTGTTTTAATCCGGGGCTTTTATTTTACGCAGCGTCTACAAATTTCTTTAGTGCTTCCGCTTCAGCGATGATATCCGTAGTAGACGGAAAATCGGGCATGGTGGGAAACGTTAGGATATCACGATTAGCATCAGTCAGCTTGGAATGATATTCGTCGGTTAGTTTGTTACGTTTTTCGTAAATTGGCGATTGGAGTATGTCTCTGGCCAGGTTAAGAAGTTCAAGACGGATCTCGTAAGGTGTTTTGCTCATGTTATTCTCCTGTGTGATGTGTGTGTTATCAAGCCCCGCCCTATGCAGGACAAGATTACTACACGAGCATGAATACTTATGCTTGTAAAATCCAGTCAACAAAAAGCCCCGGTGTTTTAATCCGGGGCTTTAAGATTAACTCGTTACTCAGTTAATTAAGTTTGTGTGCAGCTGAATGTTGCCACGTTTGAAACGTTGGCAGTTGGAATGCCAATGTCTAATCCACCTGTGGAATTTGCGGTTTGTGCAGCAGCAACTAAGGTTGCTGTTGTATACGCGCCGGTTGGGTAGATTGCCAAGCTGATGTTACCAGCAGCTGGATTGGCTTGATACATTGCGATTGTGCCGATCTGCTGGATTGCTTGCAGAACGTTGTTGAGATAACCATTGACGTTACCAGCACTTGTCAATGCTCCGTTTGCTTTCAATGAGAAAAAGTCAAGTTTTGGACCTTGCATTTGAACTGCAACGTTGCCTGCAACGTTTGCTGTACCGGATATTGAACCATTTTGAACGTCTAGGTTAAATACCGGTTGTGTTGTACCTGATACCCGTGTAACTGATGCCATTTTTGATACTCCTTATAGTGTGTGAGCGTGTTTGCCCTACACTTATTTAGCCCAAATGGAAAAAATCAGTCTACAGCCGGGATTTATTTAAGTTCATGCAGCAATACATATAAGTCACTGTTGATCCAATGCCGGCGTTCTTGCATGGCAAACAATAACTGGCTAATGATATTTTGTCGAGAATTTTTGCTAAGAGTCGCATAGTTAGATATCTCTCTACGTAAATTGATCTGACGGGCTGTAAGATTGGGGAAACGACGTTGCAATAACAGCATCATACGGTTAAAATCTTGCAGGTCAAATTTACCTGCTGCAATGGCACGGATATTACGCCGTATGATAAACTCCGGCATAACAATTGATAGATTCTTTTTTACATGCCGCTCATACTGCTCCGGACGCATTAACAATACCAGGAAGTTGTAAAGATCTGTTTGATTAGCACGAAATCCATTAAATGTTTGTGCCTGCACGATTTGCTCTGCATATTTCCTGGCTGCTGTAGGATGCTCCTGCACCAATAACTGCAGGCCTAACATGTGTTCAAATACCCGTTCGGCGAGATCAGTCGTGCTTAATCCATGCACATTTGCCAATGTGCGTAGCATACGACCTTCGGCTATTTCTTGGTATAGGTTCATGCCCGGGGTGGATTATTACGGGCAGCATTGGCACGGCTAAATCCAAATCTATCCACAGACTTACCATATCCATGTGGAGTAGCCATTACCCATCCTTCTTGACCCGGATGTTGGAGATCCCATTGTTTTCGCATGGTTTCATTCAATGCATGTAACTGTACAAATGCTGTAAATGCAGCGGCCAATGCATCTGTGTTACTTCGTGGGCTTTGTAAGTATTCCACAATGTGACGGAACTTAGATGCCGGAGCAGTAATGGTAATTTTTTCTCCTGGGACAAGTTCATCGGGTAAAGAGTCTGGATCAATACCATACTTTGTAGCAATGCTTATAGCGGTATCTCCATTTTTTACAATATAGTTAATTATTTTTGGTGGAAATTTAGTTTCCAGATATTCACCAAAATTTGGTAATAACGCATTGATATCGAAGCTGCTGACATTTGGATTTTTAACCAGACTATTAATATAGTCTACACACATTACTGGAAAGTTTGTTATGCCCCAAGTACGTAAATCTGCTGGATTAAATAATTGATCTATGTCAGCACCATGTTGACGGTTCAATGCTTTGATACTTTTAATCAACTTGTTGTCTGCTGCAATATTTTCTTTCGGAAATACTGGTGGCAATAACAGCAGGCCTGGCACTGGATTAAACTTAATATTACCAACTGGTTCTTTTGGGGCGCCCGGTTCGGCATATCGTGTGTGTATCGCTATACCTATGTTACTAGGTGCGATTTGCTTTCCAACATCACTTGACGCCGGAATGCGATATTCTACAGTATTGGGTTTGAATACATATGCTCCGGCTTCCAATGGCGGCTTCGTCATATACAGCAAATCACCTTGTACATAGCCACGGAATTTTTCCGGTGTTGCGGCAGATAGTAATGGCCACAATGTGGTATATATTGGCAACAATTTTTCAACGCGATCTGCTTTATCGCCTTTGGCAGCAGCATCAGTATCACGCTTGACCATTATGTCGCTAATCTGTCTGGGGCTACGTGCCAACCCCTCATATCCTTTGGCTGTAAATCCAGAAACATCGGTTAACACAAATGCACCGTCAGGATCCCGACCCCAAACAATGGCAGGGATTCCGTCCCATTTTGCACTTGTAGATTTTAGTTCCTGTATTGCATGTTCAGCAATTGCCAATGCTTTTGTAATTCCTGCACTGCCGTTACGGAACACATAATCTTCTAAATGCTCAATGCCCTTGGCATGCCCACCACTGACAGCAGGTGCGGCTGCTTCGATTAAAGTATACATGCCTTGATTGACAATACGGTCACGTAGTCTGGCCATGAAATTGACTTCATTCTCTTCTTTCAGAGTTGGTTCAGCCAGCCCTTCGCGAGCCAAGTATTCACGGAAATCAGCCAGTTTAGCATCACGTTCAGGATCTCGAGCAAGATTAGCATAGATAGTTTCTACGGTGGCTAGATCATTGCGTGTCTTTCCTGGACCTAGCACCATTTGAGCAGCAAGATCCGGATCCTGTCCATTGGCGATAAGTTTGTTTGTGGTTCTGCTGACAATACCATTGCCACCTATCTTAAGTCCCTGTTGCTTGGCCAAGCTGCTGAGTAATACATTGCGTGCCATGCCTTTATAGTTTGCACTGCTACCACTCATATAAAATGTTCCCCACGTTAATGCTTTGGGATCTGGATAGAAGTTAAAATCTGTTTGTACAAATCCTTGTTTAGGATCACCGTTGATTGGTGTACGGAAGTGCAGTTCGCCAGCTTTCTTAATAAATTGTGCAGGATCTAAATTATTTTTAGTAGCCCATTGTGTGAGGAATGTATTAAGTTGTTCTTTGCTGACAATGTTAGCATCAAGTGCGATATCTAGATCACCGGAAGTATCCCGACGGCCAGTGCTGCCAAGCCAACGTGCAGGCACGCCGTTCTTATCTTTTTCTTTTCCGGTCAAATCAAGTTTGGTAAGTTTTTCCAGCCATTTAATGGTGCCGGGCACATCTGCACTATTAATCCGTTGGGTAAGTGGTTTGCCCGTAGCATCTTTAAATACATTGCCACCTTCGAGTAAGTTCATGCTGGGGTCAATCCCATTAGCTTTAATACATTATCTGCTGCCGCATTACCCGTTGTTTTTACATTTGTAGAACCGTTACTTGCTATAACCGCTTTACCAATTTGTTGAAGTTGAGAGGCAAATTGTATTGGGTTAACACTGTCTGAATCATCTTCTGAATCTTTACTGGCCGATGCTACGGCGAAAACTAATTTCTCAAAGTTTGTTTTTTGTTCTGCAGAGTTTGTTCGTGGTGCTGGTGATGCTCCCGCCGCTGCTGGTGTTGCCGCTGCTCCTGCTGCTCCTGCTGGTGTTGCTGCTGCTGCTGGTGTTGCTCCCGCCGCTGCTGGTGTTGCCGCTGCTCCTGCTGCTCCTGCTGCTCCTGCTGCTCCTGCTGGTGTTGCTGCTGCTCCTGCTGGTGTTGCTGCTCCTGCTGCTGCTCCTGCTGCTCCTGCTGCTCCTGCTGCTGGTGTTGGTTGTGCCTGTGCTGCTCGTGCTGTATTAGCTTTTAAGTTTGATACAGCTTGTGGTCTACCTACTAATCTGGGATTGACACTGGCCTCAGGGACAGGGACAGGTGTCAATGGTCCGCTTATTTTATGGACTAAATCAATAATGTCATTCTTATTAAGAAGCTTTGAAAGAGATCTACCCTGGAGCATATTCTGTCGCACAAATGCCATTAAATATTTTTCATATAGCCCATCTGTACGATTATCCCAGGCTGCTTTCTTAGCTGGATCTGCAATTTGCGACTCTATTCCATTTATATACACCTGCCAGGCCGAAAATCCTTTATCAGCTGCGTCTTTAGCAGCTTTATTTTGTGAGAGCCGTTGTGCTTTTTGACCATAATTTAGGTTATCCAGACCCTTATTCTTTGCATTTCCACTCACGTACTGGGACCATGCTCCGCTAATAGAATCCATCATCCCTTCAGCTAACTCGGGTGTTTTTATATTAGCATTGTTGGTAATCTCATGAATCTGCATCTGTTCTCCTGACTGTTCTGGTAAATTTACCTGGATCTCGCAACCGTATTGCATTAATCAATTTACGGGTAAGATTATCTGCTTGTTCTGCGGTATAGCTGGCATCAATTTGCTCGAGTAGCCGTATAGCACTGGCAATGATATTATTAGCACGTTGTTCAATGATATGCTTATTGTCGTGTTCGACGTAGAGATTGTCTAATTCTTCCAATATACTACGAGTTTTCTTTTGCATTTTAAGTTACGATCCTGTACAATATTTAGCAAAATATATCCAGAACTTCATGCTGACTTTATTTGTCCAAGTAACTGTTTCAATTTAGCACTTTGTATATCAGCAGATACTTTACCAACATCCTCACCGGCTGTGACCCGGCTTTGCGTTTTAATACCATCAAGTATACTGGGCTTCTTAACAAATCCTGAACTTTGCTGTTGATCTTCTCCAAGATCACGTATACGCAAGCTATCGATATCAAACTCTAAATCTACTTTCATACCCACACCTGAACTACTACGTGTTTTCATTAACTGTATCTGATAACGTCCACGCTCACGCATTGCTCTACTGGTAAAGATACCAAATACGTTATCCGCTGTGTTGATCTTAGAAATACCACCACTGATATGACTATGATCAAATTCAATCTCTTCCACAGCAGATCTGTTCAGCTGCGATGCTGTGACAAACAACACATTGAGCTCTTTAGCTAAGTTACGCAGCTCTTCACTCACATACTTGTCCTTCACAAACAAATCATTTGGACTAACCTTGGCACTAACTGGCATGATTAGATCTAGGTAATCTACACATAAGAAGTCTGCTTTGAGTCCGGTTTGAACATGTAGTTCCTTTAAGTAAGCACGAATATCATTCACTGTGCTTTGTGCTGGCATATATTTGATGCGTAGTTGACCGGATTTCTTCTGCATCATCTTGACTTTCATTTCCACCGCATCAAGATCTTTAAATATCTCCTTGCTGGCAGTATTGGTCATCATGCTGTCTATACGCATGGCACATAGTCCTTCGCTAAGTTCTAATGTGATATAAACTCCATTAAGCCCGGCTTGAGCCC
>Ga0209596_1002176_pt1 | contig 16244 bp, 15 predicted proteins | sample M_130807_MF_Meta_FD_187314 | JGI IMG/M metagenome (GOLD analysis project Ga0209596, IMG submission 187314) | Freshwater microbial communities from Lake Montjoie, Canada to study carbon cycling - M_130807_MF_MetaG (SPAdes) (version 2) | ecosystem: Environmental > Aquatic > Freshwater > Lake... | reverse complement strand
GCCGGTTGACGGCGTCGGCGAGCCGAAGCCGCAGCGCCGCCTGCGACGGCAAGAACGTGGAGCCCGAGCCTGCGTCGATGGTCGCGAGCGTGAGCGCCCCCGGGGCCGTGGCGTACCCGTTCGCGCACAGCGCAGGCCGTGAAACGTAAGGGGGGCCGTAGGACTCGCGGAGGCCGGCGATGGTCAGGCTCGACCCGCCAGCAGACGACGTGTGATTCTGCGCCCAAACACAATCATAAAGCGCGGGCTGGACCGGCACCGCGACGGTGGCGAGCGGCACCCACCCCGTGGTCGGCTCGGTCGCCGAGTTGGTGGTGTTGTACTCAAGGTAGGCGTAGCCTGCGGAGATCGTGGTCCGCAGCCACACCGAACTGCCAGCCGACAGGGCGGCGGATCCTCGCACAGCCCCGTTGATGGCTGCCTCCAGCGTCCCCGTCGCGTAGTAATACCAGCTGGCATATTGCGCCCCCGCGCTGCTCAACTCGTACCAGAGCCCAGTCCCCGCCAAGTTAGTCGGGCACGTCAGGCGGCGCACCGTCTGGTAGAACGGACCCGGCTCGATGGCGCGCACGATGGCGTAGCTGCTCGCCAATCCGTTGCCATAGTTGCCATTTGCGGTCAGCGTGAGGACGCCGGACGACACGGACAGCGCCGAGCGGTTGCCCGTGTTCCTCTCGGTCCAAGTGGCGAGGCTCGCCACCGAGGCCTGGTTCGCGCCGAAGTCGGTCGGGGCGGCCAACATCACAACGCTGGGCGCGTAGTTGCACCGCGCGAACTGCCCGGAGGTGCCCGAGGCGAGCACGGTGACGATGTCGGAGGGCATGTAGATCGAGGTGGACGCTGCTGGGGCCGCCGCGGCGATCAGCGTGTCGACGTCGCTCTTGGTGGGGATCGAACTCCCGGCCGCGACTCCGATCAGGCGCTTGACGAACGCGGAGGCTCCGGTCTGCTCGACCAGGCCGGCGGTGGCGTCGAGGCCGGCGAGGGCGGTTAGGTCGGCGTCGAGGGGTTGGCTCGCCGCCTGTGCTGCCGCCTGCGCCGCCGCCACCAGCCCCGGGCTGGTCCCTTGGCCGGTCACCGTGGCCCCCCGTTGATGCTCGCGATGAGCTGCTGCGAGGCGGTCGCGCTGGCGACGTAGACGACCTCAAGCCCGCCGGGGATCCACTCGCGCGTCCACTGGCCGTAGGGGCAGGGCCCGTAGCCGCGGGCGCCGATCGCGGTGTCGTCGGCGACCAGCGCGTTGCTCGCGATCGCCACCAGCTTCGCGTCCGTGGCGAGCGGGTAGATCGAGATCCACAGCCCGCCATGGCCAGCCGGCAGGTTGATCCGGCGCATCAGGCCCGGTGTCGCCGACAGGGTGTTGGCCGGCGCGAAGAACGGCAGCGGGTTTGGGGCGGTGAGGTCGAGTGCGGCCATGAGGGCTCCAGTTCTCGGGAGTCTACCCCGAATCGTGGGAAAGTGACGGGGTTGTCATTTCTGAAAGTGTGGTCATCCGGACAGCAGATCCCGGAGCAGATCCGCGACAAACAGCAGCCGGACACCGTCCATGCCGGTCCCGTCCACCTCGACCTGCTCCACCAGGCACAGCCGATCCGCGTAGCTGACGCGGCTGTCGGTCAGAAGGGCGATCTGGCCCTCGTACAGCCGGTACTCGCTGGGCACCAGGTAGCCGACACGGCGCGAGGGGGACGTGTACGCCCGCGCCATCCAGCCGAGCATCGCGGTCGCGGTGGCCTCGTCGTAGACGTTCCTGGTCTTGAGCCCCTTCTCGACCCGGCCGTAGCGGGCTTGGGACGCAGCGCAGTAGGGGCACGTTTCCTTGTCCCGGGTCACCGTCTCCGTGTAGCTGTCGGTGCGGACGCTGTAGCGGTACTGGATGGAAAAGGCGTTGGCCACCTTGCTCGCGCCGTCTTTGCACTTTCCGGCACGCGAGATCCGGGGGTCGGCGTCCGCGTCGAGGCGCACCGTCGCGTCGTCCGCGGTGGCGTCGAACCGCCACACGATCGGGTAGTCGCCGTCCGCTCCCGACGCCATCGAGATCGGCAGCAGCGGGTAGACGTTCTCTTGCAGCCACGCGACGGCGAGGGCCTCCGGGTCGTCGATCACGCAGTCGAACCGGTAGCCCCGCAGCAGGGCAGCCGCAGCGGCGAAGCGGCCGAAGTCGACGGGGATCCCGGCGCGCTGGAGCAGGTCTACGATCAGGTCTCCGGCGAGGGGGGATAGGCCCGCAGGGGTGCTGCCGTCGACGGGCGAGAGGCGCCAGCCCACGAACACGGGGATCGGGGTCGAAAGCAGAGCCTGAAAGGCGACGGCCGCGGCATCCTTGATCCCGTAGTAGCGGGTCGGCCCCGGCGGGTTGGCGTTGGTGACGCTCTGCGTGGGCCAGTCTGCGTAGGCGTCCACGAATGCAAGCAGCTGCCCGCGGGAGTCCAGCTGGTGGGTGATGCGGAACGGAAGGCCGGCCGTGAGGGCGTCGCAGTTGAGCTGCACGTAGTCGCCGCTGACCTGGTTCCCGGCGATGCACAGCTGCCAAAACAGGTTGTCCTGACAGATCCAAACCCCTTGCGAGCCCGTGATCCACTCCGTCGCGCTGATCGCACCAGGGCTGCCGTAGACCCGCGGGTAGGCGACCCCGATGTTGTCCTCAGACAGGTTCGGGAACGAGCCGGGCCAGGTCGTCTCGTCTACCCGGTGCGTCGTCGGGATCACCAGCGCCCCGAGCGCCGCCGCTGTGGGGCCGATCGAGAACGCGACCGGCTCCCCCTGCTCGCCAAACTCCGGATCGAGCACGTACCCGCCCACGAGCCCGCGCCGCAGGGCGTAGTCGTCGCCCTCGGTCCAGAGCGCGAGGGAGGCCGGCGACAGGGCAAGCCAGTGTCCGGCGGCGTCCTCGGCGGCGACGTCGACTGGGAACAGGCACTCGACGGGAACGGTGGGGGTATCCGAGGCGGTCGCGAGGAAGTCGAACGACCGCTCGACCGTGAGTGCGTCGATCCCCGCGGTGTAGTGCAGCCACTCGTCCGCGTCGGCGTCGTAGACGTCGATCTCCGCGTCGGCGATCCGGAGCGTGCGCCCGCCGAGCACCACCTCGAGCAGCAGGTGCTGCGTCACAGGCATTCGCGCATCCGGACGGAGCCGACGCGCACGAGCTCGCCCGCGCCCTTGCCGGTGTGCTCGGTGCCCAGCACCACGTCCGTCTGGATCGTGTCCGTGTCGATGTGGCCGTAGAGCAGCAGGTCGGCCGCGGTGATGTTGGTGACGCTGGCGGCCCCAGCTGGGACCGGCACGACCGGGAGGTAGACAACGGGGGTCGCGTCGTTGTCGTAGACGAGCCCATGCACGTCGCTGGCGATGCCCGCCGGGGTCGCGATCGGGGTGCCGCCCGTGTAGTCGGTGACGTAGTCGGGGGCAGCGTCGTGCGTGTTGGACGTGTCCCAGCCGTCAGCCCACGCGATCGTCGCCGAGCGCGGCGGGGGGCCCAGCCTGCGCTTCGTCTGCGCGCCCGCGCGTGTCTCCGTGGTCTCGACGTTGGTAGCCGTCGAGAGCTGCCGCGACCAGTCCGGCGAGCCCAGCACCGCGAGGGGGCCGGGCATGACGACGCCCACCTCGTAGTAGCCCTCAGAGGTGAGCTGCGCGGGGATGTAGAGGCTGTAGCGGCTGTACGCGGTGGTCGCGTTGCGGAACACGCAGGTACCCCGCGGGCTCACGATCTCGGCGTCACTGGCCGCGGTCGGGTCGCCCGCGACGGCCCCGGTGAGCGTGAGGATCGGCCGCGTCGTCGTGACCGCGGCGCCGGTCCAGCGGCCCCCGGTGTTGCGCGCGATCCGCCGGCGCACCGTGCCGCCAGAGCTCGCGAACGTGCAGCCGCGGAGGGCCCCGCGCTCGATGTAGTCGGCGATCGCCGAGCCCCCGCCGGTGCCGCAGTAGACGATGTCCCCCGCCCTGGTGTACTTAAGCGAGGTCCCCAGCCGCAGGTCCACAGCCGCGATGAGCACCCACGCGGCGCCGTCCCAGCCCATCCACGAGGCCGTGGCGATGTTGCCCTCGATGTGCAGCCCGCCCAGCGGCGACTCCATCGGGGTCGCCTCGGTCATCACGAAAACGATCCGCTGGTTGACGTTGTGGGCGAGGTTCCGCCACCGCGCCAGCGGGGACGGGGCGGTGCGGGGGTCGATGTTGGAGATCGGGTAGCGGTAGCCGGGGGCGATGGTCCACCGGTCGGCCCGGTGGGTCGGACCGTTGTTCATCGCGACCCTGAGCCCTGTCTCGGCCAGCGGGTAGGGGGCGGGGCCGATCGGCTGGCCGGCGAGGTCGGTCGGGTTCTGTGTGTTGCCGCCCAGCCACTGTCTGATGCCGCAGTCCGTGCCCTCGGCGTACTGGTGCATGCGGATATGCACGTCCGCTGCGGCGTTGCCAGCGACGGACCCCATTTGGATCTGGTCCGTGGTCGAGGCGCCCTGCACCAGCGCCGAGCTCCCGCCCGCGTCGATCCACTCGCGATCCGAGTTGCTGCCCCAGGCCCGATACCAGGCCTGCACACAGCCCGTCGCGGCGCCGGCTCCGGTGTCCCCGATCGCGAGCCGGACCTGCACACCCGTCGCGCCCGCGGTGGTCGCAACGGTCAGGATGTCCACCGCGCCCGTGATGTCGCGCAGGACGATGGAGGTCGGCGTCACCCGGATTCGCGCCTCGTAGGACGACGGCCCCGCCTCGCCGACACGGCACGACACGTAGACCGAGCCCACCGTGGCGCGGAGGTCGGCGACGATCAGCAGCCCGCGCGCGTTGGTGGACGTGGGCGCGCAGGTCCACGTCGCCGAGTCGAGGATTCCGGCGTGCTGGATCCGCAGCCCTTGGCCGGTCAGGCTGATCGTGGGGACGCCCACCGCCACGTAGGCCCACAGCCCGAGCGCGTAGGTCTCGGGGAGCGCAAAAGGCAGGTAGGTGGAGGTGAACGAGTGCTGGTAGGCCGCCACCGCGACGTACTTGTTGGCGACGGGCTGGGAGACTGTGGTCGGCCCACCCAGGTACGCGACCGCGAGGGATGCCGTCGCCGTCGCCGCGTTGACCGTGTGGGCGAGGATGAGCCGGCCGCCCTGGGCGCACATCGACATCTGGCGGGGGTGGATCGCCACGTCACCGCCGCGCCACCAACAGCCCGGCGACCCGGTCGGGGCGTACAGGGCCCACGTTGCCCCGCCGTCCGTCGAGTAGGTGACGCGCGACTGCCGGAGCGAGGCCGCCAGAAAGTCGAGCCCGGTGGCGTAGATCGTGCCGACGTCGTCCACACAGAGCGCGAGCTCGCCGCCGGTGATGCCGGTGCCGAGGCCGCCCGACCGGGTGCCCCAACGCACCGTGTCCGCGTCGGCCTGCATCAGCACAGGGCTAGCGGACATCACGAGATCGAACGCCGAGCCGACGCGGCGCGCGTAGGCAGGCACGATCGCGCCGGTGGTGTCGAGGTTCGTGTCGATGGTCGCCACGAGGAACCCGCCACCGGACAGGCCGACGACCTCGGCGCGGCTCGCGTTGTTGTCGCCCACCGGGCCGATCAACTGGCACGACGACCCCTGGTCGCGAGACGCGAACTGGAGCACGTAGTCGGCCCCGGCGGCCTGGTAGCAGACCAGCATCAGCAGCTGGCCGTTGGAGTACGCAGCCCGAAGCCGGGAGGGCTGGGCGCCGGCCGCCATCAGAGCCGCGACGTAGGTGTCAACGGGCTGCGGCACGGACCAGGTGGCCCCGTCGTCGGCGCTGTAGGTCGCGCTGATCCCCGCCGCGCCGTACTGATCGATCGCGATGTAGAGGCACAGCAGCCGGGCCCCGGGGAGCACGACGAGGCACGGGTGCGCGGCGAGTCCGCCCGTGTAGACCGCGGCGTAGGCCTCGTAGATGTTGACGATCTCGGTCCACGAGCCAGCCAGCGTCCGGCGCCACAGGGTGACGTAGCGCTCGGCCTTCTGCACCACCATGAACGAGACGCCATCGGTGCGGCTGACGACGTGCGGGTGCAGCCACTGTGTCGTGCCGGCCGAGCGGTCGAGATACTCCCACTCGCTGATCGTGTCGGGCGGGTCGAGGCCGCGCCAGTTGGTGTCGCCAGAGTAGCGCCAGGCCTGCGTAGGGCCCACTGGTGCCGTCGTGTCCCCGATGGTGACCACGGCCCCCGGGTTGCCCCCGCGCGTCGTGTAGACCTCGACCGTGCGCGTACCTTGGCTCCCGCTGGCTTGCAGCTCCGCGAGCGTGCCAGCCGTGGGGACAGCGCGCCCAGGGATCGGCCCGGCGGTCGTGTAGTTGGCGCCGGAGGCCCCGTCTGCGGCGATCGAGGCCGCGCCGAAACGCGGATCGTGGGTGAGGAGCGCGCGGTGGGTAGTGGTGGTGCGGTCGGCCATGATCTATCCGGTGACGCTGCGGCGGTTCTTTCGGTGGCCGTAGGCGCCGCCCGAGCTCGAGCGGAGCGCGGACGCGAGGGCCCCGCCGTTCGCGATCTCGCGCTTGACGAGCGACTCCATCACGCGGTGATCGATGATCACCGGCGCGGGGCCCTGGTAGCCGCCCGCGGTGGGGGTCTTGCCCGCGTTGGCGTCGGCGATGTTCTTGCGGCCGAGGATGCTCGCGCCGACCGGGGAGACGACGGGCTCCGACTTGAGGACCCGCGCCTGCATCTCGTCAGGCGCGTAGCCGGAGTGGAACGAGGGGGGAGGGGAGGCGGCGATCGCAGCCTCGGCGACCAGCCCGCTACCGAGCGCAAGCCCGCCCATGATGATCGACATTGGCGGAACCGGGTACTCCTTGAGCGCGCTGGAGACCGCAACCGCGGTGTTGATCGCGCCAATCGCGAGGTCGGCCGCCTTCTGCGTCCGGAACTGCTTGATGGCTGCCCTTCGCCCTGCGGCCGTGGTCGTGTCGTACTGCTTGCCGGTCGCGCTCACCAGCTGGTTGCCGAGGTTGGCGACGGCGCCCATCACGGCGATCTCGTCCGACAGCCGCGTCACGCGGGCGCGCTCTTGCTCGTCGGCTACGCGCTTGGCGTCCGCGATCTGCTGGTCGGCGAGCGCCTTGGAGGCCGCGGCCTGTTCGGCGGCGCCCTGGATCACCATGTCGGAGTAGGCTTTTTCGCCCTTGCGCTCCTCCTCGCGGTCCTTGTTCAGCAGGTTCGCCGCGTTTTGGAACCCGGCCGCGCTGTTCGCGGCGTCGGCCTCGGCCTTGGCCCGCGCCTTGGTCGCGGCGGCCTTGCGAAGATCGGCAGCGGCGGCGTCGTCGGTGGCCTTGACGCCCGCCTTCGTGATCGCGTTCGCCTCGCCCTGCGTCCCCATGAGGGCGTCGACCTGCACTTGCAGATCCCCGCTGGTGTCGACCAGGTTGCGCGTGTAGTAGGCCGCGGCGTTCGCGATGGGGTTCCAGCCGCCGTAGAGCTCCGCGGCGGCCTTGGTCCACTCGACGGCCGTATCCTTGACCTGCTGGCCCGTGCTGGACTGCTCGTCGTGCAGCGCCCTGACCTTCGCGGTGGTGTCAGCCGTCGCGGCGCCAAACGCCTTCATCGCGGCCACGCCTTCCAGCGCGAGCCGGCCCGCCTCCTCGGTCATCTGGCCCGTGGCGACAGCGGCCTTGATCTCGGCGATCCGGGTCGCGTCGATGAGCGGGGCCATCTGCTGGTGTGCGGCCGAGACGAGCGCCGAGACCGCGACGGCGCGATCCTCCTCGGCGTTCAGCGCCTTGTACGCCGCGTAGCCGGCGCCGAGGGCCACAGCCAGCGCACCGACCGCCACGCCCGAGGCTGCGGCGGTGACGCCGAACCCCTCCAGGACCGACGTACCCGCCGCCACCGTGGACGAGAGCGCCCCGGCGGTGGGGTCGAGCCGGGCGAAGATGCCACCGAGCGGGCCGAACGCCTTGGCCGCCTTCGACGCGGCGAGCCCCGCGGCGTCCGTCGAGCCCGCAGCCTTGGCCATCGCCGAGGCCTGGGCTTTCTGTCCGGCGACCACGGCGTTGACCTGCTTCCGGGCCTCGGACGCGGTGATGCCAGAGATCGACTGGAGCTTGGCGGTCAGGTCCTTGATGTCAGCGACGTAGCTGACCTTGACTTCGTTTGCGCTTGCCATCAGGTAGCCCCCGCCAGCCGGCCCATGGACGCGCGGAGCTTGGGCAGCAGCTCAGCCAGCGCGGCCTTCGTGGGGCGCTGCACGGTCAGGGTCCATGCGCTCTTGCCGGCGACAGCCTCCGAGGGGGCGCCCTTGCCGTGCTTCCGCTGCATGTCGCGCCGGATGTACGTGGCCAGTGCGGACGGGCTCGTGCCGCCGGCCGACTGCTCGCGGACGTAGGCGTCGAGGTCGGCCGCGGTCCACTTGCTGTAGCGGACGTAGTAGGCGTAACCGGACGCGTTGACGAGGTTCGCCCGTACTTCCGTGGGGCTGATCGAGGAGTTCAGCCGGAACGCGTCCCGGCTCTTGCCCGTCTTGACCGGCCAGCGCGCCATGGCATCCCCGCGGATCGCCTCCAGAGTCGGGCGGCAGGTCTCGATGAAGTCCGACGCCGCGCCCTCGGTCGCACGATCCACGAGCGCCAGAAAGTTGGCGTCCGCGTAGGTGATCGAGGTGCCACCGGAGGCCGCGGTCGTCATGTTCCTTGCTCCAGTTCGAGGTCAGCGATCAACAGGGCTTGCTCCCCGGTGGTCAGGCCATCCCACCATGCGGGGGGCTGGTGGTAGCGTCGGGCGATGCGGAGTCCGAGCCGGACGCTGGGGCCGCCCGGACCAAGCAAAAATCCTTGGCCCCGGCGACCTCCAGCCGGGAGGTGATGCAGGACCGCGCCCACGCGTCCGCGACCTGTAGGATCCCGTCCTCGTCGACGGGGCCAAGCAGGGCGGACAGGGGCACGGTGCCGGACGACATCAGCCCGTCGAACACCTCGCGGCCCCGCTCAGCCGCGTTCTCGCCGACCCGCCAGCGGCGAGGCCGCAGGGGGACGGGCCACGCGGCGGTCAGGGGCCAGCACTCCAGGAGCGCAAGGGAGGCGAGCGCCCACCCCTCCGCCGACTCCATCGCAGCCTCGGCGGCCGGGGAGCGCAGGAGCGCCAGCGCAGCAAGGGGCGACGGCGCTTGGAGCTCCGCGCGCACGCCGGCCAGCACGATCACGGGCGCGTTCATCAGCGGCTCGGCACGAGGGTGACGATCCCGTTCGTCGTGTCGTTGCTGTACATGGGCCCGATGAGGTCAGCCGTGAAGCTGATCTTCGACGGGTCGCCCTCGGAGACCTGGATCACGCCGAAGATCGCGTCCTCGCCGTAGTAGCTGCGGGTCTGCGCGCCGTAGCTGAACGTGAACGCCCAGTCCACGCCGTTCGCGTCACCGATGTCGGCGACGACGGAGGCGTAGCCGGCGGTCTTGCCCTCGGCGAGCTTCACGAACGCCTCGCCCGGGTCCGCGAGCTTGGCGCTGCAGGTCAGCTTGCCGATCTTCCGCTTGCCCTTGCGGACGCCCGTGACGGCGCCCCGGGACTCGGAGATCGTGATCTCACGCCCGCCCTGCGCGTCGTACTCCAGGCTGAAATCGCCCTCGGACAGCGAGAGGGTGGCGGACAGGGCGCCCGCGGTGATGGTGACGACCCCATCGGTGAAGCTGGCATTTACGGTAGACATTTCAGTTGCTCCCGGCGAACATGAGAGAGTAGGTGGACCCGCTTCCGCCAGCGGTGTCAACGACATTGAACTTGCCCGACGTGCCGAGCGAGAGCCCCGCGGCGCCGAAATCGAACGCCTGCGTCTGTCCGGCGGTCAGGTTGATGAAATCGCCCGTCGCGCCGAACAGCGGGAGGAAGTTGGTGGCGGGGGCCAGCAGCTTGATGGAGCCGGTGACGCACACCAGCGTGAACGCCTTGAGCTCGTCGAGGTCGATGGCGCGGCCCTGCAGGTCCTTGAGCCCGCCCGCGGCGAGGACGTCGTAGGTGTCCACCGCTGCGGCGGTGAGCGTGCCGTCGCGCTCGTAGACGCGGTCCACCATGCCCGAGGCCTGGCCATCGGTCCAGCGGGCTCCGCCGCTGCCGTTCTCAAGGGTGCGGGAGGTCTCGCCGGTCAGGGGTGACGCAGCGGTGGCGACACCCTGGAGCGAGATGACGAGGCGTGCGGAGGTGACGGAAGCGGCCATGGTTAGGATCTCCAGGGGTATCGAAGGGTGAACTCGACCAGCACGATCAGCCAGCCACCGGGGGCGGCGGTCATGGTGGCGCGAGTGAAGGACGTGCGGGAGTCGCCGGGGCCGGTCCACGACGTGAGCAGCTCGGCGACGTCGGCGACGGAGGCGTGCGCGATGCCTTGGCTCATCTCGTCGTTGTCGGCCTGGTAGCGGACGGCGTAGACGAGGCTTGATGCGTGCTCGTGGTAGGAACCGGCGCGCGCGAAGTCACCGAGGTTGAACCACGCTTCAAGGTGCTGAACCGGGGTATTTGCCTCTTGGGGCGCCCGCGCCTGCACCCAGCCGTCCGAGGCGTCCCAGCGGTAGCCCGCACAGGAGCGCGTGGTCAGCGACAGGTAGAGCGCCGCGAGCACGGAGGCGAACCACTGGCGGTCACGGTTCAGCATTGGGGCCGCCCGACAGGCGCGAGGCGGTAGGGGCCGCGCGAGGTCCGCATGGTGGCGGGATCGACGTCGTGCTGGATGGCCAGCGATCCGTCCGCGGCCTTCCACTCAGCGAAGTACACGCCCGCCTTGCGGTCCCACTGGTCGTCCGTGGTGGTCGAGAGCGCGCGGCAGCAGAGCATGAGGGCCCGGCTACGGAGCCACGCCCGGAGCCCCGTCAAGCCGCGGATCAGCCAAGGGGACTCGCCGCGGTCAAGCAGCGTCTGGATCAGGTCGTAGTAGGCCTCATCGACCTGCACTTGCCAGCCCTCGCCGGAGCCCCCGCGCGTCGTCGCGGCTTGACTCTGCGGGATCCGGTGCTTGAGCTCGGGCTCGCGAGAGAACAGGTCGAGCACCGAGATCGCCGACGCGGGGACGTAGTCGCAGAGGTAGGCATCAAAGCGGTACGTGTACGGGACGCCCCCGATAGTGAGCGTCCACACGAGCGTGTAGCCGGCGCCGAGCGAGAGGCCGACCATCGTGGAGAGGTCGCAGGTCGCGACGTCGCCCGGGAACGTCACCGTCCCGGCCGTGACGGTGCCAGAAGGACACGTCACCGCCAGCGTACCCGCGGACGGCACGACGAGCGTACCCGCCGACCCGTTGCGGATCGGCAGGCTGACCGTCTGCGCCGCGACCCGGCCCAGGAGGTACGGGATCGGACGAGCGGGTGCGTAGGTGTCGTCGCGCTCGGCCATGGATCCTTAGGGGGTGATGACGGGGGTTGGGCCCTTGAGGATCTTGTAGGTGCCGGCGTCCGTGGTGGGCGCGCCGCCGTAGATCGTGAGGACTGCCGGCGCGCCCGAAACCGCGGTGTTGCTCGCGATCAGGTAGGGGCCGTGCGTCGCCGATACGAACCACATGCCGGCGCACTGGTTCAAGGTCATGGTCTGGTTGTCGGTGGTCGTGATGACCTGACCGGCGCTCGCCTGCCCGGTGCCGGAGAATGCCGGTGTCGCAAGGTTCACGGCGTTGGCCGGAACGATGGTCGTCGCGCTGTCGAGGATCTGCGTCCAGGTCCCCGCGCCGTCCGAGACGTAGGTGCCGACCGCGTCCTCCCGGTTGTAGATCGTGCCCTTGTCGTACACCTCGGAGCCGGGCGCGCCGGTGCCGCCGAGGATGCCAGGAACGCCGTTGATGCGGGGCTGGGCGAGCCAGGTGGGCTTGGTGATGGCCATGTGTCAGTCCTTGGTGGGCGCGTAGGGCGCCAGGTCGGAGGGGATGTGTTCGAGGGGGAGCTGGGCGACCAGGTGCTTGAGCCGCCGGGCCGCCTCGTGGTTGCCGACGTTGCCGAGGTAGGCGCGGGCGATCTCGATCGCGGGCGCGCATGCCGCCTCGATCAGGTCGCTGTCGAGCTCGCTGCCGTTCAGCAGCCACTTGAGCACCTGCTGCTGGAACGCGCGCTTGCCGTCCCAGTCCACGGGCCACTTGATCACCGAGCCAAGCACCTTGGGCCGGGTCCACGCCTCCGACCAGCGGCCGGCTACGCGGTCGGTCTCGTACCAGTCGCGGTAGGTGCAGCCCGAGGCGCAGCCAGCACGGCGCGCACCCCAGCACTCAAAGTCGAGATCGTCGGGGACGCGACGGTAGCCCTGCCGCTCCAGACTCGCGACCCAGCCGGCCGGATCGACCGTGTCCGCGGAGGTGTTGCCCCCGCGGCCAGCGACGGCATCGGCCCGCGCGAGGTCCGGCAGCACGAGGCCGCCGGAGACTTCGAGCCGGTCGAGCCGAGCGAGCAGAACGAACCCCGGCCGCCAGCCCTGCAAGACGCCCGTGGGGCGCTGCGAGGTCGGAGGACGAGCAGGCCCGAGACCAGCCGGCGGGGGCTGGTACGCGGGGCCTGCGGGGGCGGGGCGCGTGCCCATCAGACGGTGACGTAAACGAGCTTGGTCATCGCGGCGGGGTCAGCCGCGGCGCTGGCCGTCCAAAACGCCGTTTCGATGCGGGTGGTCGCCGACAGGCTGGTGGAGCGCTTGGCCTCGCGGGAGATCCAGTTGCCGCCGCCGGCCTGCACGAGCACGGTCGCCGACTCGGGGAGCGGGATCACCTTGTGCGCGGTCAGGACGCCGCGCTCGGAGAGCATGACGCCCACGTCGTCGCCGCCCGAGGTCGCCACGTCGTCGAGCATGTAGAGGCGCAGGCCGCCGAAGAAGCTGCCCACATAGCCGGACTTGCCGACCTCCATGAACTGCTGGACCTGATTTGCCATCTGCACGGCCCCGCCGAGGGAGAGCACGTCGTTCGCGACGTCCTTGATCCCCTTGACCTTGACGGCCGCGAACACGCCGGCCTCGCCGACCGCGCCGCGGTTGACCATGTCGAGGTAGCCGTTCTGGAGCGCGGCCCAGGAGAGCGCCGTGCCGGTGGTGCCGGCCGAGTACGATGCGCCGGTGGCGAGCGCGAGGATGTCGGAGAGCACCGTGTTGCCCCACACGTCCACGCCTTCCATCACGAACGCGTCGAGGATGTCGGGGGGGAGCTCGCCCATGCCGAGCCCGGCCAGCTGGCTGCGCTCGGAGTCGAGCAGGTCGCGGGCGTACTCGCGACGGGTCGGGGCGGGCGCGATGTTGGTGGGGGTCACCGCCGCGCTGGCGAGCTGCGCCGCGCCTTCCGCGGTGGCGGTCGCCTTGCCGCCGCCGAGGTCGAGCAGGCTCATGCGCTGGAGCAGGGCCCCGACGACCGGTCCGAGGACCGCATCGCGCTGGATGATCGACGCCATCACAGGGTCGGCGATGGCCGCCTTGTTCTTGCTGGCGCTGGTGATCGCGCGCCGCAGGGCGTTGAGGGTGACTGTGGAGGTCAGAGCGCCGGAGAGTGCCATGGTCGAAAGTCCGTATTCGCGCATGACACAGTTACGGATGTGAGCCGACGCACCACCAGCATACCGACTTCTGACAATCTGTCAAGCACGACGGTGCGCCGCGACAAAATGTCAGCCCTGCATGCGCTCCGCGGCCATGCTCTCCAGCCACGCGTCGTACTGCGCGGGCGTCATCCTTGCGGGGTCCGGATCGGTCGCCTTGCCGCGGCCAACGTCCACCCTGGGCGGCTGACGAACCGTGGTAGTCGCGACCGGCTCGACGACCTCGACGGCGACCGGAGCAGGCAGGTAGGCGCGCAACGTCTTGGGCGCGGCCTCGGGGGTGAGCCCCTTCCACCACTCGACGATGCTGTCCGGCCGCTTGTTCTCCGGGATCGACTCGTACAGCCGGTGCGCGGTCTGCATGCCGTCGTCGTCGGGCTCGACCATCGCGGCCCGGAGCGCGTAGCCCTGCTCCACGCGGCGCACAGCTGCCGTGACCGACTTCGCTGCGTCGGCTTGGATCGCGGCGATCTGCGCCTCGTAGGTCTCGCGCAGCTCCTTGGCGAGCTGCACCGCCTCGGCCGCCCGCGTCTCGGCCTGCGTGCGCTGGTGCGTGACGACAGAGAGCCGGCCGGTGAGGCTGCGCTTGTCCGTGGGGTCGATGTCCTCGGCCTCGTCGCGCGCGACGGGCTGGCGACGGACGAAGCCGGAGAGCTCCTCCAGCTTGGCGAGGATGTCAGACACTTTCGGCTTGCTTTGCTCCGGCATTCGCGGGCTCCTTGGTGGGTTCAGCGGCTGGGGCTGCTGGTGGGGTCTTGATGGGCTCGACCTGGTCGAACGCGTCGGCGATCTCGTCGCGGTAGAGGACGCCGTAGCCGTACTCTGCGATCTCGGGGTACCGGCGGGGCTTGCCCTCGGCGGCCGCGGCCTCTCCAGCCCGGTTCGTGATCGCGGCGAGCCGGCGGAGAATCAACGTGTCCTGCCCGCGGCACTCGGCGTAGGTGCCTTGGATCGCCTCGTTGAGCTCCGCGGATTCGGCCTCGGTCGGATCGCCGCCCGTGGCCTCGAAGGCAACCGGCAGCCCGGACGCCGCGAGGAGGCCGAGCTCGTAGCTGCGGAGCGCGCGGCCGATGACCTCGGGATCGTACCCGGGCCCGAACTGCTGGAGCGTCCCGGGGCGGTCCTGGTTGATGTGACGCCAGCGGTGGACGACCTCGGGGCCGGACGCTTGGCCCTCCTCGCCGTCGACGCTGTCAGAGCCCTCGAGCTCGAGCCCGATGGAGTGCCGGCTGGGAAAGCCCGCGTCCCGCATGCCAGCCCAAAACGTCGTGTAGCCGGTCGCGAGTCGAAGGGTCCCCTCGACCAGCGGCAACCCCAGGTATGGCTGGCGAGGGTCCCCCGAGATCACGATCCGGTGGAACGGGCGGCCGTCTGCGTAGCGCCACCAGTAGGCATCCCCAGACAGGTCCTCGACCTCGCCGAGCGCGTTGGCTGCGGGCTTGCCGTGCGCGTCGGTGCAGGTGTACCGCGGGTTGTCGAGGTCGGTCAGGTCCGACGTGTCCACGATCTCCTCGCCCACAGCGTTGGAGCGGCGCCACTTGATCACGGTCGGCGTCAGCGGGTCGTCGCTCGCGTAGGTGACCTCCAGATCGTCGGGCGTGATCACCTGGAGGAACGGGCGGGCCGAGCGGGCCGACCAGCCGAGCGCCACGCCTACCCAGTTGCACCCGAGCCGGTAGCGGAGGGCATCACCGGCGATGCTCTGGAGCACGGTCGGCATGGGCCGGGCCCCGATCTTGGCGTACCGCGCGACGGTGGAGGACGCCGAGGCGTCACCGATGGCACGCGCCAACACCTCGCTGAGTCCCGTCACCGCAGGCTGGACCCGGTACGCCCGGCCGCGCCGCTCGACGTAGGACACCAGCGCGCACCGCGACAGGTCCACCGGGCCGAGCGTCCCGCCCCGCGTTCCGAGCTCCGCCCGCATCTGCTCGATGATGGCCGCGGTATGCCGGCCGTCGAGCAGTTGCACGCGCAGCGCCGCCTCCTGCTGGGGCGACCGCTTGACAAACCCTTTTGCGCGCATTGAGAGCATGGATCTTTAGCCGGAGACCTGGAGTCTACTACGAAATGACGGGCCTGTCATTCTTTCACCCAGCCCTGCGCCAGCCGTCCGCGATCATGGGCACAGCGGAGTAGCGGAGGGAGTCGATCCCGTCCTTGTGGGGGTCGATGTAGCGCCCGTTCCACTGGGCGAAGTCCCCAGCCAGCGAGTCCGCGCCGCCGCATGACGGATCGAGCGTCAGGCGCTTGGTGACCATCAGCCGGTGCAACACCTCGACGTCGTCCCACACGGAGCCGTCGTACTTGTTAGGCGTCCACATCCGACGCAGCGGGGCGGGGAGCCGGTCGCGCCAGAGCTTCGCCGAGTCGTCGATCCCGACCGCTCGGGCAATCGCGCGCATGAGCCGGTAGTTCGACTTCTTTCCGCCCATGTGGTCGCCGCCGTGCGCGCGGTCGCCGATCCAGTAGTCGACATCCGAGAGGTCGTGCCCGGTCTCCGTGATCATCCTCAGGATCCCGGCCGCGTCCGCATCGTCGTCGCTTCGGCCCTGCGACCGGTAGTGCCTCAGCGCGTGGACCTCCGCCCGCGCCCCGGTGCCCTTGGTGGCTACCAGCGTGGCACGTTGCCGACCTGGTTGCGAACCGTGATCGACGCCGACACCGAGGGAGCAGCCGGGGGGCACGCCGCGGTCTACGATGAGCTCGTTCGACCACGCGTCGAAGAACCGGCCCTCCTGGTCAGGGTGCCGCGACAGGCCCATACGC
>Ga0209596_1002175_pt1 | contig 16245 bp, 21 predicted proteins | sample M_130807_MF_Meta_FD_187314 | JGI IMG/M metagenome (GOLD analysis project Ga0209596, IMG submission 187314) | Freshwater microbial communities from Lake Montjoie, Canada to study carbon cycling - M_130807_MF_MetaG (SPAdes) (version 2) | ecosystem: Environmental > Aquatic > Freshwater > Lake... | reverse complement strand
TGTTGTGTGTCCCGCCGCCCATACCTTTATACCCCACAAACTTTCTCCTTGAACATTGTTTGACGACACCAAAAAAGTTGAATCCGCAACAAGTGATCTAATGTAAATCGGAGTCCAACGATGAATAGTGTTGCCAACGATGTTTACATCCGTAATATAACCGTCTATCAAAATACCTGCTGAGTATTGCCCTTCATACTCAGTTGCAAATGTATTACCTACAACATTTATTCTTCTTGAATAAAATGCTGAAGGGCCGCTAATTTGCAAACTTGCAGAATAAGTCCCTCCATTATGTGCGCCAAAAAAATTGCCGCTAATATTTACATCTGAATACTGGTTTATATAAACACCAACCCCATTAAATACATTTCCAGTAACGCTTACATTACAAATATCCACTGGGCCTATGGCAATGTTCTCCCACTCTAAATCTAAACCAACATTTGGAGTTGTATCAGCAGGTACAAAAATTGTTTTATAAATTATGTTGTTGCTTATCACTACTCCATAATTGCCGCCGACAGAGATACAATTTCTATTTACATCAAAAAGTGTGTTTCCAATGATAGTGGTGTTATAACAAAACTCAACAGTTATGGTGTCTGCTAAAACTCTTCTGTTTGTTGAAACACCATCACCAGCACATCCAAATGCTGTGCAATTTAAAACAGAGTTTCCATCCCCACCAACAATTGTAAATGCCCAATAAAACTCTCTTACCCCCGTGGAATAAGTTGTATCCCTATTGCCATCGTAAGTTATCCCTTCAATTTTACAATTTACGCAACCTATCAGGTTAATCCCGTAAGAATTGTTACTATAGTTTGGCGTTCCTAATGCTTGATTTGCATTGCACGGTTGATAAGCATAAGTAACTACTGACTTATTTTTAATTGTAGCGCCATAGCCAATTATGGTGATATTTTCTTTTTCTATGACGTTTAGATAGCCCTCTCCATTATACAGATTAGTCCCTGTAGCTATAGGCGGTTCATAGAGATAAACTCCTGCTGGAAATACCAACACTGAATTATTGACTAATGCTAGAAAAACAGCCTTGAGCGCTAGAGTATCATCTGTTATTCCATCACCCATTACACCGTAATCTTTGACGTTTAGCGGAGCGCCCGCGAGCATTGAATAACTAACTTTTGTAAGCATGATAATTTCTTTATGTTTACGCCGTATGATAAAACCCAAAAAACTTTAACACTTTTGATGAATAGGTAACATTCGTAACGGATACATCTAAGTTGGTATTTATAGTAAAATAACTTGAATTTCTACTAATCAAAGCATAATAATTTCCACCAACGTTGGTTGCTGAAATTGATAAGCCTCCTGTATTGTCATCGCCAGGTGCGGATACAAAAGGAAGTCCTGCAATTTTTACTCCGACAACGCTTGCTGTTGCTGGAAAATATATAGCAGCTTCAATTTCAACCAACCTACCTACTTTTGTGTAACTAGCGTTATACACAGTAAACGATAATCCAGCACCGCTATCGTCAGTAGGTGTCCAACTACCCTCTTCATAGTCAGCCAGCAACTCGCTGGTCATGCCAGCAGGATGGCTAGTGATAGAAAAGTCAATGCCTTTGCCAGATGTGCCAATGACTAAGTTGCCCGTGGAAAAATTAACGTCACCCGACAACGTAGGCGAGGCAGATAGCACCGTGTTGCCAGTGCCTGTGCTGGTGGTGACGCCTGTGCCGCCATTGACAACGGGCAGAACACCTGTAATCCTGCTGGCACTGATGACTGAATTTGCTACTTTTAACATGGCGATTCCTAGTTGTAAACAACTTCAATAATAGATGTGTCGGGTGGTGCTTCGCTAAACGTTACCGTGCCGCTGGTGACCGTGTAAGTGTTGCGGTTCTGGTAGACGCCGTTAATGTAGATGGCGGTAAAGCCATTGACCACCGAAAAGGCAGTTGTTGTACCGTCACCCGTTGCATTAGAGGCAAAAGTGCTGCCGTTGATATTGTCCACCGTCCAGATTAACACGCCAACACTGGTGTACAAAGCAAACTTGTAGATAGCACCTTCTAGCCACACATTGGCCTCGCCACGGCTGTCCAAGACAATGGGGTTGGTGTTGGCACTGACGCCAGTGCTGTCGGTGTAGGTGGCTAACGGTGTAGTTGAGCCAGCCTCGTAGGTGTACAGCAACCCTCCCGACAATGGAGCGCCGTTGGCATCAAAGAATTGCAGCTTGGGCGTGGGGGATAGTGATGTGGTAGCCATGTTACATACCTTGGTTTGGTGGCGGCATCATTTGGCCCATTTGGTCTTGGCCCATCATTTGGTCTTGCGGCTCCATTGGCATCGAACTCATTAGGTCGCCGCTAGTTATCATGCCTTGCACAGTGCCCAGCACAATTTCTTGTATCTGGTCAGGCGTCATGGCAGCAGCCATTGCGGTCATGCGTTTAGTTTCTACATCGTAGGCTTTGACCTCAGAGTCAAACCGCTTGATCTCCAAAGTCTGCGCTTCCATTGACTGCTGGACGTTTAGCAGCATTTCTTGCATCTGCTGCATCTCCTTACCCATTGCCTGCATCTGCATATTGGCAGCTTGTAGGGCCGGGTCTTCATCGTCGCTCAACAGTTTGGGGTCAATGGTCTTAGCCAAGCGTTTAGCCAACTCGTCTGCCCCAGGCCAATCCATTGCCTTGACAAACAAGTCGCCTGCAATCTGCATGAGCGCTGGGTTGCCTTGCAGCAGTTGGGCCATTTCTTCCCGTGTTTCTTGCCGTCTGGTGCTGTAGCTTGGGCCGGTGGTCACAACCACATCGTACTTGCCGACATTGGGGTTGTAGATTTTGTCAATCTCAATGCCTTCTTGATTGACAATCCGCTTGACCGGCATCTCTTGGGACGGGTCAATCTTTGCCATCTCAGTATCGCCATCCTCGCCAATGATCCGCGCAATGCGTTGGGTGTCGTAGATTTTGGGGATCATGTCCACCAGTTGCCGAGTCACGTAGCGTATGGCACGGGCTAGGTTGTCTACATAGTGGTAAGTACCAACGTCACCCTCGCGCTGACGGGCAAGAATAGCTTTGCCGCTGCGCTCGTTCCCGCCCATGCCCAGGCTGGCGTTGTACTGCCCAGTTGCGGCTTTAATGTCCTCAGATGCCCCCGATTTGGCTTGCAAAAGGCCAGTAGAGGCCATCGGGGGCTGGGCACGTTGAGGCAGTGGCAGGGTAGCACCAGCGCCATCAGTAACGTCTGGGTTGACCTCAAGGTAGGGCCAGTTGGTGGTGTTGGCAGTCTTCCATTGAGTCTCGTACCCTTCAAACTGCCCACCATAGCCAATGAACGGGGCTTTCGGCGCCAGGGCCAGCATTTCGGCCTCTTGGCTTACCCAGTAGTTATACATCCGCTGGGCGTCCTTGGCGTTTCGCACCAAGCCAGAGACATAAATCTGCCCGTTGACCTCAAACTCATTGCCCACCACCCGCACGATGGGGATGTACTTACCTGCCCAATCGCGCTTTTCCAGCACCTCGTAGCCGTTGCTCTTAACCCAGCAAACCTTCTCTCGCTGCGAAATCCGAGTTTTCAACGGCTTGCCGTAGAGCATCTTCAGTTGCTTGTCATCAGGCGTGTTGTTAAACGCCGTGATGTTGTTAGGGTACAGGTTCAGTGTCTCGGCCTTGTACTCCCGGTAGAAGTACTCCGCAATCCGCACAGTCTCATCGCGCAGCCATTGCTGTAGGTCTTGGTCGCCAATCCCAAGGGACTGCAAGCTACTGATAGGCGCAGCGTCTGGGTACAGGCGCTCGTACTCGTCCTTGGGCACATCGTCCGTGACAAAACACCACCGCGCATCCGCACCGCATGGGTCTTGGATCGCAGGATCCATGTAGACCGAGAATGAGTTGCGAATCCGGCCTATCTTGAGTTCCTGGTCAAAGCTGTTTTCGTCGCAGTATTCGGTCAGTACCCTAATGTAGCCTTCACCATAGGTGACTTGGTTCTCGCAGGCAGTCGCGTAGGCAATGTCAGCGTCACTTATATACTCAATGTGCCGCACTATGCCGTTGAATATCTCTGCCATCTCAGGGTCAGCAACGTCATCCGCTGGTATAACTTTGCCGCTTGGCTTGTTGTACCGCTGGTCGTTGGTGACTTGCCGCACGTGCTGCGGCAACTTGTTAATAGTTAGGCAGGGACGGGCGTTGATGGTCTGCCCTTGCACCGCCCCGCGAGTCGCCAGTACATCAGCAGGCCATTGCCACTGGTTGTCTGGACTACCCGCCATAAACCGCAGGTCGTCAAGTTCATTGCCCCGGCTCTCACTGTAGGCATCCACCGCCATCGTCATGCGAGAGCGCATGGTGGAGAGCATATCGCTGTACTCTACATCGTCACCCCCACCAACATCAGCGACCTTGCCAGCCTTGTTAATGCCGGTGTAGTCAACCATTATTTTGCCTTTTTCTTAACCGCATACGCTATTGCCACGGCCTGTTTGACAGGCTTGCCTGCCTTGACCTCGGCCCTGATATTGGCCTTAAACGCCGCAGGCGTGGGTGACTTTTTGAGTGGCATCACTTTGCTTTCTTAGCCGTCTTAGCCGAATCTTTGAAATCCTTGGCAGTAGGCGCTGCCTTGCTGCCAACTTTGTTCATCTTCTCGCCAGAGCCAGCCTTGATGCGGTCTTGCTTGGCGTTGATGTTGGCATAGAGGCCGGGTTTGCTAGATTTCATGATTTCTTCCTCGCCATAGATTTATGGAGGCTGGGTTCCATCTTCTTTTCCATAGCGGCATAGGCCTGTTTGGTTGGAGCCATTTTCTTTTCAGACGCCTCCATCTTTTTGGACTCGCCTTTGCCAAACGGATTCATTTTTTTTGTAGCCATGATTAGCACTTCCATCGTTTAAGGGCTGCTTTAGCACGTTCGCCATCTTTGGCGTTGGCAGCTACTGCGCCCATTCTTGCACAAAATGAATCCTTGCGGCCCTGATCTGCCTTGGTCTTAGGGTTCGGCGCAGGAGCCTTCAAATTAGAGCCGGTCGCCGCATTGTATACAGCACGGCCCTTGGCAGTCAAACCCGCGCCCTTGGACACCGGCAGCTTCTCGCCACGGCCTACTGATAGAGATACACTTTTTTTCATTCAACTACCCATCCATCCAGTAGACACCGCCGAGTGATCCGAGTACCTGCGAGGCGCTGCTTCCCGGTACTCCCGATGCGCCACAGGGAAAGCAAACGTCACGCATATCGCATCCGCAGCGTCTGGACTAGCTAAACCCCGTGCTTTCATTTCTTTCTTGCTCTCCAAGAAGATCGTACCCCGTGAGTCAGGCTTCATCAAGGGCGAAATTAGGTCTGTTTTCAAAAACCTATCCTGCGGAATACTAGCAGATTTGAGCCAGTCTTTCATGTCACCCCACATCTGCGCCCTCATATTACCGTACATGATCGGGTTTTTGGCCTTGTTCCCAAAGTTTACACCCTTAATCTTGTACCGCTGCTCTTTGAGCCTATCCACAATCCCCGCCCCCAGCCCACCCTCATCAATCACCACCATCGCAGGCTTGTACTCCTCCATTGCCTCAATGATATGCCCCACCACCGTCATCGTATCATCACCCCGGTACTTCTTTATCGCCACAATATCCCGCCCCTGCCGCACCGCAATCACCGTAGCATCAGCCCCAAACCGCGCTGGGTCTACGCCAATGATGATGGGTGCTGAATTGTCCTTGTACTTGGGCCTTTTCATGGCCTCATCGACCGTATTTGATGGGATAAATTGGTCATCCCCCGCACTCGGAAACTCACCATACACCTCAACGTGCGCCTGGGCACTGTCCGGCCCGTACTCTTGGATAATCCGCTCGTAGACTTGTTTGTCCGTCCCCTCCACCGTCCTAGCATCCACCACCTTAGTCACCCAAAAGTCCCGCTTTGAGTGAAATGTCTCATAAAAGTACCCCGTGTTGCGCCGTGGGTTGGAAAACGCCAACCAAAAGCGATTCGGCGTGTTCTCCGTAAAAAATCCACCCGTCACCGCCCAGATGCTGTCGTCAATACCGCTTGCCTCATCAAAAATCACCAGCACACCATCAAAATTGTGTACACCAGCATAAGCATCCGGGTTCTCCGCTGACCACAGCCGCCCCTCCACACCCCAATACCTCGTACCCTTCTTCAAATCCCGTTCCACCAGTTCTGTCAACCACTTTGCAGGCGTCACACGAGTGGCTGAGACTTCAAACCAGTGACTGTTAATAGACATTGCCAACCACTTGGTAATCTCAGCCCAAGTAATTGATCGCAACTGGTTCTCACTGTTCGCCGATATGATAGTTGTTGAGCCAATCCTAGTGGACAGCATCCATATCGTCAGCCATGACACCAAGGCCGACTTACCAATACCCCGACCGCTTGATACTGCTTCTTGGAGTACGGCAAAGTCGATAACGCCTTTGTTATTTTTAATGTGTACGGCAATATCATTCAGTACATCCCTCTGCCATTTTCTTGGGCCAGAGAAATGCTCCAGCGGCGTACCCTTTTGACCCCAGGGAAACAAATACAAAACAAACGCCAGTGGGTTATCTTTAAGCGATGGAACCCATAGCCTTGCCATGAGTTCCTGCTCGTCTTCAGGTTGGTAGATAGTCGATTGCATTTATGACGCGCATCTCTGCTTGTTCTAGTGCCTGGGTAATGGAGATGCGTTGGTTGACTTCAACCGATATAGCCTGCTTGGCAACCCAGCCGTGTTGATGCTTGAGTATCTCTAGCGCGGCTTTGGCGTCCCCGTTACGCGCTGCGTTGTGCAGTATCTCGGCCATCTCGCGTTCGCCGTCGGCTTTGCCCTTGAGCGCAGCCATGCCGACAACCGGGTCAAAGTTGCACAGCGTCAGGTACTCTTGCGGCAGCATACCGGCTGCAAGCGCCAGTGTCTCGCCATGCAAGCCTAACCGGGCTGCTTCGTACACCGATTGCAAGCGCGACTCAGTCGCCTTGAGCGTCCTAATAGATAACGGCAGTGACATCATGTTCCGTTTTATACCATAAAAATAAAAATTGTTTGCGAACACTCCGTAGCTGTGGCCCTAACCGCTCGGCCCTGCCACCCCCGGCCTCGGGCTGCAGGGCGCTGGCCGCGCTGGCCGCTGGCCGTGCAGCACCAGGGCCGCGCAGCACCAGGGCGTGTGCCGTGTGTGCCAGCACACGGCCAGCACGGCCAGCACGGCCAGCACGGCCAGCACCAGCACGGCCAGCACCAGCACGGCCAGCGTGTGCCATGTGTGCCATCATGGCTCTATGGCACACATGGCACACACTTTCATGCGTGTGGGTGATGTGGGTGATGTGTGCCATTATTTTCGAATCGAAGTCGCGCCGCAAACGTGGAAGTCATACACTATTCATACTGTTATTATATACAGTATATATATCCCAACCAAAAGTAGTAAGGGTATGGCACACATGGCACACAGAGAGGGGTTTTCAGAGGGCAAGATCACATCCGCGCTATAGACCACAACAGCACCACGCCGACACACACACACTAAGGGTAAACACCTAGAAAATAGTTGTTGACAGTGCCATAAATAGTGTTACAGTACATTCACTGGCTAACGTAGCCAGCAACACTAAAGGACAGTACACCATGCAAACCCGCGAAAATTGGCTTTCTCAAGCTACCATTGAACTGCGCGCACTGTTTAAACAGTGTGGCGTAGACCTACCCTTGCAAGTGCGCGCCTCATGCGGCTTTCCCTCAAAATCAGCACTGGCAAGCAAAAATCGCAGAATCGGCGAATGTTGGTCTGCCCGTGCCAGTGCTGATAAACACGCCGAGATTTTCATCTCGCCCACAATCAGCGAAAGCGCCCGAGTGCTAGACATTTTGGCGCATGAGATGATTCACGCATCACACCCGAATGACGGGCACGGCAAAGCGTTTAAACGTACTGCCCTTGCCATTGGTCTCACTGGCAAGATGACTGCTACTGTAGCAGGCCCAGCATTTACGGCGTGGGCCTCACCAGTGCTGGCTCGGCTCGGCGCATACCCTCACGCCGATCTAGTCCCCGCGAACGCGCAGAAAAAGCAAAGCACCAGAATGTTGAAATGTGTATGCCGCGAGTGTGGTTACACAGTGCGCGTAGCTGGCAAGTGGCTAAACGATATGGGCGCGCCTCACTGCCCGGATCATGGCGCGATGCAGAGCGTTTAAACAGTTTCAGCTACTGCCCATACTGTGGGCAGTGGCGGCAATTGTGCCGGTAACAGGATCAACACCATGCAGCACCCAATAACCCCTGAAGATTTTACGCGCATAAATAATGACGTGAACGGCAATCCGCGCCACGTCTGCCATTTTCTATATTTAGATGTTCACGGCTGGCAGTCACGCATCTGGTTGTCTGATCGCTACGCTATTGCCTGCAAGTTGGCTAACAGTATCGGCGGTAAAAAGTACCATAATAAACAATATGGTGGCGGCATCGTATTCCAGGAATATGCTGGCTGCCTTGATTCTCTGTGCGAGCGTATCAACCGCTTGACTAAGCGCGATGAGGTGGCGGCATGAGCGCCACACTATTGGAGTGGGCGCCACTATGGGCGGCGATGGACGATAAACCATTGGAATGGATACCGACAACCGAGGCCATGTATTGGGAAATGTTGGAGTGTGTACCGCCTCGCAAAATGATAGGGCAGAATTTTTTAGTGGGTGAAGCCTCACATAGCAATGGTAATGGTGAAGCGGTCTATTCATGCTTCACAAAGTTCGGGGATACATACCGGGCTAAACATTTAACCCTTGCCGAATTCATGGCAGAGCATGGTTATATCCCTAAAAAAGAATTGAGGTAACAGCATGATCCGCTCACCAACAATCAAAGCCCTGCGCCAACTATTCGGCGCCGACGCTGCCCAGGCCAAAGCACTGCTGAAAATGTCACGCGACCAGCTACTGCGAACGCCCGTAGGCGCTGCGCGGCTGGCCGAGTGTTACCACGCGCCGACGACGCAAGATATCCGCATGGAGTGTTTAAACGCGCTCGGCGGGTTTCACGGCGTCGAGGGGTTTACCACTCGGCGCGGCGAGTGCCTGTACCTCAATGCTGGCGATACCTACACGCCGACGCTGGTGCGCTACGGCTCATCTTATCGGATCGGCTGCTGGGGCGATATCGCCGAACGGCACGGGGCGACGGCATGATGGCCCGGCTGGCCGTGGCCGGGCTGGCCCTGCTTATGCTGGCCGGTCTACTGGCTGGCGCCCTGCACTATTTTGATGTACTCATGCCGTGATGGACTATGAGCGGCTACGCTGGCCGCTCATGGGCACTCATGCCAATAACCTGGAGTACATTATGAAGACCATTACCCTCAACCGCGCCCGGTACACGGTGCGCGATGACCGGCACTCATTCCTGTCGGACATTCTCAAACTGACCGGTAAGCATAAGCCCGTCAAGAGTAAGGGGCCAGACCGGCGCCTATACCCGACCGACGGCAACGTCAGCACGGCGGCTTATGTCGCGCAGTATTACGCGCTGAATTCTGGCCGCCGCTGGCCCAAACTGCAAGGGTCGGCCTACGGCCTCGACAATACCCTGGCGGGTTTCTACGAGGGTCTTAGCGACCGCCTGACCGTGCCCGAGGGTGAGGATAGCGTGGAGGTCTGCCATGAGGACTGAATTCTTTAACGTCGAATTTATGATTACGTCGGAGGTCACGCTGACTGACGACGGGCGCTGGCGCGTCCTGCTGCGCGACGACGACTCGGGCCAGATGGTAGGCCCGGCGCGGTTCTACACAAACGAGGCCGACGCCCTGGCCTATGCGGAGCGCCTATGCTCTTAGCGGCGGCGCTGCTGGCCGCGCTGATAGCAGTACTCTTGAACCTATAACTAACAGGCCCCGCGAGGGGCTTTTTTCATGCCACGGCCCGGCGCATTTCCGACCGGGTCATATTGACCAGTTCGGGCGCGACGAAGACGTGTTTCTTGGCGTTGTACTCTCGCGAGTGTACTAACCCCATATCAACCCAACCGGCCTCACGCAAGGCGTGGAAGAGGGCGCCCTGGACGATCTTAATGCCGGGCGGCGCTGCGCCCGACCCTTGCACCCGGTCGCATATCGTGTGGAAGGGCGAGCCGATCACGCCCTGGGCGAACGGCCCCCGGCGGTCGCGGAGCATCTCGACCAGCACCGACTCGGCGGTACTCATGCCAGCCTCGACCAAAATAGCCTTGGCCTCGGTCATCGGCGGCGGGGCCGACGGGTTGAAGGCCGACACATCACGCCCAGCCAGCCACGCCGCCACGCCAGCGAAGCCGCCCCGGTGGTGGTACCAGTTCCACAAGGCCACAGCCTCGCTCTCGGGCAGGCGCCCGGCCTCGGCCCACGCGACGAACCATCGGCGGTCGTCCGAGGGCAAGCTAATCGCCACGCGCTCGTTCGAAAAGGCGACCACTAGCACTCGGTTCAGGGCCATGTACGGGTGCAGACCCTTGCGGTTGATGGGCAGGTACTCGGGCGGGGCCGCGATGATGGGCTTAAGGTGATTCTCCAACGCCCGGCGGTCCCTAGCCTCGGCCTGACGTAACTCGGCAATCTCCATCACCTCACACTCCAACCCGTAGCCCCATTGCGACGTCAAATCTTCATTCTTGACCACCGAACAATTCAGCTTGGCCGGGCCACCGACGGCCCAAAAAAATGGGGCGAAGAGGGTATCCTTGCCTGACCCTGGCTTGCCGCCCAACAGCACGGCATGGTTGATCTTGTGGCCTGGATATTGAATTTTATGGGCCATGACGTTCAAAATATGCTCACGCTCAAACTCGACCGGCAGCATACGCTCGACGTGACGCAGCCAGCGGCTCACGTCACAGGCCACAGGCGCCGGGCGCGAGTTGCGCCAGCGGTTGCCGTACACCAGCCCGTCCTTGCTGACCAGCACCGACTCGCCAGCGGCGTAGGTGATGCCGACCAAGGCCCGGGCGCCAGCCGCTTGGCGGTTCTCGTCGTAGCAGACGCTGGCCTCGACCCGCCGGGCTGACTTGCCGGTCGAGTGAATGGAGATGCACTTGATGTGGCGGAACAGGGCGTTGAAAGTGTTGCGCGACAGTTCGCGGCGATCTTGCATATCAAAAAACGCCTCATCATCTTGCAAGTACGCGAAACGGGAATACCAGCCGGACTTCTCAACCCGGCCTAGTTCTTTGCGCTCAACCTCGGCGATGACCTCAGCGGCAGTGTCGGGGAACTCGGGGCTGGGCTTGATTTTGGCAAGGGCCAACTCCAGATGCGCGGCCATCAGGTCGTCGCGCAGGCCGGGGGCGTGACGGGGGCCGCCATTGTCGGCGACCCACGCCAGAAAAGTGTTGCTGTCCAGATCGACACAATGGCCGTGCATACAGCAGAACGCCCGGTTGAGGGGCATATAGCGGCCCTCGGGGTTGCCGTCGGTATGCTCGGCGTTATTGGGGCAGCAGACCCCGGCCCAGCCCTCGGCGTTGGGGCGACTGAGCAGCAGCCCCTGGCCCGAGAGCCAAATCAGCACGTCATCGGCGCCATCGTCGGCCATGCGAATCGGTCGGATGCCGCCTGACTCGGTAGGGCCGGGCACAACGTCCAGAGCGGCGCAGATGTCGGCCAGCAGGAACTCGCGCTCGGGGTGGAACTCGACCAAGGCAGAAGCAAACTTGGCCTTGTCAGGCTTGAGGTTGACCGACCCCGGCAGTCGGAAGTTGCGAACCGGGTTGCAGGCGCCGGGGTCGGTGTAGCCAGCAGCGGCGATGGCCTTGATGGCGGCGGCGAACTCGCCCTTGGGCGGCTGTTCGCTGAAGACGTAGCCGTACTGATAGTTGCCTGCCGAAGTCTCCATGATCCAAGTCGGCGACAGCGGCGGGGTCTTGCTCTTGGAGCCAATGTCGTCCAGCACCATCACGCCCACATACTCACAATTGGCCGCGCTGGCTGACACCCGGCCATCTTCAAAGCGGTCGAGGATGAACGAGGCGGTGTTGCCGTACCAAGCCTCGCCAGCACGAACGCCGTGCGAGGGCAGGTACGACGGCCAAGTGGCCTTGACCGCACCATCGGCGTGGAACTGCATCTCGCCCCCACGCATCTGTGGTTTCTGGCGCACAAACAGCATTGTCTCGCCCACGGGCGCGAGTGCCGTGATAAAATCTAAAAATTGCACGTTGCCTCCTTTGCGCCGCCCCTGAACCGGGCGGCGTTTTTATTTGCCATAACGTGGCATCGTCTTGATTCCACAGGCCAGCGGCAGGCCAGTGGCCCAAGCTGGCGGCGCAGTCATCACCCTACGCACTTCCTCCTCACTGCCGCCCTCGACGACGATCTCGTCGTGGACGTGCAGCACCACACCATCAAGCTGCCGCAGCGCGTAGCGCAGCAGGTCATTGGCAACCGCCTGGGTCACGTTCTCGCAAGCCAAGCCGCGCCACAACCGGGCGCGGGGCCACTCGGTGGCGTCTTGCGCTGGTTTCCACGCTGCCTTGGCGTAGCTGATGCCGTCGTCCTCCAGCCGGGCAAATGGGTAACAAAGCACCCGGCCCGAGGGCAAAGAATACCAGAGATGTCGCCCGTCAAACAGGTACGTTACCCGCCCGGCGGTGAACTCCTGCCCCTTGTTCCGCATGGCCCTGGTGTACTGCTGCTCAAGCGCCTGCCAGAAGTTGACGGCCCACTGATTGTTGCGGCGCCATGCGTCCACCATGCGCTTGGAGTCGGCCTCGGACAGGCGCACACTGTAGATACGGGCCATCGACGCGAAGGCGCCCACGCCGCCAGCGAACCCGCAGGCCAACTCCTGCACCTTGCCGATCTGGCGCTGGGCCGACTCGCCGTCGCGGTCGTAGTCGGCCTTGATGTCGTCGTAGGTGCGCTGAAAAGTACCGGCGGCGTTGACGATGTAGGGGTCAAGGCCCGACTCAAACACGTCCAGCTTGGCCTGACCTGTACCAGACAACCAAGGGTTGACCCTGGCCTCAATGGATGACCAATCGGCCACCACCAACTGCTGGCCCTTGGCCGGGATCAGTGCAGGCCGTAACATCCCCCGGAGGACATCGGTAACTCGCTGGCCGAACTTGGGGACGATGGCGTGACCCCGGCACATTGCAGCCCTAACATCATCAGGACTTTTCGCGCATTTGCGTGTGAAATTGTGTACTTGCGCCCCGTAGCTACTTGCACGACCTGTAGCAGACCCTCCGGCAAAGACGAAGGCGCCTCGGACTCGGCTGTCCTCAACGTCGGCAAGTTGGGCGAGTCGGGCGAACTTGGCGACCGACGACGCCCACAGGTCGTCGGCGCACTGGATGATTTCTTGGACATCTGGCGGTACTCCTTCACAGTTAAGTAGATTGGCTCTCACGGTCTTGTCGATGCTGACCTTGTCGTCCTTCTGCATCAACGCTCTGGCCTCGGGGCCGACTCTGTCCCAGACCCACTGGCGCATCTTGGGAGAGCGTACCGAGGTCAACTCACCCTTGGACACCTCATTGACGATTTGGGCGATCTCAGTGGCCTCAGTGGCGGCGTAGGACACCGCTGCGCGGCAGAGCGGCACATCGACCAAGACGCCACGGTCGTTGATGCGCTCGTTGACGTGATAGTCGGCCAGTTCCTCCTCGGACAGTGGGCGCATGGCCTGACTGATGGCCCTCATGGCCCGAACGTCCTGTTCGCAATACTGGATCATCTCAGCAGTCAACTCAGCCGACTCTTGGAAAGGTGGGACGCACATCTTGCGGATCAGGGCAGCGCCCCGGTGGTCTTTCTTCATGCTGGCGCCCATGAACCGGCCCACGTCCTCCAGCGACCCTGGCGCACAGTTGGCACGGGCCTGCGCGGCGGTGCAAACAAACCGCTCCAGCGGGATGTTGACCTGCAAGACGTACCAGCAGATGAGCCGCTCAAAGGCAGCGTTATGGGCCATGATGCGGTGGCCGGTGAAGTCAGGTAGTGGGCCTGTCGTCCACGTCTGCACCTCACCATCATCAACGGCGTAACTCATGCACAGCACCTCGGTCGTCAAGTCCTGCGCGTAGTTGTAGACGCCGCGACTTTTTAGGTCACAGGTGGAGCGGGTTTCAAAGTCAAGCCAGATCATTTTCCAATGCCCACTCTTGCGAATGGGCATCAGAAAACGGCTTACGCAGCCGCTACGCGACGGCGGCGCCCGGCTGGCGGCGCCTCTGGCTCCGGCTCACCTTCCATACTAATCCACTCGACAACCTCAAAGATTGGCGTGTAGATTTTGCCGTAGGACTTGTGCTGGTAATGATCCCGCTTGAGCGTAACCACCGGCACGGGCTTGGTCTGATCCTTCTCGACCTGATCGGCCAGCGCAGCGGCGATGGTCTGAACGCCGCGCTTGCCGCCCACAGAAGTGGTCGTAAACCGCGCTTCCATTCCGGCATCGTCGCCACTCAAGCACTTGAGGCTCATGCCGATCTGCTGCTCCCAGCCCTTCTTGGCGCCGGGCGGTGCATCGTCGATCTCAGGCAGCGGCTGGCTGACCGCGACCATCTTCTCGCCCAACACTTCACCGTCACCCCAGGCGATATAGCCGTGGACAAAGCTGAAGGGATTGACGGCCCAGGTCGAGTCGTCCTCGACCTCGGTCTGGTCTGCGCCGAAGACCCAATGACCGCCCTTATCCATTTTGAGGATAACGACACCCACCGGCCCTGCGCTTGCGCTGATGCTCTTGAGAGCGCTGGAGAGAGTACTGATAGCTGGCAGACCAGCTTTGGAGAACACTGAAAGATTTGACATTTTTTACCTTATTGCAGTTTAGAAAGACGGGCAAGTTGTTTGCCCAACAAAAGCACCTCGGGGCGCGGGTCGTCTGCGCTTGCCAAGGTACTACCCGAAGAGACAGCGACCACTAAGTCAGTCGGCAAGGCGATCTTGCGCTTTTTGAGCGCCTTCTCAGCCTTGGCCGGTGACAATAGCGAAGTCTCCATCACTTCAGATTCTTCAAGGCCCAACGCGAACAAGGCAACCTTGGCCTTGTCCTCGTCAGTCCATTGTCTGATTGCCCGTTTGGCAACCAACTTATAGTCTGGCAGTCTAGCACCCGACTCTAGCATCGACAACGCCAACTCGCGCAGGCTGGAAATCCAAGTCTCCAGCAAATCGGCGTTTTTTAAGTAGGTGCTAATTTTTCCCGCATCTAAATTATCCAACGTAGTCGCCAGCGCCCGGTCGGCAGCGCCTGTCATCTGTGGGCAGATGGGCTTGGCTGGGCAGAACCGGCAGTGGTCGCCCACCATCAGTTGCGCGTCAGGCAGGGCCGACCGCTTGACGGCCTGCACCAGATCACGTTCGAACGTCCGAATACGTTCGGGTGTAGTCACCCACCGCCGCACCGCCGGGGGCTGGATGATGACGCACTCCACCTCGGTCGCACCCTCAAACGCCCAGGATGACTCAGGCGTCCTCATGGCGGCAGCAGCGTAGAACATCAACTGCTCGTTCTCCTCGGCGGTCACCACCACACCGTCGCCAAACTTCCAATCCAGCACGATGGCCCGGTTGCCTATGCGGCCAATCAGGTCGGTCGAGCCGAACACGCCCGGCAGCAAGTCGCCAAAGCCAACCCGCTGCTCCGTGTTGAAGTTCATCTGCTCCAACGGGTCGATCTCGTCAAGCAGCGCCAGCGCCGTCTTCAACTTCTCGCAATGGTCGTCGTCCAACACGATGCCGTTGAAGGTCTTGCCCAGCAGGCTGTAGGCGCTGGCGTCACCGTCGTTCACCAACAGGTCAACGGCAGAGTGCAGGGCCGTGCCATCGGCCATGTACTTGTTCTCTGCCTGCGGCGGCATCTGCGCCACCAGGGCCACACTGCCGGGGCAGTGCATGACCCGCTTGGCGGTCGAGCCGCCGACGATCTTACTGTGCTGCATCTTCTTCTTCTTTCTTGCTGACGGTGATGGACGACGGCATGGAGGAGTACCGTGTCTCTAACTGGTTGAAGCTGTAACCTTCAATGAGGGAGTTGGCGTGTGCTAGGAGGATGCGCTCAATTTCGGCGCGGGTGAATTCGATCTTCATTTTCGTTTACCTTAGTTGTTACCCGAGATTGGGTGAGGCCATCATAGCACATAAAAATAAAGCTGCACAAACTTTTTTTCTGTGATAAAGTTAGTCACATGGAAAAACACATCGAAGCCTACCTAGTCAAGCGCGTCAAGGCGCTGGGCGGCAT
>Ga0209596_1002174_pt1 | contig 16245 bp, 29 predicted proteins | sample M_130807_MF_Meta_FD_187314 | JGI IMG/M metagenome (GOLD analysis project Ga0209596, IMG submission 187314) | Freshwater microbial communities from Lake Montjoie, Canada to study carbon cycling - M_130807_MF_MetaG (SPAdes) (version 2) | ecosystem: Environmental > Aquatic > Freshwater > Lake... | reverse complement strand
GTAGCCGTCGTCGTCGTCGTCGTCGTCGTCGTCGTCGTCGGCGTCGTCGTCGGCGGGGAACGCATACTCGACAAGGTGCTGCACGAGGTCCAGCTTCGACATCTTCGCCGAGTCGGCCGGGTCCGTTCCCAGCCTGTTCGCCTCCTTGGTGAGAGCGGCCTTCGTCCACCCTCCGAGTTCTTTGCGAAGGTCCGCAGGGTCCTGCGGCTCCCCGTCCATCGCCTTCGCGGCCTTGGCCTTGGCGGCCTTCGCCCGGGTGTCCTCCTCCTCCTTCGCGAGAGCCCGAATCCGGGCCTCCACCGCTCCTTCTTGTACCCGCTCCGCCCCTACTGCGATCTTCGCAAGCGCCTGCTGGCGAAGGTTGTTGAGGTTGGTGAGGGCGGCGCCTTTTGCCGCGTCGAGGAGGGCGGCTGCCTCCGGGACAGCCTGCACCGAGGCCGTGTTGAAGGGAGAGAACAGCGCGCCCACGACCTCTGGGGCCGGGGTCTTCAGGCGGGACTGCGTCTGAAGTTCGGCGTACGGGGAGGAGGCCCAGAGCAGGCTAAGGTTCTCCGCGTGCTTCCGGAGGTAGAGAGGCTCGGGAAGTGTCGCCCCGTCCACCCCGACGGAGAGCAGCGCCTTTCGCGCGCTCATCAGGTCGGAATACAAGTCCTGCTTCGAGCGGTCCACCGCGTCTTTCCACTTCGCCGGGGCCACGTCCGCGGGCGTGTCTGGGTTCCGACGACGAGGAGCCAGACGAGGAGCCGAGAGGCGCAGAAGGGGGAGGCGGCGGAGCATCAGCGGTTCCTCTGGCGGTAGGTGTGCCATTCGGTGATGGCGATGTCGGCTGCGATGGCGGTGACCATCGTGACGAGTACGGTAGCTCCGACGTTCGGCCAGTTCATGCCCAAGAACCCATCAGGGTCTCGGTGCCCTTCGCACACCACCCCCGCACCCGACGCGATCATTCCGGTAGACAGGGAGGGGTTTCGGCGAGAGGGCTGGAACTGCGCCACACCTACTCCCGCATGGCCTTTGCGATCACGACCCCGGCCAGTACCGCGAGCGCGAGTGCCCCGAGCCCGAAGCCCGCCTTCGGACCCATGTCGGGGGCTCCGTAGTCGCCCTTCCGCATCTTGGTGAGGGACTTCATCACGGTGAGGGACTCCATCACGAGGGGCATGTAGGGCACGAGCATCATGTCCGTCTGCCCCGCCTCGGGAGTCACCCAGCGGAACGCGGTGTGCTCGGGCGCGTTCACCGTCACGTCCCGTGCCGAGGGCACCTGAGCGACGTAGAAGATCGAAGTCCCTGCCGTCGGGTGGTAGGCGGTGACCAGCGGAGAGAGGGCGCTCGCGGAGAGCCGGATTCCCGTCTCGGCGTAGAGAATCTGGGCCGCCTGCTCACGGGCCGACCCCTTGGTGACCTTGCCGCCGGGAAGGTCCCACGCGCCGCCCATGAACTCCTGTCCCGGAGCCCGGTGCAGAAGAAGAACCTGTCCCTTGCGGTCCACGACGAGGATGGCCACGGCGTTCGCTTCGGCGTTCACCTCCCCGCCCATGCGGGAACCGGGGGCGTCGGGGGAGAGCCCGTCCGGAGGGGGAACGATGGCGCTGTCGGACGCCGCGGCGGCCGTCGCCGCTGCTGCTGCCGCTGCCGCGACGGCGGCCCCCACGGAGGTCCGGGGAGAGGAGAGCGCGGAGCCGATGGCGGAGGCCGTTGCCGGAGACGCTCCCGCTGCCGCTGCGGCAGAAGCGGCGGCAGCGGCCACGACGGCCGGAGGAGCCCCGGTGGAGAGAGCCGCATACGCCGCCGAGGCCGCCGCCGAGGCCGCCGAGGAGGAGGCTCCGGCCGAGGCCGCAACCGCGCCCGCGGCACTCGATGCGGCTACCGAAGCCGCCGCCGCCGCTGCCGCTGCCGCTGCGCCCGATGACTTCTCATACGAACCCGTGCCCGGAGAGAAGGAGGCGCGGGGGCCGAGGCCTGCCACCGAGTAGACCGGCGCAGCCGCAGCCGGGATGCCGCTGGGGGCGTAGGCAGTCCGCTTGCCCGAGGACGAGGCCTCGTAGGAAGCCGGGCCGGCGGCAAGGGCGGCAGCGCCGGGAGGGGCAGCGTAGTTGGGCATGGAGGCTCCGTAAGAAGAAGACATTTCGGGGAGAACATCCCCGGAGTGCGCGACCACGTCCCACCCGAGCGGGACGGAAAGCGTGGGCTCTGCGTAGTACCACACCGGCTCCCCGTAGGGGCGGTCTCCGATCTGGAGGTAGATGTGGTTCCACTCCACCGTGGGGTCGAAGCGGCGCTCGCCTTGGTGGTGGCGAACCTTCCGCCCTCCCTTGGTCATCCCGGAGATGACGAGGCGGACAGGGAACCGGGCGCTCCGCGCCAAGGCGTACAACAAGATCGCAAGGTCGTCACAGTCTCCGTAGCCCACCTTCAAGGTGTAGAACGGGTCTTGCAGCCTCTCGTCGATTTCGTTGATGTAATATACGTTTTTTGGGTTTTGCACCCACCGCAACAGCGCCCGAAGCTGCCCCACGTAGTCGCGAGGAGGCACGCCAGCCTGTCGGATGATGTTGACCGCCACGGTTGCCAACTGCGGGTCGCGGCTGGCGTTCTCCGCAATCTTGGAGATCACATCCAGCTTCTTCGGGTCGCGGTACCCGTCGAAATACGGCAGGTTCATCACCTTCGGCACCCCGCTCTCCAGCGGGCGCACAGGGGTTCCGAGGGTACCAGACCAATCCATCTATGGAGCCTACCCGGCGGGGAGGAGCCGAACCAGCCGGCCCCTCGACTTCGAGTGCTACGCCTACTTGAACAGGAGCGCCCGCACCGCAGCGTCCTTCGCTTCGAGCAGCTTGCGGAGGGCGACCGTGCGCTCCGGAGCGTCAGCCATCACGCCCCCTTCTTGCGGTAGATGAGCGCCCAGACCGATTCGATGACCACGTAGACCACCGCATCCCGCACCGGGTCGGCCAGCCACGTAGGCACGTTGCCGAGGTCGAGCCGGCGAGCCGCCTCCCCCACCTGTGCGTGGACCCATGCGCGCTTCGCCTCTCCTCGGCCGCCGAGGAACTTCTCCTCCGCCTCTGCCATCGCCGCACGAACGGCCTCCACGAACGCCGGGTCGAGCTTCGGAGGGTCGAGCTTGAACTTGCCGAACATCACTCCTCCTTGTTGCCGTCTTCGTCCGACGGCACGGGGAGACCGAGGCGCTCACGAACGGCGAAGAACTCGGTGGCGAGCGCCCGGTCCATCTCCGGAGGGGCCACGTAGATCACTTCGTCGTAGGTGACGTACCGCTCGGTGGCCGTTTCGAGCGCCACGAACTGCGCGTCGATCTGAAGGGTGACCAGCACCCGGGCACCCTCCCGATTCTCCTCCGGAACCTGCCCCACGGCGGTTGCGATGAGGATTTCCTTCCCCTGCTGGATTTCCTCCCAGCGGGGGTTCATCAGGCGCCGCTGGAAGGTGACGCGGGTCCAGCCTACCGGCATGGCTCCAAGGTCGTCCGTGGCGTCGTCGAGGATGTCGTCGTCTTCGGCTTCCACCCCGGAGAGGGAGCAGACGTATTCGGTGCTGGGCATCAGGATTCCTAAGCGTAGATGTTGGTGTGTTCGTACTGGTCGGCGAGGTCGGGAAACATCAGGCTCGCCACCTGTGTGATGTTCGAGGCTACGAGGCGGACAAGGTCGCGGCGCTCGTCCTCCGAGGGCCTCACGGCGGTGGGCATGACGAAATCAGTGGCCCGAATGAGGCCCCCCATGCTCGACACGAACTCCAGAACGTCCCCCGCCACCGTGCCGGTCGAGGCCTCCCGGAGAAGGTTCGCCCGGTCAGGCTGCTCTGCGTCTGCTTCTCCGAACCCCTGACACCACGCCGAGACGAGCGCGGAGTAGAGATAGGCACCCCGATTGATCCTCATGTTCCGCCGCTCCGGGTCTTCGGCCGGCTTCGCTGGGGTGGGCGGAGGGTAGACACCCGGAGGGGTGGCGCCCGCCGGCGTTGGCGGCTCCGAAGGGGTCTCGGCAGCCGCGTGCGCCGAGTACGCCGTGACGATGCTCTGCGCGGCCGAAATGGCCGCCCCGGCATCGAAGGACCCCCCTCGGCTCTCCGAGAGGCTTTGGCAGAGGACGCCCGTCTCTGCCTCGGTGGTATCCAGCGAGAAAGACAGTTTCATTCAATGATCTCCAGAGGTAGGTCGGCAGGGATGACCGGGTAGGTACGCATGGCAGCGACGACGCGATCTGCAAGGGCCTCCGGAGCCCCCGCCTCAAGGAGCGCCGACTTCACGCTGACGGCCTTGACGTAGTGGTAGATCGCCAACTCGTTCTGGAGAGCGACGGCGATCAGCGACTCCCACTTCTCCTCCGCGGAGTTCCCGAGGTTCCTCGCAAGCTCCCGAATGGCCACGCGGGCTGCCTTCTGCGCCTTGAGAGGAAGCCCCTTCTCCGTGGCGGTATCGGAGAGCGTCCGAGCCGGAGCCGGGGCCGCTGCTGCCGCCGGAGCCGGGGCCGCTGCTGCCGCCAGAACCGGGGCCGCTGCTGCCGGGGCCTGCGGAGGGCCGTACATCATGCCGGGCGGAGGGAGCGCCCGGGGGGCCGTGAAGGGCTCCGCCCGGCGGGCCTCGGCCTCGACCTGTGCCGCCTGCGCCGCACGAGACTGCGCGGCAGCGCGGGCGAAGTCCCCCACCACGCCGATGATCGAAGGGAGCGCCGCCGCCCATCCCGAAGGCTCCGCAGGCACCTCCTCTCCCTGTTTGAGCCCGAGGAGCCGAGGGAGAATCTCCGTGGGCTCGATGCCGAACTGCGCGAGCATCTTCGCCGCCGACCCGAGAACGTCGGAGCCCTGTGCGTTCTGCCGGGACTCCAGTTCCAGCTTCGACATCTGCATCATGCGCTCGGCGTGCTCCCGGTCCTTCTGCGCCTGAGCCTCCAGTTCCTTGATCATGCGCTCGTGCTGGCGGCCCCGTTCGATCTCCCGCTCTCGGGCCTCGGCCCCCTCCCGGGTCTCCCTCCGTGCCCTCTCCTCCGCGAGCCACCGCTCCCGGCGGTCGGCCTCGTCCTTGTCCCGGCGCTCCCGGCGCTCCAGTTCCTCACGCTCCCGAGCGAGGCGGCTGTCCATTTCGAGCTTCGCCTGCTCAAACTTGCGGTTCGCCTCCTCCCGCTCCTGCTGAATCTTTCGATCCATCGCCGCCAGTTCGCGCTCCCGCTTGCTCTCGGCCTCGTCCCGTTCCCGCCGGAGACGGTCCTCGCTCTCCTTCCGGTCCCGCTCGGCCCGCTGCCGCTCCTGCTCCAGCCGGTACTCATCGTTCCGGCGCGCGGCCTCCGCCTGCTGCTGCTGCATCATCTGCTGTTGCGAGAAGATGCTCGTGAGCGTGGTGACGAGCACCTGCCCTTGATCTTGCTGCATCTTCATGGCCCGCTCCGCACGGGCCGCCTCGTCCTTCATCATCCGGTCGGTGATGGCGTGGACTCCCTGCGCCGCCTGAGACGCGAGGTCTACCCGCTCCTGCGTGCGCTGAAGTTCCTCCTCCCGCATCCTGTCCCGCTCGGCTTCGAGGGCGTCTTCGAGGGCACGCGCCCGCTGCTCCGCGGAGGCGAGCATGTGCTCGACCATCCGGCTCATCTCCCCGGTGAACTCGGTGCCGACGGCAGCCGCCGGAATGGCGCGGGCGTCCCGAAGCTCCTCGTCGGCCTCTCGAATCATACGGAGGGTGGCGTGGTGCTCGCTGATGACCACGGTCACTTCCTGCCCGAGTTCCTGCCCTCGAATGTCGATGGGCCGGAGCTTGAACTGCGCCCGGCTCTCCCCGCGGCGGGGCATGGCCGAGTAGAACCGACGCACGAACTCGTCCTCGTTCGCCTCGGCGTCGATGGCCCCGAGGCCCACCGGGACGCCGTTCTCCCACTTCCAGACCCGAAGCTGGGCGCAGGTGGGGAACTGCGCGGCCTGCGCGTAGAGGCGGGGGGAAGAAGCTCGCCCAGTCGCGTGCTCCGCCGTCTCTCCGTACAACTCCGTCGGGTTGCGCGTTTTCCGCCCCCCGAGAGACGGCCCCCCTCCGAGGTGAGCCACGTCGGGGTTGTTCAGGTCGGCGACGGCATCGGCCCCCTCATCGGAGCCCTCGGCGTCGTCCACCTCGTCCTCCGGCTGGAAGACCTGCGGGAGTTCGGGTGCGGGTTCGGGCAGCTTTCGGGATCGCCGAAGGGACATGCAGATCGCCTTTTTTTCTGGTGTCCGACAGGTATCTCACCCTCGCGCGTGAGGCAAGAACGCATTAGTATTATGTTCATGGCACAGCGCATAGGTCTCTGGAAACCGCAGGTTCAACCTGAGAAAGTAACCCCTCCGCCGCTGCGTAAGTTCTACGAGAGCGCCCCGCCGCCAGTAGAGCCTCCCCCTCCCGTGGCCGCGCCCGCCGCGGCGGACACGCTGGAGGCGGGGGCGTGGGAGAAGCCCCCGGAAACAGCCCAAAAACTGACGAAGCCCCCCGGTCGGTGGAGGGCAAGGCGCAACGACACCAAGGCGCGGATTCCGGCCGAGAAGTCTCGGAATCGTGCGGTTTCCGTCTCAATGAGCCGAGAGGAGGAGGACGCCCTTCGCACGTTCGCGAGCGACCGGGGCATCAACTTCTCCGAATGGGCGCGGCAGGTGCTCTTTACGGAGGCGGGCATTCCCATCCCTCCGAGGCCGCTCGTTCCCTCACGGGAGTGAGAGCGCCTCCCCGAATGTCTGTTCGAGGAGGCGCTGTAGTCCCGCTACCCGGCAACCACCACAGATGCCTACGCGAAGGTAGCCGTCTCCTTCGCCCGTGTCAAGCCCCCTGCCCCTGTGGGTCGGTGAGGCGAGCCAGCGCCGCATCGAAGGTGATGGAGAGGCCGCGCATCAGACCGCCTCCCCGTGACCGCTGCAGGCCGGGCACTCGTCCCACACCGGACAGTCCCCGGCCTCATACGCACGGTGGCTGGGCTGCTCGTTCCAGTGTGCGGCGCAGTCTTCGCACCCGTGGGTGTCCTTCCAGATGCTGTCCGCGTCGGCGTCCACCGCGGCCACGAGCGCCTCCCACGCCTCCCAGAAGGCGGCGGCATCCACGAACGCGCTCACGTCTTCGAGGGTGCGCGCGGGGACCTCGGCATCGGTGCCCTCCACGATGGAGGACACGAGCAGCCCCCCGACCTCCACCCCGGCCTCGCTCATCTGAGCGAACGAGCCGAGACGGTGAAGGCTGTCGCAGTAGACCCACTCCCGGTCGCCATTCGGGTGCTGGAGGTGGAGGCCCACGCTCGGGCCACAGTCCGTGTACTTGTAGGTGGTCCGGTAGAACTCGTAGGGGCTCGTGTACCGAGCTTCAAGCAGGTCAGAGAAGCTGAGGGATTCGCCCTCGTGGATGGGGGGAAGGTTGCTGGGCATGGGCTACTCCTTGGTGTCGGTGTCAGGGGGCGCCCAGCCGGGGGCGCCGCAGCGCAGGTACACGCGCTCCTTGCGTTTGGGGTGGTGCCGGTGCCGGAACACGTGCGCCCAGCAGAACGGCTCCCCGTCGAGCGGCTCGGTGTCCATGTATTGCCAGCACTCCCCCGAGTCTTCGTCGTATGCGCTGTCCGGGTCGGGGAGTCCCTTGTTGAGCGGGTGGGCGGCGAGCCACGCCCACATGCGGTGCCACTCGGGGGTGCCCCGCTCCACGAACACGAAGTTGAGGTCGCGGGCGCTCACTTGTTCCCCTTGATGTCGCCCCAGCGGGCGGGCTGGAACCGGCTGTCGCGCTCGATGGCTTGGAAGGGCATCTTCCTTCCGCCGATGTAGGCGCGAAGCTCGGTCAACTCAGCGAGGCTGAAATAGCCCCACTCGTCGCCCCCCATGCCGAGTTCCACGAACCCGAACAGGGTGTCTTCCCCGTCGAACTCGGTGACGTACCACGTGCCCGCCCCGTAGGGGTGGAACAGCTTGGCGACGACGAGCACATCGTCGAGAGCCTTGTTCTCGTTGGTGTAGAGGGGCGGGAGCTTCTTCCGGATTGCGGCAGTCAGCAGGATTTGCGTGGGCATGGGCTACTCCTTGGTGTCGGTGAGGGTGGGGGCGGCGAGGGCCGCTTCGATGTGCGACCTGAGTTGAGCGAGAACGGCTTGCTTGCTGCCCTTGAAGCCGAACTCTCGCTTCACGAGCGCGTACACGCTCCCTTGCGAGTGCTTCATTCCGACGCACTCCAAGGAGAGCGCCGAACGCAACGTGAGGAGGCGCCACATGGCGATGTTCTCGGCGCCGGTGATGAGGGTGGGGGCGGGGGTGGGCATGAACTACTCCTTGGTGTCGGTGAGGTTGAGCGCGACCGAGGGGCCGCAAAAACGACGAAAGCCGCGCACGGGCATTACCCCGTGCGCGGCTTCCGAAGCGACTCAGGTGTGCAGCGACCACCCCTTAGCATCCCCGAGGGTGACGGCGAAGACCTTGCCGGCCCCGGGACCGTGGTAGAGCAGCCCGCCGTTGTAGTCGAAGGCGTACCGCACCACGGTCGAGGAGTGCCGGGCGTCGTCGGTTGCCCACGTGGGGCGGTAGGACCGGAACTCCTCCAAGTCCTTCCGGATGCGAAGCGCGTCGTCGGCCTTGGCGAGCGCCGCAGCCCACCGGCTCCCGTCCTTGTCCTCGTCTCCCGACCACGCCGCCTCGTCGAAGGAGCGCGCCTTCGCGATCCGCTCGGCGTTCAGCACCGGGCGGTAGTAAAGCACCCCGAAGCCGCCGAAGGTACCGTCGTCGTAGAGCACGACCTTCCGGCCGGGCACGGTCACGGACCCCTCCACCTTCTCGGTGTGGGCATCCACGACCTCCTCCCCGACCGCCGAGGTGCCCGTGCAGGCGTACCGCACGGCCTTGTCGAAGTCATCAGCGAGCCTTTCGGCGAGGGGGGTGTTGCCCCCGTCGAGGCCGGTGAGCCAGCCGGCGATCTGGCTGAACCGCGCGAGCCCGCTGGGGTCGAGGTGCAGCCCGAACCCGTAGCGGGCGCGAATCGCGCTCTCGCTCATGTAGCCGTACGAGAGGGAGGTGAAGAAGTTGAGGGGGGACAGGGTGGAAAGGCTCTCGGACATGGGAACTCCTGTGGGTGTGGTTGGGCGCGACCGGGTGGCCGCAAAAACGACGAAAGCCGCGCACGGGCGTTACCCCGTGCGCGGCTTCCTAAGCGGCGGACTACTTCTTGCCCGCCTTCGCGGCGTCCTTCGCGGCGGTGTCCTTCGCCGCCTTCGCGGCGGCGACCTTCGGGGCGACCTTCACCGCGGGAGCGGCGAGGGCGGCGAGGGCCGCCTCCAGCGCGGCCACGCGGGCCGTGAGGGCCGCAATGGCCTTGTCCGCCTTCGCGGGCGCCGCGGCCTTGGCGGGCTCCGCCTTCGCGGGCTCCGCCTTCGCGGGGGCGGCGGCGGGCTTCACGCCCTTCAACTCGTCCAGCAGCGCCTTCGAGGGCGCCCGCAGCTTCTCCTTGCCCGCGAGGTGGGCGATCACCGCCTTCGCGGTGACCTCCTTCGCGGCGAGCAGGGCGCGCAGTTCCCCGGCGCTCTTGCCGGCGAGGGTGGTGGTGGCGGTGGCGACGGGGGTGGTGGACTTGGGCATGGGAACTCCTGTTGCGGTTGGGATGTGTGCGAAAGACGGGTCACACCGGGAACGAGCACACTTCGCTCCCAGCACCAATCCTGTATCTTGCCGGGTCAAACTCGCAAACTTAGAGCCTTCACCGCGCGGGGTACGTGCAGATCAGATGCACGTGATGTGCGCTTGACGTGCGGCGCGTGTCGCACACATCACGTGTACGTCTGATCCTCAGATTCGACGAACAGCGGCTTCCCTCATGCACGGGAGCGCGTCGTAGACCTCGTCGAGCATTTCCTTGGAGGCCGGGCCGATGCGGCCGTTCTCGTCGCGCAGGTACGTGAGGATCGCCCCGAAGTCGGAAGAAGCGAAGGCGTGGTAACGGTCCCCCTGTCCGGGGTGTTTCGAGTGTCGGGATACCGAGACCACGTACTTTCCCGTGTCCGTGATGAACAGGCTCACGACCGTCCACCGCGTCCAGTCGTCCTCCTGCGCGCGGTCGCCGCACTTGCCGATGGCGATCTCCCAGCCGAGGAACTGGATGTCAAGGTCGTCATCCACCGGAACGGTGTAGGACTCGGGAGGGGTATCCGCACAAGCGGCACGCGCCTGTGCGATGAGGGTGCTGATGTCCATGTGTTCTCCTACGAATCGGTGGGGTTGTGGATGTCGAAGTCCTGCGCGGCGAGCCAGCGCAGGATGGGAACGAGGTCCGCCTCGTTGCCGTAACCGAGCTTCTCGGCGAGGTAGCTCACGTGGATGCAGGACGACCGGTTGAGGGTGCAGGCGCGTCCGTACCTCGGCGCGTTCAACCACGCGAAGGACCAGAGGTTCCCTCGGTCGTGAGTGAGCAGAAGGTCGTAGCGCGAAGCGTTGCCGGGCTCGTAGGCCTCCCGGATGACGTAGGCGAAGGGCATGTCAGACCTCCTTGCTGGCGGCGAGGGCGTTGTCGTAGTCGGCCTGTGCCCGTTCGAGGAGACGGGCCACGTCGCCCCCGTCCTCGGCCGCCATCGCAGCTACGGCGTGGCGGGAAGCGCAGAACTGGAGCGCGAGGTTCCACGCCCTCTCGAAGTCCTGCGCGGCCAAGTAGCAGAGGTCGGCGACCTCGTCGCCCCCGTCGTCGTGGAGGGTTCCTGTCCAGTGGTTGAACGCCGTGGGGGTGAGCCGCCACGCAGGGTCGTGGTGGAGGGAGGGGTACGCGGGCTGGGGGGGTTTGAGCATGGGAACCTCAGTTGTGCCGGTAGGCGATGGTGGGGGTGAATCCGAGTTCTTCCACGAGGGCGTCCCAGCCCGCGCAGAACAAGAAGGTCTCGTCGTCGAGGGCCTGCTCCACGTCGTCGAGGGTGCCGGCGGTGGCGAACCCTTCGGGAACGGTGGTGAACCGGGTGCCGAGTTCCCCTTCTTCTTCCGCCATGAGCCAGTAGGTCGTCTCTCCTACGCGCACCCCCGCGAGGTCTCCCTCCTCGAAGGCGTCCCCGCCCCGCAGTTGACTGATGAGGGCCGCACGCGCCCACTCCGCGGGCGTCGGGGGCTGCACCTCGCTCTCGCTGCCGTCGTAGGAGGCCCACTGTTCGGCGTCGCTGAGATCGCCCACCCACTCCTCCAGCGTGGTCCCGTCCGACCACATCCTCACGATGGCGTCCGCCCCGATCATGGCGACGACCTCCTTCGCGTCCATTTCCTGCCAGTAGCGCAGCGTGGCTCGGGCAGCCTCGGCATGGTTCCGGACGATGTGCCACTCCTTGTGGCCATCGCACACCATCGGGAGGTAGCCCCCCGTGGATACGCGGTAGATCTCGTAGATTTCCCCGTCGATTCGGATGCGGTGCATGTTCACTCCTTGGTGTCGGTGAGGGTGTCGGTGTCGGTGAGGGTGTCGGTGTGGAGAAACCCGCGCACCCACGCCCCGACGAGGGGCAGGGCGGCGAGCGTTGCGAGGAGGGTTTGCCACTCACCGTGGCAGTTGAGCAGGTGTTCCATCAGGACTCCTTGGGGGTGTGGGTGGGGGTGTGGGTGCTAAGGCAGAGGCGCGGGAAGAACGCTCACGTAGCGGGGCCGCCGGTCCTCGATCGGGCGCCGCTCGGCGTCCTTCCACGGTTGAACGAGGAAGCCACCGGCCCCGGGGAACTGCCGGGCCGCCTTCGCCGCGGCCTCTATCACGCCCGTGGCCTCGACGTAGTAGCCGTTGAGGTCTTCTACGGACATCCCCGCGACCGGAAGGGTCACGCGGAACTCGGGCAGGCGGGGAGTCACTTCGCACCCCGCACAACCTGTTCGACACGGGTGAAGGGGCGGGGGTTCAGGCGCATCGGGGGAATGTGGTGTGACACGCCCCCTTCCCCCGCACTTACCCAACCCGGGGCATCCTCCCGGAAGATGTGGGCCGGCACGGACGGGGCGTCCTCGTACATATCCGAGAGCCAGTCGCCCACGTGCTCCACCCCCTCGGGGGAGACCGCCACGAGGCGGTAGTGGCACTCGCACTCGGCCCGCTCCTCGCGGAAGGACCAGCCGGCGAGGTCGGCATCGGTAAGGAACTTGGACATGGGGACTCCTGTGGGTGGGGTTGGGCGCGACCGGGTGGCCGCAAAAACGACGAAAGCCGCGCACGGGCGTTACCCCGTGCGCGGCTTCCGAGGCGCCTACTCAGGCGCGCAGTTCGAGCAGTCCGGCGGCCCGGCGAGCCACTCCACGAACCCGTCCGCCGCCCAGAGGGCGACGGCGAGGGTGAGAACGAGCGCGAGCCCTTCCAGCGCGGCGGCCCGCATTAGAACACCACCTCGTCGGCGGCGACCTTGCCCGCCTTCGCGGCGACCTTGCCCGCCTTCGCGGCGACCTTGCCCGCCTTCGCGGCGACCTTGCCCGCCTTCGCGGGAGCCGCCGGGGCCACCGGGGTGACGAGCACGCCCGCGAGGACGGCGTCCTCGACGAGCGCCTCGACGAGCGCCGCCTTGCCCATGCGGGCGGCGCCTTCGATCTCGCAAGCCGCCGCCTGCTCGCGCAGGTCGGCGAGGCTGCGCCCGGCGAGGTCGTCGCGCATGTCGGCCTCGGTCACCTCATCACCGCTCTCGGCCTCGTCCGCGAGCAACTCGGCGAGGGCGCCCTTCGCCGCCTTCGCGGCGGCGACCTTCGGGGCGACCTTCACCGCGGGAGCGGGAGCGGCGAGGGCGGCGAGGGCCGCCTCCAGCGCGGCCACGCGGGCCACGAGGGCCGCGAGGGCCTTGTCCGCCTTCGCGGGGGCGGCGGCCTTGGGGGGCTCCGCCTTCGCGGGGGCCGCCTTCGCGGGCTCCGCCTTCGCGGGCTTCACGCCCCGAAGCTCGTCGAGCAGCGCCTTCGAGGGCGCGCGCAGGGTCTCCTTGCTCGCGAGGTGGGCGATGACCGCTTTCGCGGTCACCTCCTTCGCGCTCAGGAGGGCGCGAAGCTCACCGGCGCTCTTGCCGGCGAGGGTGGTGGTGGCGGTGGCGACGGGGGTGGTGGACTTGGGCATGGGAACTCCTGTTGCGGTTGGGATGTGTGCGAAAGACGGGTCACACCGGGAACGAGCACACTTCGCTCCCAGCACCAATCCTGTATCTTGCCGGGTCAAACTCGCAAACTTCGAGCCTTCACCGCGCGGGGTACGTGCAGATCAGATGCACGTGATGTGCGCTTGACGTGCGGCGCGTGTCGCACACATCACGTGTACGTCACTCGGAATCCGCGAGCCAGCGCAGGAACTCCTCGCTGCTGAGCCGCTCTCCAGAGGTCCAGCAGAGGTCGAGCCGGTCCCGTCCGTGAGGGCTTCGGTCGCGCTCCCACGCGAGGCGAGAGGGGGAAACCGTCTCGTTCCAGCCGGGGAAGCCGTAGAGCGCCGACGCCCTTCCGGCGCTCGCGCCCCCTCGGGCAACGTACTTCCCGTCGATGTAGAGCGCGACCTCGCGCTCTCTCGTAGGCTCCTCGTCGGCGTAGTAGCGGGGCAGGACGGCACCCATCAGAGCACCGTGAGGGTGGCGTCGTTCAGGGCGACGGTGACAGGGAGGCCGAGACCGCTCCCGTACTCGAAGCGGAACCCGTGGAGCAGGACCAGTTCCCCGTCCTGCGCCACCTCGCGAAGATGGAGGTCCGTGGGCGGGCAGGGGCCGCTCACCCGGACCACGCAGCCCCGAAGCTGCCCGAGCACGAGCAGGACCGTGTCGAGGTCGCTGCCATTGTTGAGGAACTGCACGTTGAAACTCAACCACTTATCGGTGTCAGACATGGTTACTCCAGACCCGCGAGCGTTCGCGCGAGGGTGTGCGTGTGGGGGTCGGTGGCGAGGGCCGCGAGGTTCTTCGAGGAGAACCTCCCAGCCGACAGGGGGTGGTACTTGCTTCCCGACAGCGGGTACGAGCGCAACCCCACATCCCCGGGGATCGGATGGAAGTACGCGCGCACGTGGAGCGCGTACCCCCGGATCATGGTCGAGTGCCGAACGACCGCCTCGATGCGCGTAGTCCCCGTCTCGGGGTTTTCGTGGGGAACGTCGAAGATTACGATCTCATTCTTGCTCATGGCTACTCCTTGGTGTTGGTGTGGGTGGGGGCGAGGATGCCGGCGACGAACTCCTCTTTCGTGAGGGTGCTGTGGGACACGACCGCCCCCTCATCCGTGATGGTGACGGACGTGTAGGTGACCCCCGGCCCCGGGGGCATCCTCGGGGCGTCCCGAAGGGCGGCCTCCAGCGCGGCGGCGGGCGAGACCTCCGCCTTCCCCTCGCCGGGGCGAAACGTGGCGTGCGGCGCGTCCGCCGGCCTCACCCAAAGCCCGAACCGAACATCGAACTGCCTCACCCCGTCGAGCGAGAAGATGAAGTCCTCGATGCCACGGTGGACGAGGAGCTTCGCGATGGCCTGCGGGGAGTCGTCCTGCCCGGGGTGAAGCCCACTCTCGAACTCCCGTTCCACGCGCACGTAGCCGTGCTCGGCGAGGTCCACGGTGTCGAGGGTGTGGACCTTCCCCGCATCCCCCCGAAGGGCGGCGAGGTACACATTCGGAATCTTCCCCACACAGTCGGCGCAGCAGATGTCTCCCGCGAGGACCGCGTACCCCCGCTTCCACGAGTAGGAGTCCGACTGCGTGCGAACGAGACGGCAGCAGACCTCGCACTCGGCCCACTCGTCGTACCACTCCAACTCACACCCGGCGGCTTCAAGCCACCGCTGGGTCTCCCGGCAGACCGCGTTCCAGTTGGCGAGGAGGATCGAACGCCGGGGGTTCGTGTACCCGGGCTCCGCGTACGCGCTGACCACGCGGAGGTCGAAGCGCCCCTCCCCCTCGACCTCCTCGATCCAATCCGTCGCGAAGGTGGTGAGTTCCCTCTCGGTGGGCTCGCGAAGCTCCCCCGGCTCCTCCCACTCGTCTACCGGGCCGATGGGCCGGTGGCCGGACTCGTCCCGCTGCGGCGGCTCGGGCGGGGGGAACTCGGGGAACACGGGGACCGGGCCGACAGGGCGCTCCCCGTCAAGACCGGCCTCCCCGCGCAGGAGCGCGCGGAAGCAGGTTTCGGTTTCGGTGGTGTGGATGGGCATGTTCACTCCTTGGTGTCGGTGTGGTTGGGTTAGCGGGAAAGGGCGTGGGTCGCCCAGAACTGGAGGGATTCCTCGGCCGCCTCGGGCGGGAGGTTCTTGTCCGTGACCTCGCGCGGCGAGACTGCCGGGCCGCCGTAGGCGGTGTAGATGTCGAGCACATCGCTGCCCAGCCACACGCCGATGACCTGAACGGTCCTGATCGGGCGGGGCGCCCGGTCGCACATCCGGGACAGGCCCCGGTCGGGGGACCGGCGCTCCCACGTAACCTCGGCCGCGGGCACGGGGGCGTCCCCCATCGACGGGCCGTGAATCCCGCAGGGCACGGTGCCCAACTCGGGCGGGAGTTCGACAGCCAAGAAAAACAACCCGCTCGTGGGGCGGGACGCCGCGTGGTACGAGGCGCCCTCGACGAAGGCGCGCTGGGCGGGCGTCAGCCCGTGGTCGGCGTGGAGGAAGTTGATGGTGACAGGCACGGATGCTCCTTTGGGTGGGATTGAGCGCGACCGGGGGGCCGCAAAAACGACGAAAGCCGCGCACGGGCGTTACCCCGTGCGCGGCTTCCGAGGCGGCTCGGCTCAGACAGCGCGAGACAGCCCTCGCGCGCCGAGAATCGTCCCGGCTGCGTCCCGGACGGGCTCGCCGGGGGAGAACACGTCGGCGCGCTCCCGGACGGACGGATGCCCTTGCACGAGGGCGCTCACCACGAGGACGACCCCCTCGCGGGCGGCGGGCAGGTCGGTGACCTCCCCGAACGTGGTCTCCCACGTGGGGATGCCGGCCACCGGCGCCCCCTCCACGCGCAGGGTGGCCACTCGGGCCACCGTGGCGCCCCGCTCGATGGTGACCACCCCCTCGGGGGTGACGATGTTGAGCACGTGGGGGGTCAGGTTGAGAACGGTCATGGGGACTCCTGTGGGTGGGATTGAGCGCGACCCGGTGGCCGCAAAAACGACGAAAGCCGCGCACGGGCGTTACCCCGTGCGCGGCTTCCGAAGCGGCGGACTACTTCTTGCCCGCCTTCGCGGCGTCCTTCGCCGCGGTGCCCTTCGCCGCCTTCGCGGCGGCGACCTTCGGGGCGACCTTCACCGCGGGAGCGGGAGCGGCGAGGGCGGCGAGGGCCGCCTCCAGCGCGGCCACGCGGGCCACG
>Ga0209596_1002173_pt1 | contig 16254 bp, 12 predicted proteins | sample M_130807_MF_Meta_FD_187314 | JGI IMG/M metagenome (GOLD analysis project Ga0209596, IMG submission 187314) | Freshwater microbial communities from Lake Montjoie, Canada to study carbon cycling - M_130807_MF_MetaG (SPAdes) (version 2) | ecosystem: Environmental > Aquatic > Freshwater > Lake... | reverse complement strand
TGCAATTGGCGCCTTGGGTACAACGATGACGTTTGCGACAACAAATAATACCAAAAAAGGAAGTGATGCCGATATGAACGCCTTCGCCGAAGCCCTTAAAAACGGACAAGTAGGTGGTGTGATGTTCTATGATTGCAACCCAGTGTATGATAACGCGAACGGCAAAATAATCAAAGAGAAAATAGGCGGTTTGAAGCTTTCTGTTTCTTTCAATGATAGAATGGATGAGACCACACAATTGTGCAAGGTTTCTGCGCCATCAAATCACTGGCTTGAAAGCTGGGGTGATGCTGAACCACACACTGGATATACCTCTTTAATGCAGCCTACTATTTCGCCTTTGTTCAAAACCCGTCCTTGGGAAGAATCATTGTTGAAATGGAGCGGTGACAATACAGCTCATTACGATTTCGTCAAAAATTATTGGATGGCCAAATTGGGCGGTCAGTCTGCCTTTGATACAGCAATCCAAAAAGGAATTATTGAGCCAGAAACGATGGCTATGAGCGGTGCAACTTTTAGTGGTAATGTATCGGATGCAAGTGCGAAGATTTCAACTATGAAAGGTGCTGCGTTAGAGTTAGTCATGTACGAAAAAGTGGGTATTGGACGTGGGGGTGTATGGAGTAATAATCCATGGTTACAAGAATTGCCAGATCCAATATCAAAATGTACATGGGATAACTATATCTTGATGTCGCCAAATACCGCGAAGGCAAATGGTGCAGAACATACAGACTTGAATGAAGTGCAACGTGCCAAGAAAGTTTTTTCTGTCAAGGCAAACGGGACAGAAATTAAATTGCCGGTATTGGTCTTGCCGGGCATGCATGATGAAGTGATTGCCATTGCCGTAGGGTATGGTCGCGATAAAGGAGTAGGAAGAGCTGCTGCAGGAACTGGGGTGAATATCTATCCGATGGTAGCCAAAGATGCAAGCGGTAACTCAACGTATTACTCAAATGCAGAGATGACAGGCACAAGCGAAACCTATGATCTTGCGATTACACAAACGCATCATAGTTTTGAATCGAAGCGTCCTATCATCCATGAATTTACATTTGACGAGTTTAAAAAGAATCCGTCGATATTGTACGACGAGCGCAAAGAAGAATTAAGTCATTTTACACATAGTTTTGATGCGCCACATAACGCAGCGGAAGCTGAAGGTGCAGCACAAACACACGCCCACGCTGAAGAGAAGATTCCTTCAACAACAGCCACGGGAGAAGATTGGGAAGAGGCGTATCGTAAAAATGGCACATTATATCCTAACCACGATTCTCTAGGAATGAAGTGGGGTATGAGTATCGATTTGAATAGTTGCGTAGGTTGTGGTGCTTGTACGATTGCTTGTCAGGCTGAAAACAACGTATCAGTCGTTGGTAAGAACCAAGTATTATTGGTTCACGATATGCATTGGTTGCGTATCGACCGATATTTCGCCGGCGATCCATCCAAGCCTGATTCTATTCAAACTTTATTCCAACCGATGCTTTGTCAGCATTGTGATAACGCCCCTTGTGAAAATGTTTGTCCGGTGAATGCCACCAACCACAGCAGCGAAGGGATGAATCAAATGGCGTATAATCGTTGTATCGGTACAAGATATTGTGCGAACAACTGCCCGTATAAAGTACGTCGTTTCAACTGGAGAGACTGGAATGAAGCAGATTGCTTTGATGATAATGTGTACGAAGATGGCCGCAGAGATGATATCAATAATGACATCACTCGTATGGTGCTGAATCCGGATGTGACGGTTAGAAGCCGTGGTGTAATGGAAAAATGTAGTTTCTGTGTACAACGTTTACAAGGTGCTAAAGCAACCGCTAAGAAACAAGGACGAACGATGAAAGATGGCGAGGCACGAACTGCTTGTCAGCAATCTTGTCCGACAGATGCTATTGTTTTTGGAAATGTAAATGATAACGAAAGCGCCATCTATAAATTAAGATACGAAGAGCAAAAAGAACGTGTGTTCCATGTATTGGAAGAAATACACACATTGCCGAATGTAAATTATTTATCTAAGATTAGACATGCAGATGTATTGCAAAGCGCTGATCCTGAGAAAGAATCACACGAAGCACACGAAGTATCAAAAGAACACGCTTAAGTTAAAAAGAATAATATCTAACAAGTATAAAGAGCATTCTGAGCTATGCGATGAATGACAACGAAAAAATAAAAAGATATGCATTTAAAGTACGAATCGATTATCAGGGAGCCTTTAGTAGACGGTGATAAGTCGTATCATCAGATAACAGAGGACATTTGTTCACCTATAGAAAGTAAGCCCACAAAACTCTGGACGATTGGGTTCCTGATTTCAGCATCATTGCTGGCTTTCGGGATATTCAGCGTGACATGGGAAGTCTATTGGGGAACAGGGGTATGGAACCTGAATCGAACTATCGGATGGGGATATGATATCACCAATTTCGTATGGTGGGTAGGTATTGGTCACGCCGGAACCTTGATTTCTGCGATCTTACTGCTATTCCGTCAAGGTTGGCGAACGGGTGTCAATCGGGCCGCTGAAGCCATGACTATTTTTGCGGTAATGTGCGCTGGTCAGTTTCCAATTTGGCATATGGGTCGTGTATGGGATGCCTTCTTTGTATTGCCTTATGGAAATACTCGCGGGCCCCTTTGGCCTAACTTCATTTCACCTTTGCTTTGGGACGTATTTGCGATATCAACGTACTTCACGGTATCTCTTTTGTTCTGGTACTCAGGCTTGATTCCTGATTTTGCCACCTTGCGTGACAGAGCCAAAACGAAATTTAGAAAAATGACATACGGTGTTGCTTCGTTTGGTTGGGCTGGAAGCGCAAAACACTGGCAACGTCATGAAATGTTGTCGTTGGTATTAGCCGGTTTGAGTACACCTCTTGTACTTTCTGTGCATACGATTGTATCGTTTGACTTTGCTACATCAATTGTACCAGGTTGGCATACAACTATCTTTCCTCCTTACTTCGTTGCGGGAGCGGTATTCTCAGGTTTTGCCATGGTGCAAACCTTGTTGGTGCTTACTCGTAAAGTATTGAATTTGCAAGAGTATATCACAATAGGTCATATCGAAGCGATGAATAAAGTGATTGTTCTCACGGGTTCTATCGTGGGTGTGGCTTATCTAACAGAGTTGTTTATCGCGTATTATAGTGGTGTATTATGGGAGCAGGAAGCGTTTCGTCTTCGTGTGATGGGGCCTTATTGGTGGGCTTATTGGGCGATGATGACCTGCAATGTGGTGTCTCCTCAATTGTTTTGGTTTAAGAAATTACGTCGTAATATTTGGTTTACCTTCTTTATGAGTATCATTGTGAATATTGGTATGTGGTTCGAGCGTTTCGTTATCATCATGTCGCTTCACAGAGATTATCTTCCATCAAGTTGGAGTTATTATACGCCATCTTGGCCAGAAGTAGGATTCTATTTAGGCTCATTCGGATTATTCTTCACTTGTTACTTCCTCTTTGCGAAATACTTCCCTGTGATAGCCATCGCAGAGATTAAGTTTATCTTGAAAACAAGTGGTGAAAACTTTAAAAACAAGATGGACGTGATTGAGGAAGCCAATACAGAACATTTTATTGAGGAACAATTACATCATCATCATTAATTAACTTGAACCGGGCAGATTATGACAAATTGATAGTATCAAGCTGCATACCAAGCCAAAACACACAAACTCACTAACGCCTTAATAATATTAACATGAGTATAAAAAAATTCGCAGTAGCCGTTTATGATGACGAAGCCGTTCTTTTTCCTGCGGTAAAGAAAGTACGCGGTGCTGGTTATAAAATTCACGATGTATATACACCCTTTGCCGTGCATGGATTAGATGAGGCCTTAGGTGAGAAAGAAAGTGATTTACACATTGCTGGATTTATTTATGGTATTACAGGAACTTGCACTGCTTTAGGATTTATGGGATGGATTTTCACGACAGACTGGCCTCAGAATTTTGGAGGCAAACCTAATTTTCCTTTGCCTGCCTTCATTCCGATCACCTTTGAGTTGACCGTTTTGTTTGCTGCCGTAGGTATGGTATTGACGTTCTGTTATTTGAATCAAATCATGCCAGGTGTTAAGAAGCATATCTTTGATCCACGTCAGACAGATGATAAGTTTGTGCTGGTGATAGAAGTAAATGACCAAAATGCTGCTGAAACAGAAGCTTTCTTGAAAGCGACTGGAGCGGAAGCAACGAATATTCAAGTGGCAGAATCAGATTGGTGGTTCGGTCGTTTTGACAAAAAAGAAGATTACGAAATTCAACAACAATTAGCATAAACGAAATGAAGAAGATATCTGTATATATTCTGTTAGTCGCGGTCACATTCGTTGTTTCCTGCGGTTCTGATTACCATAGAAATACTGGCCGCACGTACGCACCAGATATGGTGTACTCAAGGGCTGTTGACTTCTATAACGGAACAGGGAAAATTGAAGCACAGGGAGGTGCCTATACTAAAATGCCAGCTCCAAATACGATAGCTCGTGAGCAAGCCTTACCTGACCATATCGCAGAAACAGATACATTGCTAGCCAATGCGAATGTCTGTAAATTGCCGTTGACAGAGAAAGACCTAGTAGAAGGCAAGAGACTGTTTTTGATTTATTGTGCGATTTGTCATGGTGAGCAAATGGATGGTAATGGCCCCTTGTATAGCAGTGGAAAATTTGCAGCAATGCCTGCCAATTTAAAGGCTGGCGAAAAATATTTAAAATTTAGTCAAGGTCGTATTTACCATGGGATAGTATATGGTAAAAATGCCATGGGGTCTTATGCTAGTCAGTTAGATACCAAGCAACGTTGGATGGTTGTGGCGTATATCAAAAAGGTTCAAAGCGAAAATGGTGGTGAGCCCTTCACCATGATTAAAGCTGCTGAAATAAGCGACTCAGTGAAATCAAAAGAGGCATCAAAAGTAGAAATCGTTCGCGTCGTTTCTCCGGCAGATGCTAATTTAATCGAAAAAAAATAATCTGAATATTAAAATAAATTGAAGATGTTGAATCAAGAATTTAAAGTTCCTGCCAAATTAAAAACAACGAGTCTTACCTTGTTAGGTATTGGAATAGTGACCTTGCTAGCTGGGCTGGTATTTCTGCTTATGAAAGGAGATCAAATGGCACAGAACAGGTTTTGGGCGGTCTTATTGCAAAATAGTATTTTCTTTTTGCTGATTAGTCTTGCAAGTGTATTTATTCTCAGTGCTACAAGTTTGGCACAGGCAGGATGGATTGTATCGTTTAGACGAATTCCTGAATCAATAGGCTCTGTTGTGTGGGTATTTGCGATTATTGTCGGCGTTATTTTGATGACAATTGTTTGGACCAATAACACGCATATCTATCGATGGTTAGATCCTGCTTATAATCCAAAGAATTCATTAAATGCATTGAAGAATTTTTTCTTGAGTAAGAGCTTCTTTACTTTCTGGACTATCTTAACGCTTGCGTTGTGGGGATGGTTTGGTGTAAAACTTCGTGCATTATCGATTAAACAAGATAGCGAACCAAACGGTTCTACAAAAGTGTATTGGCTTAATTTCAACTTTTCGGCTGGATTCATTTTCGTATTCGCGTTGACATTGGCTTCAACAATTCCTTGGTTATGGATTATGAGTATTGATTCTCATTGGTTCTCTACTATGTTCAGTTGGTACACCTTCGCAAGTTCATTCGTGAGTGGTATGAGTATGATCATGTTGTGGGTATTGTATATGAAACGTCAAGGTTATCTTGAGATAGTAAGCACAGAGCATATTCACGATATTGGTAAGTTTATGTTTGCCTTCAGTATCTTCTGGACGTATTTGTGGTTCTCACAATTCATGTTGATTTGGTATGCAAACATTCCTGAGGAAACCATTTATTTTCAGATTCGTATGCATGGGCCTTATAGAATTTTCTATTGGTTGAATATCATTTTGAATTTTGTGGCTCCTATTCTTATTTTGATGCCTCGTCCTAACAAACGAAATTATTTTGTCGTAACACTTGTAGCTATTATAATATTGGTAGGTCATTGGATCGACTTTTATCAAATGGTGATGCCAACCACTGTAGGTGAAAATTGGCATATTGGTTGGTTCGAAATTGGTATTCTTTGTGGTTTTATCGGGTTGGTCATGTTTTTGGTGAGCAACAAACTGACGAAAGCGCCGTTAGTACCTCAAAATCATCCATTCCTGAAAGAAACCGTTATTCATATTAGCTAAAAAATTTAAAAAGAAAAAGATATGTCCGGATTATTATTAGTACTCCTTGTCGCCTTAATTTTTGTTGTGCTTTATCAGGTTGCCCGTTCAAGTGAAATGGTAGCGCGTATACAAGGCGAAGAGATATTTGATAAAAAGAGAAACAAGATATTGGCGTTTTCTATGTTGGTGGTATACGCCGCCTTTATGGTGGGTATTTACTATTGTCATCAGTACATGATGCCATTGATGGCACCTGAAGCAGCTTCAGATCATGGTCAATCATATGATTTTATGTTTGAAATTACTTGCTATGTGACTGGTGCTATTTTTATGCTTACGCAGTTTTTACTCTTTTGGTTTTCCTATAAATACCAACGTTCAGGTGACAGAGCGCCTTATTATTTTGCCCATAGCACTAAGCTTGAATTAGTTTGGACAACCATTCCTGCGATTGCAATGGCCGTGTTAGTTGCCATCGGATTGAAGAGTTGGTTTACCATGACTGATATGGCGCCAAAAGGTGCGATGCAAATCGAAATTGTCGGGAAGCAATTTAACTGGATCTCACGTTATCCTGGTCCTGATGGCGTTTTAGGAAAGCGCTACTTTACAAATATTAATGACAAAGACAATCTCTTAGGTCTTGATTGGAAGGATCAAAAAAATATGGATGATATTATTGTTCCAAACGGTGAATTACGTTTGGTTAAAGGGAAGCCTGTTGAATTGATAATAGGTTCTCGTGATGTAATTCATGATGTGGGTCTTACCCATTTTAGAATGAAAATGGATGCGGTCCCGGGTATCACGACAAGAATTTGGTTTACACCAATTATCACTACGAGAGAGATGCAAGAAAAAACAGGTAATCCAAATTTTGTCTATGAATTGTCTTGCGATCAAATGTGCGGTAAAGGACATTATTCTATGAGAGCTGTCGTGATCGTAGAAACACAGGCTGAGCATAATATTTGGTTGAAAAAGCAGCAGTCGTATTATGCACAAAATCATCCTGAAGTCAATCCTCCTGCAGCTGAATCTACTTCAGTGCCAGTGGATACGACGAAAAAAATAACAATGAAGTAAATAAATTAGTATAAAAATGAGTAACGAAGCAACAATACATCAACACGACGTGCATACACATGACGATCATTCTCATCATGAGCATGCCCATCATGAGCATAAGCAACATTTTCTAACGAAATATGTATTCAGTCAGGATCATAAAATTATCTCACGTCAGTTTTTGATTACAGGTATCTTCTGGGCAATCATCGGTGGATTGATGTCAGTGTTTTTTAGACTTCAACTTGGATTTCCTGAAGAAACTTTTAAAGTATTAAATACCTTTCTAGGCGATTGGGCACCAAACGGGAAAATGGATCCTGAGATGTATTATGGTTTAATTACTATCCATGGTACAGTCTTGGTATTTTTCGTATTAACAGCCGGATTGAGCGGAACCTTCAGTAATTTCCTAATTCCATTGCAAATAGGAGCTAGAGACATGGCATCGCCCTTTCTTAATATGCTTTCATATTGGTTTTTTGCGGTAGCAGGTCTAATTATGTTTGTTTCATTGTTCACATCAACAGGTCCTGCATCAGGAGGTTGGACAACCTATCCGCCATTAAGCGCGTTGAAAGAAGCTTCAATGGGATCTGGTATTGGAATGGATTTATGGTTGGCGAGTATGTCGTTATTTGTTATCTCATCTTTATTAGGAGGATTGAATTATATCGTTACCATCTTGAATATGCGTACCAAAGGAATGAGCATGACACGTATGCCATTAACTATTTGGGCCTTCTTGTTCACAGCTGTATTAGGTGTATTGTCATTCCCAGTGTTATTGTCAGCTTGTGTGTTGTTGATTTTTGACAGACACATGGGTACAAGTTTTTATTTATCTGAAATTTATATTGCCGGAAAGGCATTGCCTAATGTTGGAGGTTCACCAATTTTGTATCAACATTTGTTTTGGTTCCTAGGACATCCAGAAGTGTATATCATTATGTTACCTGCTATGGGTATGGCATCAGAAATTTTATCTACACATTCACGCAAGCCTATTTTCGGGTATATGGCAATGGTCCTTTCTCTTATAGGAATCACGGTATTAGCATTCTTAGTTTGGGCGCATCATATGTTTGTGACAGGGATGAGTCCGTTCTTAGGAGGAATCTTTGTATTACTTACGTTGTTGATTGCAATTCCTTCAGCTGTAAAAGTATTCAACTGGTTGACGACTATCTTCAGAGGTAATATTCGTTTCACTGTTCCTATGCTATTTGCACTAGGGTTCGTGTCGTTATTCATTTCTGGTGGTTTAACTGGATTATTCCTTGGAAACTCTGCCTTGGATATTCATCTCCACGATACCTATTTCGTTGTTGCGCACTTTCATATTGTAATGGGTATCTCTGCCTTCTTTGGTATGTTTGCTGGTGTGTATCATTGGTTCCCTAAGATGTATGGTCGATTTATGAATAACACCTTAGGTTATATCCATTTCTTTATCACATTTGCAGGTTCGTATGTTATTTTTTGGCCTATGCATTACGAAGGACTTGCAGGTATGCCTCGTCGATATTACGATTTTACTAACTGGGAATCATTCAAGCAATTTGCTGATTTAAATCATATGATCAGTATCGCTGCCATCATTGTTTTCTTTGCCCAATTATTATTTGTCTTTAACTATTTTGTAAGTATTTGGAAAGGGAAGAAAGTGACTACACAAAATCCTTGGAATGCCAACTCATTAGAATGGACAACGCCAATCTTACCTGGTCATGGTAACTGGGACGGCCCAATACCTGAAGTTCATCGTTGGGCATATGATTACAGAGACAACGGTGACGGAGGTGATTTCATTCCACAGAATGTGCCCTTACGAGACGGTGAGGAATCGCACTAATTTATTACCTGTTTGTAAACAGGTTTTGCTAGAGAACAAACTATACAAATTAATTCAGCGATGTTGATAATACGCAAACTGAAAGATTATCAGCAATTGATGAAACTCAATCTCAGCATGCTGGTGGTATTTTCCAGTGTGGTTGGATATGTGATAATACCTGACGTGAAGGTAGAATTCATAAACGTGTTATATCTTTTTATCGGTGGTTTACTTGTCACTGCTGCCGCGAATGCCGGCAATGAAATACTGGAACGTAACACTGATAAGTTGATGCGAAGGACGATGCTTCGACCCTTGCCAGATGCTAGGATGACAGTGCTAGAGGCAACTCTGTTTTGCGTTATTACGCTGTGCGCAGGCCTGTCTATTTTATACTTGAAATTTAATCCGTTATCAGCTCTATTGAGCCTGCTGTGTTTTGTTATTTATGTGGCTATCTATACGCCGATGAAAAAGGTATCGTCTTTATCCGTATTAATTGGTGCTATCCCGGGTTCATTGCCTTGCCTGATTGGTTGGGTTGCCGGCACAGATCATTTAGGAAGTATGGCCGCATGGACATTGTTTATCATACAGTTTTTTTGGCAGTTTCCACACTTTTGGTCGATTGCGTGGATAGGCCATGAAGATTATGAGAAAGCAGGAATGAAAATGTTACCTCGTATTGAAAAGGTAGGCTATTTCACAGCGTTTCAGTGTGTACTATACAGTGCGGTTTTAATACCACTTAGTGCCTTGCCTATGGTGGTGGGACTTGGAGGTTGGATTTCAGTTGTTGGACTCGGATTGGCCGCCCTTTGGTTTTTATATAATTCATTAAATTTTCTAAAAGACAATTCAGATGCAATGGCGCGAAAAGTGATGTTTGCATCCTTTGTCTACCTGCCTATAGTGCTGATAACGTTGGTATTGGATAAATACGTCTAGTGCTGTTATTGAATTAGTAAAACAATTGATTGAAGGCAATCAGGCAGAGACATAGAATTTTTTTTAAACGTTTAGTTCAAAACCACATCCGGTAATCGATAGGTAATACCGTCATAGACAAATAAGCGATCAATTTCTATTTTCCAATAACTGAATAACGGTGACTTCGTTAAGAATGCCATTACTTCTTTTTTTGTTGCTGCATTAAAGAGAATCCAAGAACGATAACTGTCCATACTGACAGCATAACTCTCAATGATATTTTGTTGAATCAGCCTGTTGATATAGTCTCGATGCACAGGAACTTTATCCATAAAGGTATCGTCCATTGTAAAGTAGATAGTGACCTGAAATTTATGCATGATTAAAGAGTATAAGGCATGATTGAATTAATAGCGTTCTCGTTATACGGCATAGAAACTCTAATGTAATTATCACTATAGCCTTCCATTAGCCCATTTTTTTCGGCATGTTCGAATAATACAGGTCGTGTATTTCCTCGTTGTTGTTCAGTGAAATAATTCATTTTCTTTTCTGATAAATTTCGCAGCATCGAATTTCGTTCTTTACGTATGGATACAGGCACCACGCCATTCATAGTAATGGCTGCTGTATTTTCTCGTTCAGAATATGTAAACACGTGCAAGTACGACACATCCAATTGATGTAGGTAATCATAGGTTGCTTGAAACTCTTCATCTGTTTCGCCAGGGAATCCAACAATCACATCAACGCCGATACAACAGTGAGGCATTAATGATTTTATTTTTTCGACTCGTTCGGTGTATAATTCTCGTTTATATCGTCTTTTCATTTGTCCCAAAAGGGCATTGCTGCCGCTTTGTAATGGAATATGAAAATGAGGCATGAATCGTTTGGATATAGCCACAAATTCAATGATATCATTTGTGAGCAAATTTGGCTCAATGGACGAAATTCTGAAACGCGGAACGCTTGACTTTTCATCGAGTGCTTTTATCAGATCAAAAAAATGCTCCTCGCCGCTGCGCGCGCCATTATAACCCTTGCCAAAATCGCCAAGGTTTACGCCAGTCAAGACGATTTCTTGTACACCCGTATTGGCTAGTTCATTGACATTGTCAAGGACACCTTGAATTGTATCACTTCGACTATGTCCGCGGGCTAGCGGTATCGTGCAGAACGTGCAACTATAATCGCAACCATCTTGCACTTTTAAGAACGTGCGCGTTCGATCATGTAACGAAAAAGATGAATGAAAGCCCTGCACATCCTCAATATCGCAGCTGCAGATTTTAGCTTCGCCAGTTCGTTTAAATTCAGCCACATGTTTGGCGACATTAAATTTTTCAGACGCGCCAATAACAAGATCCACACCGCTTATCGTAGCGATGCGTTCAGGTTTGAGCTGCGCATAGCAACCGGTAATCACGACAGTCGATAAGGGGTTTTGTTTTTTAACTCGTCGTATCAGCTGCTTACATTCCTTATCCGCATTCTCAGTCACCGAACACGTATTGATTACATACACATCTGCTTCCTGATTGAAATCAGTTTTCGTATAACCTTCTTCTTCAAATGATCTCGCAATCGTCGAGGTCTCAGAAAAATTAAGTTTACAACCTAAGGTGTGATATGCGATTCGTTGTTGTTCTTTCACAAGGCTGCGAAGATAGCAACAATTCAACAATGCGACAATGAGATAATGCGATGTAAGATCACTACTGTTTATTTTCCTTTGCCCATGAATCTTTCAGACCGACAGTGCGGTTGAAGATTAGCTTGTCGGCACTTGAATGTTTATCCAAACAGAAATAACCTAAACGAAGGAATTGGAATTTATCTGTTTTTGATGCAGTGAGCAAGGCGGGTTCTATCTTAGCATTTGGGATGATATGCAGACTGTCGGGGTTAAGAATATCTTTTAATTCGTCTTCCGACGCTGCTGGATTTTCAACGGTGAATAAGCGATCGTACAAACGAATTTCTGCATCCTTGGCGTGAGCGCAACTTACCCAATGGATGGTGCCTTTCACCTTGATGCCGCTCGTGTCATTTCCGCTTTTACTTTCAGGGAAATAATGGCAATGCACTTCAGTAATTTGACCGGCTTCATCTTTTTTGAAATCATGGCATTCAACGATATAGGCGCTTTTCAAGCGTACTTGCAGACCGGGTCCTAAACGGAAATATTTCTTAGGCGCATCTTCCATAAAGTCGGTGCGCTCTATCCATAGTTCTTTTCCAAAAGGAAGTGAACGATGCCCTGCGTTACTATCTTCGGGATTGTTTTCGGCTTCTAGAAACTCCTCGGTGCTATGTTCAGGATAATTCGTGATGATTAGTTTGATTGGATCAAGGACCGCCATGCGGCGCAATGCAATTTGATTGAGATGATCGCGCAGACAAAAATCTAGCAACGAAAGATCGATCATATTGTCGCGTTTAGCCACACCAATTTTATCGCAAAATTCGCGGATGGATTCTGGCGTATAGCCTCGTCGTCGAAAGCCACTGATAGTAGGCATACGGGGATCGTCCCATCCTTCCACAAATTTTTCATTGACCAGTGTCAATAGCTTGCGTTTACTCATTAACGTGTACGACATATTGAGTCTTGCGAACTCATATTGATGGGATGGAAAAATTTCAAGTTTTTCGATGCACCAATTATATAAATCACGATGAGGGATGAATTCAAGTGTGCAGACGCTATGTGTAATTTCTTCAATACTGTCGCTTTGGCCATGAGCGAAATCATACATTGGATAGATACACCATGTATTGCCGGTGCGGTGATGCTCGGCGTGCTTGATTCGATAAATGACGGGGTCGCGCATAATCATATTCGCATGTGCCATATCGATGTTAGCTCTCAATACATGGGTGCCATCAGCAAACTCACCATTTTTCATACGAGTAAACAAATCGAGGTTTTCATCCACACTTCGGCTTCGACAAACACTGTTCACGCCTGGTGTTGTAGGCGTGCCTTTTTGTTTCGCTATTTCTTCTGAACTTGCATCTTCAACATAGGCTAATCCTTTTTTGATCAGCGTTACTGCAAAGTCGTAGAGCTTGTCGAAATAATCGGAGGCGTAAAATTCATTGTCCCATTGAAAGCCTAGCCATTGAATGTCTTCCTTGATACTTTCGACATATTCAACCTCTTCCTTTTCGGGATTGGTATCATCGAAACGAAGATTGCATTTGCCATTATATTTTTTGGCTAGGCCAAAATTCAGGCAAATCGACTTTGAATGACCAATATGCAAATAGCCATTTGGCTCGGGAGGAAAACGAGTCTGCACCCGTCCGTTGTGGACATTATCTTCAATGTCTTTTTCAATGATCTCTTCAATAAAATTCAATGATTTTTCCTCGCTCATGTTCGATAACTATTTGAGCGCAAAAGTAGTTTATTTAAAAAATATTTGTACTGATTAAATGAAACGATTACTTTTACTTGGTACCCTATCATTCTTGATGCGTGAGGTGGTATTAAAATTGCAGTTATGAAAAAATTAGTTACTCTATTAGCGCTTGTCATCTTGTTGACAGGTGTATCTCAAGCACAGATTATCCAAAAAGGTGGAAGCTGCATGCAAATTGGATTTGGCTTTCCGAGTGCAATGCAAATGATGAGTTCGGTGTTCAAGTTTACGATGAATTCGGCCGATGCAAGTTCCTCGTCAAGTTTCAAGTATAAGGGCTTTGGTCCTTTGCATTTTCGGTACGATTATATGGTCGGAGGTCGTGTGGGATTAGGGTTGAGTGCCAACTACGAACATGGCAATTTTAAATTTACCAATACGTACTCTGATTTAGACGATAATATGATTACGAGTGTGACGAAGTTTGATTATTCAAGTGTGAATGCAATGGCGAGGATGAATATTCATTTTATAAAGAATGCTGAAAAGATTGATATCTATTATGGATTTGGTGTTGGCTACAGTCACACCCGTGTAAAATTAGAAGAAACCCTCGGCGGCAATGTAATCGATCCAATTGATCAGGCCGATATCGATGATTTTAATAATTACCTGAACGGCGTCTTTAAAATGTTTCCGGTGGCCTTTGAAGAGGTGTTTGGTTTAAAAGTACCCTTTGGTTCAAATGCAGGTATGTATTTCGAAGTAGGGTATTCGAAGGCCTTATGTCAACTAGGTTTTTATGCCAAGATAGGCGGCCCAAGAGGGTTTAACAGCGATAAATGGCAATGGTTTTAATGAAAATAAGCGACCTGGATTGGGTATGAATTTTTTGCCACAGATTCACAGATTATTAAAGAAGGCCAGGCAAGTATAATATACGGCATTCATTTGTATTCGATATCTTTGAATTTGCTTGGGTAATTTATTCGCATTAATACAGTAAGGATTTAAATTGAATCTTTATATTCAATATGAAGAGTTTAGAAAAATCACATATACTTTGATAGAAAAAAAAATAAAAGTCGCTGATGAAACCAATGTCATACTTGTTGGTTGGCTTCAGCAAGGGCAGCCCGAACAAATCATTACCGAATATTTAGATGAACTTTCCTTTCTGGCTGAAACAGCTGGCGCCAAGGAAGTGAAGCGTTATTATCAGCGATTGCCTCATCCGGATAGTAAAACATTTTTGGGCAAAGGAAAGCTTGAGGAGATCAAAGAGTATATCACATCCCACAATGTGAATATGGTAATTTTTGATGATGAACTGACAGGCTCTCAGATAGCAAACATTGAAAAAATTCTTGGTCGACAAGTGATAGATCGTAGTGATTTGATTTTGGATATTTTTGCTAGTCGAGCTAAAACCGCACAGGCCAAGGTTCAGGTTGAATTAGCGCAATACCAATATATTCTTCCACGACTAAAAGGGATGTGGAGTCATCTTGAACGTCAGGGTGGTGGTATCGGATCACGAGGGCCGGGTGAAACAGAAATTGAAACAGATCGTCGTATTGTGAAGGACAAGATTGCCTTACTAAAAAAACGCTTACTTGATTTTGATAAACAAGCCTTTACGCAACGCAAAGAACGAGGCGAATTTATTCGTGTGGCGTTGGTAGGTTATACCAATGTCGGCAAGTCGACGCTGATGCGTTTTCTAAGTAAATCGGATGCCTTTGTCGAAAATAAATTATTTGCAACGCTTGATACAACGACGCGTAAGGTGGTATTTAATCGCACGCCGTTCTTGTTAAGCGATACGGTTGGTTTTATTCGTAAGCTTCCGCATCACTTGGTAGAAAGTTTTAAAAGCACCCTTGATGAGGTGCGTGAGGCTGATATCCTACTGCATGTCGTTGATATTTCTCATCCAAAATTTGAGGAGCAGATTACGATTGTAAAAAATACCTTGCAGGAGTTGAAAGCGGGTGACAAACCAACCATTTTGATTTTTAATAAAATGGATCTGTATGAAAAAAATACGTTTGACGAATGGCTTGAAGAGGAAGTAAAAATTGATTTGCTCAAGCAGCTGAAGAAGTATTGGAATAATGAAACACAAAACAACGCTATCTTCATTTCGGCTACAGAAAAAATGAATGTCGATGAGTTACGCCTCACGATTTTGGATAAAGTAAAGGAAATGTATGCGATCCGTTATCCGTACAAGACTATGTTTTACGAATAGATGTGTTCGTCTTTTCATTTAGAAGAATTCTCATAAAACAGTTAATGCAGTTGCAATTACATGGGCAATAAGATGATAAAACTGAGATCCTGCCTATTTTAACGAGTCACAGTAGCAGCGTGTCAATCAATGCGTGTTCAAGCAAGGTTTGGTGTCGTTATGCAGCGTTCGGGTCAAGGAATAAGCACTGATTAGGAAGTAAATGAAAGAACATGGATATTTTTTTAGAATAAAATTGGTAGATATTATTTTTTTCCTATTTTTGCGCTCCTATAATACTCTTCCTTAGCTCAGTTGGTTAGAGCACCTGACTGTTAATCAGGGGGTCTCTGGTTCAAGTCCAGAAGGGAGAGCAGACATGGACAAGCCATCAGCAATGATGGCTTTTTCTTTGTCTATCAGTGAGGTAGGCTAGTTGCATCTTTTGATTTAATAAACGAATCTTTTTTTTTAATTTTGTTATAAATCAGACGGACTCAAAATGAACGCACCTTTCAGCAAGTTTTTATACATTGGTTTTTTGCTATTAGGCTTATACCAAGCAATTTTCTCTAGCGATTATATTCAAGC
>Ga0209596_1002172_pt1 | contig 16264 bp, 15 predicted proteins | sample M_130807_MF_Meta_FD_187314 | JGI IMG/M metagenome (GOLD analysis project Ga0209596, IMG submission 187314) | Freshwater microbial communities from Lake Montjoie, Canada to study carbon cycling - M_130807_MF_MetaG (SPAdes) (version 2) | ecosystem: Environmental > Aquatic > Freshwater > Lake... | reverse complement strand
TTTTGACCCTAACGAATGGAAAGGTCATCTTAAAACAGTTTTTAACTCTGGTGTTGGTACAATAGAAGAAGATTGGGTAGATCAAGCTACCTACGAAGAATATCTTGCAGTTTGGGGAAAAGATCTGAATGTTTTAGAACTTACCCCATATCAAGAGAAGGAGATAGCATTTCTCAAATACCTGATAGATGTATATCCATTAGAAAGATGGTTTGATAAATGACTATCAAATAAAAGCCCCCTAACTATTATTGTTGGGGGGTTCTTATTTTACTGGCAAGCTTCACACTCAGCGAGTTCTGCTGGGTCAATGGGGCATGTCATTGGCTTGTCCCATTCTTGGTCAATTAATGCCTCAGGCTTGTTTTCTTGAGTCATATACGCCTATTCCTATGTTCATGATTGCACTAAAGCCGGCAGCAAAAGCTCCCACTAAAGCACCCTTAGAGAAGTCAAACTGAGTTAAGGCCCAACCTGCTAGGAAAGCTTGTACAAATGTCTTAGAGGCCTTGATAGCTATTGATTTTACTTGATCGTTCATTATGATTTTCCTCCCATTTTTCGTTCTGATAGTTTTTTAGCCTTTGTTTCTTTTTTTTCGTGTACTTTTTTAGCTGATTTGCTTGCGTACTTTTCTTTTGATTTTAGTTTATCTGCTTTGAACTCTGCTGGTGTGTGTGTTTTGCCAGTTTTCATATTCTTTGCTTCATTTACTTTTCCACTTGCTGTGAAGTGAAGTCGCATTGTTTGACCACCTGATGTAGTGATTGTTCTATATTTTCCACCTTTGATTGGCATTACTTAAATACTCCTTTGATTTTATTTATTATCCAGTTTAATAGGTCAATTATCTTTTTGAGTAGGCCGTTATTTTCAATGTCTATATCGCTAGGTAACGGCTTGCCTGCAGGGTTAGTTGTGTCAGCTGGGTCTTCTGTAGGTGGTTTGACTGGGTTGGGTGGAGCTGGGGCAACATACTTGGCAGTTAGTATTGAAGTTACGTCTACACCATCGGCGGTGATAACCTGTCCTGCTTCGGCAATGTATTTGTTCCAGGCGTTAGCTTCTTCTGTGTAAGCACCAATCTGTTTACCGTCTTTGAATACCTTATACTTAGGTGCAATAGATGGTGGTATTGGTGTGTCAGCAGGCTTAGGTGCTGGAGTGGCTGGTTGCATTGAAGGCCAGTCAAAAGCTACATTAGGAATTGTAGGGTTGCCGTTAGAATTGCGGTAGTCTACAACAAATGGGAATAGTGTATTGCCACAGCAGGCTGTTGCTGTAATCTCACGGTGAGCAAAGACATCGTTCTGGTCAGCTGGGAATTGTGGGTTCTTAGTACATAGCCAGTCTAGAAGTTGCTTGAGGGCTTCATACTGCTCCCTTGTAGGCACTTGATTTGGTTCTGGGTGGAAATACCCATCTAGGCATATTGCAACGCTTGTGCGGTTTACTTGGTAATCGCCTGAGTGATAGGTAGCTACTTCAAAGGGTCTAATCCAGAATATCTCGCCAGTGTTGTCTATCTTGAAATGGTATTGCAGGCCTGGTCCTAGTCGTTGGTAGTGAGCAGCGGCTTCACTGCGGTAGCGTGCCATTGAATCATAATCGTGCGCTCTGACACTAGCGTCGTGATGTACTACTATTTTAGTTATTGAATTACCACTGCGAGCTTCATCTGGCCAAGCTGGATTTAAGTAACTGTCGCCTCTAACATCTGTAATTGCATATGTTTTCATTTTTTTCCTTTCATATCATTTAATTTGGTTTCAATGTCATCTAAAAATCGTTTGGGTACTAAGGCAAGATTATCGTAAACTTTAATCTCCGCTTTAAGGTTAGCTACTATATTGTTTGTTTTTTCGTGTTGTGCAAGGCAGGTTTTGACTTCGGCTTCTACAATTGCCAAGCGTTCTTCTAAAGCAGCGTTGTTGTCTTTGTAAGCTGTAATAGTCTTGCGGTCAAGAATTGCATTGGCTTCGTCTTTTTTGCGGTTCTTAATGTAGTAGAATGCTGCGACTAACCCACCAATAATAATAAACAGTGTGGCAAACTCTATTGGGTTGTCTAGTTTATTAAGTTGGATAGTGATGTAGTCGATGTTCATTAGACTAATTCAATAGTTAAAATTGCACCAGTACTAAATGTCACGTTAGTATTTGAACCACTGTTTTGACCTTGAAACTTAAATGTATGATTTCCAACTGTTGGAGTTCTTATGTATGAAACTGATATTGGGCCTGCTGATGTATTATTAGCTACATTAGGACCATTTGCGCCTACATCATTTACGCTATCTGAAAATAAAGTTGCAGTTGTTTCTACTCCAGCTCCACTAACATTAGTAACTCTTCCTACCCATAATGATATTTTAATAGTGCTATTCTGAGGTATATATACAGTAGAAGTTAGACCACTTATATCTGCACCAGCTATAGTTGTTATAAAACTACTTGGCGCTCTAACAAGAGCCAGCACTTTAGTGAAAAATGGCAATCCATAGGGGTTAGCAGTTGTTGCATAAGACATAGCACTCACACCACCTGATGTAGGCAATAGAGAACTGTCTGGTACCCTTACATTTACTGTGGTGTTAGTTGAAAAAGTTACAGAATTAACTTCAGCGTATTCCAAGAGTCCAGCAGTTACTGCGTTAGCGTATGGTGAGTCAGCGTTAGTTGCTACTGCACCAGCATTAGCTGTAAGGTTGTTAGCGTTTGTAGTATTAAGGTCAGTTATTACACCGTTAAATGAGTAAGCAGAGATAAGTGATGTTTCACTGCCAGAAAGAGTTTGGTTGCACGAAGCTTTAATAGTAGCTTGTAGCACTTTAGCGGAGTAAATAGCTACTTGAGCTATTTTGCCGTCAAACGGCTCAGTTCCACCATTTTGTGAACCAATTTCTAAGTTGCCTGCTTGAACTAAAGCGGTTGGGTTAGTACCTGAACGTGTTACTGCGGCAGGTACATCTACACCATCAATCATTATGTAAGAAGTAGTTGTTGTAGCAGTAAATGCACTCATATCTAACTGGGCAGTAACGTGTACCCATTTATTTAGTGGAATTGAGGCATAGGAGTTTACATAACTTGCGTTTGCTGATGATGCATTGAAACCAACAAGTCTTGGTTGTCCGCTTGACGTAATTTCTAATTTCCAACCACTTGTGCCATTATATCTTGATGCAATAGACATTGAAGTGCCTGGATAGCTTTCTAACTTTACCCAAGCACTTACCGTGAAGTCATCGGTAAATGTCATAGTTGAACCTAAATTAGCTGAAGTTCTAGAAAAATATTGTGAACTACTTGATTCTAAATCAGTACATTGTGATGGAGCAGCTATTGTACGTGTAGCACGTAATTTCATATTTGGTGATAAAGTAGAAGTAAGGTCTACTGAGTTAAACACTAGGTCGTAGTTACGATTACCGTTAGATGTGACGGTGTTAGGTGTTACACCAAGTATAGGTGTCCAACCATCAGCGTAAGCAGTAGCACCAATACCACCGACTGCAAAGGCTGTACCGTCTTGTAATGCTTCAAAGTGTTCGGCTACAACGTTCATTTGGCAAGTAACTCCAGTGTTGTGTGATACAGCAGTAGTAGCACCAACGCCACGACCGGCAGCGATTGATGGCAAGGTTACGAAGTTAGCACCTTTAGAGGTGTAGTAAATAATTTCTTTGTTAGTAGAACTATCTGGCTCAATAACTAAATAACCCTCAGTTGGTGTAGGTAGTGAGTTCAGATAGATAGTAGTATCTGTAGCAGTTATGCCAGATGATAGTGTAGTAGTGTAAAAGTTTTGAAATCCTAAGTTTGGTGTTGCCGTATAGCTATCCAGTCTTTCTTGCCGTGAAGTTGCACCACCTTTGGCCTGGCTTCATTAATTTCTTGAATGTTATGTAATAGTGGCAAGCTACACATAATGTTCTACCGTTGGTAACGGTATAACGCAATTCTTTATTATCAGCCCATCTCTCGATATGGTCTGCATGAAGAACTCCGTTATACTGTTCACATATTTGACAAGTATAATTATCTCGTTCAAATACCATTTTGCGCCATTGCTTATATTCTTTAGTCTGACTAGCATTTTGACGATCAGTTCTGTTAATCTTGCTTATTCCGCCTTTCCAATTAACATTGTTTGCGCCTGTGTTAAATGGTCTAGCTAATTCTGACATAGCACTCATATCTCTTTTTCCTTCAGATATTAATCTAAGTGTTGCTTTACGCATTTTAGCCTTGCTTTTATCTGAATGTTTTTTTCCGGTAAATGAAGCTAGATTTCTTATATTCTTGTACATTTCAGGGTGCTGTTTTATATAACCACTAAAACATTTACGGCTACATATCTTTTTATTTTCACATTTGTAACTAATAAACTCAGTGTTACAAACTGGACACGACTTAATTGTCTTTTTTGGACTCATAATTTTATCCTGTCTTTATCTTAATAGTTTTACGAGCAGACTTAGTAGGGCGTAGTTTTGCAAATCCTTTTACTTTGCCTACTTTAGGTGCTTTAGGACTTGCTGGAGCTTTGCGAACAGATACTTTACGTATTTTAGGTATCTTAAAGCTTGTTGCTCTACCCTTTGCTGCTGCGCGACCTTTAGTAGCTGCGCGACCTTTAGATACTTTTTTAGGTTTAGATATCTTTATTTTAGGAGCTTTGGGTTGTCCCGGTACAGATAGCCCAGCTTCTTGGCCACCATAGATAGCGCCTTGATCTTTAGTAAGTGTACCAGTCCAGGTTTGTCCATAGTTTTGAGCATTACCTGCTTTATAGGCTGCAGTAATATCGCTTTTTATCTTGTCTAAGGCTCGTTTCTTTTCATCATCAGTAAGTTTAGAGTATCGTGGGTCTTTTATGGCTTTACTCCAAGCTGTCTGTATTTGTGGACCTAATTCAGATTGTATCTTGTTAATCTGGCTTTTATCTACTGTAGTGTTTTTGCCAAAGAAATCTTTGCCACTAATATCTGGTAATGTTCCAAGTTTCTCATCTTGTAATCTTCTTAGTTCATTACCTAAGTCTGTTGGAGTTGGTATTTGACTTGGTCTAAATGGGTTTATTAGAGTATCAAGAGCATTAGGTGATTTCTGTTGCACAGGATTACCGAATGCGTCACGTTTAGGATTTAGAGTCTTGCTTAAGAATGGTATGCGAGCGATAGCAGCTTCGTAAGCATTGTTAGCTTCTCTTTGAAATGGATCAGTAGCTTTAGCAACGTCATTAATTAGAGTAGGTACTATCGAAGCAACTTGTTGTTTGACATATTTATCAGCTGATCTTTGTGGGTCATTTACTGCATCTAGTAAAGCACTGGTTCCTTGTAAGAAAGATTGACTGACTACAGCTTTAGCACCACCTAAAGCCCCGGCTACCACTTGACCGCCAAAAGATTCTCCATTTTTTTGAGCAATTGACATATCATCGCCAATAGCTAACACTTGACCAATAGGTGAGGTGTAGTTCATTGAATACCATTGATCACCTACTCTTATAGAATATGGTTGTTTACCTTCAAGCACCCATAAATCTTGTTCCTTAGGATCTTTAGGATAAGGACCTGTCATTAGTCCAGCTTGGCTTAGTTGGTAACCCATCCATATAGCGGCAGTGCCTGTACCAGCTTCAGCTAGACCTTCAGATAGAGCTCGTTGATCTAGTTTGCCTGATGCAATCTGTTTAGCTACTGTTTTAATAGCTCCAGCAGGGGTGTAGTCAAAGACACGAGTAATAACAGCAGATGGTACTTTTGTGAAAGGTATAATAGCATCTACTACTGGCTCAAACTTACCAGCTTTTGTTTTTAATCCAGATGCCAAACCAGATAATAGCGTATCATTTGCAAAAATAGATTTTTCTGCAGCATCAATAGATGTTTGCAATGCGTATTCTGGTGGAGTATCTACAAACTTCTTAATAAAGGTAGCACGTTCAGCACCCTTAAAACCACCATTTTTAGCTTGAGCAATGGCTATGTCGTTTAAGTTATTACGAAGTGTAGCATAGTAATATGGTCTATCAGCAGCACCCATTAGTTTGAATATAAAGTCGGTATAACCTTGAGCTGCTCTGCCAGATAGACCTTTACCATAATTTACTAGTTTAAGGTCAAACTTGTTGGTCATGCCAGTACGTTCATCAATGCCTGTTTTCATAAATGTGCCAGCTTTCTTAAAGCCTTCTTTAGTTCCAGAGAACAAACCTCGGAGTGTGGCTGTTTTCTTGCGTTCACCAGTAACCAAACCTAAAGTTGCATCGATAGTAGCAGCTAGTGGATCTGATAACTTCTTAAGTGCAATGCTAGAGATGTTAGAAGTAGCATTGCCTGTCTGTGTTTTAATACCTGTTAGAAGTCCAGCTTTCCACAAAGCAACAGCTTTCTCACCAAATGATGATGGTATCTGTTGAGCTACTAATCTTTGCATTTCTTTTATGGCCATATCTTTATCAGCACCTTTAGTGGTTCTTATCTTGCTTATAGCTCCTTGTAAACTCTTTTCAAGTTCTGGTGTAATATCTACCCCTGCTGTATTCAAAGCTCTCCTAGCCCCGTATAGTACACCCTCTGGGGTTCTATTATGAAGTAGACTTGCGGCCCATACTGTCTGACCAGATTGAGTTAGTTTCTCAGCTATTTGTTGTTGAATTGCATTAGCTGCTTCGTGATTGCCGGCAGCATCATAGTTTTTCATCAAGGCTATTGTGTCTGAGATAGTTTGAGCATCAGGTGCTTTTTTAGAATTAACACGAGTCATAATATCTGTTTGGACTGCATTGATATCCTTACCTTCAAATAGTTTTTGTGTATTAGCCAATGTCTGTTTTTTAGTAACACCCTCATAAGTACCACTAGCAAGTTTAGCAAACTCTGGGCTAACCTCTGGTGAAGTCTGTACACTTTTTGTGAATCCACGTGTTTTCTCGGTTGGGATTTTAGGTTCTTTAGGTTGCAAAAATGACTCTGGTACATCTTGACCAATTGAGCCTTTACCGTACATAGAAGGTAGGTCTGTCTTACCTACTTGTGGGGCTGGTTTGTAGCCATCTAATTTTGAAGTGTACTCATACTGGTAGCCCCGTTGTGCAGCTTGGGAAGGGGGTACTTCTTTGATATATCCATCTTTAATAAGGCTACCGAATAACCCCGAACCATCTTTGGTCTGTACTGTTGTGGTTAAACCCTTAGCCCCCGTAGCCTTCTCGTTCTTTAGGTAATTCAATAAATAATCCTTAGTAGCACCCGTACCCTTGTTCTTTGGATTTGCTTTAATCCACTGTATAAGTGTGCTGTCCCCTACCCTACTAGCATCAAGTCTAGGCTCGGCTGTCTTACCTACTTGTGGGGCTTTAGGTTTCAAAAAACTAGCCGGTACATCTTGGCCTATGGTTCCCTTGCCGTACATAGAGGGTAGTTTTTCTCTGGCGTCTAGTATCTCTCTGTATAATTTTTCATTAGTAGTAATAGGTATATTAGTTTGTCCAGCCTGTTGAGCTGCAATTATTCTTCCATTGCCATCTAACACAGTTAAAGAACCATTTTTTTCTATTTTTACTAATACAGGTAGATCAGTCATAGAATATCTACCAGCGTTATAATCTTGTAAAGCTAGTTCTCTATCGCCAGCTATTGATTTAAGTTTGCTTATTGCTACATTTGTTGGTTTGAGAGCCAATGCTTCTGGCGATGTAACATCTATTTTGGGCAATTGAGGAGTTAATCCTTTTTGACCTAACGGTGCACCACCAGCTTGTGGAACTTTAGGTTTGAAATAACTAGCCGGTACGTCTTGGCCAATAGCTGCTTTGCCGTACATTGAAGGTAACTGTGGAGTCAATCCTTTTTGAGCTAATAATGCACTGCCTGCTTTGCCAATTACTTTGTTTAGACCAATACCTACTAACTCACCGCCGTATCCCATGCCTACATCTGCAGCTGCTTGTAGGGCTAGGTCTTTAGCTGATTTGTTTTTATAAGAACCACTTAAACCGCTGTATGCAACATTTCCACCCGCACCAACAGTTCCAGCTTTACCTAGTGTGCTTAATACAGAAGCACCAGCAGGCAAGCCTGTAACAGCAGGAGCTATCTCTAATCCAGCTTTTAAGCCTTTAGTACCAAAAGCTTTAGTGAATGCACCAAGCCCACTAAGACCACCTTTGTCTATTGCTATTTGTTGAGCAGATCCAACAGGGTTTATGCCAGTTTGAGATTGTCTAGTATATTCAGCAAAAGCTTTTTGACGTGCTAGATTGGCTTTATTTTGTATTGACTTATTGCCTATTGCTTTACCAAGTATCTGTATCTGTGCAGCGGTGAGAACATTAGCCGCAGCAGGAGCTGATCTAAGTGTATTTAATCCCTCACCGGTAGCACCTGAAAAACTTCTAACTACTGGACTAACTACTCTGCCAATGCTTTGTAGGTTCTCAGGAGTTTTAGATAAAGCTGTTCTGCCATAGTAATTAGATAGAGCCTGATTTACGGCATTAAAGTCTATTTTAGGAGCTTGTGGTAAAGCTGGTGGTCTAAACTGAGGTATTGCTGGTGGTCTAAACTGTGGAATAGGTGGCAGTTGTATTTTAGGTATAACAGGCATCTGTATTTTAGGAATAACAGGAGGTCTAGGTATATTGCGTTGAACCTGTTGGGCTACTGGTCGAAATGCTTGTTGCGCTTGTTGAAAGGCTTGATTAGCTCCGCCACCAATACCACCAATAGTTCGTTGGGCTTGATTGCCAACACCGCCTAGAAAGCCGCCTAGCCTCTTTAGCCAGTCCATTTTAAGCTCCTGGAGTTGGTTGTTTTAACTTATCGAAGTAATCAGTATAAAAAGCCTGATCTTGTCCAGATTGTTGTATCTTGCCTTTAGCGATAGTTTGTTTTGCAAAGTCTGGTATTGAACTAGTAGCAAGTTCACCTAGCATTTTTTTGAGTTGATCAGCACCTGTATTTTGAGTTGGCGCAATAGCGGCTAGACCTGCAATGTTTTGACCTTGACTTTGAAGACCTGTTCTAGCTTGACCTAGTTCATTAAGGCGTGTGTCTAGTCCTGATTGAACGCCTTGAACGTCAGCTGCAGTACCAGTAACACTTCTAGGAGTAGCGCCTACTGCGGCTTGTTGACCTTGATACTGGCCCATAGTAGATTGATACCATTGTCCTAAGTCAGCTAATTTCTGATCCTGTTCTTGTTTTATAGCTTCGACATTCTGGTTATAGACATCTTGAGCCTTGCCAGCTGCTTTAGCGTAGTAACTTGATTGACCAATACCTTGGGCATTGTACTGTCCAGGTAACTGAGTAGCTACATCTTGGAATTGACTTTCAAGGTTTGAACGTTGAGTGCCTAGTGATTTTTCAATATTGCCACGTTTCTCTTTAGCTAAGTTGCCTAAGTCTTGGTAGATAACGTTGTACATATCATTAAGGGCGTTTATCTTACCAGATAGATCAGCAGTTACAGTTGGTACATAATTACCACCGCCACCACCACCACCGCCGCCAGTTGTTTGAGTAGTTCCACCGTATGCAGTATCCCAATTTTTACCAGGACCATATATTTGTTCTAAAGCACCTAAATATTCTTGAGGTGAAATAGCTGATCCATAATTGTTACCAATTAAACTAGCTAATTGTTGTGGGTTAAAAGTACTTGGATTAGCTTGCGCTGCTCTGATTAGATTATTGTACGAATCTCGTGGGCTCATTGTTTATTACCTTTCATTACTCTATTATTACACTTTTATATTATTGTATCTTGAGAGCAGATGGCCATGATTGTCTGTTGTATGGCACGTACGCTATTACAAAACCTAATACTATGAAGTTCTCATCGTTATTATCGTTGCTTATCTTTATTTTAAGTGTTCGAGATTTAGTATTTATCTTAAACCTATAAGGTACGTTGTTTGTTGTACTCGTAGATGAAGCTGTGCCTGTACCACCAAAAATAGGATCACCTATTAAGACAGTGCCCATTGAGCCACTTCTATCAGTATCAGAACTAATGCTAGTAGATTTAACTACCTGCCCGTTGTCTGCATAGAAAGTAACAGTCACTGAACCAGATATCTGTCTAAACAGAATAGTAACATCAAGCCAGCGCTTGTAAAAGTCAAAGTTATTAGCGTCGAATGCCTTAGAGGTCCATTGGCTTGACATAGGATCACCATCTATAGAATAGTAACCATCAACTACTTCATACACGTGAGCGCCGTTGTCGTCGGCAAAGTATAGGTGTTTTGCACCGGTGGAGTCAATAAACTCAGCCCAAGAGTTGGCACTCATATAATCTACCTTGGACCAGGCTGTATAGCGTCTATCGTAAATAAGAGTTTGGTTATTATAAGTGTTGCCGCCAGTAGAGAAAGAAGTGTAGAACTTAAAATCACTGAATATTGAAGCAGCATTACTTGATTGGCCAGTATTAATTGTCTGTATTATGGGGTTAATTCTTGATGATAGCTCGTTAGTTCGAATAGCGGTGTTAAAGTTAGGCTCGTTACCCAGTACGTAATAACCCTTACGTGAAAGGTAGAATACATCATTTTCAACATTATCTATAGATTTATGAGATACAGAGCCTGTACCTGAAGTTATCTGAGTAATAGTTGGCGCTCCAAGACTGCTTAATGTTAATTGATAGACTGAACGTTCTTTGAAAATTATTACAACGTTCTGGTATTTAGCAATTCCGGTAATCTTATCTCCATCACCAACTGCTACGTCAACATAGTTAGCTTCTGTGCCGGCAAAAGCGGTTGCACCAGGGTGAGTAGTGCCATCGTATACTGAATACTGACCTGTACCTGTTGGGTTAGCGTTAGTAAAGTCACCTGGGTTAGGTGTACCACCGTCGGATATATAGATTCTATTAGGTTGGGTAGAAACTCCAGAAGCAATTTGGTAGCCACTGTACCAGATAGCAAATGATCCAGATACTGCTGTTGTCAGTCTAGTTAGTGTTAGAGATGAGTCTAATGAACAAGCTGCCTGAGAACCGTTCCATATATACAAAGTATCTTTACATTGAGTGAAGGTAACTTCTTTATTGGCAGTAAAAGTTGCACCAGATATAGCAGTCCAGACAGTACCATTTAAGTATTTAAGTGATGTGCCATCTACGGTCAGCAGACGCCTTGTGCCGCCAGTTGGGTAGTAAACACCTAGACCATAGGGATTGTTGCTTAAACCCGTTCCTACGGACTGTATGCCGCTAGATTTAGATACACAACCAGACTCTACAAACTGAACGTTATTAAGGTCAGATGCCTCTGCATCATTGATTAAACTATCAGATACTAAAGTATTTAGACCCTTACCTGGATTCTTTACTGTAATCTCTGGCAGTTGTGAGGGTGATCGGCGAGCAGGTATTCTGACTGCCATCTTACCAAGCCTCTACTGAGCCACTGTATACGTCATTAAGTTCCATTATTGATTTAGCTCTGCCAACAGGTCTGTTGCGATTCTGTCGAGCAATCACTTCTTCAAGTTCTGTCTTGAATAAAGCTTCATCTTGAGCAATGTCTGCCATTGGGTTTTCAGCTTGTCGGTAATAAACCAAAGCAGCACGAGCTATTACTATGCTAGAAGGGAAAGTAGTAGATATTGAAGCGTTGATAGTTGGAGCAGTTTGCAAGTAACGTACCACTACATTAGATACATCATCTCTTGTGGTCATTGTGTAGTCATTGGCTGAGCCAGTTAGCCAGTACTTGTAATCACCTGTTACGGCTTTGTCTTGATCCTCATAGGGTACCTTTTCAAATACATAGTCATCATTAGTACCAGGGTTTATAACTCTCACATCTAGATTAGGTGATTCGGCTGCGTCAGCTGGCAATGTTCCAGAATAAAAAGCATTACCACCAAGAGTTAGAGATACAGTTGCAAGTGCGTACATTTCATCAAAGTCATACAGGCGAACAATACGTTGTAGTCCACGCTGAATAAAAGCTTTTCTGTCATCTATACCTGAAGTTGGTATTGAAGATTCGCCTAACAAATATGAAAGGTCAAGTAATACATCTGTTTGATTTATAACACTCATAGACTAATTATAGCTTTTTTACTATTGCTTAGCGGCAATCGCAAACTCTGGAAACGCCTTAGCAAGCTTTTGAGTTATCTTTTCACCATGTTTACCATTTTGAACTGGAAAGTTATCTGGGTCTACAACACATAGTATGTCTTCTACGATTGCTGGCATACGAAGTCCAAGACGCATTGAGTTACTAGTGTTTGTTGCGAATGTTTGATCAAACAAGTCTTCTCTAGTTTTTTTGTTATCTTGTATGACACCTAATACTTCTTTAGCGATGCCTGGGTTACCTTTTACAGCTAATCTCACTGATTGTTGCCATAGTTGTATACCAGTGTACTGATCTATTAAAGATGCAATTTGTTCTTTTAAGCCATTGTCCATTGTATAAACCTCCTTAAAATACTTTTATTAAAGTCCTCCTGCAAGCCCCCATGGGCGGGGCAAGCAGCAATCCTCTTAAAGAACGTGTTTTTTTAAGAACAAGTCTTAAAGTTGAGCTGTAGCTTTGAAAGAACTACTTTCTGCTAGATACTCTAGGGTCATTTCACCCTCGATCATACCTTTGGTAGCAGAACCAGTCTTAGAAAGTGTTACGTGCTCAGGTTCTCGTAGATAAGCAACTCTGAACTTGTCTGGCTGTACGCCAAGGATGTCAAAGTTGGTATCACCTGTAACAGTCATGAATCTGTGCAGTCTAATTCGGAATACTCCGAAGTCAGAGTAGTAAGTGTCAACTACGTTGTGTAGTTCTTCTTGCTCTGCCTGTGTTTGTCGAGTTGTGTTAGCAGTGAAACCACTAATACGTCTCTTCAACTTAGAACCTACAAGGATATCGGTAGGTTCGCCACCGGTTCCCCATGCAGTCTGCATGTAATCATTAACTTGTGCTTCAGATAGAGAAACGCCAGACTGTGCAGTTGCGTTAGTAGTAATAGCGGCTTTTAGACCAACCATTGTACGTGCAGCTGAACCAGTACCGGTAGCAATAGTAGAACGCAATAGGTTAAACTCTGCGTCGTTAGACCACTCTTTCATAGCCTTTTGCATTTCGTAAGCGTAACGGTCTTTGAAGCCAGGATAGTTTCTAGCTCTTTCAGTGTCTGTCACTGCAAAGTCGATGCGAACGATTTGTGTTTGGTTTTGAACTCGAGTTGGGTTTGTACGACTAGCAAAAGAAGCGTCACTACCTTCAACAACTGACTGAGCAGCTGGAGTTTTAAGTGTATCAGTTACCCACTCGTGAAGAGTATTAGTAGCTGAAGAGCGTCCTAGAAGTTTAATCAAACCGTTTTCTACTGGGCTAATGTTTGTAATTATGTCTAAAAGACTTTCTTTACGTGCATTTGAATCGTATGAATATACGTTTGCCATGTTTATATACCTCGTTTAGTTAATTTATTTTGAAATCCATATTCGACCGATGTGGATAACTTACCATTGGATAAGTCCTATTCGCCTATTTTGATATCACCTGTATCAATTAGGTTTCTTAGCAAGTCATTGGTTGCTGACTCTTGCTGTTGTCTAGTACTCGCTGTTGATACCCTAGTACGTAGTTCTGACTGTGGGGCAGCGTTACCTGTATTTGAAGCAGTCTCTAGTACGGCACTCTCTTGAATACGTACGTTGTTTTGTGCCTGATCTACACCCTGTTTTTTAGCAGCGCCTATCTTATTGAAAAGCTTATCTGCTACTTGCTTGGGTGAAGGGTTTTTCTGGCCATTAGTGGCTACCCATTCGCCCCAGCGGGCATTCTTAACCATATCTCGGATATCCTTGTCTTGCTTTAGTTCCGGGTAGACATTCTCAGCCTGTTCCCATAACTTCTGTTCCCGTATCTGTTCCTGAGCTTCTTTACGAGCTTCTTGTTTAGCAGATTCAGTTGCATTAGCAATCTGTTGGTTTATAGCAGCAGCAAAGGCGTTAGGGTCTACATTACCCTCTACGTCTTGTGGCAAGTTATTCCAATCAAATGGTTGCAGTTGTGGTGCTTGACCGTATTGAGGCAAAGTATCCAATTCAACTGTGTCATCATAGGTAGTCTCTGTTTCTACAGGTGCTGCCTGTGTAGGTGCTTCCTGTACAGGGGCTTCCTGTGTGACTTCTGTTTGTAGATTATCCTGAGTAGGAGCTTCTACTTCTTGTGTAGGTGCTGTTTCTTGCGTTTGTGGGGCTTCCGCCTGTGGTGCCGGTGCTTGTTGCGCTGGCTCCTGTTGGACTGGTTGCTCCGTTGGTTGTTCTAATAATTCCTCCATTTGTATTCCTCCATTTATTTACATTTACATAATAAATATAATACTTTTACAAAACCACTTTCTAGCAACTACTTTTTACGAACAAGTTTACCTACAATGCACTTGGTGCACTTAATTCCGTATACGTATTTGTTATCTTCAGTATGATCTGGTTCCCAAACGTGTTTGCAGTCTGGATCATTTAGAGCAATCATATCTTCTCGGCGTATTACTTGGGTCTCACCAGCAACAATTTGACCATTCTCGTCTTGGCCAGTTACTTCTGTGATGTATAAGTCATCATCCATTGATAAGTTTTATGCTGTCGGCAGCTTGTTGACCATTACTCTCTATTGCTTGAAGTGCACTGATAACCATTCTTACACCTTCTATTTTGTAGCGTATCTCGGTATATTCATCGTGAGTTACGGGTGCATCATTGAGTAGGCTATCGGCAAGTCCACTGATTAAATCAGCTAGTGTTTCATCCATTATCACCCAATCAGGTGATTCTTTTAGGCTAGATAGTTGGTTAGCTTTATCTAGTGATATTTGAAAAGCTTGTAGTTCTGGACTCATTAGTACATTCCTCCATTAGGTGGTTGTGGCATTCCTTGCTCTGGGGCTTGTGGTGGCATTTGTTGTTGCATATCAGCATTTTGCATCATTGAACCATCTGGCATTTGATGTTCCATGGGGGGCTGTGCCATATCAGGCTGATCAGATTGCTGCATACCAGGTTGCTCTGGTGGTTGTTCCATGTCTTTTTCATCTACTAACAAGTCATCTGATGATTTCATACCAAACTTATCAGATATATTTTCAAACATTTCTTTGAAGTCTATTATAAGTGGTTTTGTTTGCCCCTGAGTGGCCTGTGATTGAGCTATTGAAGCATTCTGTAAGGCTAGTGTTTGCTGTATAAACTGCAAGTAAGAAGCTTTTTGGTCTTCACGGCTTACAGGTTCCATAGAAGCGTCATCAATACGTAGTTCCATATCACCTTGTAGCATGGCTGGGTGCACTTCTTCATTCATACCTTTTTTGCCGGGTACTGTTACTGCTCGGTCTAGGTATTGCTGGTTGTTAGATAGCCACATAGTGCCAATTTGGTGCATTGATTGCTGGAAGTTAGAGCGCATAAAGGCTATTATGTCGCCTGCTGCTTGTTGTAGTTTCATAATGCCTGTTGCTGTACCCTGAGTCTTGTCAGTTGCAGAGTTAGTTGCGCCAGTTGCGTAAGAAGATATGGTAGCATCTTCAACAGCCTTTTCTAGTACACCTAGAACATTTTGTACACTAGCAGGGTTTGGTTCTGGTAGTTTGAATTGAGTTGGTGGTGTACCTTGGTAAGTAACTTGTCCGCCTGGCTGTACAACAAAGTTAGATACACGTGAGTTCTCAGGTATCATATACATGCCATCTACAGAAAGGTTCCAGTTATCCATGTAGTGATTAAAGACGTCGTTAACAGCACTCTGTAGGCGTTCTGTGAGCTCAAATATACCTTCACCCCAAACGTCATAGGGTCGTTGCTTAACAATGAAACGTACCAATGGGTATTTACCGTGCCAGTAAGGGTTTTCTTGTTGTCGTAATTCTACCCAAGGTAGTGGGTTGCCTTTTTTAGTACCGGCATCAGCGAAAGTGGATATCTTATTACCCTCATAACACTCATAGATAGCTACGTAATCTACAGTCTTGTCAGTAACGATTGGGTCTTGGTCATTGGTTAGTCGATTGCGTGATTTCTTGTATTGTGCGAACTGATCGGCTTCAGCCCTAGAGTTCTCTAGTTTATCTAGGTTCTTGTATATCTTCTCAGCTTTGTTCATATCTTTGAGTTGGTCAAGTGTCTTGTACTCTTTTATGATGATCCAGGGTGACTTATATAGGTTGGTTGCACCGGGAGCGATAAATACATTGAAGATATTTACTGGTACTAGGTCATTACAACCGTAT
>Ga0209596_1002170_pt1 | contig 16291 bp, 1 predicted proteins | sample M_130807_MF_Meta_FD_187314 | JGI IMG/M metagenome (GOLD analysis project Ga0209596, IMG submission 187314) | Freshwater microbial communities from Lake Montjoie, Canada to study carbon cycling - M_130807_MF_MetaG (SPAdes) (version 2) | ecosystem: Environmental > Aquatic > Freshwater > Lake... | reverse complement strand
ATAATTACTTCCAAAACCTACTTCAGTCCTTATTCTATCCACAAGTATATTACTAGTCGATATAACATAATTGCTAATATTCGAATCTAACCTAACAGAATAATTACTTCCAAAACCTACTTCAGTCCTTATTCTATCCACCAAAGTATTACTAGTTGATAAAACATAATTACTTATATTCGAATCTAACCTAACAGAATAATTACTTCCAAAACCTACTTCAGTCTTTATTCTATCCACCAAAGTATTACTAGTTGATAAAACATAATTACTAATATTGGCATCTATATCCCTATTATTTATTTTGTATTTACCAGAAATATTTACATCACCATTATTTGCAATATTAAATACCATTGAGTTTAAATTAGAAGCATTAAATATATCTGTATAAATATCCTTTTGCTGTATTTTCAAAGCAACTGATGTTGTATTTTCATTAATTACTTCTAATCTTTCTGTTGTATATACAATTGTTTCAAGCCTTGTGCTATCACCAAGAACTATTAAATTCGAATTAATAGTCAAAGTTCCATTAACTAATAAATTATTATTATATCTATCATTCACTATAAACTTATTTTTACTATTTATTGTTTCTGTAATATTATCTGTTACTAAATTTGTAATTCTATTTGCCAATGTATTACTTGTTGATAAAACATAGTTACTTAAATTTGTATCATTTGAAGTTAATAATACTCCTGATATTCCGTTTCCATCTCCAAAGAAACTTGCAGCATTTATACTTCCATTAACATTTAATTTATATGCTGCTGTATCAACAGTTCCTATACCTACATTACCATTACTTGCAATACGCAATCTTTCTATTGAAATTCCGGAACCTGTAGTATAAAATGCATGAATCCCTGTTGAACGTGCAAAATATTCAATATTCCCAATTGCACCTGTCCTATTTATACCCGACAATACAATACTTGTATTACTTGACCCAAATGCATCATGGGTTCCTAAACAGGTAAAACCTGTATTATCATTTGCAATACGAAGTCTTCCTCCATTTCCAACTTGTAAAATATTTGTTGGACTGTTGGTTCCAATTCCAATATTTCCATTTATTGTAATATTACTAGTTTGATTAATAACGAATGCATCTGTATTTATTCCGGAAGTCGAAGTTATAATTTTAAAATCACCATTATAATTCCCTATTTTGTAATCTGTATTATTATCAGTTATACTACCTCTTATTAGTTCTATTGACGACGAAGTTATTGCATTTGATGCTGTAAAATTATTATGTAATGTTAATTTTGACACATTTGTAATATCATCATATAGATATAATTTACTTGTTGATGTTATTGTTCCTATCCCTAGATTTCCATTTTGATTAATAACTAATCTATCTGTATTGATTCCAGACGTCGAAGATATAATTTTGAAGTCACCATCATAATTTCCTATTTGATAATCTGTTTTACTATCATTTGCATAACCTCTTATTAATTTTATTGAAGCATTTGTAGGAATAATTGTATGTATAGATCTATATCTTATTATTACAATTCCCGAACCACCTCCTGTAAAATCTCCGTCCGCCTCAAATGAACCACCTCCACTTCCAGTATTCGAAATTGCTGACAAAAAAGAATTTCCATTACCTCCTCCTCCTATTCCTCCTGATGATGGAGGTTGCCCAATATCTGACCCGCCTCCTCCACCACCTCCAATATAACCATCGACACCAAATGCATCAACGCCGTTCGCAAAATAATTTTTAAAATTATATGGCATATTGTTAATTGTAACAGCATTTAATCCAGGACCTCCATTACTGGGAGGACCTCCTACAATATGGTCATAGCCGGCACCTCCTATACCTCCGCCTCCTGTTTTGTTTCCAGAAAAACTTTGCAATTGATTCCCTCCTTTAGAACCTAAAACAGCATATGCTGCTGTAACAATTGGACCTGTAGTAACGCCTGCGACAACATTTGTATTTAGAGGATTACCTCCAGAACTAATATCAAATCCTGAACCAGAACCACAACCACCATCACTTCCTAAATTATTTGACACAGTTCCTCCTCCCTTTGCCCTATACATTGTAGTATTGTTTACTGATATTGTGCTGTCATCTCCATTACTTGTGCTTTCTGCAACTGCGCCTGCTCCAACAAATACAGTATAATTCCCATTATTCGATGTTAATATTTGATTTATTGCAACTATACATGCTCCAGCACCCCCACCTCCACCTCCTCCACCTCCTCCACCTCCTCCAATCATCAAAATATCACAATTAATACCTCCTGAAGGAACTGTCAAAGTATATGTTCCTGATGAGAAAATTAAAAATTTGTCTATTGAATTTGTTATTGAACCACCCCATGCAGCAGGCGATGATATTATTGTGGCTGCTGCTGTTGTAACCATACCAACGTTATTATTTTGAATTAATAAACTTGTGCTTGTATTTACATCATCGTATATATCTAAATTATTTGAAGGTAAATTTGTGCCTATACCTACATTGCCATTTTTGTTAATAATTAATTTATCTGTTATTATTCCAGAAGTCGAAGATATTATTTTGAAGTCACCATCATAATTCCCTATTTTGTAATCTGTATTACTATCAGTTGCAGAACCTCTTTTTAATTCAATTGAAGAATTCAAAGAAATATTTGCAGATTTATTTTTATATCTTATTATAACAATTCCTGAACCACCCAGACTACTATATCCACTTCCGCCACTACCTGTATTTGCAATTGCATTCACGAATCGCTGCCCAGAGCCACCTCCTAATCCTCCTGCGCCTGTATAATTTCCATCTCGCACATTCTCGCTTCCTCCACCACCACCTCCTCCAATATAATAATTACCATTTCCATCATTAACACCAAAATTATTACCACCATTCGCAAAATAACTTCTAAAATTATATAAGTTTCCATTAATTATTACTCGATATACTCCATCACCACCATCACCACACGTTAATCCTAAATTTGTATGTTCACGACCTGGCCATCCAATTCCACCACCACCAGCTCTATTAAGAGATGATGGAGCCGCACCATCACCAACTTGTTGTTGGTCACCACCTTTATTACCATAAACCCCATATGTTGCTGTAACAATTGGACCTGTTGTAACACCTCGAACAACATTTGTATTTGCAGGATAACCACCATAACTAATATTATATCCTGCTCCTGAACCACACCCACCGCTTACCCCACTGCCATACGATAGAGAACTACCCCCGCCACCCTTTGCGCGATACATTGTAGAATTGTTTACTGATATTATACTATCACCTCCTAAATTTGGGGTAGGTCCGTTTCCAGGCGAACCATTGCCTACAGTTACTACATACATACCTTGTTCGAAATTTTGATTTATTGCAACTATACATGCACCTGCACCTCCACCACCTGATACACCAAATTCACCTCCTCCACCTCCACCACCTCCAATCATTAAAATATCACAAATTATTCCTCCTATTGGAATTGTTAAATTATAACTTCCTGATGTAAAAATCATAAATTTATCTGTTGAATTTGAAATAGTTCCATTTACAGTTGCTTCAGGATATGATGTTATTGCAGTTATACCTAAATTATTATTATGTATTAATAAATTTGTATAAATAGCAGCATCATCATACATATGTAATTTACTATCAGGATTACCTGTCCCTATACCTACATTTGATGTATTATAATATATACTATTATTTGATGATGACCATTGACTCTGAACTATACCAGATAATAGTTTTCCGTCACCAAAAAACGATGCTGCCGTAACATTTCCTCCAAAAGTTATATTACTACTTTGGTTAATCACTAATGCATCTGTATTTATTCCGGAAGTCGAAGTTATAATTTTAAAATCACCATTATAATTCCCTATTTTGTAATCTGTATTATTATCAGTTATACTACCTCTTATTAGTTCTATTGACGACGAAGTTATTGCATTTGATGCTGTAAAATTATTATGTAATGTTAATTTTGACACATTTGTAATATCATCATATAGATATAATTTACTTGTTGATGTTATTGTCCCTATCCCTAGATTTCCATTTTGATTAATAACTAATCTATCTGTATTGATTCCAGACGTCGAAGATATAATTTTGAAGTCGCCTTCATAATTTCCTATTTTGTAATCAGTCTTTGTATCTCCTGTGATTCCTCGTAAAAGTTCAATAGAAGATGACGATGGTGATGGTATAGTAGATCTATATCTTATAATAACTATTCCAGAACCTCCAGAACCTCCGCCATTAATAGTTCTACCACCACCACCACTACCGGTATTATCAAATCCTGATATAGGGATTGTATAACCAGTTCCTGTTCCAAAACCTCCTCCTCCTGAACCGCCGCTTGCAATACCTGATGTAAATAAGGAGGTTCCGCCTCCTCCACCACCAATATAACCATTGTTTTGCCCAAATGAACCATCATTTGCAAAATAACTTTTAAAATTATATATGTATGAACCAATCGTTACTTGGTTTAACCCAGGACCTCCAACTCCACCTGCTTGAACTCCTGAAAGATGGTCAGCGCCTGCACCTCCTATTCCGCCTCCTCCTGGTGTGCAATATGCGCCTGCGATAGTTACATTAGTTTCTATTTGGTTGCCTCCTCTAGAACCTAAAACAACATAATTTGTTGTTGCAATCGGGCCTGTAGAAAATCCATTTACAATATTTGTTCCTACATTAATACCACCTGTTCGCGGTGTTCCGTCACCAAATCCTCCACCACCTCCGCAACCGCCGTTATTTCCTGAATCACTCCCTGTCGCACCTCGACCACCTCCCATTGCATTATATTTAGTATTTCCATCTTCTGTTATTATGCTTGAACCTCCAGCGACAGCTCCTGTGCTGCCACCGTTTCCTACAGTTACAGAAATAGTTGCTGACGCAGTTAATGTTTGACCTATTGCAATAATACATGCACCTGCACCTCCACCACCTCCTCCTGCACCACCTGCACCTCCACCTCCAATCATTAAAATATCACAATTAATACCACCTGGAGGAACAGTGAAATTATAAGTCCCCGCTGTAAAAATCATATATTTGTCTATCGATCCTGTAATAGTCCCGCTCATATTTGCTGCAGGTGTTGATACTATTACTGGAGGAGCAGCATAAATGATATTATTATTGTGTATTAATAAACTAGTAGTGGTATTAATATCATCATATACATGAAGTTTAGTTTCGGGAAAACTGGTTCCTATACCTACATTACCATTTGCAAAAATTACTAATCTCTTTGTTGATACGGTAGTAAATATCAAATCGCTTGTTGCTAAATTTCGAAATATTTGAGTTGTTTTATCCTCGCCGAAATCCAAAATAGCACCAATCCCGCCTATACTAACTCGAGAGGACATATTATGTATCTATCTTAACTATAATATTAGAATATATATATAATAAATTAATAAAAAAAACGATGCACAATTTGTTATGTTAATTATAATTCATAGACGACTTACCGTTTTCGTGATTGAAACAAATATTCGCTGTCTCATCAACAGAATCTTGAATAATATCTATATGTGACAGTATTACAATTGTATTAAAATAATGAAGAAGACTTTTAAGAAATGATGGAACAATCGATAAGTTATATTTATCAAAATTAATAAACCCTTCGTCAATAAATAATTGATTGCAAAGGACATCATAATTATTCAAATAAAGCGACATGCGAAGAGCCAATGATATAACAAAATGCTGAAAACCCGATGCCTGCGAGACAGATATATATTGTTTGTCATGTTTGTCATCTTTCTCATCTTTGCAATGCTTATTAGATATATTATCATTATGAATCAACCAGTTAATATGAACATTATCATTAGATATATCAACATTATAATTTAATTTAAAGGGTTTTGTATTTGAATGGCAAAGTGTCTTAATGATTTTGTTCGTTTTTTCTACAAGTTTATTAAGGATGAAACTTTCGTATAATTCTTTTCTAAAGGACTGAAAATTACAAAGAATAGTATCGAGAACATCAATAATAGTTTCAAGTTCTGTATCAATTGTTGTTAATACAACATACTTGTTTTTATTATCATCATTATAGGTATTAATAGTCGTATATTTGACAATTTTATCATTTAGATTTTTTATATCAATATTTTTATTTGCAAGTAATTCTCTCAATTCTATTTTTTGCTTAATAAGAGGTTTTGCCTTTTCATTATTTTGATATTCATTATATAAATCATTAACCTCTATAATTTGTTTTAACCTATTATAATGATATGCATCAATAATATTTTTATTATGTTCTTGTATAAGCCAATTATCATAACATTTTTTGAGTTCTATATATTTAGTAATACGGGGTTTAATAACTTCTTTATAATGTATTGTTTTTTCTAGTTCTTCAATAATCATTTTTGTATCATTATAATTATTTTCCCATGCAGAATAAATATCATATGATTGAAGATTAGACAATTCTTCAAATAATTGAAAAGAGTAAATATCAAAATATCTGGTATAATTGTCAATATATTTGAGGTCTAAATCTTTGTTTATTAGTTCATTATTCAATGTGTTTTTTGTATTTATAATATTATTAATTTCCTTTGCAATCTTGTCATATGCTTCTTTAAACTTATAATAATCGAACCATGCATTTAGCAAATGATAATTTGTTCTCGTTACTTTGTTCTCTTCTAAACGTTTATTTACAATATCATAATCTATTTTGGAATAATAAAGCGATTGCTTTTTAATATTAAGAGTATTAATAATGATTTCGATTTCTTTAATTCTGGAAACCCAAGGCCTAGAACAACAAATACAACATTCCGGATTATATTTGTATTCATCATTAGAAGAAAATACATGCAACTCCTTCTTATAATTATCTATCTCGCCATCTAGTTCATCAATCTCTTGAATATTTTTTTTATACTCATTCATAATTATTTCATCGTCTGCAATTTGCGTATCAACAATATCAATATTATAATTTTTGAGTTCTTTTGCGATTGACACAGATGTTTTAAATTGCTTATACGTTACAAAATCTTGCGGTGTATTTTTAATAGTTATTTTTTGCTGTTTTAAAAGTAGATTATTTAAATTATTTTCCAAAGACATAATTTTATTTTTAATATTGCAAATATCATCTGTAACCGCTTCTTTGCGTCGAATAACTATGTTATAATGCAAATATGTGATAGGTTCATTAATAACCGTTTCTCTTAATTCATTAAATATACCATGTGGTTTATTATTTGAAGATATGAATTTATTAAAATCGTCGATTGTCCCATACATTGACGTAATATCATTAATTACATGGTCTATTCTTCTATCTGGAGACAATTGATGTATAGAAACTTTTGTTGGTTTATTAGAAATCAAATTATTTATTTTTTGTTTCATTTTTATTAATTCTTCTTTGCGCACAACTAGTTGTTCTTCTTCATTATTTTCATTATCATTATCATTATCATTATCATTATCATTAATATATGAAATTAACCCTTTTTCTTCATTTGCAATGAATGAAATATCGCAAGGTTTATTAATAGAAGGTAATTTACCAAAGTCATCTTCAAGTTGTTGCGAATAAGATTTTGCTAATGTTTGCAAATTTTTAAAATCATCATTCAAAGAATATTTTAAATGATTAAGTTTATCTACGTAACTAGCATAAATGTCTTCAGGAACAATAATATTATTTGCGCGTATATCATTAATAAGACTTTGATAATCAGTTTCGAGAATCGATAAATACAAAGGATTATTTATATCAATATTGATAGAGTTGTAAGTTTTTAATAGCTCGTTTTTGCTTGCATATGACAATGATAATTCTTCATTTAATTGCGATATTACATCGTCATTCACGTGTTGATTTACGTCATTAAATAACAACTTCTCATAAACCTCTTTTTTACTATTTATTACCTTTCTTAAATCCTTGTATTTATTGATTGCTGTTTTAAATAAATTATATAAGTTATAAATATATTGAATATTATTTGCTTTGTCTATGGTTTCCAAAGTATCTTTGTAATTTAATGAAAGAATATCATTATCGACATTTTGCGTAATCATAGAAGTAGAAAGAAAAGTATCAATATCGCCAAATAATAATTTGACTTCGGTATTGCACGCAGTATCTTTCTTTAACATAATTAAATCTCCGCGATTAACAAATTTAGAAAGAACAGACCCCTTGTTATTTATTTTAAATGTATTCTTCTTTTTGCAAAAGTCTCTTTTAATGCGATAAGTTATATTATCAATTTCAATGTCTATAATAGTATATGCTTTCTCTTTGTTATGATTTATAAAACCGGCTGAATAAGTATCTAATTTATTGTTAGTTGCCCAAATTGCAAGAACCAAAATATCATAGATTGCTGATTTGCCTGTTCCGTTAGACCCTTTAATCATGAAGGTTTTTGCATCTAAATCATTAAAATTAATCCAGCATTTATTTTCATAACATAATAATCCTTCCCATTCTAAATATTTGATTAAGAAAGATTTTTTAAGATGCAGAATATCATCAAGATTATTGCAAGAATTAATAATAGGAGTTAATTCTTTGTTTCGCTTTGCGCATTCTACTGTAAGTTCTTCAGGATATTTGTTAATATCAAACAACAAGAACTCTTTATTTTTAATTATTTCATTTAATATTTTGTATTTGTCTGGCGATAAAAGTTTTTTAAAATAATCCAATAAATAATTTGAATCAATCATATTATCAACACGTATATCACACTTTTTTGTTCGCTCGTCATTATTATTTAAATCAATATTATTCAAAATGCTCAATTTTGAAACTATTTGGAAAGATATATTAAATGATTTAAATATATTATTTAGATTTTCAAAGTTTATATTTGAAAATGATTTAATTTCTATAATTTTCGGGAAATAACTAATATTTTTTTTAATATATTCTTCTAACGGTTCTGTATATTTGCCATTTGTTCGAATAAAAATAGTATGTCCAACATCTTCAATTATATTAATATAACCAATATTATTATAAACATTTATTTCTTCAGGAACCTTGTTATCAAGATTCCAAAGCAAATATCCATGTTCGATAATATCTTCGCCAAAGTTCTGCTGTATTAAACTACCAGAATAACCACAAATAGTGTTTTTTTTATAATTAAAAACTTGTCTTTTGTGAATATCGCCAAGTAAAACAAAATCAAAATCTTTAATCCATTCAAGAGGATAAGGATTCGTATCGTCTCTTACATTCTCGCCATTGTAAAGCTTAACAGCTGCAAAGGAACCATGAAATAAAGCGATCTTGTATTTAATAGTTGCGCTTGCATCAAATAGCGGAAATGGAGGCAAATCTTGTATTCTCCCACTATTTTTAAAAATATCTAATGTATCATTAATATCGACATATGAAAATCCAATATCATCAATTACGAATGAATGGGTATTATTTAAAATGGTAAGATTATGAATATCAAATGAAGATGAATATACTAACGTAGGTTGCTCTTGATTAGATTGCATTTTGTCATGATTACCAGAGAATATAATAAGCCTTCCTAATTTAGTCAATTCTTGAACAAAGGTTTTGTATAGCAGTAGCCCATGATTACCAATATTATTTTTATTATGAAATATATCACCTGTAATGATGATGACAAACTCATCAAACTTTAATTTGCGGTTATTTATAGTTCTCGCGATAGATATTATGGTATTTTTAAACACAGCATTATATTCATTAAATCTACAATAAGATGCATCGCCATTTCTAATATGAAGGTCTGATAAATGAAATATATATTTCAGCGGCATATTATTATATGCTTAATGTTTAATAAAATATTATCATTTTTTATATAAAAATAATTTGTATATTTTCGGTATTATATAATCTATTATAATATTATAATCTATTAAAACCAATTGAAATATTATGTCGGAATGTTCGAATTTTGATGTTATTGAGAATTTAATAGAAGATGGTAGTGCAACCGGAACAGATTGGCACATTATTAATAATAATGGAGCTTTCAAAATTTTAAATAATTGTTCTGGCGAAGCATTATTTTCTATACTTGAAAATGGTTACATAGGTCTGGGAGAATATTATACAAGTAATGTTATTGGTAATTATAGTAATGTAAATTTTGTTGAAAATTTTACTAATTATATTGATAAGGATATTATAAATACAAGCAATTATGTATTGTATAGAACTAATATTTTAGAATTAACCGCAACCTCAAATAATATAAATATTAGTAATTATGTGCGTTCTACAAGCAATACATTAGTAAATTATAATAATTTAACTAATAAATTAGTGCAAGGTAATGGTATATTAATACAAGAGGGAACTAATATTATATCAACAATACAAAATTGGACTAATATAAGTTCAAATGACATCTATTATAATTCAATAGGTAATGTAGGTATAGGAACAACACCTGCAAGTAAATTACATGTATATGATGAGAAAAATGAAAATGCAAAATTAATAGTTCAAAATAATATAGTTAATTCATTAGACATAGATACAGCACCTAATGTATCATCAGTTTCTATTGCAGGTGTTATTGACAAATATTTGAAATTTACATATACTACAGATACATACGGATTACTAGGGCAAACACAATATACTTTCACAATTCCTGATAATGTTTTGTGTGACATATTAATAATTGGCGGTGGAGGTGCCGGTGGATATTCTTTGTTCGGTGGCGGTGGAGGTGCAGGAGGTTATGTATATTTAGCAAATGTAACCTTGTCACCAGACACATATATTATTAATGTTGGTAAAGGAGGCAGTGCAATTATTGGTAATGGTGAAAATGGGTATAATTCATCATTAGCGAATAGTGCAAATGTTATTACTGCTCTTGGTGGTGGCGGAGGTGCTGGTGGAAGTGTGCAAAATGGGCGAGGAAGTGATGGAGGTTCCGGCGGAGGAGGTTCTGTAAATAATTTATTAGGAGCATCTGTATATACATCAGGTGGTAATTCAACACAAAATTCAATATATGGATATGGAAATGGAGGAAATGGCAATGGATTTTTAAGCACTTCTAATATAGGCGGAGGCGGTGGAGGCGCAAGTGGTGCTGCTTTGTCAGGAACAGGCGCAAATGGTTTCGAAAATAGTATAACAGGCATTCCGGTATATTATGCTGCTGGTGGCGGCGCAGGAACAAGCAATGAAACACTTTATAATGGAGGTTTAGGTGGAGGAGGTAGAGGTGGAAATATATTTGGTTTTTTTGCAATATCGGGAACAAATGGGTATGGTGGAGGAGGTGGTGGCGGCGGTGGAGATGAAGGTGGTTTAGGGGAAGAAGGCGAGGGATTCGGCGGTGACGGAGGGTCTGGAGTTGTTATAATAAGATATAAAAGAGCAGTATCGCATGTTACATCATTTTCATCATCTATAGAATTAACAAGAGGCGTGGTAGATGATAGTAATACTGATTATAAAATAGGAAATTATAATGGTGATTTCAAAATTATATCTTCGACAACTGGAATAAACACGGATGCATTAGTGATTAACCAAAACGGCAATGTAGGAATAGGAACAATAACACCACCAAGTAAATTATATCTATATGATGATATTACAACTGCAACAAAATTAACAATACAAAATAATAATATGTCATCAAATGCAATAACTTCGTCGTCAATAGAACTAATAAGAGGAACATCAAATGATAATAATCCAGATTATAAAATAGGAAATTATAATGGTGACTTCAAAATAATATCTTTGACAATGGGAATAAATACGGATGCATTAGTGATTAACCAAAACGGCAATATAGGGATAGGAGGAAATGTTACAGTAGGAAATGTTACGGCAACAAGTTTCTTTGGAAATGGAAATGGAATATCAGGTGTATTATTAACTTCGAATGATACAAATTTAAGTAATTATGTTCTATCAACAAGTAATATATTAGTGAATCGAATAAGGACAGAAGAAAGTTTTGGAAGTAATTATGTTGCAAGGTTAAATACTAATGCAAGTAATTATGTTGTATCGACAAGTAATATTTTGGTGGATAGAACAAGGGCTGAAGTTGGGTTTGGAAGTAATTATGTAGGAAGGTTAAATACGAATGCAAGTAATTATGTTGTATCGACAAGTAATATATTAGTGGATAGAATAAGGTCTGAAGTAGGTTTTGGGAGTAATTATATAGGAAGGTTAAATGCGAATGCAAGTAATTATGTTCTATTGACAAGTAATATATTAGCGAATCGAATAGTAACAGAAGTAGGTTTTGGAAGTAATTATTCGGTGAGATTAGATGCAAATATTAGCAATTATGTTCTATCAACAAGTAATATTTTGGTGAATCGAATAGGAATAGAGGTAGGTTTTGGGAGCAATTATTCAGCGATATTAGATAGTTCTATTAGCAATTATGTTCTATCGACAAATGATAGTTTGGTAAATCAAATAAGAACAGAAGTAGGTTTTGGAAGTAATTATTCGGTGAGATTAGATGCAAATGCAAGCAATTATGTTCTATCGACAAGTAATATTTTAGTGGATAGAATAAGGAAAGAAGTGGGTTTTGGAAGTAATTATTCTGTGAGATTAGATGCGAATATAAGTAATTATGTTCTATCGACAAATGATAGTTTGGCAAATAGAATTACAAATTTAGCAACGGATAATATTACAGAAACAATAAATAGTCAAAATAAGTTTGTAGTTAATAATAGATACAATAATAATTTATTAGTAAACGGAACTTTGACTATTAATTCTAATTTAATAATTCTTGGTGATAGCACAAGGCTTGAAACTATTGTATATACAACAGAAAGACTCGAAATAGTTAATGAAAATACAACATCAGTTGCTTTGAAAATACAGCAAAAGGATATTTATACAGATATATTTAATGCTTCTAATTCAAATGCAATAGTATTTACTATTGCAAATAATGGTGATGTAAATATATCTGGAACTTATAAAAAAAATAATAGAGATATTCTTAATGATACAAGTAACTATGTTCTATCAACAAGTAATATATTAGTGAATCGAACAAAATCAGAAGATATTTTTGGAAGTAATTATTCAAGAAGATTAGATTCAAATGTTAGCAACTATGTTGTATCGACAAGCAATATTTTAGTAAATCGAATAAAATATGAAGATATTTTTGGAAGTAATTATTCTGCGAGGTTAGATACAAATGCGAGCAACTATGTATCATCAACAAGTAATATATTGATAAACATAATAGATTCTGTAAGCAGTAAATGGACTATATCTGGAACAGGAATATATAATAATACAGCAAATGTTGGTATTGGAACAAGTTCCCCTTCTAATAAATTACATCTTTACAATGATACTTCAAATGCAATAAAATTAACAATACAAAATAATATACCTCCAAATATTATAACTTCGACCCCTGCTGCAACTACAACAGGATATACAAATAATTACATATACATGGTATTTACATATACCACAGACACAACACAATTTTCTGGGGCAACTCAATATACTATTAATGTGCCTAGTGGAGGTAAAACATGTGATATATTAATGGTAGGTGGTGGAGGCGCAGGAGGCAAAGAAGCAGGTGCAGGAGGAGGAGGTGGTGCGGTTTTATATGGAACAAATATAAGTATACCGGAAGGTGCTTATATTCTTATGGTTGGTAGGGGTGCAACACCTGGTGAGTTCAATGGAACATATACACAAGGATTTGGTGCTACAATATTAGGAGGTGGTTCTGCAGGTAATTATCCTTTTGGAGGTCCTACAACTGCGAATAGTGGTGGAAGTGGTTCTGGACATAAACTTTATTCAGATTTTGGTGTTGGTGGTGTTGATATATCTAGAAAAGGAACCATATTAACTGATGCAAAAGTATATAATGGTAATATTGGTAGTTTCGGGCAATTTCCACCAGCTGGAGGTCTTTATGGAGGTGGTGGTGGTGGAGCTGGTAGTGCAGGTAAAGAATCAGGGGATGGGGGCGATGGTGTATTAGTTAATATAACAGGCACAAATTATTATTGGGGAGGTGGGGGTGGTGGAGGTAGTGCTTTTAATACAGCAAAAAATGGAGGTCTGGGAGGAGGAGGCGCTGGAATTGATTATGAAAATTATGGAAATATATATGGGGCAGTAGATGAAAACTCTTCTTATACAATACCTATATTTATGAATGGTGGGCAACATACCGGCGGTGGAGGAGGAGGTGGTGGATATGCAAGTTCAACTGCAGGGAATGGAGGGTCTGGTATTATTATATTAAGATATTTAGAATCGACTTCGTCGTCAATAGAATTATTAAGAGGCAATATAACTGATTATAATACAGATTACAAAATAGGAAATTATGAAGGCGACTTCAAAATAATATCTTCGACCTCTGGAATAAATACGGATGCATTAGTTATTAACCAAAACGGCAATCTAAAAGTAGGAGGAAATGTTGTAGTAGGAAATGTTACGGCAACAAGTTTCTTTGGAAATGGAAATGGAATATCCGGAGTATTATTAACTTCAAATGATACAAATTTAAGTAATTATGTTCTATCAACAAGTAATATATTAGTGAATCGAACAAGGACTGAAGTGGGGTTTGGAAGTAATTATGTTGCAAGGTTAAATACTAATGCAAGTAATTATGTTGTATCGACAAGTAATATTTTGGTGGATAGAACAAGGGCTGAAGTTGGGTTTGGAAGTAATTATGTAGGAAGGTTAAATACGAATGCAAGTAATTATGTTGTATCGACAAGTAATATATTAGTGGATAGAATAAGGTCTGAAGTGGGTTTTGGGAGTAATTATATAGGAAGGTTAAATGCGAATGCAAGTAATTATGTTCTATTGACAAGTAATATTTTAGTGGATAGAATAAGGACAGAAGAAAGTTTTGGAAGTAATTATTCTTTGAGGTTAGATGCAAATTTAAGTAATTATGTTCTATCGACAAGTTCTGTAAGATTAGATGCAAATATAAGTAATTATGTTGTATCAACAAGTAATATATTAGTGGATGCAATTAAAAATAATAAATCAAGTCAATGGACAACATCGAATAATAGTATATATTATAATTCCAATGTTGGTATAGGAACATATAATCCTGTAAGCGAATTACATATTTATAATTATAAAAATGATATTACAAGTTTATTAATACAAAATGATTATGATCCTGTAATTATAAAACCACCTATACCATTAATAAGTTCTTTGGATAGTGGTTATTCATATGCGGTTTTTAATTATACAATAGACAATGTTCCCATCGAGAATGGTATATCAACGCCAGGACAAACAGAATATACATTTACATTATTACAACCTTTAATATCGGCACAAGTATTAATTGTAGGTGGTGGTGGTGCTGGTGGGCAGTCTGTAGGTGGAGGTGGTGGAGGAGGAGATGTTTTCTTATCTACAATGAATATTCCAGCAGGTGTTCATAAAATTAGAGTAGGTAGAGGAGGTATAGGAAATCCTTATGATATATATTATATTGGCGAACAAGGCTATAATAGTTCTTTGATTCTTGAAGATGGAACTACATATACATATTGCGGTGGTGGAGCAGGTGGAACTTGGCAGGGAGATATGTGGGACGGTTCTGACGCTGTTGCATCAGCTGGTAGAACAAATTCATATAGTTCAGGTGGTGGGGGTGGTGGAGGAGAAGGTAGTAGCGATATTAGTCAACATTTAGGCGGTTCAGGTGGGTTATGGAGTGGTAAAGGTGGGAATGGGACAGAAAGGAGAGGACAAGGAGGTGGTGGGGGAGCGGTTGGAGATGGTGAAGATGGCGGTGACATAAAAAGTGGCGATGGTGGTCTAGGTATGACTATATTTTTTCCAGAGTCTACTATAAGTTCCAGTTATGGCGGAGGAGGAGGTGGAGGGGGGATTATCTCTTCACAACCCTCTCCGGAAGGTTCGTTTTCAATGTTGCGTATTCCAGGTAATGGAATTGATGGTGGTGGAAATGGGGCGATTGGTGGAATTAGGGGACCTTGGGGAATTGGAGAAATTGGAGATGGTCTCCCTGAAAAAATACTTGCAGGTAATGGTATAAATGGAACAGGAGGTGGGGGGGGTGGTGGTAGTTCTAACAATCAAGAAAGTATAATGTATGAGAAGGGTGGTAATGGAGGACATGGAGTTGTTATAATAAAATTCCTTTCTTTTGCAACAAATTCTACAATTGATTTAGTATGTGCTAATAATCCAGATTACAAAATAGG
>Ga0209596_1002168_pt1 | contig 16295 bp, 20 predicted proteins | sample M_130807_MF_Meta_FD_187314 | JGI IMG/M metagenome (GOLD analysis project Ga0209596, IMG submission 187314) | Freshwater microbial communities from Lake Montjoie, Canada to study carbon cycling - M_130807_MF_MetaG (SPAdes) (version 2) | ecosystem: Environmental > Aquatic > Freshwater > Lake... | reverse complement strand
GCAAATATACCCATGTTCAAAGTATGCCACTGCGATTAGCGCGCAAGGTGTATAGGTGCTGGCCGCAAACAGACCGAGAAAGCAGGTGAACAGCCAGCCACCCAATTAGAGATTAGCGGTTTGAAACAAACACCATCGGTTTTCGTGTTGTGACAGGTTTTGAAGCCATTGCCACAACCCAGCACAATGCCCGCGCTAACTCGATCGGGCCTGGCGAACGAATTGATGAAAGCGTGACCGCGCCTTGCACTTTGACCGCGACCGCCCGCTGAACATGTTGTGCCAGCAGGGTTGAACCGTCATGTGCGACTTTGCCTTCAATGATTGCGTTACGCGCAAGACCTGTCCACCTGATCAGTTCACGATTGCCAACAATCTGCATTCGACTAACCAGCTTGGCGGGCATTGAAAGTTCAAGTGTTGGTGTCACAAGTAGCCGTGTGGTTTGATCGCGTACCTCGTTTTCAATCGCTGTGATGCAATCCTGAAGCGTGTCCTTTACGAATGCAACCGTGACCTGACATTTGTCTTGCGGATTCATCGCACCACGCAATCCGATATATCTAGATTCGTCTTGGCTTACTTCGACTGCTAACACACCACCATTCGGCATCGGTTCAGTAGTGACCAGCGCATCCCAAACCCCGGGTGAAATCCATCCTTGCGAACTAGCCAACCAAAGATTTACCGATGACCGAATGAACGCTGCACGATTCGGTTGTTCAGATTCAGCTTCAAGAACATCAAGCGAAATTGTCCCGCCAGCGATCGCAGGATTCGCCGCGTGCCACGCTTCAACGCTCATCGGGTCAACCGTATTTTTCGGTGAGAATTCCGCGAAGTAAAGTTTGCCTTGTTTTTTGCTGTCAATAATTCTCAAACCTTGTTCACGCCATTTAAGAAATTCAACACTGGATTCATCGCCAGCCGTTGATGTCATAAACATCATCGGTGATTTTGCTGTGCGCTGTGTTGGCATCAAACCCAAAGAAACCGCGTCACTCGACACCGCCCACAATTCGTCAACATACACAAAGTCCACAGCCGCCATACCGTGACCGACCGTAGGTGTAGCCGCACGAATAATCCAACGCGTACCGTCAGGGAATTCAACCTGATTACGGCCAATTGACCATGACACAATTCCAGAAAACTTGGATTCAAAAATTGGTGCAAGTTTCAAAAACATTTCGTAAGCAAGATCGAGCCTGTGCGCGCACGAAATAATTGTTTGCGGTTTACCGCGCTGTTTAGCAAAATCTGTTGCCCACCAACCTAGAACAGCACTAGCCAATGTTGATTTACCATTTTGGCGCGCCACACTCAGGCAACCTTGCCTGTGCAACAGATCACCATTTGAATCATGCACCAACAAATTGTGTGCAATATGACGCTGCCAATCCATAAACGGAATACCCAAAAACTCGGCAGACCAATCCGCCACCTGATCACCATAAGAACCCGCATAATTTTCAATGCTGGTTTCCAATCGTGGCACACAAGAACCAGCGCCGATCAGCCCAGAATCAGCCCGAACCAGCGGGAACTGGCGCAAACTAGCCGTTTCAACTATTTTTAGCCGATCGTGTGGGGGCTTCTGTGTTTCCGATAAAAAATCGATTTCGTTTTTGTTTGTTTTATTTATGTTTATTGATTCATTTTTGGGCATTGGGGTTTGTTTGCGTGAATGTTTTATGTTTCTGTATCGAGCACCGCGCGATGAGTTGCAAGGTTTGCATGCTGCAACGAGATTGTCCAGGTCATTCAATCCTGGTGTGTCGGCTGGCCAGCGATCTTCTTCAATCAGGTGATCTGCTGTTGTGGCTGTGCGTTGCCCGCACCAATGGCAGGATGGTTGGCCTTCGAGTAGTGCGCGCCTGTTCTTTTTGAACAGTGCCGTGTTTCTTGTGCTGGGGTTTGTTTTGCGTGCGGGTGTTCGGCGATTTGGTGACATGGTGTTTTTGCTAGCGCGCGCTGTCGCGCTTGCTTTCGGTTTTGTTGTGGTTGTGATTCATGGCCGCCTCGATCTGTTGATTTGTGTTTTGTTTTTAATGTTAGTTTGCTGTGAGATTAAACCTAATGCGATAGCCCCCCATCCGCTGCCTTCAATCGGATTCCCTTAACTGTTATCTGTTTGCCTGACCATGTGTTACCACATAGGTCATCTACCCACGCTTACCGTGTGTTACCAATCAGCGTTGCACCGCTGTAGGTCGTGCCCGTAATTAGTTATCAGATTGCTACTTCACACCATTTGATACATCAATCACCTAACGATTCAATGACCTGTGATGCTTCCTGTTTGCTTAGTGCTTCAATGCTTGAATACTGGTTGCCTAACACATTGTTTATATATGGCATCAATTCAGTTGTGCCGATCTTTTTTTCAAACGCTCGCGCTCGAATCATGCCACGCTGCTTCGGTGACGCATACTGTTTAGTGTCTGTTGTATCACCGAATGGCTGTTCAAGGTCATCGCGCATCGGTACGACTTCGGCCAGTTTGCCTTGTGGCTGGCGTGACTGTGCAGCCATAACTTCATCTCGTGATGCCAACGATTTGTTACCTGAGAAACCCATATACGCCAAACAACGACCAATCGCTGATGTGTATCCAACTTCTGATTCCGATGTTTTGGTGTATGGGGTTCGCCCTGGATATATTTCGCATGCTGATGCGACACATGGAATCGGGTCATCGGCTGTGCGCCAGATCGTGACAGTGCAACGAATGAAGCATGATTTATCTGGCATTTCAATAACTTCACGCGCTGTTTCTTGCACCCTGAGTTCAGGGTATTTCTCAAATGCCAGTTTTAGCCGTGTGGCCACATCAACATAACCATCCATAAAGTTACTCATGATTTTTTTACCCTTGCAAGTGCGACCGTTGCCAGTTCGCCAACTTGCTGTTGCATGTCCACGAGATAACCGCGACATTGTTTAATTTCTTCTATGGATTTGATTAGTAGCACTTCTAACTTGCAATTAATTTCTGCTAGTTTTTCGTTTGTTTGTCGCGCCAAAATAAGTTCGCCCATCAAATAATCGTTAGTGGCGTATAGTTCGTCAAATTGTTCGGTCATTTTGCTAATCCATTCCTTGCAAATAATTTATTAAATCAATTGCATTTCCTAATTTTTCTTTAAGTTCTTTTATTTCTTCTAACAATGCGGCGTTTTCTGTTTTGAGTGCGTCACGCTGGCGTGCTACTTTCATTCCATGTTCTGACTGGGCGCGCAATTGCTCTCGACTGCCATAATGCGGGTCATAACTGCGTCTCATACGCACCGCCAAACGATTGCTTCATTACCAGCGCGTGTCAAACGCCTAATGCCACTGTCAATAACATGACCGTCTTTAACTAGTGTGCCTCGAGTCGGTCGTACCGTGTTGCCTGACATGTTCAAGGCTGTCTCAATTTCTTCATCTGTTGCAGGCCGACCCAGCAGGTAGGCGTGTACTCGTGCGCGTTTCTTACCTGTTTTCGGTTTTGCTTTTAGCGCAGCGTCAACGCTTGTCTGTTTCGCTTCGCGCGCAATAATTACAATGTCACGATTTATTGCTGGGCGCTCGAATGTGCCGCCAAGCCCAATTGTTGGTGCAAACATTTGTAGTTGATTATCCACGACTAATCCAATTTTCTAGTCGGCGCACTTCTGACTCTAAATCTTTTATGCGTGTTTCAAGTTCGCTAATAATGCCCATAAGGTAGCGCACTTCAATCTCTAATACTTTCGGTGGCGTGTCTGGCATTTTGCTGATCTGTTCGCCTATCAATCTAAATTGGCGCATACGATCAAGATTGAGTTGGTGTTCTTTTTCCATTTGCATGTCAAATGTTTCGTCGTATTCGTTCTCGGTCATTGTTTTCTCTTTTCTGTTTGGGTTTATATTTTGAACATGATAAAGGAGAGTAGTCGCAGAGTAAGACCGCCTGCAACCATTGACCAAGCCAAATCCTCTACCGTCATTTGCAGGTCTTAGTTCTATTGCAAATATCCCACGCCGACCAGCCAACTCGACTGTAGATCAGCAGTGCAGCGCGCAAATTAGTAAACGCATCTAACAATGGTGCTTGTGTGCATATACCCATTTGCTTACATATTAGGCCGTCATATTTTGCGTGTTCGGGTAGCCAGTGCACCCCATTAATTTGCATTAGCCCTGAGTCCGATCTGTGCGACCATTCCGCTACGCCAGTGATGTTGCAATCTTTATCTACCGTGTCACCGCCAGCACGATTAGGACAACAGCCTGACTCACGCAATGCGTATTTGGTTAACTGTGGTATTTGCTCTGGTTGCCACCCTGCCTGTATTGCTAGCGCTGGTAGCCATGAGCAGTCACCATGCCTGTAAACAGGCGCTACAGGCGTTGTAGTGGTCACTGGTGGCACATAACGGTATATGTCTGCCATAACCTGCCCGTAACCGCCGACAGGCTCATACGGTGTTTCTGATTGTGAAACGAATTCAACTTTGGCCGGTATCTGGCTGACACCTACACCGATTGCAGATAACGCAAACGCGATAGTTAATTTGATGATGAAGTGCATAAGTGCCCTCGACTTTCTCGGTCAAGAACACTTTACACGGGTTTTTTGATTACCGCAGGTATTAGCCCAAACACCTTATCCCACGCCTGTTTTGCAAGTTCTGGACTGTTGCAGATCACTGGGTTCACTTCGACATGCCACCAATCACCAGGTTCGAATGTGCCACCCTTCCAAGTAGCGCGATCACATTTCCAAGATCGATTAAGCGCGTAATCAATCACTAACTCAATGCCTAGCGTGTCAGCGTTTTCTAATAATTTGTTTATGTACGCCAGCGATACTTTACGACCGTCTTGCCTGCCTATATTTTTTGCAGATATCCAACGATAAGAAATGTCGCATGCAACCCCTTTTGCATGGTTGGACACAATGCCAGGTTTGCCTCGAACATCGCGCACAACCCAAGTGCCATTATTCCACAACGATTTATCTGAATGGTATACAGCGCGCGTAACCCAAGTATCCATGCCTTGTAAAGGTTTTGCTACGACTGGCGCTGCATTGACTGTGTATGGTTTCATTCGGTTTCGGCTTTCGGGCTTTTCTTTATACCGTTAGATGCAACCAAACCTGATAACGCGCCTGTAAGAAACACGCTGATCGTGCTCAATAGGTCAACGATGCTGCCGTCAAGTGGCGATAATTCTGCAGGCATGTTCACAAACAGCATGCCAAACAGCAAACCGACAACCATAATTGCAAATGTGATTGCCATAGTCACACCGACAATAAAAACTAGTCGAGCGTGCAACGCTTCATTTTCTAATTTCGCACCTGTCCGCAGTGACATTTTGACACGGCCTTTCTATCGTTGTGTTTTTGATTTTGTATATCGTCGTGTTATTGGTTTTACTAAACGAACACGCCGACAGAATTAAACATGCAATAAAACTATGGCATAATATTTTCATTAATTAACTCATTTGTTGGCTCAATAAAATCTTGTGTTTCGTAACTGTATAAATATCCGATCCCCGCATAAGTTTTTGTCGGGTCATCAATATATGTTTGCACGCATGGCGCGCCAACAAAATTGGTGTACCAGTCGCCTGCAGGTATGCCTTCAATCGTTGCATCGTCAACACCTGTGATGACTTGTTGCACAATGTTGTTGTCGTTTAGTTCAGCCCAGTAAGTAGTCATTAGTCCCAATGCACATTTCCCGTGCCAGCAGTAATGGTTGCACGCTTATATCCACCTGATGCACCTGACTCTGTGCCTGTTAAACCTGCGCCGATAGTAATTGTCAGTGTGTCAACATAACGAAATATCACTACCCCCGAGCCACCGTTCGCGCCCGCGCCAGCCGACCCGCGACCACCACCGCCGCCACCAGTATTTGCACTACCCGCTGTACCTGCACCAGCACTACCGCCAGCGCCGCCGCCGCCCGCTCCTGCCGCCCCACCGATTGCCGCTCCGCCACCACCGCCACCAGCGTAAGTAACCGAACTGCCAGTGATTGAAGTTGCCTGACCAGCACCACCAGCGCCGCCCTGACCTGCACTACCCGTGCCACCAGCCGCCGAAGCGCCACCGCCACCAGAACCGCGACCACCGTTTGTATCCATTTCGCCGCCGTCAGAACCTTGATTAACTACGCCTAATGGGCCTGCAGTGTTGCCTGCACTGTCACCAAGACCACCACCAGAGCCACCTATTTTGCCTAAAACAAATGTTGTGATCGGGCCTGATGCGCCGCCACCCATGCTTGTAATTGTTGCAAAACTGCTAATACTTCCACTTGTCTGCGTACCTGCACCGCCAGCACCGCCGGCACCGATAACTACTGGATAATTTGTCGCTAACGAAATAATTTTAGGTTGCTCAACAGTTGAGCCAGAACCTGTCGCTGTAACCGTACAACGCATCCCGCCCGCGCCAGCGCCCCCGCCATAATTTGCACCCGCTCCGCCGCCACCAGCGACAATCAAATAATCAATGACAATATTTGCGGGTGCGCCACCGCTAAAAAAAATTGCAGCACTAGCACTAATAAAATAAAGCGTGCCACCCCCCCATTGTGCCAATGCTAAAGAACCCGCTGTGTTTACTGTTGCTGTGCCAGCCGTTATAGTGCAAACGCCCGCGCCAATATTTGAAATTTGGAGATTGTCGCCCGCGCTAAATAATCCTGTGTTAACTGTGATCGTGGTTGCACTTGCTGAATTCATATTTATTCGTTTGCCAGCATCGCCAGCGACTAAAACATATGAAACAGTTTTCGTGTTAACAGGAATATTGAATGTTGAATTTAATTGTGAAGCGGTCAATACTTGCGCCGCGACAAATGGGAATGGCGTAGTGGTCATAAAATCAGATTACCCTAAAACATTGAGCGATGGGGCGATCACACCAAATTGCAAATCATCTAAAATTAACTCGTAAACGATGACTGTTGGTGAAGTGAACAGCGCGATTGAATGACCTTGTGACAGGCTGATTGTGTGTTCAACACCTTCGATTGCTAGTTCTTGTGCCAGTTCGCTGGTAGTTGCACCAGTCGTAAATGTGTGTTCAATAGTGATTGTCTGCCCAATGTCAATAATCGCTACCTGGTCACGCTGTAGCCCTGTAAGGCTCATAAACGCTGTTTTAACCGATGTGTAACGCGCTATTGGTTCAGGTTCTAACAGGTAGTTAGCAAGGCTTAGCGCGGCTGTGTTATCGTGTAGCAGGCTTTCAGTGATGGACTGGGTTTGAATAAAATATAAGGTTTGGCTGGCAGCGTCATCGGCCACTTGCGGATTGTTACTGCCTCGAATGGTTACTGATGCGCGATTGCATACTTGATCTGCTTGAAACGATATGCCCACCCCGCTGTAGGGAATGTTTGTGCCGTCATCGTGGAAGTCTGCTACTGAACTGCTAAGGGTGTTGCCGATACGCGGTTGGAATGTCAGATTGCCATTGCGTGACATAAATAATCTGCCTTGTTCGGCCTGGTTAATTTGTGCCAAATATGCCTGAACTGATGTGCCATTGTCAACTGTGAATGCTGCTGAACCGCCAAGTGTTTGTGTGCCTGTACTGATTGCGCGTTGAGCAATCGGGAAGTCAACTTCTGGCAAATTAAGAACTGCTGTGATTCGAGCGCTGGACAATTGTTCGCTGACATTGAATTCATCCATATATGTTTGTGACAATAAATAAAAATCATCTGAACAATAAACCGTGACCGTGTCAATACCGCCCAACGCAAAGTTGTAATCGTAATTAACAATAAAACCTTTGAACAAATATTGTTTGACATTGTTTGTGTCGTATCGCGCAAAGCGTACTTTTCGCATCGGTGCTAAACCTGGCTGTTCAGTCGTTGCATCCCAATATGGTGAATCCTCGTTAAATGGGTTGAACACGCCTGTTGTGTCCAACATTGTGAACGCCATAGTGCCTGCACTGAATTGATCGCCAATGTCTTGCCGACCGCGTTTGATTGTTACATTGTCGCACCCATTCAAAACGCTGGCAAAATTGGTTGTACCGTTAAGCACGAACTGGGTATTGTCCAGCACACCCATTGTTGCCGAATCAAGTGTAAACGCATCCTGCAAAAATCCTGTGTCAATCTCTAATTCGTAATTACCAGATTGAACTACTGCTGTGCCTGCCATTATGCAACCTGAATCTGTGCTGGCCCTGCTGATCTGTTGTAAGCGCGTATGGCGTTGACTACTGCCTGCCCGATTTCGGCGCTGGTAGCCAGACCGCCAGTGACATTTACTGTTACACCGCCACCATTCATGCTGCCAAGTTGTGATAACGGAATTATTGCCTCTGGGCCTTTTTCACCCACCATTGCGAAAGTTGGCCCTGTAACAATTCCACCATTAGCAAAACCTGGAATGTTTATATTGCCAATATCAAAACTGCCAAACGAATCTTTCAAGTCAACAAGTTTTCTGAACATGCCAATCAGCACACCTAGCGGCCCTGTCACAACTATTATTGAATTGCCAAACATGTCAAATGCGCGTGACATTGCCTGAAATTTAACTTCTAAATAAACCATTGCAGCAGTAAGCGCAATGATGGCGGCTGCAACAAGCACATACGGGTTTGCGCTCGTTACCGCGTTCAGTGCGACCGTTGCAATCTTTGTAAGTACCAGTGTGGCTTCATATATTTTCATTGCAACATTTGCAGCAATTACCGCTGTTGCAAGTGTGCCGATCACAGCAATAATTATTAAAAATACTCGTGTGTTTTCTTGTGCCCAATCCGCGACAGGTTTTAAGATGTTCAATAATCCAAGTAGCGCTGGCAATAGTGCAGCACCGATTGATTCTTTAGTTTCATCAAGCGCGATTGTCATGCCTTTCATACGGCCTTCAAACGAATTCGCTGCAACAGTGGCAGCACCACCAAACGAAACCGCTAGCGCATTAGTGATGTCATCAAGCGTGCTACTGCTATCAATAACACCTTTAAGGCTTGGGTCAAGTTTTGTCAGCGCGGCTGTCTGACCATTAGCCGCTTTACCTAACGCAAGTGTGACAGTTTCAAGATCTGTCCCTGTCGCCGCTGCTATGTCGAGTGCAGTAGTCATCAAACCTTGTGCAACCTCTACCGAACCAGTCGAACGAACCAGGCTCGCCATCGCAGGCCTCAAATCGTCATCAGCCACAGAAAACGCCTTTGACATACTGCTAATGAATTGCTCATTGCTCGCAATCACATCATCAGTAGCCATTGCCGAAGTGCGTAACTGTTGAGCCAATAATTCTTGTGCCTTTTGATCTTCGGCCGCTGCCTTCGCTGCAAAACCCAGACCTGCTGCCAAACCGCCAACAATTGCAACCGCTGGCACTAACGCCTTGTTAAGTGCGTAGCCCGTTTTCGCGCCCGCGCCATCAAGTGACGCAAATTCTTTGGCGGCCTGGTCGAATCCTTTAGTGTCCAGGCTTGAAATGATCGGGATGCTAATTGCCATGTTCAACCACCATTTTCTTGTTCAAAGTTTTCATAACTTTGTCAACGATCTTTTCAACACCGTTCACAACATTTTCACGATTTTTTTCGACAGCCTTTTCAAGTACGCGGGGCGCTGGCCCTTCTTCTTTGTTTAATGTTTCAGTGAACTTTGTTGTTTTGTTCTTGCCAGCATGTTCAAAGATTGCGCCCGCAATATCTTTTTGTTGCATTGCCATCAGTTCGTATGGTGTGGCTTTGAATGAAACAAAATGTGATTCACGCGGATTGTTTTCTGCATCGAATTTGTCTTTGAACATCACTGTTTTGGCTTTGTTGCCGCGCTTGCCGACTCTGGTGATAAAGCCTTGTTGTACTTTGCTGGTAGTCCAGAAAACTGATTTGCCTTTAATCAATGAATACTTGTACATCCTGGATAGTGGCGCTCCATTGCCTTCGCTGTTTTCAAAATGTTGTACAGCGCTTCGAGCGTCAGCCACAATGACATCGCCTTCTTTTTTGATGTCTTTAGTTACCTGTTTGCGATAGGTTTTGTCAAAGTCGTTTAGGTCTTTCAGTGTTTGCTGAATGCCAAAGATTTTGACTGATGCTTCCATAGTTACTTTTTGCCTTTGTTTCTGGTATTGATAACACTAATGACTGTTACCAAGTCTCTGTGGTCAAAGGTAATCTGCGGCGGCCACCACCCTACTGACACCAGCATTTCTGCTAGTTGCCTTCGGTAAGTTCCCCGCCCGTATGGTTTGGGTTTGTTTTGTCCTCGACACTAACAATTGTCATTTCAGGATTTTCTTTCACCCATTGTTTCCATGTTGCTGGAAGTTTTGCGCCAGCAAGTTTCAAGATGATGTGCGCCCAACAGCACATGTCACCGAATCCCATGCCGCGACCGTCACTAATTTTTCTGTTCTCTAAAGATTCCCATTCGGTGATCACAAACATGTTTGTGTACAGCGTTTGCGCGGGTTCACCGTTATTCAAATCAACTTCAAGCCCGATTTTCATTGTTCTCGTTTCTCGGTCGTTGACCGTTCGTTATGGTGTGATGTCGTAAGTTAATTCGCCGCCAGAGAACTCTAAATCTATGGACTGTAATTCTCCAAGTGACATATTCAGCACATCCATTGAAGCCAGCAGAGTTGCCGAAATCTCAAACGCAGGGTTTGTGGCACTCAACGCGGCTGATGATGGCACATATTTAATATCCGTTTGTGTGCCGATCAATGGTTGCAACGCTGCATAACTTGCTGACGCTGCATAGTCAAGATACAAAGTGATTGTTGCAGAATTTGTTTTTAAACCTGGCACATACGATCGGTAGTCAAGTGCGAATGTAGTTGCATCGAGTGGTTCAACTGCTGGAGTTGCTTTGCCTGCTGTAACCCACGCAGAGAGATCGATACCATCTACAAAAAATTGTGGGGTTGATTGATAATTGATAGCCATTTGATGTGCCTTTCGTTAATACAGGTTTAGCAGGTTTGATCGCTAATCATGTGGATTTGGATGTCAGTTTGATCATAAGTTCATAACAAGGATATACAGCGTTGCCGATCTCAAGTGATGTGGGGCGACCAGATGTGACTGCAACATTTTTGCCAAGCACCAGAGCACATAAGTTGAGTAGTGATCGCATTGCGTCAAGGTTTGCTGGCCCGATTGTGATAAGGCTTACAGGGAATGACATGTCGACAACCTGGCTATTCCATGCCTCGAATGAGCATGCCGAAATCATGGCGCATGGTGGCACGATGTTTTGTGGCGAAGTTACCACCTGTAAGCCTGTCACTTCTGTTAAGAACGCTGCTAGGTCATCTAGTGCTGTGTTAAATAAATCTGTGTAGTTCGCTGGCATCAGGCAACCACAGCGCGATTGATTCCCAACAGTTGTTTCACGATTGCTGACAGCCCGTTTGTTGTGCCTTGTCCCATGCCATCAAATGTGGCGAAGTCTTGTCCTGCTGAACCTCGCTGGCGATACAAAGCGCCACCATACATTGTTGTACCAAGTTTGACGGCCGATGATGGGGCGACCGATAATTGGTCAAAATATCCGTTTTCAAATCGTCTGAGACTGCAGAACGCGTTGGCGGCCGCTGCACAGATAACTAAGAATGCTTCATCGCCTGCGGTAGCAACCTCGATACCTAACCAATCGGCAATGTCTTGATCGTCAATCCATTCGCATACAGGGTCAAATTCAATTGTGCCTGTCGCTGGTGTGCGTTGAACTGCATCACCAACCGCTACATACATCACCTGATTATTTATTGGAATGTTTGGATTGAACGCTGGGAATCCGTTGCCGTCTGTGCCGATGTAGTAATACTGTGGCACTGCGTACACAACTACTTCGCCATCAAAATCGCCGCCAACATCAACAGTGATTGTTTGACCAATTTCAAATGATGCGTTCTCTAATGTTTGTAAAACCGCGTAGTCATTTAATAACTGTTTGGAAGTAACTGTGTAAATTGTCATGGCGGTGAAGCCGCCCTAACTAGCCGCGCTTAACGAACTTAGTAGCGTCAATCATCACGGAAGCGAAGTATCCGCGCCATGCGATCGTGCGTGAAAGTTGTGATGGGTTTTCAATACTGATTGCACCTTTAGGTGTTTCCCAGTTTTCGAAACCTGATGCATCAGCAACAATTAAATTGCCTGCTGGCAAGAAACGATCTACAACTACTCGCAAACCAAATGCCAGCGCATCCATGTTGCCTGGTGTAACTGAACCGTAAGCGTTCATCGGGCCAACTGCTGGAAATAACGGTCTGCCCGAATCATCCACCAATCGGCCAAGCGCCGCGAAATAACTTGGTGTCATGATGAGATGAGTTGGCAGGTTTCCGTTTGAGTTTTCAAGAATTGTCACTGCTGCTTCATAAACGAATGCAATCCAATCGGCTGGAGAATCTGCGTCAGTAAGTGTTGCAGTTTGTGAAACACCTGCTGCAAGCGCATCGGCAGCCACATTGTCTGTTGTATTGGCATATACGCGCGCCATGTCATCAAGCAAAGCGCCGAGAACTTCTGGTGAAGTCCAATCAATTGATGCTTCTGACAAACTTACATAGCCACCATAGATTCCTTTTGTAACTTGAATGTCATCAACAATGAACTGGCCTGCAGTGATCGTTGTGGATTGTGTGACTACGCCTTGCGAAACATTGGTTGTTACCTTTGGTCGAATGAATACTTTGCCTGATGTTGGCATTGCGCGAACACCAATTGCATCAACGATCGGGCGCATCCCAATCAGGTTGTTGTAAATCGGTGCGACTGTTGGGACTGGAAGCAAGCCATCAAGTGTGGTCGTGTTGACATCAGGCGCTGCCGCTCGAATGCCTTCGATCATGCGTGCGAAAGTTTCGCCGCCTTGACATGCTGCAACAATGTATTCGGCAGCCGATGGCATGCGGAATTCTCGTTTTGGTGTCGCCCACAATTTTTCAACTGCTGCTGCTGCCTCAACTACTGGTGTGGTTTCTGTTTCCATTGGTGATTCCTTTTCTGTGACTTGTTGATCATTATTACTGATTTCGGGTTCTGTTTGTGGGATGCTCGCCGCCACATCGGTGATTACTGAACTGGCAAACGCTGGTTGACTGACTACCGATAATTCGTTGAAACTGGCTGACTCGATAACCATCACGCCTTGTTTGTCAAAACTGAATTTTTCTACATTGACACCCACTGAGACTTCGCTTAATGTGCCATCACTCATCAATGTGAGCGCAGTATTTCCGAGATCGGTCGCCGATATTGACGCCGTAAACATGAGTGCTTCGCCTGTGTCGACACGCTCAGTTACCTGGCCAATAATTTGGTTTGGGTCGTGTTGCATGTAAAGTTTCGGTCTGCGACCGTCAACAGGTAGAGAACCTGGCATGAACATGACTTTTTCGCCTGATGAAACTACAGCAATTTGATTCCATTCAACTGCGACACCAGAGATTGATCGGCGCGGCGCTTCGCCTGCCGCTGCCGCATCAACCGTGATCAAGTGAGTGGGACTAAATCTGATCATGCGTCTGAGCCTACATTATTGGCTGGCGCGTTTTGTGGCATATCTGATCGTTCGGGCATAATGTCACCGTCAACAAAATCTGATATATCAAATTTGACGAATGTCCCGTTGGGCAGAATTTGGTTCATGCTTAATGTCTGGCTAATACATTCGGCCACATTTTTGGCCGCAAATGTCCAAACATCTTGACGCGCTTCTTGACTGTTCGTATAAGCGTATGAGCCAACCGATAAATTTAATAAGTACGCGGGCACGCCAATTGCTCGGCTGATCTGCATTTGCATAAATTCGCTACTTTGTACCAGCATCATTTTGTCGGGCGATGTCATCAATTCTTGGTAGTGAACTTCTGGTGATAGCGCTGCAATGGTTTGTGTCATTCGTGCTTCATTGAATGTCGCGGCCAATTCTTGCAAATCGGATGCTGACATGGATTCAGAATTTGGTTGCACTTGCAAAATTCCTGATGGTATTGCTGATGATGCGTTTCTGAATACTGCTTCATCCAATTTTATTGCTGTGTTAATTGTTCTTTGTGATGCGTACACAACGCCTTCGCTACCTGACAAGAACTGTACGACATCCTCAACAGGAATTTCAGCGCCATTGAAATAAAGATTTGACGCTTTACTAAACCAGATGTTCTGTGTTTGATCTGTGCTGGTAATCATGGCGGCTGGTAGTCGAGAGAATGACGCTGGATAGCCATCGTTTGTGCGCGAACTAATAAACCAAAACGCCCTGCCGAAAGTCACAAGATCCGCGACCGTCCAAGACAGCATAAAATTGTTTGTCGTGGCAGGGTTAATCCTTCGAAGCCATGATCGTGGCGCGATGTATCGGCATTCCATTTCGCGTGTTTGTTCATTCCAAATTTCGTTATACATTTCAAATTTCATTGAGCCAATAACACTCGAGATCAGGCCGACTGCACGCGAATATGCGGGCACTGACATGGCGCGATTAAATAATTCGCCCTGCGTATATGTAAAGTATTCGCCAATCATTGCGGACGATGCACTACCGCCACCTGCTGCCGCTAACGCTTTATTTTTTGGTGTCGCAAATATACCCATGTTCAAAGTATGCCACTGCGATTAGCGCGCAAGGTGTATAGGTGCTGGCCGCAAACAGACCGAGAAAGCAGGTGAACAGCCAGCCACCCAATTAGAGATTAGCGGTTTGAAACGAACACCATCGGTTTTCGTGTTGTGACAGGTTTTGAAGCCATAGCCACAACCCAACACAACGCACGCGCTAACTCGATCGGGCCTGGCGAACGAATTGATGAAAGCGTGACCGCGCCCTGCACTTTGACCGCGACCGCCCGCTGAACATGTTGTGCCAGCAGGGTTGAACCGTCATGTGCGACTTTGCCTTCAATGATTGCGTTACGCGCAAGACCTGTCCACCTGATTAGTTCACGATTGCCAACAATCTGCATTCGACTAATTAATTTAGCGGGCATTGAAAGTTCAAGTGTTGGTGTCACAAGTAGCCGTGTGGTTTGATCGCGTACTTCGTTTTCAATCGCTGTGATGCAATCCTGCAGCGTGTCTTTTACGAATGCAACCGTGACCTGGCATTTGCCTTGCGGATTCATCGCACCACGCAATCCGATATATCTGGATTCGTCTTGGCTTACTTCAACTGCTAGCACGCCACCATTCGGCATTGGTTCAGTAGTGACCAGCGCGTCCCACACACCTGGCGAAATCCAGCCCTGCGAACTAGCCAACCAAAGATTTACCGACGATCTAATGAACGCCGCACGATTCGGTTGCTCGGATTCTGCTTCAAGAACATCAAGCGAAATTGTCCCGCCAGCGATCGCAGGATTCGCCGCATGCCACGCCTCTGGACTCATCGGGTCAACAGTATTTTTAGGTGAATATTCCGCGAAATAAAGTTTGCCTTGTTTCTTGCTGTCAATAATTCTCAAACCCTGTTCACGCCATTTAAGAAACTCAACACTGGATTCATCACCAGCCGTTGAAGTCATAAACATCATCGGGGAATTTGCTGTGCGTTGAGTGGGCATCAACCCCAAAGAAACCGCGTCACTTGACACAGCCCAAAGTTCGTCAACATACACCAGGTCAACAGCCGCCATACCGTGTCCAACTGTTGGTGTCGCTGCTCGAATTATCCAGCGCGTACCGTCAGGGAATTCAACCTGATTACGGCCAATTGACCATGACACAATTCCCGAGAATTTGGATTCAAAAATTGGTGCGAGTTTCAAAAACATTTCGTATGCAAGATCGAGTCTGTGCGCGCACGAAATAATTGTTTGCGGTTTACCGCGCTGTTTAGCAAAATCTGTTGCCCACCAACCTAGAACAGCACTAGCCAATGTTGATTTACCATTTTGACGCGCCACACTCAGGCAACCTTGCCTGTGCAACAGATCACCATTCGAATCATGCACCAACAAATTGTGTGCAATATGACGCTGCCAATCCATAAACGGAATACCCAAAAACTCAGCAGACCAATCGGCCACCTGATCACCATAAGAACCCGCATAATTTTCAATGCTGGTTTCCAATCGTGGCACACAAGAACCAGCGCCAATCAGCCCAGAATCAGCCCGAACCAGCGGAAACTGGCGCAAACTAGCCGTTTCAACTATTTTTAGCCGATCGTGTGGGGGCTTCTGTGTTTCCGATAAAAAACCGATTTTGTTTTTGTTTGTTTTATTTATGTTTATTGATTCATTTTTGGGCATTGGGGTTTGTTTGCGTGAATGTTTTATGTTTCTGTATCGAGCAC
>Ga0209596_1002166_pt1 | contig 16296 bp, 30 predicted proteins | sample M_130807_MF_Meta_FD_187314 | JGI IMG/M metagenome (GOLD analysis project Ga0209596, IMG submission 187314) | Freshwater microbial communities from Lake Montjoie, Canada to study carbon cycling - M_130807_MF_MetaG (SPAdes) (version 2) | ecosystem: Environmental > Aquatic > Freshwater > Lake... | reverse complement strand
CTAACGTTCAGACATCGTTGGACACAAGCGGCATAGCCAAGATGCCGGTCAATGCAGGGATGACAGGCCAAGAAGCAATCATGCAACGACTTGAGCCATCTTTGGCAAGACAGCGGGTTAGCACTGAGACCCAGTTAATCAATCAGGGATTGCGACCAGGCACAGAGGCTTACAACAACGCCATTAACTTGCTGGGTCAGCAAGAAAACGATGCTAGAACACAAGCTGTTACCCAAGGTCTTAACCTTGATATTGGCGCAAATGCTCAAGGATATAACCAAGCATTACAAAGCGGTCAGTTTGCAAACACGGCTCAACAGCAAGCGCTTGCACAGGCAATTCAACAGCGTCAGATGCCACTTAATGAGATTAATGCACTGACCAGTAGTTCGCAAATTGAAAATCCGCAATTTGGCGCTTACGCAGGTGCAAATGTTGCACCTCCTCCAATTGCACAAGCAACAGCTCAACAAGGTCAATTTGATCAAAATACTTATAACCAGCAAGTGGCCTCACAAAATGCTAATACAGCGGGTTTGTATAGCTTAGGCGGCGCTGGCATGATGGCGTATGCAATGTAATGTTAGGACTAGCATTCTCAGGCGGCAAAGATTCATTAGCTTGTTGGTATTTATACCAGCATGAAAATCCTATTGTCATTTGGATTAACACTGGAAAATGCTACCCAGAGACATTGAAAATTGTTGATGAAGTTAAGCAACAAGCAAAACATTTTGTTGAAATAAATGTCAACCAGCAAGCCTACTTTGACGCAAACGGCATTCCTAGTGACGTTGTTCCTGTTAATTGGACAACTTTAGGAATGATGATTACAGGTCAAAAAGACATCAAGATTCACAATTATCTGGAATGTTGCTGGAACAATATTTCTAAACCTTTGATGGATGCAGCTAAAGACAATGGCATAACGCGGCTGATCAGGGGTCAACGTCTGGATGAAGATCACAAGTCACCGGCTAGAAACGGTTCAATTGTTGATGGCATAGAGTATGTCCAACCCATTGAGAGCTGGACAAAAGCAGAGGTTTTAGCCTATGTTAAGGAACGGCGGGGAAGTTTGCCAGACCATTTCAGCATTGATCATTCAAGCCTTGATTGCTACGACTGCACGGCATTTGTGAAAAAATCAAAGGATCGGGTTGAATACACAAAAAAACATCATTCCGAGCTTTATTTGGCATACAAAAAAAACATGGATGCTTTAAAGTACGTTCTGAAATTGGAGAATATAGATGATTGACATCAATTTAAGCCCATACACTGGTGAGCAGCGGGCGTTAGATCGTCGCCGCAGGATGGCCGAGGCAATGCAGCAGCAATCTGCTGTTCCAATTGAAATGCCTACCATGCCAGGGGTGCGAGTCAGCCCCTACGCTGGTCTTGCAAAGATATTGCAAGGATATATTGCTGGCAAAGAGCTTAGTCGCGCCGATGAAGCAGAAAAAGCCTATGAGACTTCTTCTCAAGAAGACGTAGCTAAATTGTTAAGAAATGTTGGCAAAACAGAAACTGTGCTTGGCGACATAATCACGCCTGCACAAGAGGCTAGATTTGAGCCGCCTGTACCTATTCAAGAAAATGTGGATCAGCAAAAAGCCTTGTTTGATTTAACTTTTCCTGATCCAACAAATGCCGCTAGAGCTGCAATTGGCCTAAATTTAATGCGTCCAGAAGACAAGCAAAGAATCACAAATTTGCCAAGCATGACTGAGGGCAGAGAAATTCCTGCTGTTGCTGAGGTAAGAGGCGCAAGCCGACAAGTGCCTTACTTGTCAGCAGATTTGTTAGACCCCAATAATCCTAATGCCATGAAAACCGGCACTGGGCGCATGATGCTGGCTCAAGTTTTGATGCAACAAGAAGCACAGAAACAAGCTGCGGCACAAGCTGAATTGGCGGCTTCACGACAAATTCATGCAGTTGCGCCAAGTGCGTCTTTGTTCCAAGGTGGCAAAGTTATTTATACAGCGCCTAAAGAATCGCCTTTGCGTGAAATAAAAACAAATGATCCTGTTACCGGAATGCCTGTAACCAAGTATTACCCAGAAAATGTATTAGTGGCAATGGGTGGCATACCAGACCAATTTAAAGGTTTTGCGGCTGACTTAATTATGGCTAAGAATTTGCCAGATCAAGTCAGAAATGACCCGCAATTGCTTAACTTGGTTGGCTCACAATTGAACAAACAAGCTGGTCAGGTTACACCGCAAGATGTTGCCAGTTATATGTTAAAAGTGGCTGAGACAAGAGCCAAACTTGGCTATGAGGGCATACCATTTCCAGAGCCTAAACCACTGGTAGCAGCGACAAATCCTTTGATCAAACCAACATTGCCAAAAGGTGTGCCATTGAACGCTATTCAAACTGGCAAATTTACGCCAGACGGCAGACCTGTTTATCAAACGCCAGATGGCAAAAATCATGTGGAGGATAAATAAATGGCTGAATACACAGGCCCATTGGTAGATGCGCCCGTTGCGCCTACTGCACCCGCCGCAAAACCCAAGATCAATCCTGCTTTGGTTAATGCATTAACACCGCCTGCCGCAATGCCTGTCCAAACAGTTCCATCTGCTGCGCCAACAAATGTTTTACCTACCGCTAATATGTCGCCTAAAGATCAGGCAGCTTTTCGATTGGCTGAAGCTAATAGAAAAGCAGCGGCTCAAATGGAAGCAGAAAAAATAAAACCTATTCCAGAAAAAATAAATGCTTCAGTTCTTGAAAATCATCAAGCTATAAATAAACTAGATGACGCTCTTGATTTATTGGAATCAAATAAAGATGCCATAGGATTAAAAGGAAATTTAGGACAATTTCTTTTAAACAAATTAGACCCTAAAGGAATTGATACAAGGGCTGCAATTGCTGATATTGGATCAATTGTTTTACATGACCGAAGCGGCGCAAACGTAACAGTTGGTGAATCGCCTCGACTTCTTCCATTTATACCAACGCCATCAGATGATTATGAAGCGGCAAAAAGCAAATTAGCAAGAATGCGTAAATATGTTGCTGAAGAACAAGATGCCATAAAAGCTACTTACAGCAAAGAACAGGGCTTTAAAGAATTTGCTCCTTTACCCCAAAGAATTGGAATAAATAAACCGCCAGCAGGAGCACCCGCTGATGCTAAACAAGCACCTGATAAAAATTGGTATTCGCCTGATCCAAAAAGACCCGGCAAATATTTGATGTGGAAGGCTGAATAATATGGCTGGCGTACCTGTTGAACATGACCCATTTGCAGCTCAACCAAAGCCGGTTGAGTTTGATCCATTTGCGCCTAAAAAGCGGTCTTGGAAAGATGTTGCTGGCGAATCGTTTTCCAATATTCCTAAAAGCGCCGCCGCGTTAGCAACCAATCTTTATGACGTAGTTACAGACCCCATTCAAGCCGTAAGAGGCGCGGGCGAACTAATAGTAGGCGGCACACAAAAATTAATGGGTGATCCTTTGTTTCAAATTCCTGCTTTGCGTGAAGCAGAGCAAAATGTGCAACAAAGGGGCAAAGCTGCATTACAGGCGGGCAAAGAATTTGTCGGTCAAAGATATGGTGGTGAAGAACAATTAAAAGGCACACTTGCAACAGACCCTGTGGGCGCTGCGGCTGATCTATCGTTGTTGTTTACTGGTGGCGGTGCTGTGGCGGCAAGAACGCCTATGCTGTCAAGAGCTGCACCAACACTAAGAACAGCGGCTGAATACACAAATCCATTGAATGCGGTTACAAAACCCATTGCCTCAATGATTAGCCCAAAGGTTGCACCAGAAGTCAAAACATTAATGAATGAGGGCGTTACACCAACCACAGGACAAATCTTAGGTGGTGGGTTTCAACGGCTTGAGGAAGGTTTATCTAGTGTGCCGTTAGTTGGAGACTTTATTAAAAACGCCCAACTTAGAGCTGTAGAAGATTTGAACAAAGCGGCATTTAATCGGGCGTTAAAACCAATAGGTAAAGAACTACCAAAAGATGTTACAGGGCGTGAGGCAGTGCAATTTGCAGATGATGCACTAGGTAGTGCTTATCAAAAGTTACTGCCAAAAATGACAGTAAAAGCCGATAAAACATTTAGCACAGAATTATCAAATCTAAAACAAGCAGTAGATTCAGGGGCAATAAATCAAACAACCAAAGAATTTTTTAACAAATGGATTGACAACAATGTCACCAATAAATTTCAAGGTCAAGGCGCAATTACTGGTGAAACTTTAAAAGGTATACAAGAAAATTTTCGTGTAAAAATTAATGAATTGTCTTCATCTACCCTTAACGACGAAAGAGTTATTGCTGGCGCATTAAAAGAAGCACAAGATCAATTTAGGCAATTAGTCACTCGATCTAACCCTAACTATGCAAAAGAATTAAATGCAATTAATACAGGATATGCTAACTTTAAACGTGTTCAAAATGCCGCTGGTAAGGTAGGGGCAGAAGAAGGTGTTTTTTCACCAGCTCAATTGCAAAATGCAGTCAGAGCTATGGACAAAAGCAAAGACAAAGCAAGATTTGCTGAAGGCAAGGCTTTAATGCAAGATTTGTCTGAATCTGGCAAAACTGTATTAGGCAGTAAAGTTCCTGATTCTGGAACGCCTTACCGAACAATGGCTGCAATATTGGCATCGGGTGGTGCTGGGTTGTCGGGATACCCGGGCATTGCGGCGGGATTGGCGGCTAGTCCAGTAATGTATTCAGCGGGAGGTCAAAAAATGATGGCGGCATTATTGGCAAAAAGACCGGCTGGAGCGCAGAATTTTGCAGAACAAGTAAGGAATAATCAACAAGCGCGAATTGCGGCTTTGTTGGGGGCGCAAACCACTCCTTACACACTTATCGGAGATCAATAATGAGTTACAACGGCAGCGGAACATTCCAAATAAACACTTCTGGGCAACCAGTAGTTGCAGGCACGGTCATATCCTCGACCGCCTTTAACGCCCTCACAGCGGACTTGGCAACAGGTCTGTCCACGGCTATCACTAAGGACGGTCAGACCACTACAACGGCTCGCATACCGTTTGCGGCGGGTATTAACTCAAGCCTAACCACAGACTCATCTAGCACGACCACAGGATCAATCATTACGGCGGGTGGTGTGGGTATAGCCAAAGCGCTTTATGTGGGTACAACATCTAATTTAGCGGGTGCTGTAACCCTTGGTGGCGTGGCAACCTTTAGCGCACAACCAATATTTTCTAGCCTAACAGCCTCAACCGCAGTGGCGACAGATGCCTCTAAGGGTCTTGTCAGCGTTACCAATACAGGCACAGGTAATAACGTGCTGGGTACTGGCCCAACAATATCTTTACCCACAATTGACAACATCAAGATGGGTTACACCACCACCGCTACGGCGGCGGGAACAACCACTTTAACTGTGGCAAGTAACTACCGCCAGTTTTTTACTGGTTCAACCACTCAAACCATTGTTTTGCCTGTAACCAGCACTTTGGTGACTGGTATTGCTTATGAAATCGAAAACAATTCCACTGGCACATTAACTGTCAATTCATCTGGCGGTAACTTAGTTGGAACAATACCCTCGGGTGTTTGCGCTCATGCGATTTGTATTGGCACTACGCTAACTACTGCGGCAGATTGGGATTGGGATTACATTTCAAACACATCAATTACAGGTACAGGCTCTGCTGTATTGGCAACCAGCCCGACAGTAAATAACCCAACTGTGACCAACTATGTGGAATCTGTTGTTGCAATTGGTACGGTTACAAGCTCAAACACAATAGCATTGACAAACGGCACGGTACAAACCGCAACCTTAACAGCATCGACTGCTTGCACGTTTACCATGCCCACAGCTACCGCTGGCAAATCATTTATTCTTTTGCTTAAACAAGCCGCATCGACTGGCAACGGCACAGCAACATTCACAAGTGTGAAATGGGGAACTGCTGGCGCACCAACAATTACAGCAACGGCTGGCAAGATGGATATTCTGACCTTTGTTGCTGATGGAACAAACTGGTACGGTTCTGCTGCACAAGGATATACACCATAATGTTTGCCGCTAAAAACTTCTTCCTTGCTGGTGGTGGTGTTTACACCGTCATTGAATCTTTTCTTGCCTCTGGTTCATGGAAATGCCCTGCGGGTGTCACTAGCGTAGATTATTTGGTTGTTGCTGGCGGGGCAAGTGGTGGTTATGGAGGTGGAAAAGGTGCTGGCGGCGGTGCGGGAGGTTTTAGGACAGGTACAGGTTTATCTGTTACTGCTGGAACAACTTACACAATTACCGTAGGTGCTGGCGGTGCAGCTAAAACTTCTACTGGCACAGGAAATGTTGGAAATGATTCCATATTTTCTACCATTACAAGTACAGGCGGCGGTGGTGGCGGCGGTGGTACTGGAAGTCAAACTGGCGCAAATGGCGGGTCAGGTGGTGGCGGCGGTGCTTTTGGTGGTGGTGCTGGCACAGGTGGCTCAGGAAATACCCCAAGCACTTCACCATCTCAAGGTAGTAATGGTGGTGCTGGAAGCACTTCTGTTGAAACTACTGGTGGCGGCGGCGGCGCTGGCGCAGTAGGTGGAAGCGGAAATGGAAGCACAAAAGTAAGTGGTTCGGGCGGTAATGGAACTGCAAGCAGCATAAGCGGCTCAAGCGTTACTTACGGTGGTGGCGGTGGTGGGTCATCTGATGGTGGAGTGGGCGTAGGCGCAACGGCTGGCGCTGGTGGGTCAGGCGGTGGCGGCAAAGGCGATGCAGCAGGTGGTGCAGCGGGCGGCCCACTTGGGGCTGGAACGGCAAATACTGGCGGTGGTGGTGGCGGTTCAATTGCTCAATCATCTGCGGCTGGCGGTTCAGGTATTGTCATCATTTCTTACATTGTTCCTGCTGGCACAGTTATTGAATTCTTATCTACCGCAACATGGGTAGCACCTGCTGGTATCACTTCTGTTGACTACCTTGTGGTAGCTGGCGGTGGTGGAGGAAGTTTTGGTGGTGCTGGTGCTGGTGGATTTAAAACAGCAACATCTTTTGCAGTTACAGCAGGTACGACATATACGATTACTGTTGGTGCTGGAGGTGCTGGTCAAAACTCATTAAATACAGTTGGCACAAGTGGTAGCAATTCTGTTTTTTCTTCTATAACGTCTACTGGTGGCGGTGGCGGTGGCGCAGCGACTGGAACGCTTACAGGCTCTAGTGGCGGTTCTGGCGGTGGCGGTGGTAATAATGGAACTGGTGGAGCTGGTACTTCTGGGCAAGGAAATGCTGGTGGTCAAGGATATACAGATGGTGCGAATTACGGACTTGGCGGTGGTGGCGGTGGTGCATCTGCTGTTGGTCAATCTTTAAATTCTGGTTCAAATGCTGGGGGTAATGGTGGTGCTGGTACGGCATCAAGTATTACTGGTACATCAACTAATTATGCTGGTGGCGGTGGTGGTGGCGGTCATAGTTTTGGAAGTAGACCTGGCGGCTCTGGTGGCGCTGGAGGTGGTGGCGCTGGAACAACAACAGGAAGTGCAAGTGCCGCAACTGCTAATCTAGGCGGTGGCGGTGGCGGTGCTGGCTCTGCAACTGGCACAGGCGGTGCTGGCGGTTCTGGCATTGTAATTTTGAAGTTGAATTGATATGACAAAAATCTACCAACTCTACGGCATTGATACGGCAATGCAGTTGCTACGCCCAGGTGCAAAGTGGGAAATCAGCAACCGCACCATCACAAGATGGGAAGATGACCGCCCATGTCCAACATGGGAAGAAATTGACGCAACAATGGAAAAGATAAAAGCGTTTGAAGACTCCATTCCAACCATTTGGACAACCGCACAAATTGAAAAACTTTCGGGGAAAAACTAATGGCACACTTTGCAAAGATTGAAAACGGCATTGTCACGCAAGTTATTGTGGTGGGCAATGCTGACACAGCGTCTGCTGATGGCACAGAAAAAGAATATATCGGTGCGGCTTTCTGCGAAAGATTGTTTGGTGGAGATTGGAAGCAAACCAGTTACAACGGCAAGATTCGCAAGAACTATGCTGGCATTGGTTACACCTTTGATGAGCAAAGAAATGCGTTTATTGCCCCTCAACCATATCCAAGTTGGACACTGGTAGAGGAAACTTGTCGTTGGGCTGCGCCTGTTGCATATCCCACAGATGGAAAAATGTATAACTGGGATGAATCAACATTGACATGGATTGAGGTAATAGCATGACACCAATTGAGGCTCGGGTAGATACGCATGAGGCCGTGTGTGAGCTGCGCTACGACAGCATTAACGCACGTTTAAAGCGCATTGAGCAGATATTGATAGGGTCATGTGCCGCCATAATTGGGATGCTGTTGACGCTTGTTTTAAAGCTCTAGGAGCGTGAAATTGAACCGATCACGCTGGCGCTTGCTGCAATAGCTGGAATCAAGCAGGGCGTGGCTCTGTACAAGGATGCGAAAGCTGCGGGTACAGACCTTTACAAGATCACCAAGGAAATATCTGGATTCATTGGACAATTCTTTGACTCGCATGAAGAGATAAAAAAAGAAGTTAAGCGCCAAGAACTTGACCCGCCCAAAACCAAGTCAATGAAAGCACAAGCATTAGAAAATGTGTTTCATCAAATTGAATTGGAACGACAATCAGTAGAATTGCGTGAGTTTTTGATCTACCACACAGACCCAGCATTAGGTGCAGTCTGGTCAAGGTTTGAGGAAGAATATAAAAAACTGAACGAAGAAAACGAAAAGCAGATTGAACTTGATCGCCAAATGGAGATTCAGCGCAAATGGCAACGCAGAAAAAGACTCAGCAATCTGCAAGACAAAGCCCTAATAATCGCGGCAGTTCTGACAGTTACTATATACCTCCACCTCCTGTTATGGTCAATCAAACAAATGACAACGGGCAAATAGTTTTTTTGATTTCACTGATTGCGGTGATGTTGATTTTGCCGCTGTTCTTATACTTGATGGCATCAATGTACTTTGATATGCTAGTCGTACAACAAGAAAACAAACAACAGCAAGCCATTATTCGCCGCCTCATTACTCAACTGGAGAATAAAAAATGATTCCCATAGTCGCATCATTGCTTGGCACACTTGCCCAAAACGGCCTTGGCTTGCTATCTAGCGCCATTCAAGCCAAAGGCAAGGAAGTGGTCGAAAACACGTTGGGCGTAAAGATTCCTGACAACCCTACACCAGAGGACGTTAGCAAGCTCAGAGAGCTGCAATACGCCCATGAGGAAAGATTGCTCGAGCTGGGCATTGAAAAAGCCAAGATGGAACTAGCCGAGCTTGACTTGTTGGCAAAGGCCGCGCAGAGTGACGCAGATAACGTTACAGACCGCTGGCAAGCAGATATGTCTAGCGACTCTTGGCTGTCCAAAAACATACGCCCTATGAGCCTTATAGCCATCTTTCTAGGCTATTTTTTGTTTGCCATGATGTCAGCGTATGGCTACAACGCCAATGAATCCTATGTCACCCTGTTGGGCAACTGGGGGATGTTAATCATGGGTGCTTACTTTGGTGGGCGCACAATTGAAAAACTTGCTGATATGCGAGGTAAAAAATGAGCCTAAGCACTGAACAAGCCGCATTCCTATTGGATGCCTGCAAATTGATCCAGTACGCCACAGAGCAAGGTTTTATGGTCACTGGTGGGGAACTATCTCGCACACCAGAACAGCAAGCCATTTACGTCAAAACAGGCCGTTCTAAGACCATGAAATCCATCCACTTAAAACGGTGCGCCATTGACCTAAACTTTTTTAAAGATGGCAAAATCATTTGGGATAAAGCCACCATAGCGCCTTTGGGTGTGTATTGGGAATCTTTAAATGTCAAAAATCGGTGGGGCGGTAATTTTTCCAATTTGGTGGATTGCCCGCATTTCGAGCGTAATGTTTAATCTGCAAAAAAGTGCAGTAAGGCAACAACAACGCCAATGCCAACAATTGCGCCTATAAACAAAATTGCAATGGTGATGATTACTTCTTCCATCGGTCGCATATCTCCTGTACGGTTTTGGTTTTTTTAGGTTTTTGGCATAGCTCGCTGATTGACTTTTCTTTTGACTTGCGCTGTATTTGGTAAACGTTGAGGGGCGCTGGTGGTAGCAAGTTATAACCACCAACGCCCATCATTGACAAGCACACAATAATGCGGCTAATCATGTTCGTTTATTGAATAAAACCAATCATTTCCAGCCGTCCACTTGCGTGTGCCATCGACTGAATAAATGGTTTTTGCTGCCTGAAAATCAGGGAACTTGGCTTGATGAATCAGGCTTTGGTCATACCACAGGCATCGGTTGTTGGGTTGTGCGGCAAACTGTCCCGATTCCAACTTGATGAAATTAAAAGATTTGTGTTCTTCAGCGGTCTCGGTAAAGCCGGTGTCAACGTCCATACCATCAGCGCAAAAGTCTACGGTAAACATATATGTGCCAAAGTGCCATTGCTTATCTTTGCCAAGAAACTTAACGCCAAGGTTACGCAAACCAATCTTTTCGACAATAGTAAACCTGTAACCCATGCAATCCCATAGCTGCAAAATGTCCACAGGTAGGTCACTAGCGCCCTTTTTCCACACATAAGCGTGGATGGGTAATTTATCGTACAAAGCGCCGTATTCGGTCAGTAGCGACTCAATCCTAAACACTTGCCCTCTGATGGCTTTAAGACTGACCCACACGCAAGGCACAAGCTCGCCATGCCCTTTGGTGTGGTTGTATAGAAACTCGGCCTTAATAAAGCACTGTAAGGGCGGTAGTGACGCAACAAGATAACTCATATCAATTCCCGCTGTACAGGCACAAAACGCCATTCACGCTCTGCTCTGCCAGACTTTGACTTAGTGGTTTTTCCGGTTAGCTCAACCATGCCCAACCTTGCCATCTCAGGTAACCGCCTGGCTACCTGATTGCCGTCCAAGCCGGTCAGCTCTGCAATGCCGTCCTTGCCCCGAGCGCCAAACCGTTGGAGACAATCCAAAATCTGGTCAAAGTGCTGACTTGCAAAGCTGGCTTGGTCGGCTGCGGCATGGCTGGTCACTGGGTCTCTTGACCGTGCGCGTTTAAAAAGGTATGTCATCTTCTTGATCCCTTCTTACTTTGTTTGGTCTGTCAGATTTAACAAATTTGTTATCTTCTGGCTCAAAACACGTTGCCCAACCGTCCCAACCGCCGCCCACAAATGGAATTGAATCTAACTTAACTGACAATTTTTCTGTATTGCCTTCCCAATAAATTGCGCCAATTGTTTTCCATCTTTTCTTTTCTTCACCTGTGGTGTTAATGTAAGTACCTGTGGCAACGACAATATCTTTAAATTTTTTCATGGTCTGCTTTCTATGTAATCGGTTAATTGTTTGACTTGGGAATTGACTTCAGCTAAAAACTTGACAATTTCAGCTTCAATTTCTGCGATATATCTGTCGTCACGATCAATTCGTGCAACAAATAATTGCGCCTTTTCTGGCATTCTGGGATCGAACACACAATAATCTGCCCACTTTCTGCCTGTGCAGGCAAGTTGGAATTGCATCTGGGCATAGTATTTTTGAGGAACTTTTTGGGTTAATAAGGTTTCAATCATTCCCTTAGATTCTGGGCATTTGATTTCACAAATTCCGTCATCATTGATCAAACCATCTGGACTAGCGCCAGCCATTTCAATGGTAGGGTGTGGCACAAATCCAGTTTCTTGCACAAGATAACCTTGATGCAATTCCAGCGCCGCCCGTGCAAAAGGTTCTTGGTCAATGCCCCATTGCATAGCTTGTGATGTAAAACCGTCTGCTTTGGTCTTTGTGATGCGTTCCAGCACCAATTGAGTCATGTATGTTTCGCGGCTGGCGGCATAACCTGTTTTGGTTTTTGCCATTACATCTGCAATTTTGCTAGCGGTTACCTTGCCCAAACGGGCGGCAAACCAATCTTCAGTTCGTTGTTCCATCTGTAATCTCCACTTTTTGTTGCAAAAGAATCAATAAAGCCAAATCCAGTTGGCTGATGGCTTTGTAGGCTTTTTTCCGCAAATCAGCAGTGCGGTCAAATTCAGCCGTGTCCTTGATTGCCTTTTCCAAATGCCATTGGGTCAGTCCCTCAAGGGCTTGCTTGGCCATGATTAAGGTGTTCAGGGATATTTCTTGTTTCATTTGCCCTCCAATGTAGATTTTTTGGCATCCTTACGCGCAATAACCTGTTTCTGCCACGCTGGGTCGCCATTAGCGGCGGCATAGGCGGCTTTGTAGGTCTTTTGGAGTTCCTCTAGCGTGTTTGTCTCGTCCATTGCCGCCATCAGGTCAGCTACTTGGCTTTCGTTAACCGTGGACTTGATCTCGGTGCGGCGGCTGGCGCTGTTGCCATCATCATCTTCTGGCGCAATACCACAGGCGGCCATCAAGGAATAGCGTCTGGCATAGGTCAACGCTGACCCGTAGCCCTGTGGGTCTTGTTTGCTGGCTGGAACGTGCAATACACCGCACTCGAGCATCTCGCCAGATTCGTGGACAAACATGGTTTCCACCATCACGCCGTTGTCGCAGTCGTAGCACTTCTGGATCAGCGCAATGCCATTGTCGTTCAAGCCTGAAATAACCGCTTCTACGCAAGCGGCAAGGTCAGCGTAGCGCGACTTGAAATGCGGGTTTGTAGAGGACTTCAGGGCTGGCCCAAAGGCTCGTTGTGCTTTAACCAATGCGGTTGCGATTTGTTTCATGTTGTTTCCTTAGTAAAATTTTGGGCCACAGGTCACATCCACCAAAGTCTCGGCGGTGTAACCATTGATCTTGCGTTTACCGTAAATCGTGATGGCTCTAAGGCCATTCTTTTCGCATTGTTTGATTGCGTCTATTACCTCATTTCTGCCCATTGGCTGGATTTGTTTATCCATGATCAGTTCTTGTTCGGTTAGTTTTGTTTCGGTAAAGTGGCTGCAACCCACTAGCGCCAGTAGTAAAAATGCGTATTTCATTACGGTCTCCAAACAAAAAGGTCAAACAAAACTACCACAATAGCGGCTACCGAAACAATCCAGAGGGCAACTTGCGCCCAATCACGGGGTTTTTTGTAATGTTCTATGTCAAACATAGTCGTCCTCCCATTTCGATTTGTATTCGCGTTCTAGGCTATCAATGACAGCGGCAGACAGCACGTTGTAAAGGTCTGCTTGCCCAAGGTAGGCGTGCCATAAATTGCCCGTGACGGGGCAAAAATAGCAATCCAGTTCTTCCAGCAAATCGTCATGGATGATGACAACGTGGTCTAAGCCAGTGTCTACCATAATGCGAGCATCGTTGTACGGTAGCGTTTCGATGTGTTTCATGTTTGTTCCTTTAGGGGCTTGCGCCCCTTGGGTTGATTAACGATTAACTGTGCCAACCAATTCGCCATCCATGATCAAAAATAAAATATGTTTGGCAATGTTGAGTGTTTGGCGGCTGCTGTTTTGTGCGCCACCAGCAATTAATTCTTGTGCGTCTGACATAAGGCCAGCGACAACCATGTTTGCGCCAGTAAATTGGTAAGTGATAGATTCTTTGACCGATTCCACATAAGCATCAATATCAGCGACTCCATACATATTGATGTTGCGTTCTTCATGGGCGGTTGTTTGTGTTGCGTGTGTCATTTTGCTTCCTTAAAGACCCTGTGCGAAATTGCTGGGGCATGGGTGCATTGTTAAGCTAACTAAACAAACAGTCAAGGATTATTTGTAGGTGTTTTCCCTAATGTGGCTAAATTGTTAATCTACCTTTACAATACCCGCATGACAAAACAGCAACTAACCCAGTTGGCAGGATCACAGAGTGAGCTTGCTAAGTTACTCAAGGTGAGCCGTTCAGCGGTCTGCCAGTGGAAAGCTGTGCCTGAGCTGCGAATGCGGCAGTTGAAAGATTTGCGACCACAGTGGTTTGTATTGGATTAAAATGTGGACTTGGCTACCCTTAGCGGGGGAAAAGGCGATTCGTTACCGCCCTGCCACAGTCTCTTTGTAACGGCGACCGACAACGTGAGGTTTATATGCACTACTACCAATTCAATATTGGTGACTATCTTAGTCACACAAAGCATCTTGATTTAATGGAAGATTTGGCCTATCGCCGACTTCTTGATCTTTACTATTTACATGAACGACCGTTGAACAGCGGTATAGCGTCTGTTGCACGGCAGATCGGTATGCGTGACCATGAGACAGAGGTCAAAACTGTGCTTGAGGAGTTTTTTAACCTGTCTGATGATGGGTGGATAAACCATCGAGCAGACAAAGAAATTAAGCATTTCCACAGCAAAATTGATCAGGCATCAAGGGCTGGTAAGGCATCTGCTGAACGGAGGATGAGCGCACGTTCAACGGACGTTCAACTAACCAATAACCAAGAACCAATAACCAATAACCATATTAAAGAATCTAAAGATTCTTTGTCGTCAGCAAGACTGCCGACTTGTCCACATCAGGAAATCTTAGAGCTTTACAAAAAACATTTACCTCAGTTAGCGCAGCCAAGGGTTTGGGATGGGGTCAGGCAGACCAACCTACGGCAGAGATGGTTACAAGCTGCCAAACCGTCTGTATTTAGCCCACAAGGGTATTCTTCTCAGGCAGAGGGAATGGCATGGTGGGATTCATTTTTTGCTTACATTGCCAACGATACCAAGCTGGCACAGGGATTTGAAACCAAGGACAGGACATGGCGACCTGATCTTGTGTGGATTGTGAACGCAACCAATTTCGCCAAGATAATTGATGGAAAGTACCAAAAATGAGCTTTGCTAAACCAGAATCTAAAAAAGACGACAATTTTGATGCGGTGCAAAAACTGATGTGCTCAGTACACGGCTGCCCAAACCGCTGGTCTGTCCAAATGGATGGCGAAAAGCCCAAGTGTTCTAAGCATCAATGGCAAAAAACCGATAAAAAGCCGCCAGTGCAAAGCTGGCATGACGTTGGAGAGCAGTTTTAAAATGAATGATGAACACAGAAAAATTGCCAACAGCATCCTTAGCCGACTCAAAGACGGCGAAGAATTTAGCCAATCTGTCATCCGAACAGCGCTTATTGATGTTGGAGACCTTGCGCCAGACCGAGGCGAGGGATTGGATCAGGCGGTACAGGAAGAAGATCAGGGAGGAGGGGAAAGCCGAAGCCTTAGCTTGGTGGCAACAAACCTTATCCGACTTAGCGAAAAGGCGTGGTCAGAAAGCCGTGGACGACTTGCGGAGACGCATGAATGAGGGCGGCAAAGATTGATGCAAATCACGAAGCGGTTGTATTGGCGTTACGGTCGGCTGGCGCTACAGTGCAGTCTTTGGCTGGTGTTGGCAAGGGTGTACCTGATTTGCTGGTGGGTTATCAAGGCCAAACCCTTTTACTTGAGGTTAAAGACGGCTTTAAAAGCCCGTCAAGGCGGCTTTTGACTGAAGACCAGCTAAGGTGGCATGAAGGTTGGAAAGGCGGCGCATTGGCGGTTGTAGACAACCCTGACGCGGCTTTACGCATACTGGGGGTGCTGAAGTGAGAAGCCTTGAGCAAAACCGTCTTATGTGGGCAAACCTTGAGGACATTGCCCAGCAAGTGGTTTGGTACGGTCAAAAGCTACCCAAGGAAGAATGGAAAGACGTTTTAACCGCCGCATTAAAAAAACAAAAGATTGTGCCTGGCATCGAGGGCGGATTTGTGGTCATTGGCGCAAGAACAAGCAAAATGAGCGTGGCAGAGATGAACGAGCTGATTGAACTGGCTATTATGTTTGGCGCACAACAAGGCGTTAAGTTTAGGGCTTTAGAGGAATAAAAAAAGGGATCGGCACAAGGCCGACCCAAAGTGATCACCGTAAGCATAGAAAATCGGCAACCAAAAAGAAGTGTATCTATGTTTCAAAAACATCAATATGTAAGGTCAAAAAAGCTACTCAAACTGGTGGCGGGCCTTAATTGCCAAGCCTGCGGGTCGGGCAATATGGTGCAGGCGGCGCACACAAACTGGGGCGGTGGCAAAGGCAGGGGCGTTAAGGCTGACGACAATCTGGTGGCTGCGCTATGCCTCAAATGCCATTACGAAATTGACCAAGGCAAAGAGTTAAGCAAAGAAGAACGGCAAGAAATGTGGGAACAGGCACACATTGCCACCGTAAAAAAACTGTACATTCAAGGACTATGGCCTGTTGACGTACCCATTCCAACGTTTACAATTGATGTGCAGTTGTCTCCTTTGCAGGGGCATTGACCCCTGCTTTTTTTAGGATAACCATGAAAAAAGACGTAGCCGACTTTATTTCCACGCTGTTTCACAGCTCCACG
>Ga0209596_1002162_pt1 | contig 16302 bp, 17 predicted proteins | sample M_130807_MF_Meta_FD_187314 | JGI IMG/M metagenome (GOLD analysis project Ga0209596, IMG submission 187314) | Freshwater microbial communities from Lake Montjoie, Canada to study carbon cycling - M_130807_MF_MetaG (SPAdes) (version 2) | ecosystem: Environmental > Aquatic > Freshwater > Lake... | reverse complement strand
CTTAAATGTCGCTTCCATTTTGTCTTTCTTGGGTTACTCCTCTCTTCTTTCTTAAAAGTATTTCAATTTTTTTTACCTTCCTCACAACTATACCCCTTCCCTTCTTTTGCTTTCGATTCGCTTGGGCCCCCTTTAATCTGCGGGGGTCAGGGCTTGCGGAGCGGCGGGTGCCCCCCTTTACCAAGACCCCCAACCACCACCACCTTCATTGGCTGCCATCGGCTCATTAGACATTGGAAAATAATCTGGCGTCTGTGTCGGTTGCTGTTGCTGTAATTGCTGTGGTGGGAATTTGGTCGGCATTGACGAGAGCATTGGATTCGATGGTAAGAGTTGATTACGGTCTAAGTAATCCGCTTGGCTCGGCTGATGTTGGCCCGCCATAGGTTGAGAGACGCGCACTACATTTTGCCCACCTTGTTGCTGCTGCTCTTTTTTCTTTTCATCTTTAGCACCAAAAACTAATTGCATCACACGGTCAATCAAGATATTAAATTTCGCACCTAGCTTGGTTTGCATTGTAGCCAAGATGATAATAAACGGAATAACGAAACTGATTTCATTAAACTTCGGGTATTCTTCGCCACTGTAGGTTGGAATATAATTGATGATTTTATTGGTGAACCAAATAGCCAACATAATGATTATAACTTGACCCAAGCTTTCTGCTAAAATCTCGAAGCTACCCTTGGAATCGTCATCCTCGGGTATAATATGTTTAATGCCACGCAAAATAAGCAAAACCGGAATAATCGATAATAAAGTATATTGCAACATATTCATAATACGGTGCTTGTTGTCAGTATCAAAATTGAAGACATAATTAAAAAATCCGGATGATTCGTGTTGAACGGATTTTACACTATCACTAATTTTATCCATTATGTTTTATGAAAAGAAATTAAATATAACGACATATTTTTATATAAACATAGTATAATATATATTAAAATATAATGGATATAGATAAGGAAGAATTATTAAAAATGAATGACTTATTAAGAGCTGAAAATGCTAAACTAAAAAATATATTAGAATTATATACAACTTCCCGTAAAACGTATTATGAAAAAAATAAGACATTAATAAATGAAAAGGCAAAAGCTAGATTAAAAAAAATAAACGAAGAACAACCTGAAAAAATTAAAGAATATAGACGAACTGCTTATTTAAACCGAAAAGAAAAGAATAATAACATAGAAAAATAAATATTTTAAATATCTTGAAAAAGTTATTTAAAATGTAATATTTAGGTAATATATAATGGAAACTTGTAAAATTATTATCGGCGTTTACAAAATAAAAAATACAAATACAGATAGGTATTATATCGGGTATTCGAAAAATATACACAAACGTTTTTCAACACATAAATACAAATTAAAACATAATATACACGATAATATTTTTCTACAAAGAGCTTATAATTTATACGGAATAGATAGTTTTGAATATGAAATACTACATAATTGTGAAACAATTCAAGAAGCGCAGGAAAAAGAGTTAATTTATCTGGAAGATTTAACAATACGAGACAAATTATTTAACTTGAACTATAATAGTAGTGGTGGAGATATAATGTCAACTCATCCAGATAAAGAAAAAATATATCAAAAAATATCTGCTACTTTATTGAAAAATAGTAATGCAATGACGAAGGAAGAAAAGAAAAAAAAATACGGACAGGTTGGAGAAAAAAATGGCATGTATGGAAAAACTCATACCGAAGAAGTTCGACAAAAAATATCTCATTTAAAAAAAGTAAATAATATTGGAAATAAAAATCCATTTTATGGAAAAACTCATACCGAAGAAGTACGCCAAAAATTATCTGATGCGGCCAAACTAAAAATAGGTAAAGAAAATTCATTTTATGGTAAACATCACTCAGAAGAAACAAAAGCAAAAATAAGAGAGAAAAATAAAGGTAAATTGTCTAAAAACTCTATTCCAATTACAATTGATAATATTCATTATCTATCAATTACTAATGCTTCACAAAAATTGAATATATCAGTTTCAACTATTTTATGGAGATTAAATTCTAAAAATAAAAAATTTATTAATTATAAATATTTGAATGTATCGAATGAAAATGTATAGTTTTTATGCAACCATTTTCATTTTTATAACATCGTGACATTTATAATTAGAAACAACAAAATCTGAAACTTCATAGTCATTTATTTTATTTTTTATATTCGTAATTTCAACTGTTGGAAATTCAAAAGGCTCTCTGTCTAATATTGTTTTCATTGAATCCAAATGTTCTTCATAAATATGACAATTTCCTCCAAAATATACAAACTCATATGCTTCTAACCCACAATGTTTTGCTAGAAGATGAGTAAGAAAACTATAAGAAGCTATATTTATTGGTGAACCCAACGGAAAATCACACGACCTTTGATATAAAGCACAGCTTAATTTATTTCCATCGTGCACATTAAACTGACATAAAATATGACAAGGCGGAAGAGCCATTTCATTTAATTGACAAGGATTCCAAGCGGTCATAATAAGGCGTCTACTTGTTCTTTGAGTAGAATCTTTTAATATATCTATAATTTGTTGTAGTTGATCTATTCCATTATTATCTCCTACAATAGGTTTAGTCGTTTTTAAATCATAAGGTGCATTATAATGTCGCCACTGGTATCCATAAATTGGTCCCAATATTCCTTCCGGATAATGTTCTAAACTTCTAGATTCCATAAACTCTTTAGAAGCATTCCCGTCCCAAATATGCACATTTTGTTTTTGCAATATATTATTATCAGTTTCGCCACGAATAAACCATAATAACTCCTTTAGACATGTTTTCCAAGCGGTTTTTTTTGTTGTCAAAATAGGAATTTTACCATCTTTTAAAGAGAAGCGCATCATTTGACCGAAAATACTCTTGGTTTTTCCGTTTCGACCTTCATCTAAATGACCACACTCAATTATAGTTCTAATTGTATTTAAATATTGATATTCTTCATGGGTTTTCTGTGAAATTTCCATTATAATCATTTAGCAAAATTATATTTAAACTATTATTATAATCAAAATAGAAATGGAAATGCGAAAATAAATGAGATAAATTATATTTTCAGAGAATATAATTCAAATGAGTGGAGCCGCCAGTATTGCAGCAGCTAAAAATCGTCGAACTAAGCCTGATCCCAGCCTAAAACAGAATATCACTTGTAGTAGCTTGAAGCCCGGCTCTTGCCCTATGCCTTCTGGCGCCAAAGGCCAACAAGCCGCGCCCAGAATGTTTGATGAAGACAGTATGCAAATTACTGGTCCTATGCACGTGATGCAAGTTTTGAAAGTGCACGAACAGCGCCTAAATAAAATTGATAGTAAACTATCTCAGCAATCTATTCCATCTACACCTTTCGCTCAACCTATGACTAGTCTTCTACCTATGGCTTCAGACTGCCAAGAATCCGGACAATGTGACGCCGAATGTTACGATCGAATTAGTACTTTAGAAGAAAAGGTGCAAATGTTGGAAGAAGTCATTATGAATTTACAGTTAACTTTAACTAATGTTCAGAGTTTTGCAATGGAATCCAGCTTGGCTATGATGAAATTACAAAACCAAATGACGCATACTTCTCTACCCGTTTCTATGCCTATGACTATGAATATGCCATTGGCTATGCCGTTGGATATGCCATTGGCTATTCCGTTGGCTATTCCGTTGGATGCGCCTGCACCTCAAGTAACTCTTACAGTATCAGACCTACATACAATTGCCAGTCCCTCCAACTAAAATAAAGATATACAACTACTCTTCCAAACATCTATCGCTTACTTCATTTTGTGGTATATGTTCCAATATCGTATTTAATTCATCTTGTATTTCTTTACTTGAACCAATATCTCCTACTAATAAACGCATATTGATCTCTTCTACATCATTCATTAATGTTTTGGGTGTACACGCCGAAGATGTTGTCGAAGATGATGAAACAGACGAGGTATCTGAACTAAAATCAGATAGAGATGTAATATTCCGCTTACTTTCCAAAGATTTCTTTTTTTTCAAATGGAAATCTTCGTTTACAATACCCAGCATCAATTTCAGTTTAATCGTCAACCGACTAAAATATTTCGAATGATGTGAAATAAAAGTATTCAAATGATTTTCAAACATATGAATTCTCTCTTCCAAAATAATATTATTGTAGGATTCTTCGTGTAAAATACTATGTATATTGATGCCAATTTCGGATCGTTTCTTCTTTTCAGATAAATCTTTTTTCCTTACATCTAGATATTCTTTCAACTCTTGAATCGCATTCTGTATGGTATTGTTTATTTCAATCGTAATATTAAAATCATATATTTTTGTCGGTTCTAAATCTTTATAAATAGGGTATTTCTTATGTGTAATAAGTAATTTATCGACAATATGTTTATCTTTTATTTCCTTACCGATAAATTCATAAAGCAACCGATGCAATTTATAATATTCACAATAAACGTAATTATCAATCATATTAAAGACATTTTTCATATTGTCGTATTCCAATTGAATGAGCTTATTTTGAAAATGAAAAGAATCGATACCTAGTGTATATTTTTTGTCTTGATGTGTTTTAACTAGCTCATCATAGAGATGGCTTAATATTTTTTGTTTTTCATCAATTTCACTGAAAATCGTATTTAAATCGCTGCGAAGTTGTTTTACAATTTTAAAATCACCAGTTGCGTCTATTTTCTCCATTTTTTATATCTATATATAATTTTAGGTATTATTTTTTTGACCTATAATAATATAAAAATGGCAGAAGAAAAAAAAGAAACAATCAATGCCAAAATAGTGGCAGCGCCAATCGTTGATTGGTCGGCCCAACACGAAAAAATACTAGTTGAATGGGCTGATAAAGCCACTTGTTATAAATGGTTACACGAAAAAACGACAAGAGAATTTTCCAAGAAAAATCGCTGGTTTACGATACCAGTTATCATTATGAGCACAGTCACTGGCACAGCCAATTTTGCTCAAGACAAAATACCAACTTCATATCTCGGCGCCTATACAATGACTATTGGAACCATAAGTTTAATCGCTGGTATTATGACAACAATTCAACAATTCTTGAAAATTGGCGAATTAAATGAGTCACATCGTGTGAGTTCAATTTCGTGGGGCAAATTTAATCGGAATATTAAGGTTGAATTATCCAAATCACCTGCCGAACGCACCCCTGTTACGCCGTTTATTAAAGCCTGCAAGGAAGAATTCGACCGTTTAATCGAAACTAGTCAAGGCATACCGAATCATATTGTTGCTTTATTCAAAGATACCTTTTCCGGTGGAGAGATTAAATATGATTCAAAGGGTAGCGTATTACCTTTAACTAATAAACAACGCATCTTTAATGAATTAACTAAACCAGAAATTTGCGATTCTTTAGAATCTGTATCAAAAATGGTATATAAAGCACCATCTGAAGCTATTGCAAATAGCGGTGTAAATGAATCTGTAGTGGATACAGCCATACTTGAACTGAATCATTTGAGAGATGAGAACAAAGGAAAGATAGAATCATTTATTACTTCGTTTGAAACAGAGAAAAAACGGTTACCCACTTTAGAAGAAATACAAGACAATATTGATGAGACTATTTCACTCAATTTGATACAATCAGTTATCTCTGATGTTGAATATCAAAATTCTAATAATGATATTTATTCCACTGCTGTGTAGCTGATTGTAAAATCTTTTTTGCAAAAAATTGAAATCCTTTTTTTGCAAAAAAAGAAGATAACCCTAAACCAACTTAACGAAGATGTCTCAAGTTCAACAAGCCTCATCTGCGTCCAGCCGTCGTCAGCTCTATGAAATCACCCGTTCCGAAGCCACGTGGCTTATAAAAAATTATAAAAAGGCCCTGAAAAAGGCGGCCGAGAATGACATTGAACCCTATCGTGTGTTTCGTGATGCCTTGGAAACACAAAAGCCCGCCTACCTCGGCAGGTTTAATAATTCCCAAAATGCCGTCGTTCAAGGCACGTTTTATGCGATGGCGTCGCATATCTTTGAGGTGGTTGAGCAGCTATTCAAGCAACATAAGAATATGAATCACGATGCGAAGGTCAATGCTTTGTGTAAGCATTTGCCCACCAGTAAAACGATTGCCTATAATTCGATTTCCTGTTTGAACTGGGCAGTCTTCAACTGGCATCGTAAAGACGAATTCATTTCAGAGGATTTCGATGATTATTATTGTGAAAATACCACGTGCGCCATTTGTGATTTCAAGGGCGAAACAGTGTTCTATTTCAGTACGGTGTATGGCTTGGAGCAGCCTGTTTGTGAAAAATGTGTATGTGACGAAGAGGAATTAGAGGATACCAAAGACGGTGAGTATGTTGTTGAAGAAGAAGAGGTAAGCTATGCTGAAAATGAAGAAGCGGAGGCAAGCGAAGCAGAGGCAAGCGAAGCAGAGGCAAGCGACCCAGAAGAAGATGAAGCAGAAGAAGCAGAAGAAGAGGCAAGCGAAGAAGATGAAGCAGAAGCAGACGGTGATGGGGAAGATCCCCTTGACAAAGATTATACACCAAGTGAATCAGAAGATTCGGAATCGGATCTTAGCGATGCAGCTTCAAGTGACAGCGAAGACGAAAGAACATTTGGTTGCGCTGGTTGCCCGTACGAATGGCGAGCTGGTTTTAAGCACGGCTACAAGGCTGCGATGAAAGAGATGCGCAACTATGCCGATAAGCAAAAGAACAATCTGCCTACCCCCCCTCAATGCGAAGTATGTGAGGATTCGCACGAAAATTTGAAAAAATGTTCTAGATGCAGATCTGTTCGCTATTGCTCGACGAAATGTCAATCAGAAGATTGGCCAAACCATAAGCTCGTATGCCGTGCTGAGAATTTGTATGTGTGTTAAAAATAAATTATAAGAAAAAAAAGAAAGATTTATATCTTTTTTATTTATCAAAAAATTGATTTAAACTAATTGGTTCATTATAAAGTAAACCCACTTAAAGAAAATGAAGATCGTCTTCGCGAACGCTAAGAAATGCCAACAATTCTCCGCTATATTTGCAAACCTGAAAGCGTTTACCGATAATGTGTCTATCTATTTTAAAGAAGACCAAGCGTATATCCAGTGCCTCGATGACTCACATTGTGCATTGTTTGAGTGCAAACTTTCAAAAAAATGGTTTAAGACCTATGAGTTTGACCCCACGACGGATATGGGCCAAATCGCAATCAACATCCTGATGCTAAACAAGGTGATCAACACTTGGAACGATTCGCAAGAATTATCGATCGAGATACAGCCCAATAGCGATAAAATCCATATCAGCTTCGAAAATGGCAACACTGATACCAGTCAATTTAACAAGTATTATGAGTTGCCGCTTATCGATATGGAAAGCACGTTGATGGATGTCGTCAACTCCGATACCCTTGTGGATATGAATGTGGAATCAAAGATGTTCCATTCCCTCGTGAACCAACTCACAATGTTTAACGATAATTTGAAAATAACCTTTAATGAAGGGGACGTTGAGTTCACATCATCGGGCAGCGACGGAAAAATGACAGCCAAAATCAATGCCGAAGACCTTGCAGCTTATGCTATTCCGGAATCGACAGTGTTAACACAAACCTATAGTTTAAGATACATACAACACATGTGCCAATTCAACAAACTCGCGCCCGAGATGGAGCTCGGCTTTAGTGGCGAGATGCCGATGGTTATGAAGTATGCTCTTGGTGACAATAATGATACTGAGAGTTTTGTCAGAATCCATTTGGCACCCAAGATCGCAGATGAAGACCTAGAATAAAAATTATATCTTCACCAGTTTACTATTCACACATTTATTCGCATCAATGTATTTCTGAACTTCTTCTGCTTTTTTCTCTTTTAAATCACACACACACGAATGCGCTTCCATCAACCGGTGCTTCGTGCAATAATACTGACTACATTTATTACATTTACATGTAGTCTGTTCAATCAAGTTGATTTTTTTCATACACGTTTTACAAAGCATTGTATAGAATAAAGGTTTATTTTTATATCTATTTTTTTTATTTTAGATAAAATTGAAATCCTTTTGCTTTCTTATAACGAAAACAAACCACAAACCAGCTTAGAAAATGATGCGAAACAAAGAGCATGTCTTTCTGGAGCCAATGTATGAAACCGACGAAGGCTTAGAATTTATGGTTAATCCAGAGGATTATGACGCGATTCAAGTTCAAATGGACCTAGGCAAGTTTCGATTAGCCTTCCATTTTCAGATACTGGATTGTGCCTGCATCTATGGCATAACCAATAAAGAAACGTGGAAGATCGATATGGCCGTCTACCAGTATTTGCAAAAAAATCCATATGATCGGCGAACACTTTTTAAGTTACTACTGCTAGGCCATTTTGATATCGGCGTTGCACGTGTCGGTAGGTATCATATCATCAGTGACATTAAACCTTACGGCGACGAAGAAAACAACGAAATTGACTTACACTATATGGTTTCACGTGACACGCCTGACAATGTAGCGTGGCGTTCTATTCTATGGGACTTGTTTGCACCAATGGTCGAAAAATTAAATGATGAGGAACTCCGAAATAAAAACTATCAACCACAAACAGCCGCAATAATCTAACTGCGCGCGTATCAACGCAAAAAAAGAAGTATTGAAATAAAATAGTTATGCATATTATTTATATTGTTCTTATATTTTGTTTTGTCCTTTTTTTTTACCTGCACGTCTATTTTCAATTAAAAACCAGCGATGATTTAGAAATTTATGAAATCGATAATCCATCCAAAGATAAACTCGAAGAAATTTGCGATCTACGCCAACCCGTGCTTTTCAATTTTCAGAATGAGCGTATATTCGAGTCGTGCCAGCGTGCCGCGATCCTCGATACCTATGGCGCATTTGATATCAAAATTCGCAATGTGAAACAATCCGCTGCAGATAACGAAGACAATTTATATGTGCCGCTCGCATTTAGCAATGCTTTAAACGTGGTGAGAGAAGATGCCGACCAAAAATATCTTGTAGAAAACAACAGTGATTTTCTTGAAGAAACGGGTATCATCAAAAGTTTCAAGTATAATGATGTATTTTTACGCCCCTATATGGTCTCACAATGTAATTATGATTATATCTTTGCATCCACTGGAACGCGGACGCCATTCAAGTATGAACTGAATTATCGTAATTACTTAGTAGTGACCGAAGGAGAAATTAAAGTGAAATTAACACAACCAAAGAGTTCGAAATACTTGTATCAGCAAAAAGACTATGAAAATTTCGAATTCACCTCGCCAATGAATCCTTGGCAAGTGCAGGCGCAATACAAAGCTGATTTTGATAAGATTAAATGTTTAGATTTGATTTTAAAGAAAGGGCAAATTTTATACATACCTGCCTATTGGTGGTATAGTATTGAATTCGGTAAAGAAGCCAGTCTCTCCACATTCAAATATAAGACCTATATGAATACTGTTGCTATTCTACCACAATTGATAATGAAACTCTTGCAAACACAGAATGTCAAGCGTAATAATGTGAATACCGTTGTAGTTAGTAAGCCTTCTGTTATTGTTAATCAGCCTACGGCGTTGTCTACTGCTAGTGCTACTGCTAGTGCTACTGCTAGTGCTAGTGCTAGTGCTACTGCTAGCGCTACTGTTAGCGATTTGCTCAATGCTTTGCCCACTTCTAGCGCTAGCGCTAGCACTTTGCTTACCTCCAATGAAGCACAATTGCTTCCCGAAGCATTTAACGGAGAGATGGCCTTATTGCCTTCAAGTGTATTGGAAACGACAGCATTATAAATTTATATATAGTATATAGTATATAGTATATATATGCCAAAAATTAATAAAACCTATAAAAAGAAGAAGAAAATATACAAAGGAGGCAATAAATCAATAAAGAGAACTACAATCCCATCTCTTGTAGTTGATGCATCGAAAACCCATCCGGCCTCGATTCTACTGAATTATAAGCCTGTCCAAAAGTATGAAATTAGGCCATCGCCAATTCACGGGAATGGTCTATTTGCCATTCAAGATATACAACCGAGAGAAATAATCGAATGCGCAATAAAAATGAATGGGAATAACTTTACCATCACACATTTCTTCGGTATGCTTATAAATCATTCCAACAAAAAAGATAATATGGAACTCATTCGTTTGAACGATGGTCACTATTATGCTATTTCCACCAAACTTATTCCCAAAAATACAGAAATTACAGTGAACTACGATGGCCCAACCATTCCGCCCTTTATTCACGGTTCAAAATCACATTATGTATAAATTCTATAATGTATAAAAATTTTATAAATACTATATACATAATGAAACTTAAAAATATACTTGTTTCGGGCCTCGCCATGCTATTCTTAGATTTCATCTATCTCTCCGCTTTCAGCGGTTTTTTCAACAATTTAGTGCGGTCAATTCAAGGCACGAAGATTAAGTTCAAGTTACTTGGCGCTATTCTCTGCTATATTTTATTGATTTTTGGATTAAATTATTTCATTATTGACCAGAAAAAATCTTTAAAAGATGCATTCCTCCTTGGTCTGGTCATTTACGGTGTCTATGAAACAACAAATTATGCTATCATCGACAAATGGAATATGCAAGCAGTCGCACTGGATACCCTGTGGGGTGGAATACTAATGACAATAACTACGAAAATAACTTATCATTTTATGTAAAAAATCACATTTTCAGGTTTGACGTTCGGAAATCGATTTTGGACATTTTTGGAATGTCCAAAAACCAAAAGGGCCCAATAAATTGGCGCAAAAAAATCTCATTTTTCAATTTGTGACCATTATGCTCTCATTCTTAGGAAGGGTCGAAATTTGTTGTTACCATCACTTTTTTTAAGAATTTGGAAAAAAAAGGATTTAGGAATATTTTGTAAGCCAAATATATACTTACTTATGCTTACAATTTCCTCTCCAAATTCTAACAACAATTTTCGCTGCGATTTATGTGACTATATATGCAGTAAAAAGGGGGATTTTAATAAGCATCTGTTGACACAGAAACATACAAAAGCTTACAACGGCTTACAAAACAATAAAGAAATTCCTCAATTAAAAACATACAATTGTCCGAATTGTGATAAAAAATATGTATTTCGACAAAGTCTTTATAATCATAAAAAAGGGTGTAACGAAAAAAAAACAACAGAGAAAACAGAAAGCGAAATAAAAATATTAACCAATTTGATTTTAGAAGTCGTTAAAAGTAATGCAGATTTGCAAAAACAAGTGATGGATGTTTGTAAAAACAGTACTACAATGAATAATAGTCACAATACAAACAACAGTTATAACAAAACATTCAATCTACAATTTTTCCTGAATGAACAATGCAAAGATGCGATGAACATTAAGGATTTTGTGAATTCAATGTCGCTCGAACTCTCGGACCTCGAGGATGTGGGCAAGCTTGGCTATGTGGAAGGCATCAGTAATATAGTAATCCGGAACCTGAATGCGTTGGATATTTACAAGCGACCCATTCATTGCAGTGATGGGAAACGAGAGATTATGTATGTGAAAGATGACAATGTCTGGGAGAAGGAAAGTAGTACCAACGACCGCCTCCGCAAAGCCATTAAACAAGTCACTTATAAAAACAGCGCACTCTTGGTTCCGTGGAGTCAAAAGTATCCGTCCTGTATGAATAACCAAAATCAACTCAATGACGTCTATGTGCAGATGATGGGTCAGGCAATGGGTGGTAAAGAAGAATTTGTGGATAGCGAGAATAAAATTATGAAGAAAATTGCCAAGGCTGTCTTGATAGATAAGACATGTTAAACACTAAAATAAATAAGTTTAAACAGAACTAGAATTATAATTATTACTCACATATGAATATTAATTATGAAATTCGAGAGACCGAGAATTATGGCAAAGGAATATTTGTATTAGAAGATGTTCCATTAGGCACTTGCATATGGAGCTATAAATTAAATGAGAATGTAAGTGAATATGATGCACAACAAAGTATAGACCATTTGCAAAGCTTAGCGACACTGAACGAACAGCAAAGGTTCTTAGATTCGAGTTTTGGTAGGGGTGATAAACTCTGTCTAATCATAGATGATGGGCAATATGTAAATCACGCGGATGCACCGAATTGCAAAACTGATCTCTCAACTGGTCATTGCTACGCCATCCAAGATATTGCCACCGGCGAACAAATTTTCGAAGATTATACTTCTTTCACGCATCCGCCCTTCCTTTTTCCCCTGCTAAAACAATATGAATGTGAACCGGATTATTACGAATTACCGTGCCAGACTCAACAATAATAAACTATCTTAATTATTAAACTAGTTTATCAAAAATTCACTTTTTCAGGTTTGACGTTCAGAACTCGATTTTGGACATTTTTGGAATGTCCAAAAACCAAAAGGGCCGCCCGACCCTCTAGAAAAAAGGCCATTTTTCGGTAGTGTGACCATTATGCTCTCATTTTCGATCCGACCTAAAAAATGTTGTTACCATCACTTTTTTCTATTTTTTCGAAAAACGATTTAAAATAATAGATTATATTAAGAAATATATGAACATTCTTGAACAAAAAACTACTAAAACTACTAAGGTTGGTAAAACCGAAATATATTGTGATAGTTGTAACTATAAATGCAGTGACAGTTCGAATTTTAAAAAGCACATTAATACGAAAAAGCATAAATCCCTAATTTATGAACATCCGGTGAATACTATTGAATCCGAACATACCAAAACTACTAAAAATGCATACGTATGTAAAAATTGCAACAAGACGTATAAAAATAGGAATGGATTATGGTATCACAAGCAAAAATGTGTCAAAGAACCTGTCGAAAATATATATAATAAAAACGGCAATGATATGATTAACTTACTCATCAATGAACACAAAGATTTCAAGAATATTATATTGGATTTGGTAAAAAGCAATACCGATTTGCAAAAACAAATGATGGAAGTCTGTAAGACGACGAGTATTAGTAATAGCACTGTAAATTCGAATAACAAAACATTCAATTTGCAGGTTTTTTTAAATGAAAAATGCAAAGATGCAATGAATATGATGGATTTTGTCAATTCGATGACTTTAGAACTCTCGGATCTTGAAGATGTCGGGAAGCTCGGTTATGTGGAAGGCATCAGTAATATAATGATTCGAAAACTGAATGAATTAGATATTTACAAACGGCCGATTCATTGTAGTGACGCCAAACGAGAGATTATGTATGTGAAGGATGACAATGTCTGGGAGAAGGAAAATAGCACGTATGACAAATTACGAAAGGCCATTAAAAGGGTCACCTATAAAAATAGTGCGTTATTGATGCCGTGGAGCCAGAAGTATCCAGCCTGTATGAATAACCAGCATCATCTTAATGATATCTATGTCAAGATGATGGGACAGGCGATGGGAGGTAAAGAGGAGTTTGTCGATAGTGAGAATAAAATAATGAAGAAAATTGCGAAGGCGGTTTTGATAGATAAGGCGTGCTAACAACAACCTTTTGAACTTGTTCTACGGCAAATGTTGAGCCAAAAGGTTGTGAAAGGTTTACAGGATTTTATTACTATACTATATATGCCAAGAACGCAAGGGAGAAGAACACATCGTTCAGCATATGCTAAACCAATCGCGAAAAATTATTTGAAAGAAGTAGAAAAGATACGCGTTGTCTTAAAGCAAAAACGGAAAGAATACAAAGAGGCAGCAGCCAAAGAAAAAAAGGCAAAAACACCGGAGGAATTAAATGCGCTGAATGAAAAAAAGGTGAAAGCCGAGGCAGAGTTTGAAGAAGAGAAGTTAAAATGGCCCTATTATAAAAAATATCAGTTTAGTAGAATACAACTAATAAGTGATGGTTTAGACCGTGTGCCTTACTCGCCCGAGGCTGATCCGTTTCCAGGCGAAGCTGCATTACACAAGCTGTCTATGTTGGAACGCGCGCGCATTGTTGGCACGGCTATGCTGGCAAGACGAGGCGTAAAAGATAAAAAACGATTTTTAGAAGGCTTCGTATCCAAAATTAATTCCGCCGACGATATACATCAATTTAAACATTATATCAAAAAATACATTAATCCAAAGCCATACTCACCTCCGCCTTCTTATCCGCGATCGAGAGAACCTGGCGATGAAGAATGGGAAGATTATGTAAACCATGAAGAAAGAGAAATAACACCGCCAATCAATATTCCGCCACGGTTTCATCCAACGTATATATACCGGAATCCTTATGCAGATATGACACCACCAGGCTCACCGGGACTAGTAACACAAGGTAATGCACCCCAGTATTCCTCGCCAGATTATTCATTGGATATGGAAATGTCAGCAGGTGGACGGAAAACACGCAAGCGTAAGAATAAGCGAAGCAATCATAAGCAAAGCAAAACGCATAAGCAAAGCAAGCATAAGCAAAGCAAGCATAAGCGAAGCAAGCATAAGCGAAGCAAGCATAAGCGAAGCAAGCATAAGCGAAGCAAAACGCATAAGCATAAAAAGTATAGCAACCGTAGTAAAACATATAAAAAATAATTATGAAAATTGAAATAAATATAGTGAAACATATTAAGTGTAACCTTATTATGTTTACTTTGTGCGTAGCCAATCGAGATTATACAGAATGGACTTTTCAAGCGGTGGAGCAGGCACAAGCGGAGCAGGCACAAGCGGTGCAGGCACAAGCGGAGCAGGCACAAGCGGAGCAGGCACAAGCGGAGCAGGCACAAGCGGAGCAGGCACACAAAATCTCACCCCTTGACAAAAAACTCTTCCACGGAGATCAAATTAATGCTTCAGGTCAACTCGTGCATTCGCCTTACCGAGAGAAAGAGACAATATGCGGTGTCTTACTTAGTAGCCAAAAAACGTATGGCCGTTCTGGTAATAAGTTACTCTATAAATGCGTGCCAGATGCCGAACATCTCCCCTGCTTTTTAATACCGTATGAAGAAAAGCATATCGGCTTCACCAAGCTAAAAAAAGATAAGTATATCAGTTTTCGTATTAAAGAATGGCAAGAAAAGCATCCGATAGGTTTGCCAACCAACACCTTCGGTGATGTCGACGATAAAGAAGCATATGTTACATATCAAATGACCTGTAAAGATCTGAACAGTAGTTTGAAAACATTAAATGCCGCCAGTTTGCGTGTCTTACGGGAAAAAACACTAGATCCCATTCCACTTTATTGTGAAAATTTGGCAATCGAAGACCGCCGCAGTTGGCCTATTATTTCCATCGATCCACGCGGTTGTCAAGATATCGATGATGCAATTGGCATTAAGCATTTACCGAATAACCGAATTCTACTCAGTATTTATATCGCCAATGTGCCATTGATGTTAGAATATTTACAGTTATGGCCCTATTTAACCGACCGTGTTTCGACAGTCTATTTGCCAGACACAAAACTTCCGATGCTACCTGTCGCTCTCTCGGAAAATGCGTGTAGTTTATTAGAAAAAACCGACCGACTTGCTTTTGTATTGGATTTAACACTAAGTAAATATCAATCGATCGAATCAGTGAAATGTAAAACCACGATTATCTGTGTCGAAAAGAACTATATTTATAATTCACCCGAGTTATTAGAACGAGTGGATTATAAAGAGATACTAAGAACTGTCCGTGAATTAAATAATGATGATGCTTATGTGGATAGAGTTGTATCTAGCCACGATGTAGTGGAATATTGTATGATAAAAATGAACCACGAATGTGCCAAAATGCTAGAGGCCAAAAAATGTGGTATTTACCGCTCCGCCACAAAAAAAGAATTAAAGATTGAAATCCTTCAACCTGAATTAAACCGCATCTTACAAAGCGTTGCCGGAGAATACCGTACATATGCATACAAAATGCCACACGAGCTACTTGGGTTGCAGAGTTATGTGCATATTACGTCGCCCATAAGGCGGGTCGTGGATATTGTGAATATGTTTGATATGTTAGAGGATACAATACGCTGGTCCGAAGAGGCCAAACAGTTTAGAGCAAAATGGCAAGAAAAAATTGCTTCCATCAATACCAAAACCAAAGCCATCCGTAAATTGCAAAATGAGATGGAATTATTGCAAAGGTATGAAAAGCAGCCGAACAAGGCATATGAAGGGTTCGTGTTTGAAAAGACGGCGGCAAGCGTAGCAGCAAGCGTAGCAGCAAGCGTAGCAGCAAGCGTAGCAGCAAGCGTAGCAGCAAGCGTAGCAGCAAGCGTAGCAGCAAGCGTAGCAGCAAGCGTAGCAGCAAGCGTAGCAGCAAGCG
>Ga0209596_1002155_pt1 | contig 16338 bp, 16 predicted proteins | sample M_130807_MF_Meta_FD_187314 | JGI IMG/M metagenome (GOLD analysis project Ga0209596, IMG submission 187314) | Freshwater microbial communities from Lake Montjoie, Canada to study carbon cycling - M_130807_MF_MetaG (SPAdes) (version 2) | ecosystem: Environmental > Aquatic > Freshwater > Lake... | reverse complement strand
TGCCTGCGGGTAAAGGGGAAGTTCCAATCGCTGACGTACTAGCAACCGCTCCACACGCTCTGCCAATCGTTGAATTTGATGAGTACCGAGGAGATATTTTTGAAGGTATTGAAACAAGTCTTCATTATGTGAAGGGGTTATTGCATTGAGTTTGCGTGACGTTGATATTTCAGGACTTCCAAAAGATTTTATGTGGGGCGCAGGGACTTCTTCTATGCAAATAGAAGGAGGACATGCATCCGGCGATCGTGGCCGTTGCATTTGGGATGATTTAGGTGAAGTGCCAGGTGCAATCAAGGATGGAACTGGCGCTAATCACCGTGGAGTTGAGCATGTTGAAATGCTTGAAACTGATCTCAATATTATGAAAGACCTATCTCTCGACTCTTACCGCTTTTCAATCTCGTGGCCTCGCGTACAGCCAACCGGGTCCGGAGCCTTTAACGAAAAAGGTATGGCATTTTACGATCGGCTGATAGATGGATTATTAGAGAGAGATATCGCACCAAATTTAACCTTGTACCACTGGGATCTTCCGAGTGAATTACAAGCTATTGGTGGCTGGACTAATCCACGGGTAGTTGATCTCTTTGGCGAATACGCTGCAAAGATGTCTTCTCGTTACGGCGACAGAGTTAAGTATTGGGCAACCATGAATGAACCTTGGTGCGTTGCCTGGCTTGGAAATCTAACGGGCGAACATGCGCCGGGAATAAGAGATCTACCAACGGCTGTTCGCGTTGCACATCAATTGGTTCGTGCTCATGCGCTGGGATCACAGGCAATTAAGAGCCAGTCCCCGAAGGTTTTAGTGGGAGCTGTAAATAACCTCACTAATCCAATGTTGATTGGCGAAGCTACCAAAGAGAATTTGAAAGACTTGCAGATTGTCGATGGATACAAAAATCGCTGGTGGATGCAGGGAATGTATGAAGGTAAATATCCTGCTGATCTTGTTGAAATATTTGAAAAGGAGACAGGGATATTCTGCGATGAGAACGAGATTGGCGATGTTTCTTTTGGTCGCGATTGGATAGGGCTTAATTACTACAACGCTGATGTATTTTCAGGTGGAGGAACAGGAGTTGGTCTATTTCCTGGAACGACTTCAATTCAAGGCGCTGGGTATGGCACAGAGCGAACAGATATGGGTTGGTCATGGACCCCGGATGGAATTAAGACAACTCTGATAGAGATTTCGCAAAAATATCCTGATATCCCAGTATTTGTTTCAGAGAATGGAAGTTGTTACAACGATGGTCCTTCAGAGGATGGAAAAATCCATGATGCGAAGCGAGATGAGTACCTGTCTCTCTATATCAAGTCATGCGTTGAGGCTTACAAAAGCGGTGTAAATCTCAAGGGTTACTACCTCTGGTCCTTGCTGGATAATTTTGAATGGGCGTGGGGATTTGAAATGCGCTTTGGCTTGGTTCATGTTGATTTCAAGAATAAGATGAAACGGACTCCCAAAGAGAGCGCGCTGGGTTATCGAGACCTCATCAGATCTTCAAAGAACTAACGCCCAGCACCAATTGCACCGATAAACTCGCTGGTTGATATGGTTCTCCTGTGAAAGAAAACGTCACTCTTGAAGATGTAGCCAAGCGAGCAAAAGTATCGCGAGCGACTGTTTCTCGCGCTGTAAATACTCCAGAGTCAGTGTCGCCAGATGCGCTTAAACGAATCAATAAAGCGATTGCAGATATGCACTACATCCCTAATCGCCATGCCCGCGCATTAACTGGCGTAAGGTCACAAACAATCGGCCTTATATTTTTTCACGATATAAAAACACTTTTTCATACAGCTTTTTGGGGTCACGTCATCAATCCGATTTATGAGAAGCTGAGTGAGCGAGGCTATGATTTACAAATCATCGCTCACGCAAGAAAAAATGATAAACCTTCCTCTGACCTCTCAACTAATGAGTATCCAGATGATATTGCTGAAAAGATTTCGGAATACAATGTTGATGGATTCATAGTGGTGGGACAAGCTCCAAATAACTTAGAAACTATTTTCAGACAAGTAAGAATACCTATGATTGCCTTTGGAGCTCCGTTAAGTTCTACTTCGGCAATCTCATGGGTGGATACTGATAATAGAATTGGCGGCAAGAGCGCTGTTGAATTTTTAATTAAGAAAAAGAGAAAAAAGATTGGAATGATTACTGGAGGTCTCGAACAACCTTGGAGTATTGCCCGTTTTGAAGGTTATAAGAAGGGCCTCGCTACTGCTGGCATCGAATACGATCCTTCTTTAGTAGAACACAGCACAAATACCTATTCAAGTGCAGCAAGTCTGACAGAAAGATTAATGCACAGACGTCACGATATCGATGCAATATTTGCTGGAAATGATGAGATTGCCTTCGCTGTGATCCAAACTTTAAAGGAATTGAATTATTCAGTAGGGTCAGATGTGTTAGTGATGGGTTTCGACGATACGAATAGAGCTATGCAAACCTATCCGCATATCACGACAATGGCACAAGACTACGAAAAAATCGGAGAGTTCCTAGTTTCTGGACTTCTTAAGAAAATGAAGGGCGAGAAAGTTCCTTCTAAGAAAATTACCCCTAAATTGATTGTTCGAGATAGCGCTTAGTCTTTCCCTGTTGTAACTCGATATCTCCAATAGAGATCCTTCTATATCTCTTACGGCCGCGTCTCAATTCTTACTGAATCTGTAGGGTAATTACTCTTTTTTGACTTTCGCCGTGATTTGCTGGGCGAGTCGGGTGCATCTTTGTAGATTCCAAGTTATTTTTCTCCGAAATTAGTTGGAATCGGAGAGTCGTATGGAGAAGAAGATTAAGCACATCAGCCATAAGTTAATTGATTCATTAAGCGATGGAGTCTTTTCTATTGCTCTCACTCTCCTAGGTCTCGACGTAGTTGCGCTCGTTCCAAAAATAAGCGAGAGCGAGAATATTAATTCAGCGCTACTTGAACACTGGCCAACATTTCTGTCCTACACATTGGGATTCCTTGTACTTTTCTCAATGTGGTACGGATATCACGCACTTGGTCAGTACGTAGAAGGAACAAATGTCTGGATTGTTTGGAATCATGGAGTAACAATGGCTTGGGTTGCGCTAATTCCATTTGGAGTTGCGCTACTTGCTGAAAATCTCAATACTCCAAATCGTAAGTGGGGAGTCTTCTATTTCGGTGTTTGCCTATTTGGTCAGTATTGGGTCAACTCTTTAGTCGGATTATTTATGAGACTTAAAATCCAAGTTAACTTCACCGAGGATTTCCCGTATCCAGCTAAAAAAATGAAGAAAGTGCTGCCAATTCTTTGGCTCTTTGGTGCTGTAACGGGATTGATACTTGTTCCAATCTCGCTATTTAATCCATGGGTTGCGTTGTGCGGCTATGGCTTATTTGTGATTTCTCAAGCAAACCCAATTAGTTCCTTTGGAAGATTGGTTCCAATGCTCTTAAAGAGGGTTTGAAGAGACTAGTTACTCTCTAGAAACTTCCGCACCCGCGTTTCAATTCTTATTGAGAGTGCTGATTCATCTCACGCTAACTCCGCGAAACCATTAAGTGGAATGTTTTTCGAGTAACACTTGATGGTCTGGGTTAGGTAATGGAACAGTCCTGGATGCAGTTATAAATCATTGACGTGACTTATTTACAATCCTGCGTCAAGGACCACGGGGTAGAGGAACCTGAAAACTGTTTTATTCTAATCAGAATGAAAAACCTCTTTAATTCTCATCCACCACTCCCCTTCTGCTCGATCCTCTAGAGGTTGTTGAAGTGGCATTTGGAGGGTATACCACCTCTGTATTTCTGAATCCGCATCCATGGCTGCCATATCAGCTTCGTAATCAGAACCTGTGTATTCAAAGTAGCAGAAGAGAAGTTCCCCTTGCCGAAAAATAGAAAAATTATGAATATGACTCTTCTTTAATCGATCTATCACTGAAGGCCAGACAGCAGAGTGATAGCGCTCGTACTCAGCTCGATTTTCAGCAGGTAGACCGATGACTTGTGCGACTCTCTTCAAATCAGTTCCTCGTTTCCAAAGATCGTACAGTTTAGGAATTGGGTCAAGTTACCGTTCAACACGAGCATTTCCCCCTACGGCTAATTTCTGGACCTCAGCCAGTGACACCATTGATGTATCGCCCGGTGTAGTCATTGCTAGTGCCCCATGGGCAATACCTAACTGAAGTGAATCTTGTGAAGTGTGGCCAGCAAGGAATCCGTAAATTAGGCCGGATGCAAAGCTATCTCCACCTCCCACACGGTCAAAGATTTCTAAGTTTTCCATTTTGTTGCCGATGAATGTGCCCCCACTTTGCAACCATAAGAGTGCGTTCCAGTCATTGATGCTGGCACTCTTCACTGTGCGAAGACTTGTTGCCACAGCACGAATATTAGGAAACTCAACGCTTACACTTTTCATCATTTCCAGATAGCTGTCAGTATCTAACTTCTGGTAATTATTGGCATCACTTTTGACTTTAATGCGAAGCGCCGCATCAAAGTCTTCTTCATTGCCGAAAACAAAATCAACATGGGACATCAATTTACGGTTAACCTCTTGAGCTTTTGATTCTCCGCCAATCGACTTCCAAAGACTTGGACGATAGTTAAGGTCATAGGAAACTATGGTTCCGTGCTTCTTGGCCACAGACATGGCCTCAATAGCGACCTCAGCTGTTGTCTCAGAAAGTGAAGCAAATATTCCACCCGTATGAAACCAGCGAACACCACATTCTCCGAAGATGTATTCCCAATTAACTTCACCTGGTTTCATCTGTGAAATAGCGGTATGACCACGATCAGAGACTCCTAGAGCACCACGTACTCCAAAACCACGTTCAGTGAAGTTCAGCCCATTTCGGACGTCTCTACCCACTCCATCAAAGTTAGACCAGCTTAAAAATTCAGTTGATACTCCGCCTTGCAAAATGAGATCTTCAACTAGCTTGCCAACATCGTTATCTGCAAGTTTTGTTACAACCGCAGTGCGTAATCCAAAACACTTTCTTAGCCCCCTCGCGACGTTGTATTCACCGCCACCTTCCCACACATCAAAAGATCGAGCGTTACGTATGCGGCCAGGTCCAGGATCGAGCCGGAGCATGACTTCGCCTAGTGATAGAGCATCAAATTTTGTTTCTCCCGGAACTTTAATTTTTAGCATGCGTTCCTTCCTTAATCTGGCGCACCGCTTCAACAGCTTGGGTAGTCAATTGGGTTATCGCTTCGTAATCACCTTGATCTACTAATGCTTGAGGCACCATCCAGCTGCCACCTACTGCAGCTACCTTCTTTGATTGCAAATACTCAGGAAGCAACTTAAGGTCAATTCCACCTGTAGGAATAAAACGAAGATCTTTAAATGGCGCTGACATAGAATTTAATGTTTTGATTCCTCCTAGAGCTTCAGCGGGAAAGAATTTCAAAACCTTTAATCCGAGTGAAAGCCCACGTGAAATTTCTGATGGTGTGGCTACACCTGGGTGATAAGAGATACCTGCGTCAATTGCTATTTCTGCAACTTCAGTGAGCAGCCCAGGAGATACGGCAAAATCTGCACCTAAATCAATTGTCTTCCGCATGTTTTCAACTGAGTTGATAGAACCCACTCCAAGGCAAAGACCTTCTATTTTGCGAAGCTCTCGATATGAATCCCAACTCGATTCCGTCCGCAACGTTAATTCAACGACGGGAAGACCTGCAGCTAAGAGCGCTTGCCCAACACCTTTGGCGCAAGACGGTTTGTCTATCACCAATACAGGAATTACCCCAAAATCCAAATAGTTAGCCATATTAATTCTTCATCAGACCTTCAACTCGCGCCACACCAAATCAGGAATGCTCCAAGTGAGGAAATCAACGTTCCCCTTTGACTGAGTTGCATTGCGTGCCCCAATTCCAACTGAACTAATGGCAGGGTGTCTTAGAGGAAACTGAACTGCCGCCGCTTGAAGTGGTATGTCATGGTGTGCAAAGGTATCCCTGAATTCAATGGCAGTGTTGATCTCAACATCTGTCGCAGCCCGCCAGTCATAGTAGGCGCCGGGTCGAGGGTCAGCCAGCAGTCCGCTGCCATAAACTCCGACAGCTACCACGTCGACGCTCATCTCCAGACAAAGAGGAAGCAGAGAGTCGGCCGCGGAGCGGTCCATCAAGGTGTACCGACCGGCCAGCATGATTTCATCCAGAGTTGTTTCGCGCAGGATTCGCTCCAAGGCGGGCACATTACTCATACCAGCTCCCGCCTTTGAGATTAGGCCCTCCTCGCGCAACTTGGCGAGCGCGGGATAGCCTTCCGCAATCGCCTGGTCTAGGTGATCATCAGGATCATGTAAGTAGAGTGTGTCGATTCGATCGAGGCCGAGTCGATTCAGGCTGTCTTCGAAAGATCGAAGAATCCCGTCACGACTAAAGTCAAAGACTCGAATATTGGAGTCACCACCGAAGAAATATGGATCGTGCAAGTCGCCCTCAGCAGGGACCAATAGACGTCCGACCTTGGTTGACAATGTATATGAGTCGCGTGGGAACTGCGATAAGAATGCCCCAACCCGCCGCTCCGATAATCCGGCACCATAGTGTGGCGCTGTATCAAAGTGCCGAATGCCCAGGCTCCAAGCGGTCTCAAGTGCTCCATATGCAGTCTCATCATCAACTGCCGAGTAGAGCCCGCCGAGCTGGCTCGTACCTTGTACGAAATTATCAAGCCATTTCTCAGGCACTAGCGATCCCCACCTTCCTTTTTCGTGAATAGGGGAGGGCATGGCACGCTCACAGAACTTCCAGAAAGAAAACTAAAGCTGATGCTTGACATCCTACCTATCCCACCAATACTGTCCGTAGATTACATGACATCCTACCTATCCTACCAATAGGATGGCAAGTAATAGCAACTAAATAGATTGCACTGCCCTTAGTCACGGTCCTCATAGATTTAGTAACTTGGTCAGCCAACGACAATATACAGAGAGCGGAAAGATATTATGAATAAAAAATTAATTGGGATAGCTACTAGTTTTGCAATGGTGTCCGCGCTGCTTCTGGGTTCATCTGCCCATTCAGCTTCTGCGGCTCCAAAGGTATGCGGCGGCACATACGAGTACGTGACAATGCTTTCAAGCATTGACTACTTCACTGATGCGAAGAACGGCCTTAAGGCAGCTGAGAAAGATTTCGGTGTAAAAACCAAGTTCTCAGGACCTACCGAAAACGACATCAATGGTCTGCTTCAGTCAATTGATCAGGCCATCGCGCGCAAGCCGGCTGGCCTGATTCTTCTAGGGTGGGGCACTGCTCTGATTCCTTCTATCAAGAAGGCTCAAGCAGCAGGCATTCCTGTGGCACTCGTTAACACTGACTTCCCGGAGTCGGGTCGAGCAGCCTTTGTTGGTGCAAACAACACCGCATGGGGTTTCACAATGGGCTTGACGATTAAGGCTGCAGTTGGCGCAACAAGCAACATCATGGTTGTTCGTGACCCAGGTCTATCGAACGTTGCCGAACGATTTGCTGGACTAAAGTCTGCAATCTCGACTGTGCCTGGCCTAAAGATTGTCGCCGATGTTAATGATGGATCAGATACGGCAAAGGCAACGCAGGCAGTTACTGCTGCTTTGCTCGCGCATCCTGAAGTTAACACTGTCGTCGCTCTGACCGGCGTTGGCGGACCAGCAGCTGTCACTGCAATTCGCGAGGCGGGCTTGACCGGAAAGGTTAAAGTGTTTGCGGTTAACCGTGACGCGGCAATCATAAAGGGCGTTGCAGACGGCAGTATTACTGCTGCCTTTGCTGAGCACCCTCAAGTCGAGGCCTATCAATCCATTTCTATGCTCCAGCAGCAGAAGTGTGGATCTCTTAATATAAGTAATAACGATAAAATCGCTAAAATCAGTTCACTCCCTAACGGGGTTGACGCGGGTGTTACTGCCATTACAAAGGCGAACGCTTCACAGTTCATTCGAAAGGGCTAAACCCCTGTGGTTGGGTCTGGTACTCACATTCGCGAGTTGCCGGGCCCAACCCCATTCGAGGTTTTTAAAGAGAAAACCACCACAATTGACTAAGATTTAAAACAGTTCCTTCGAAAGAGAAAACCCAAGTGGTTGGGTTTGGTACTCACATTCGGGAGTTACCGGGCCTAAACCCATTCGAGATTTAACAAGGGAAAGCCGTCACAATTGACTACTTTTAATCACGACACGCTCTTAGGGGTTCATGAAATCACCAAGAAGTTCGGAGCAGTAAATGCACTCCGTGGCGTCACAATCCAATTTGCAAAGGGTGAAATCCATGCAATCGTGGGCGAGAATGGTGCCGGCAAAAGCACGCTGATGAACATCTTGGCTGGGATGCATCAGCCAGATTCTGGCTTGATTGAGTTTGAAGGCAAGCCGGTCAATCTCATTGGACCGGGAGCGGCAGTTGAGCTTGGTATCGGTATTGCTTTCCAAGAACTCAGCCTCTTTCAAAACCTCACAGTAGCCGAGGTTATTTTTGGTCAGAATGCTGCAGGTGGACTTCTGCTCAATCGCGCGAAGATGATCCAGTTAACAAAGAAGCTCATCATCGATAGCGGTTTCGAGGGGTTTGGTATTGAACCCAATAGCCAAATTGGTTCACTCTCTATCGGCCTGCAACAGCAGGTAGAGATTCTGAAATCTTTGTCGGCTGAACCACGGTTACTCATCCTTGACGAGCCCACTTCTTCCCTGAGCGGCAAGCAAGCCCAAGAACTTTTCCGAACCATTAAGCGCTTGAGTAAAGCGGGCCTTTCAGTCGTTTACATTTCACACCATCTGCACGAGGTCTTTGAAGTTGCAAACAGAGTAACTGTTCTCAAAGACGGGCAGGTGGTGGCAACTCATCTCACTAAGGACGTCACCGAAGAAGACTTGGTTCGTGAAATGGTGGGGCGCACATTAGAGCGCAAATTCACTGGCGGCAAGTCATCAAAGCACGAAGGGGAATACGCGTTAGAGGTTCAGGATCTCAAGAAGGAGCCGAGCGTTTCCGACTTCAGTATTCAAGTTCGCCAAGGTGAGATTGTCGGCCTTGCCGGACTTGTTGGTGCTGGTAGAACTGAGGCGCTGCGCCTCATTGCGGGCCTAGACCGTGCGGAGTCTGGATCTGTGAAAGTTGCAGGTAAGTCACTCAAAATTGGAAATGTTACTGGAGCGATACGTCAAGGTCTTGTCTATGTAACAGAAGATCGACGTTCAGATGGACTCTTCCTACAGAAGATGATTTGGGAGAATTTGCGTTCACGCGATATCGCGGGGACTTTTTCCAGCGAGCGAGTTAATCTGCAGCAGGCTCGGGAACGAGCTTGCACAGATATCAAGCAATTCGGGGTGGTCACCGCAAGCGAAGAACAGTTTGTTAGCCACCTTTCGGGGGGTAACCAACAGAAGGTGCTTCTCGCTTCTCGCCTAAATTTTGAGCCTGTAGTTTTGTTGATTGATGAGCCCACACGCGGAGTCGATGTCGGCGCCCGTGAGCAAATTTACACACTATTGAGATCGCTAGCTGATGACGGTATGGCGATTGTTGTTGCATCTTCTGATCTCCTGGAGATTCGAAGTCTTTGCGATCGTGTATTAGTGATGCGTACCGGCAGAATTGTTGGCGAACTTGAAAGCAATCAACTTGATGAAGAGCAAATTATGATCCTAGCCACGGGCACAAAAGAACGGATTGACCAATTATGAGAGACACACTGCTAAGAATTGCCTTGCGTCGCGGAGCGCTCCTGATATTTTTTATTTTTGCGATTTCGCTCGGCACATCCATAGTGACACCCCTTTTCTACAGCTCCGCTAACCTGACTGCGCTTTTCTTAGCGCTCTCGGTTAACGCCACGGTGGCAGTCGGAATGGTTATCCTCCTTATCGCGGGGGGATTTGATCTGTCAGTTTCATCCAATGCTGCACTTGCAGGGGTAATTGCGTCAATCGCGTTTTCTCGTGGCGCTAATACTTTCTTGGCCATTCTCGCATCCTTGCTTGTCGGTGCTTTTGTAGGAATGCTAAATGGGCTACTCATTGCGAAGTTGGGACTTAATGCGTTGGTAACAACGCTCGCTAGCCTAGGAATTCTCCGTGGGTTGGTTTACATTCTCACTGGAGGCACGGACCGCACTAATTTTCCAGACAGTTTTGTTGTGTTGGGCCAAGGAAGTCTCTTCGGAATGCCCCTCCCCATTTGGTTCGCATTGATTATCACTTTGATTGCAATGATTCTGATGAAAAACCTTAGATTCTTGCGGCGAGCATATTTCATCGGTGGCAACCTGAAGGCTGCCCGAACTCTGGGATTTAATGTAGACCGCACGATTATTTCTTACTACGTCATTGCTGGTTCACTGGCTGCTCTTGGTGGCTTAATCATGACGGCAAGAGTGGGTTCTGCAACAACCACAGCAAGTACTGGATTAGAACTAGCAGTGATTGCTGCTGTAGTGGTCGGAGGTGCAAGTCTTAATGGAGGTGAGGGATCTGTTTTTGGGGCATTTCTTGGCGTACTCCTCTTGACTCTTATCAACAACATTCTTGGAATATTGGGTGTGAGTACTTATTGGCAGACCTTCGTGAGCGGGACTGTTCTTCTCGGAGCAGTGGTGCTTGACCGCTTGGCAATTTTGTTAAGGGAACGAACCTTGGCAAATGAAGCTACACGTTTGCGTCGCACCGTTCGTGAGGCTAATTAAAACTGTGGCCAACGAAACCAAATCGGCATTAATGAACTCCTTGCCAAATAACGAACGTGCCCTTCTCGTGGCGGCTGAGAAAATTCTCTTCGAAGCTGCTACGAATCGGTCACTCGGGCCATCGGAAGTGAGAGTGAAGATGCAGGCTGTGACGATTTGCGGCTCGGACATCAGCTACTTCATGAATGGGCGCTCGGGGTCGTTCGAGTTGAAAACCCCTTTCGTGCTGGGCCACGAAGGATCTGGAGTGATCGTTGAGATTGGTAGCGCTGTTGAAAGTATCGGGGTAGGAGACCAGATTGCAATTAATCCCAGCAACCCTTGTCGGAATTGTTATTTCTGCGCCCGTGGGCGAAGCAATCTTTGTGAGAACATGCGCTATTTCGGGAGTGCTTCTACTAATCCTCCGGTCGACGGATTGTTTTCCAAGTACGTCATCCTGCGCCTTGAACAATGCATTCCACTTCCGTCGAATTTGGCGCACAATCATGGGCCGCTGGTCGAACCTGCTTCGGTGGCGATGCACGCGGTGAATCGATCTAGACTTCAAGCGGGCGAGAATGTCTTGATTATTGGCGCTGGCGCGGTGGGTCTTCTCACCTTGCGCATCGCTCAGGCCATCGGTAGTCGATCGGTTTCGGTAGTTGAGCCTTCTGAGCTCCGGCGCGAAGGTGCGCGCAAAGAAGGTGCGGCCTTCGCCGTGAGTCCGCAAGAAATTTCTACTCTCCCTGCCCCTGATGTTGTATTCGAGTGCTCGGGGACAAGTTCTGGCTTGTCTGGCGCTATCGAGAGAGTCCGGAAGGGTGGAGTAGTTGTTCAGGTGGGCGGAATGCTTGAGACCACTCCCATTTCCTCGCAACTAATAATGTCTCGCGAACTCTCACTCTTGGGATCTTTTCGTTTCGCGGAAGAACCAACTCAAGTCATTGGCTTGATTGAAGCAAATCGTCTAAGTCTTGACGGACTGATTGAGAGCGAGTGGTCATTTGGAGAAATCGAGGGTGCACTCCGTGCGGCAGCAAGCGGAAAGTATCTTAAAGTCAGTTTGAAATTTGAGGAGTTTTGATGCGCGTGAATAAACTCGAATCCTGGCTTTCAGAAATGAGGGCCTAATGGTTGTGCGTAATGAATCAGAAAAAAAGAAGATGATTGTTGATGCCCATCATCACCTATGGCGATATGTTTTTGAAGAATACTCGTGGATGGGAACCAACGAAGATATCTTGCGACGAGACTTTACGATTCCAGATTACCTTGTAGAGGCTCAACAGTTTTCGGTCTCCGCTGCAATTGCTGTGCAGTCAAGGCAAATGATTGAAGATACTGATTTTCTAGTTAATCTGGCTAAGTCCTCTGGAATTTCTCATTTTGTTGTTGGCTGGTTTGATCTCCTCGCCGAGGATGCAGAAGAGGTAATTGCAAAGTATTCTCAATTGACTCACGTTGTGGGCGCTCGGCATTTCCTATCTTTAGAGTCAGACAATTCACTTTTTCGGTCTAGCTTGTTCCGTGAGCGATTGCAATTGTTGGCGGCACATGATTTGACCTTTGATCTCCTCGTGAGACCGGATCAACTTCAGTATTGCGCTGATTTAGTGGGCGAACTTCCAGAGCTGACCTTTGTGTTGGACCATTTGGGGAACCCGGTGATCGGTGACGATAATTCGAACTGGCGCAGGGGACTCAAAGAGCTCTCAACGATGCCGAATGTATATGCGAAGGTATCTGGCTTAACTCATAATACGCAAGGCAATGCTTTTGATATAAGCAGTTTCGACTCTTCACTTGAATGCGCAGTTGAGTATTTCGGTACCGATCGTCTGATATTTGGTTCGAACTGGCCAGTTGTGGACATCAATGCATCGTTTGGTTTTTGGTTGCAGGTAGTCTCAGAGTTCTTCAACAAAGTTGCGCCCAATGCGCTACCAGACATACTCGGACACAATGCGATTAAGGCATACAACTTGAAGATTGGGGATTGAAATGCTTTCCGTGAATCTAGAAGGCGAGCTCGCTCTGATAACCGGAGGTGGCACCGGCATTGGCTATGCCATTGCTTCCGCCTTTGTGGATGCAGGAGCCTCAGTTGTTATCGTTGGGCGGCGGGCAGATGTATTAGGTGACGCGGCAGAGCGGCTCGGGCCGAAAGTAATAGCAATTACCCACGACGTAACTGATCTGGACTCTGCTGAGGCCTTATTCGATTCAATTAAAACTGCAACTGGCCGCGCTCCGAGCATTCTTGTCAACAACGCGGGGCAGCACATGCGCGGGAAGCTGACCGAGAGCGGTGTGGAGCAGGTGGATGCATTATTTCGCATCCATGTGCTTGCTGCCATGAGACTGACCGAACTCGCACTCAAGGATATGACGATCAAGAAACACGGCAATATTCTTTTCGTCTCATCAATGAGCGCTTACATGGGATTGCAAAACGTTCCGGGTTACTCCATCGCTAAGTCAGCTATCGAGGGGGCAGTCAGGCAGCTGGCGGTCGAGTATGGTGCAGAGGGAATTCGGATCAATGCGATTGCACCGGGTTGGATTACAACAGAGATGTTTGAAGAATCGATGAAGGGTACCGATCGAAGAACGCGCATCCTGGGGCGCACTCCCTTGGGGCGTTTCGGTGAGACCCGCGAAGTCGGCAACACAGCAGCATTTTTAGTCTCACCGCTCGCATCATTTATTACGGGAACTAGTTTGAGAGTTGATGGCGGCGTCGCCATCAGCTTCTAGATGAGTCGGGAGGATCCACCATTATGAGAACAGAAAAGAAACAAGTTATGAAACGCCAAAACCTTGGCCAGGTTGTTGGCGAGGAATTGCTGTCTCTGATTCGCTCTGGTGAATGGTCCCCGGGCGACAAGCTTCCCTCCGAACAACTACTCATGCAGAGGTTTGGCGTAGGACGGAATGCTCTTCGCGAGGGAATTCATGGACTTATTCGCATTGGTGTTCTTGACGTGCGACCTGGAGTGGGAACAACGGTGCTTTCTATCGAAGGAAGCGAAGTCCTCGACAAGGAAACGGTCACATCGTTACTCGGCGCAGGGGTCCTAGATGAGTTGTATGACTTGCGTTTGTTGCTAGAGGGGGAAGCTGCTGAAAAAGCAGCCGAACGAGCAACTAAAGCCGAATTGGCCGAGATTTTGAAGCATCAAAACTTATATGAGTCAGCGGTAGAACACGGTACGCCAACCTACGAGCACGACATTGCTTTTCACCGAGCAATTGTGCAAGCAAGTGGCAATTCCATTTACCCTGTCATTCTCGATTTAACGGCAGACCGATTAGTTTCATCCAGACGAGCTACCGACTCAGTCCCGAGTGCTGTCGCTCTCGCAAAAGATCAACATGCTGCAATTTATGCCGCAATCGCAGCTGGAGACGCTCGGTTGGCCCGTCGGCTCATCCAGGAACATATACGCGCAGGACGTGAGGCGCTAAACGAGTGGATTCTGCGAGAAAAGGGCCATTCAAAGCCAACTAGCAAAAAGCATTCATAGACCAACGAAAGAGAACAGGAAGAATAACGATATGACGCACCATGAAGCCGAGCCAATTTTCAAGTCCATCCGTGAGAATCTTTTTAGTTGTGTTATCGGCGATGTATTAGACAGTCTTGGTTATTTTCATCAGATTCTTCCAGCTCACTTAAGGCCAATGAAGTCAGACATGAAGTTGATAGGACGCGCTATGCCCGTCCATCTCGCAGATGTGTATGGCGTGCAAGCTGAACCATTTGGAAAGTTAACTCTCGCTCTAGATCAGCTCGAGCAAGGTGAGGTCTATGTGGCTACAGGTGGCTCCGCACCTTGTTCGGCTTGGGGGGAAATCCTTACTACTACTGCCAAAGTGAGAGGAGCAGTCGGAGCTGTCATTGACTCTTATCATCGCGATACACCGAAAATCCTTGAGTTAGATTGGCCAGTTTTCAGCCGTGGACCTTACGCTCAAGATGCTGCTGTGCGCTCGATGGTTGAGTCCTATCGGGTTCCGGTTGAAATCGGGGGAGTTCTCGTCAGGCCGGGGGACTTGATAGTGGGTGACGTCGACGGTGTTGTAGTAATACCTCGGGAAATCGAGGGCGAGGTTGTGGGTGCAGCTTTGGAGAAGGTGTTCGCCGAGAACTTGGTTTTGGATGCGATTAGGGGCGGTATGTCGAGCACTAATGCCTTCCACACATATGGTGTTCTCTGATGTCGCATTCTGAAGGCAGCCCTGAGATGTTGAGAATCGTGGAGCTCCTTGATCCCGAGCCTCGGGCGTGGTGGAGTCTGTTGCCTCAAATCGGAGTTACCGGTGTCGTCGGTTTGCTTGAAGATGGGGAACAAAAGCGACGCTGGCTAAAGCCGACGGCAACTGATTCCCTTGGTTGGATTGCTGCGGATCAGAGTGCCCCACCAGTGGGAGAGCGCTCTTGGGAATATAAAGCTTTGGTCCGTGTTCGGGACCGATTCAGAGACAGCGGGTTAGAACTCGTCGCCCTGGAAGACACTCCTCCCATGGACAAGATCAGACTCGGATTGCCTGGTCGCGACGAACAAATCCAGTGGTGGATAGACATGATTGATGCAGCCGGTCGCTTAGGCATCGGCACGCTCTGCTACAACTGGATGGCAATTAGAGGGTGGGTGCGCACGAACGACGCTATATCTGATCGCGGTGGTGCTTTGGTCACAGGATATGACCACCGCTATATGCAATCGCTTGGAGATGTTGTTGAACCGGGTGAGTTTACGGAGAATCAACTTTGGGATGGATTGTCATACTTCTTAAATGCAGTGATTCCTCACGCAGAGGCTGCGGGACTCGTACTTGGTATGCACCCTGACGATCCTCCACTGCCAGTTATTCGAGGAATACCGCGAATAATGCGAAGTGTAGAGAACTATGATCGACTTCTTAGTCTTTCGAACAGTCCCGCCAATGGCATTACTTTTTGCCAGGGCAACTTTGCACTGATGACCCCTGACCTACCGCGTCTCATAGAAAGATGGGGGCCGCGAATTAAGTTCGTCCACCTCCGCGATGTTTCTGGGACGGTAGAGGAATTCCAGGAGACCTTTCATGACGCTGGTCCTACCGACTTAGGTGCTTGCGTGCAGGCATACATAAATGCCGGTGTCTCTGGGATTCTAAGGCCCGACCATGTTCCAACTTTGGCAGGTGAGGATAATTCAACGCCGGGCTACGGTGTTCTCGGGCGACTGCACGCTATCGGATACATCCAAGGTCTCCTCCACTGTGCGAACCCGCATCACGATATCTCTTCGACTTAAGGTTTGACGGTCTATGGCAGGTTAAGGTGACCGGCTAATATGAGTTATTCCCGAGAAACTTTCGCACCGAGTTCAACAAGCTGCTCAGCAAAGTTTGGATATCCACGATCGATGTGGAATGCACCATCGACAGTAGTTTCACCATCAGAGACCAGCGCTGCCAACACAAGTCCTGCTCCTGCACGAATATCAGTTGCCTCAACTGGAGCACCAGAGAGCTGTGGAATACCGTCGATAGAGGCATGGTGGCCATCTACAGTGATTTGAGCGCCCAAGCGCATCAGTTCATTGACGAACATAAAGCGTGACTCAAAGACGTTTTCAGTAACAATGGAGTGGCCAT
>Ga0209596_1002154_pt1 | contig 16349 bp, 17 predicted proteins | sample M_130807_MF_Meta_FD_187314 | JGI IMG/M metagenome (GOLD analysis project Ga0209596, IMG submission 187314) | Freshwater microbial communities from Lake Montjoie, Canada to study carbon cycling - M_130807_MF_MetaG (SPAdes) (version 2) | ecosystem: Environmental > Aquatic > Freshwater > Lake... | reverse complement strand
ACATCTATATAAATTTTGTTAATCTTTGTAATATTAGAGGTCAGTTCATTGAATATTTTTAGTATATCATTGCGGAGAGTGATGACTATATCAAATTGATCATTTATTTGTTTAATACTCTCCGTTGCCATTATATAAAATATATATAAACAAAAATAGTTTATAATATTATAAACTATTATATAATGTTATATAGTGTTATATAATAGAACCATAGATTTTTTTCCTTATATATATTTATTTATTTTATATAAATGGAAAAAGAACACAATCCTGCTAATGAACCGAATGTTGTGTTAGAACCGGTTGTTCAATGGACCCCAGACCACGAAAAAATACTTATTGAATGGGCGGACAAAGCACTTTGCTATAAATGGTTGCATGAAAAATCACACATGGTCTATTCTCATAGAAATACATGGTTTACTATTCCCGTTATTATTATGAGCACATTAACAGGAACTGCTAATTTTGCCCAGGATAGAATTCCTGCGGAATATGTGAATGCTTACACAATCGGTGTAGGTGCGGTAAATATTTTAGCAGGTATTTTAACAACGATTCAACAATTTCTTAAAATAAGTGAGTATAATGAATCCCACCGCGTTAGTTCTATTTCATGGGGTAAATTTTATCGTAATATAAAAGTTGAACTAGCAAAGTCTCCATCGGAAAGAGTGCCTGCTCTTCAATTATTAAAAATTTCAAAAGATGAGTATGATCGTCTCATTGAAACGAGTCATGCCATAGATCCCAAAATTATTAAGAAATTTAAAGATACATTCTCGGGTGGTGAATTAAAATATACTGCTGATGGTGATCCCTTACCAATGACGAGTAAACAGACCGCTTTTTCGTTATTGAAAATACCCGAAGATTGTGGTGTTATTGAATCTACTATAAATAGTCTCTATAAACCGCCAGTAGTAGAAACAAAAATAACAATACCAGCACCGATTGTACCTCCTGTTAATAATAAATTTATGGATGCTGTTAAAAAAATGGAAGAAAGGAAAAAACATCAAACCAAAATTCAAGAGTTTATAGAAAAATTTAAACTAAACAAAATGAGAGAACCCACACAGGATGAAATTATTGATAATTTAAATAATGAGATACCTGATCAAATTATAATTAGTATTCTTAATAGTGATGAAAATATTAAAATAACTATAGATGAAAATGTTTAGGAAGCGTGTAGAGAATATAATTTGAAATTAACCAGGGTTGAAACGGGCAAATAGCATAATTTTTGTTTATATGCCAGGAATTAAGAGAATACAATAATGTTATAATATATTATATATATATTATAATGTCTGGATTTAGATTTGATATGTTTCCAAGTAAATTAGGTGGCGGTATACAAGGAGCGCAACCCAAAGGCGGATTATTAGGTGGTGGTGCCAGTTCTACCGGCGGATCGGGCATGGAAGGTGGTGGCGATCGAGGCACCGAGCGTTTTGTGTTGCGCAAGGCGTTTGGTAATCAGACTTTACCCAATGGTGCGAATCCTATTTATGGTAGATATCCCCTCACACCCTTTAGAGCGGCCTATAATGCGGGTGATACCAACGGCACGGTGAATAGCGCTCCCTTGGCCACGATGCCGGGTTCGGATCAGGTAAACGGCACTGGACGGGTCTCCCGTTTAAATATTCGGGCAGGTGGCACGCATAACAATGGCAATGCGGCATTTTCGGGCAACCCCCGCTATGTCTATGATAGTTCCAATTATATACAATATAGAAAATTAAGAGCAGTCAACAAGACCTATAACGATTCTAATTTTGGGGGCGATCAAAGCAATGGTTCGTATGTGGCATTAAGAGGTGTGCGCCGGTTTTAAGACGTAACACTTAATACCTAATAGTATATATATAATAATATATATATATACATAAATAATGTCAACACTACAACCTTTTCAAACAACTGGACCAGCAAGTATTCCCCTTAAGCAATCTGATAACAATAATGTAACATATGACAGAATGGGCATGCCCTTTAAACCCAATACAATGACGCAAGGCAATGATTTCGCCAACGGACGTTTAGCATATATTCAAAACGTTGGGAATGCCAATATCAATCCTACTGCCATTAGTCATTCCACTACAACCACGTATACCAATCGCCCCATTAAAGTTTCCGTCTCCAATTCTAACCTTAATGCGCAAATGAGTGCGGGAAAAAAGAAGAATTATAATGTATCCGCGTCTGAACGCATTTATTTAAAAAAAATAAATGCGATTGGTAAAAGTTCTACAAATACGATCAACACAAATGCAATGTCTTTTAGCGGAGTCGACCAAACCTCGGTTAAAAATGCATTAAGTCGTTGTAGAGGCGGTGGAACAATCGCACCAAAAAAGAAGGGAGCATATTATTAGTTTTTTAATTTTTTAATTTTTTCTTGTAAAAATGAAGTTTATTATATTAATATTATTATTTATATAATGAATACATATTTACTGGAATTTATTGGTACAATGTTTTTTATTTTCGTAGGACTTTATACTAAAAATGCTTTAGCGACCGGCGCTGCATTAGCAGTAGTTATAATGATTGGTGGTGGGGACTATAATCCGATAATGACAATTGTTAATTTGATGTCGGGTAGTCATGCGTTAAATGAAACTATACCAATTGTATTGGCGCAACTGGCGGGAGGGTTGGCTGCGTTGAAACTTTACAAAAAGGGGAACCTAGGTCTGTTTCACTTGCCTTGGACCCCTCCTTAAAGGGGAACCGATATATCCCTTTAAGGGGGGTTTCAAAGGGGTTTACCCCTTTAATGGGGGTTCCAAAGGGGTTTACCCCTTTAATGGGGTTTCAAAGGGGTTTACCCCTTTAAAGGGGTTTACCCCTTTTTGCCATACTTTTTTTAAAAAGTATAAAGTATAAAGTATAAGTATATAATATAAATGGTCCGACATTCACGAAGAAATAAAAGACATCATGGCGGAGATGATATGGCGGTAGCTACTACAGATACTGCTGCTTTTCAACCTCAACCCCAACCCCAACCTTTAGAAGAAGAGGAAAATGGCGAGAAATCAACCAGTTTGTGGGGTAAACTTACCTCGATGTTTGGCGGTCGCAGACGCACGCGCACGCGCACACGTAGACACCGGCACAAACGCACACACAGAAGTAAACGCCGTCATACACGTAAACATTAAATAAACTATATACAATGATATAAATCTAATCTATATTATTGTAAAATGAATAGTACCAATTAAATTTTTATAAAAGTTTTTTCTTAAACATTTTTAAAAATATGTATAAACCTAATAATCCCAGTGCACTATAGTAGAGTTTAACCATTCTATCGTTGGGCATTTTACTATAATCGGCAGCACCCTGTAACGTAGAACCCTGTAACGTTGTAAATTTTTCAGTGACTACTTTCTTTGCTAAAATGGCAGGTTTAGTTTTGTAAGGAAACCAATCTTTATCCATGGCATTAATATCATCTACATTAACATATTTTGAATCATACCCGCGTATATTATTAACATCAATAGTTTCCATATTAATTTGTTGGCAATCAGGATTACCACCAGTCATGAATGCGCCGAACATTTGCATGGGATTAATATGCGCCAGATTGCTCAATGTCCCCGGCACTAGACCTAAGAAGGAGGACATTTTTTGTCCATCTAGCGCATCTGTAATAAAAGGAATAGACCCGTCGGGTACATTATTTACATAGATAGAACGGGTCACTTTATTGCCCGATGCCAAATCAGTACATTTAGCACCAGTTTCTAAAAAAAATTTATTACCTAAAGGACCATCTACTTTAGAAGCTTTACCACCCCCCGCCACTAGTAATTCCACATACCCAATTAAACCACCGATATCATCTGCTAATGTGCCTAAACTGCCATTCGCACTCATATTCATTTCCTCGGGTGATCTGATAAATTTGAAATACTTATAATCCGGACCCAAAAGGTCTTCTTCTAATTTTTTAACATTGGATGTTGCTGTTTTAAAAAAATCAGACATGTTTACTATATATACTAAATATTATTTTGTATACCATTCATATTACCATAGTTGAGACCCGTTGCTTGAGGTAGCGGTTCTTTGGAATTTACGTCGCGACCGGTGACATCTTGCATTGTAGTTTGTAAAGATTGACCCAGGGCAGTAATTCCTTGAGAATTATTCTCTACTTTAACACTCAATTCATTGACTATTTGTTTTAAACCGGTTAAATCATCGATTTGCCCTTTTAAAAAAGCAATATTTGCAGCATTTGTAATTCCTAGATATGTTGGATTGGTGTCGAGACCGGGGTCTTTATAGGCGGAGGTAGAGGGAGAGGTAGAGGTAGGTTTTGACTTATCGTCTATGTTTGTTAGACCTTCTCTTCTTGGTCGGAATATTTTTTGTAGGACATAATAAAAATGATAGAAAAGTAGAAGAGTAAGAAGAAATATAAGAGATTTGATTAAGAGTAGCATTTATATATAATACTTTTTAGAAAAAAGTATCTCAAAAAGTAAAAAGTATATATATATATAAATGAGATCCACTCAAAATCCATTTACAGATCAATATACGCCAAATATGAGAAGATTTATAGGGAGTAACGAAAAAGTCCATACAAATAGCATTGTACCATCCGATTCACGACCTTTAACAGGTATGGAAAGTTACGCGACTGGACCGAACTTTAAAGCGCGCCCTATTAGACATTGGCGTAAGCAGTTGAATCCCAATGGCAGTTCTGGGCGAGGGCGCGCCAACTTGGGTATGCCGATGGATACTCCTGGTGGTTCTGTCTATTTAGGTAATCAAACAAATCCAGATTGTCAAACCTGTTCGGACCCAACAGATTCTTTTTCAGCAGGTTTGAAAGAATTTATCCTGCGCACCAATAAAATTTTAAACGCATCTAGTAGTGATAGTTTTTATGATTCTAGTAATAATCGAACATTATGCGTGGCATGTAATCCAGAAAATAATATAATTCGTTCTGCTACAACAATTTTAAGTCCAACCTATTATAGTGATACCAAAGGGTATTTAAAGAGTCGTTGTTTGCTGTATGACCAAAAATTATCTACTACACGAGTACCGGGTATACAATATACCAAACCTTGCGCTACTGGTTGTGGAGTAATTATTGTTGAACCGACTGATTCACCCACGGGTACACAGGTGAGACTTACACAAAATTGTCAACAAAAAAGTTGTTCAAGTGGCAATGGCAAGGCAGGTACGACTATTTATAAACCCAGCAATGCGCAGTTTGCTACGCAAGGCGCTGTTTCGAGCAGTTCGCGGATTGACCGCCTAAAATACAATACCATTACGCAAAATGGCAATTCACTACGCACCGCATGGGGATCCGAAGGGGCAAATGCTGGCAAATACCAAGGCACCTCTACGGCACCCTATTTCCTTAAATCTAAATACCAAGTGCCTACGGTGTTTCATGCACGACAAAATAAACAAATTTGTGGGTCGGCGAGTAATTGTAAACCACCTTTGGTTATCGCATTTTAATTTTATGTATAAAAAAAGGTTTAACCTTTCTTCTTTTTTTTTAATTTTATTATTATTTTTTTAAATTATAAAATTACAAAATTACAAAATTACAAAATTACAAGGAGGGGTTTAAGGCAAGTGAAACAGACCTTGGTTCCCCTTTACGAATACGCGACTGGATAATTTTCATCGCCTGCACAACACACACCTTTGGACCCCAAAACAAGAAATGGTTCTCTTTGCGGTCATGCCAGATGAAATCAACACCCGTGTTGTTTGTCGTCAATTTAAAGTAATATCCGTCCTTGCCGATGATCTGCTTGGTTAAATCGACATTGGCAGGCGCCGGCAAATAACCAAACGTGGTAAACGGGCGCTGACCAATTTTTTCCATGAGCCAATAAGTGAATTCCGGATCCAGCACGGAAAAGCGGTCGGTCAGGTTACAGATGTGATCCAGTACTTGCTTGGCATCTCCCACCATCAGGTTGAACCATTGCTGCTGCTCCTGCTCTTGCTGCTCCTGCTCCTGCGCAAGAACCGGCAAATCATCATCTGTATCCGCTTCCATATACGCTTCCAAATCTTGTCGTTCGCATTCTTGAGCAAAACGAAATCGTTCGGCTTGAGCGCATCCGCAGGTTTTCTTTTTACAATCTGGATCGCCTCCGCAAGGGAATTTACATTGGGCAGCAATCTCTTTCGCCGTTTCATTCTCAATGATGAGCGCGACAACTTCGTCTTCGGTCAATTCTGACCATACTTTACCTTTGCTCGCTGCAAATACACGATATTCTTCAATCAAATCGTGATTTGATTTTTTTTGTTGAAACGCCTTGGCAATTGCCAGACCTGCTTCGCACGAGTTATTCGCATTTGTAATGGTAGTCATTTTGTTTGTTTGGTTCTGTAAGATGTATACTGGTGTATCCTTTAAATCCATTTCAATTTTTTGATATACTTTTGGGAAAAGTATGGCAAAAACACGTAGGTTCCCCTTTTAAAAGGGTTTAAAGGTTTTGCTCGACTTTTAGTATTGCTTCGCTTATAAAAGTATGAATAGAACCAAAGAACAACGGCAAGCAGAAGTAAGGCCCATTATACAAAAATTAACCGAACTACATATCTCACCAACCCAACATGATGAAATCAAACAATTGTTCCAAGAAATACAGCGGTATATTCAAGAAGGTGTGCGAATAAAATTAAATATTCCCTTTGATGCTTATAATACAACGATTGAAGGGGTCTTGGCAACACGTCTAAATGAAAGAGTATGGGTTAAATTTGCTGCGAAGAATACGTAAAATTAGGCATACCAAATCGATAACAATACAATCCAAAAATGATAATAAACCCCAAGATAGAAGAATAAAAAGAGTAGTTTTTCCGATTTTCATTGTTTAACTCTACATTAATGATCTCTAAAAATGGATCAATAATCGTAAACCCATCATCTGTAAACCGGTGTTCTATTTTAGAGATGATACATCCATTAAATATATAAAACATAATAAATACAAGTACATTAAGTAACATTACCACATTAAACCATAATTTCGAACCAAATACTAATATAGCACCGGTTAAAATAGACATAGTATAATGAAAAGTGCGTAATAATATACAGACACTTTTATCAGATAGTCTACTTTTTCGTAATATAGTTTCACATATGTTTATGAATTTGTCGCATTCATCCCTGAACATGGAGTTATAAATAGTAAATATACAATATATTTACTATTTTATACCTAAAGATACTTTTATATATATATAGTAAAATAACATAACATTATGGATTTCTTAGGTATTTTCGGTAAAAGTAAAAGCAAAAAAACACAAGAGGCAGAGGCAGAGGCACAAAGACAAACATCTAGTGTCATAAATAACTTGAGAGAACAGGTAGAATTGATGGAAAAAAGAAACGGAGTAATAAAAACACGAATGGACACAGCATTCAAAGATGCGCAACAAAAATTAGCAAGAAAGGATAAAAATGGGGCATTAATTGCTCTGAAAAGAAAGAAACAATATGAAGCAGAAATAGAAAAAAATCAAGGCATTCAAATTGTCCTAGAAAATCAGATTTATGCATTAGAAGGAGCAACCATGCAGAAGGCTATCGTGGACGCAATGGCATTGGGTAATAAATCCATTAAAAAGTTAAACACGGAATTAAATCCCGAAAAAATAGAAGAACTGATGGATGATATTCAAGAAGAAGCAGATAATTTCAAATCTATACAAGATGCCATGTCACAACCTTTACAACAAATCTATAACGATAGTGAGTTGCTTGAAGAATTGGCACAATTGGAATCGGAAGAATTGGCATCGGAAGAATTGGCATCGGAAGAATCGGCATCATATACTACATTCACATTACCACCAGTACCAACTGGAACATTATCATCAGCAGATCATGATATGGAACAACTACAAGAAAGTATGCTGATTGCTAGTTAATTTTTTATAATAATAAAAATATATTAGTAGACAATATTATCATTTACCCATTTTTTAATAAGTAGATTAATAGGTGTCATTGACGCATTGATACCTTGAATATACGCTTCATATTGTTCTGGTCTTTTTTCCAATAACAATAAATTATTATAAATAATGCTAAATTCATGCTTGGAATAAATTTGCCTGATTTTAATAAAGACATCATCAATATCCTTACTGGAATTATTTATATTAACATCACATGCTTTAATTGTAGTAACATCGACCTCTTCATTGTCGGTATCCTTTGACCCTGTATCCTTTGACCCTGTATCCTTTGACCCTGTATCCTTTGCCGTCTTTTCCTTGTCCTTGTGTTTATCCACTTTGTCTTTGTCTTTGACAATGTTCTTTTCTGGTGGGACCGCTTCTTGTGTAAATATTTCCGGTCGATCCAACATCGTTCTGTACATTTGTAACGTATGCAATAGCGAGGGTTGGTCACTACTGGCATACGTTTGTAAGATGCTATCTATGCCTTTCTTACTTAATTTTAAGATTAATTCATATAGTTTATTTTCTTCACCTGTTTTGTTCTTCATATAAGAATAAAATTTATTGAATCGGACGATGGCATTAAATAAGAAAAAAAGGTCATCGCGTCGGTCATGGTTATAAGAACGCGTTAATCCTTGAATCCAAGTAGGCGTTTGGATGATTAATAAATTATTAGTGATGGATAACTTACTGCCTTTGGGACAAAACGAAATTAAGGCTATTTGAGTCATTGCTTGCATTGGTTCTAAAATAATATCAAATCGCTCTTTACCTTTGCCTTTATCTTTGGCAAACATGCCATACAATCCAATAAGGGCATCCATTGACTATTATATTATTTAATAAATAACATAATATCTTTAATATACTTTCACATTGTAAGCGAAGCAATTGAAACAAGTGTAAAGTGTAGAAAAAAAGGGTTAACCCCTTTAAGGAAGGAACATGGGTTCCCTTAATTTTCTTGATTGTTTCCTTCAATGTTACCTTCAATGTTATCATTTGAAATAATATATTTAAAATAATCAACCGCGTTTTCATCAATTGTATATTTTTTATAACCTCTGGTTTCAAATTCAACTGAAAAGGTCATAAGTATTTCTTCTAAACTATGCCAAATTGGAACATAATCAAGTACACAAATACATAAAATTTTGCTATATATCTTATTTATATCTAAATATTTTTTTCTTAAAATTTTAAAAATATAAAAATATAAATAATAGGTAGACCCTGATATCCCCCCTACTAATGGTTTTCTATAATAGTCAAAAATATCCTTTGTAAAAGTATTGTCTAAATCTATTGCATTACTTACATCATATATTTTATTTTCTACATTTTCTTTAATATCATCAAAACATCTTGAAACTTCATTATATTTTTTCACATACTGACTTGGACGACTATTTCTTGTAAAAATTTCACGTGCCAAATTTAACTGAAATGCTGATAATTTATTATTTGTTGTATGTAAAACTTTTGTTATTAACATGTCATAGGCTCTTTTTTTATCTTTATTACCATTGATTTTATTATAAAATTCAAAAAACGTATCTTTGGTAAACGAATCGGGTAAATTAAATATTTTTTTAGTTTTAGTTATAAATTCGTCCATAAGTTCCGGGTCATTTAATATAAATAATGCCTGAATATCATTTAAGTTTGAGAGACAACTTGTAAGTTTATGTATTTTTTTAAAATCATACGTTAAAAAAGCATTCGCATCATTATTTTTTACCATCGTTATAATTTGACTAACTTCTACTGGATTAAATCCTATTTTTTTAATATTATTATTTACATCACTACTATCGTACTCTTGAGTAATATTATTTATCATCAACGTTTCAAAATTTATACTATCATATTTTTTCATTAATTGAAATAGATCCCACAATATACTCTTTATAAGATTAATAAGAGTTTTGTCCTTCATTAATATACATGCTAAATCATTTTCATTTTCGATATCTTTTATTTTTTCTATCAAGACTCTAGTAAACCCGCCTATAATAATTTTTTTTTTATTTGTTTTATTTCCTGCTCGTTCCCTTTTACGTGTTTTCTTTTTATAATTCATTATATATTATTTTATTATTTTATTTCACTTTTGAAAAAGTGCGACAAAACCCACTTTTGAAACCACTTTTGAAACCACTTTTGAAAAAAGTGCGACAAAACCCACTTTTGAAAAAGTGTGACAAAACCCACTTTTGAAAAAAGTTATAAAGGTTTTTTCTTATAAAAGTATTTTTCTTGCAAACGTATTTTCCTTAAGAAAAGTATTCGTATTAGAATGGAATATATTCGTGGTGGGTATTATTTTATTATACGCCAGATTATATTTTTGACACCATGAAATACATTTCAAAATATTCGTTTTCTTCATCGTTTCCAACTTGTCCGTTTTATTATTATTTGTACTATTGATTAAATTTAGGGTTGCCACAATATTCTCAATCTGTTGCTGACCGAATATTGCGTTAATTTCTTCCACCTTATTAATAAAAATATAAGGTAAATCAAAATTAAATAAGGAAAGCAGTTGTTCGTCCTTGCTCGACATTTGATTTATAATTTTATAGAATTTTCTAACTATTTCTTCAGTAGCAGACAAACGAAATCCCTTACACACCACATATTTTTCAGAATTAGCAATTCGACTGGTGTTGGGTTTGATAAAACAAACAGACTCGTATAAATTAGATAATAAAAACAACATATCCAACGACAATTTGGTAAAAGTATCAAAAAATTTAATAATAAACGTGCCGCCGGGTTTTTGCATCGCAACAGCAAACGCAATTTGACACAAAATTAAATTGGCACTTATTGTTTCTTGTTTATTAAAGTCCATTGAAAAATCAAACCCGCCATCCGCAGTGATTAAATCCATTGAACCATTGTATTTCATGTAACAATATTTAAGATTTTCCGGATTCATCAAATCGCCGCGATCATCGCAGCCTTTTTCAATCGTCACATTGGGGTTGTGGAGTAAAAATGATTTGCTCTTTCGCCACCCCGGTACATTACAATCCTCGTCAATTAACGTCATCCCATAATACGTGTCTTTAAGTTGTGAACGCATCATCGCTAATGCTTCGATAAACCCACCAGGTCCTTCTGCTAAATGAAATGTTTTACATACGGGTGGCAAATCTTCTAAAACGTAGAGTAATTTACAAATTTCAATCATTTTATAAAATGAACGCGAGAGGGGTTTATACGTACAGACCGCTGTTTTGGTACTGGGTATGATACTATGAATATATTCGTACACGTTGGTATATTTTTTATATTTATCCCAGTCATTTTGTTGTGTGTCGATTTGTTCTTTGACAAAAGAAAGATATTTGTAGAGGGATTTGTTGATAATATTTGGGTCGGTGGGTGCTGATGCGCTTGTGTCTGCTGCGCTTGCGCTTTGTACGCTTGTGTCTGCTCCGCTTGTGGGATTTATATTCCCATTTAAATTATTATGTAGTTGAACGACTGGTAATTTATAAAAACTCATCAATGATAAAAAATAGTTATGTGGTATAATCTTTTACCAAATAATATTTATGTCCTTTATGAAATATATTATATTTTTATCTCCATGCTATTCCAATACCAGTTTGCCTTTTAATTTTACAGGTTTGACTTTCGCTTTGACTTTGACTTTAGTCTCTAATGACGTTAATGCGGTTTCTTGTGTGCGTTTAGTCAAATCTTCTTCATCTTTCTCCTGGTCAATAGTTTTGTGCATAAATTCCAACGAGACTTTATCCGCATCTACATTCCGGACTTTTTTATATACAAAGAATCGGTTCAGAAAGGAAATGGTGCGTTCGTTTACACTTATACTCGGTGCTTCACCATAGGCATTCGCCATGCGTTTATTGGATTTAATTTCATTTTTCATAATAGTATACAACTCGCTAAACATACCCGTGCTGCCCGGCAGATTTTTCTCTTTTATTTCGTCCTTGGACAATAATACAAACCCATAATTTTCCAGTACGCGGGTCAAATAATCATAGTTGACCAAATATTCCCTAAATGTCTTGTTAATAGACTCGCAAAATACATCAATCGCGAAACCAACACAACTGCCATTGTCTTCAAAGTCGGTTCGGTCGTATTTTTTAATGATTTCCCATATTTTTTTCCCATCTTCAATGATAGCAGTGCTTTCGTTTTCTTTCTTATTCTTCAGCATATTCATCATTGCTTTGCCATCATAACTGGTCCCAATAAAATACCCACCCACTTTGGTCACTTCAGACACATTTCTTAAAAAGCGGTACAGCGTGTCTTGACTTTCAAACATGTAATGAATGCCGAATTGCATTGAACAAATATCAAATCCATTCGCGCCGATGCCATACTCCTTATAGACCCCTTGTCCCAGTTGTTTTGCATCTTTGGCGCCTTGACCAAAGACCGCATTGGTAATTTGTTTGTCTTTCTCCGAATACAGACCTTCGGTACTACGAATGTTGACACTTGAATTGCCGTTGACAAACAAGGCATCGGGCATGATTTTAAATTTCTTTCTATAGTTGATGAACCGCGCGCACGCCCCATCCAATCTATTTTGAATATTATCACGGGAAATATCAATACCAAATACAAATTTCAGTTTGGCATTTATCCATTTGGGAAAATCCCCCGCCTTGCCGACTGCCAAGTCAATTAAGGTATCGCCGCGCTTGGCAACCCGGGTGATTAGCAAATTTTTAACAAACAAGTTGTGAAAATCCCGCAAGGGTTGTGTATAACAGGCACCCGGCACTTTATTATAATAGACATCGTCGTCGCCCAAATTCATCGCAATACCTTCCCCCGTGGAGATCATTTCGCGGGTAATCGGTTTATGGATGGTGCGCCAATTGCTGTTCGCCACATGATAGGCATTGCCGAAATTTTTCAGTCCCGATCGGAATTCGGCAGTTTTATCATAACGCACCCGCAATGGCACCCAGCGCCATTCTTTTTCTTTCGTTAAATCATAGCGAAATTCCACAATCATATTATCTTCAATCACCTCATCTGCTTCCGATAACATGACTTTACTCGACCCATTATCGGTGAGCAGCATATTACATAATCCAGCATTCGGGTCGGACGGATTGGTAGGATAAAATTGTATCGGGAAATACCCGTCTTCTTCGTCTAAATTTTCAGTGGTGGGTAATTTATCGTCATAGACATCCTGACAGGGATTGATGTACCCGTGTTTTTTCTCATCAAACCCCACCCGCAATACCAGGGTTTTATATTGGGGCAGTTGACCCGATTTTCTCACATTGGTACCCGATTCAAACAAACTGCCGATAAAATCCGTCCCATTCGTATTTTTTTTAACACTGATGAGAAAGTCGATTGTATTAAACTCGGCAGGTTTCCATTTGAACGAATAATCCCAGGTGGTTTTAATCGGTTTGGTGGTTTCCCCCACTTTATTCGCCCCGACGCCCAATTGGGTAGGAGTTAAAATCAACCCATCGGTTTCATATTCAAACAGATTATCGTCTACTTTTTGAAGTATTTCGGCGCACCCTTTGAATATATTGCCGAATTTAAAATCTTTGCTTTCTACTCTAAGTGGGGAAGCAATATCTTTCTCACCCGTACTCAATACCGATGTCAGTGCGAGTTTGTTTAAAATAGTCATTAGTAAGGGTAGACGATAGTTGGTGGATTCGTCGTCCGGTTTAAGCGGGATAAATCCTTTCATGCGAATATCTGCCCCCTTAACATAATAGAGGTCAAATGCCATGTATAAATTAATAAATTCCTTTTTTTTATTATGAAGAATATGCTCTCCGTCAATCAAGGTATTAAATAAATCTTTATTTTTGGTTTTAGCACCGGTGAATTGAACCTGCATGTTGGTGTTGATTAAATAGAGTTTGCCATCTTCGCTGATGTAGAGGAGTTTTCTGTCGCCGTCCGCTTTGTCGGTCACCGTGTAGTCGGTGCGGATATTGGGTGTAGATGAGTCGGCATCCAAGGGGGCGATATTTTGCGTTTCTAGCGTGTAGGAGGACGGACCCACGAAATTTTTGGGGAAAATCCGCGCGCCTTCTTTAAATTCTTTGCCCCATAACAAGCGCATGTAGTCTTGTAAAACCTTGGTCTGTTCGCTGTACGCAACCGGGTAGTTGGTGCCTTGTAGACCTGATAAGATATATTTGATGACTTGTTTCATTGCTGCGTTGATTTTTTCGGGGGTATTATAATTGGTACCGATGCCGATTTTACTATTGAGACACTCTATTTCTATTTCATATTTTTCTGGGGCATCAAAGACACCCGAATCTTTGATATTGAATTCCGGCACATAATATTTCCCTTGCCGTTTGGATTCTTTGACAATACTGATGTCGACCATAAATGGAAATTGATGAGTGCCGACCAGCGTACACCGGTTCAAGTAGCGGAAGGTTTTTTTATTGTCGGACCATTTATCTTTGATGGTTTTGATGAGGGGCGAATAATCGTCCATGCGGGTTTCAATGCTGAGAGTGGAGCGAAAATTAAAATCGTCGAAATTGACGGGGTATAATCTGCTGTCCTTGGACGGGTTAAAGGGTTGTTTTTGTTGAAAAGAAATACCACCGGTAGAGATTTTATCAATCTTGTCTGTTTTACAATAGAGTTGTATATTTTGCAGACCATTTATTTCTGTTCGAATGCTCGACATTTTTTTAGTCCCGGTCTTAACATCGTCATATTCATTCTGAATACGCAATAAATAATTATTTTCATTTTTAAAAGTAAACCCGTGCGATAATAATAGTTTAACAACATTATCATAGTCAATCCGGGTAATGGGTTTAATACCTCGCGTCCCGAGTTTACTTTCAAATTCTAGAGCAACATTGGATTTTTGTCTAGATACATTTGCTAAATATATTTCTATCATTGTGTTTAATTCCTGCTGACTAGATATATTAGACATTTGTCTAGGTTTAAATTTGTCAGACATAGCTATGTGTATATAATTATAAACTATAATATTTATATCTTCTTTTTATTCAATTTTATAGAGAATAGTGTTTTTTTGTATATTTCATTTTCGTTTTGTATATTGTGTATTGTGTAAAAACAATATACAAAATTTAATTTCTTCACTTTACGAGACCATTTTCGTAATATCTTCGTAGAGTGCTGTTTTTAATTTATTTTTACCCGTTTCATTGGTGAGAGGGATCTCCAACTTGGTACAAATATCTTGCAAGTCTTTAAGAGTATAGGCACCCGCTGAACCCAATGGTTTGTGACTATTTTCTATTTTCCAATAGTTGTTACGGATACTGGTCAGGTAGTCTTCGGTCGCGTCATATTTGACACTATTTTCATTGGTGCCCATTTTAATAATGACACCGCTGCTTGGACTGGTGCTTACAGCAATTGCATGAAAAAACTCACAATACATCCTCCCATAAATATAGGTAATTGATACCTTATGTACCAAGCACAAGGCGTGTAGTCCTTTTAATGTAATCATCTCCTTATTCACGAGTTCATCTTCTATTTCATTGCGTTTCAGTTTCGCTTCCTTCAGTTCGTCTTTCAAATCACGCATTTTTTCAACCGCGGCAATTTTAAAGTTTTTCTCAATAGCAAAATGGTCTGAATGATGTAACTCGTATTCGTCAAATCCTTTTAAAATAATATAAAAACTCCAAAATAACTTGTCTTTTTGAAAAGGTGTAAAATGGGTTTCTTGTTTTTTTACTACGAAGGGCAGTGCCTGTGGTACTGCAAAGGGCAGATGCACAGGCACAGGCATAGGCACATATGCTTGTTCTTGTTCTTGTTCTTGTTCTTGTTCTTGTTTGTTCCGTTTTTCTTCTTTAATTTTCTCCACAATCATAGTAGAAAAAACCTTATTGTATTTTGCCATATTTCCTCGGGTAAACATGAATTCTTCCAACTTGTGAAAGATTTGTTCAGTAATTTTGTTATCCTCTTCTTGATTAGACATCTTTGTTTTGCTGGTATTAAGTAGAAGAATGTCTTTATATCCCTTTCCAACCTTTACAAAAGGTTGTGCCAAACAAGATTTTGTAAAATCTTAGGCAAAACCAACCTTTAGAAAAGGTTGTGCCAAACAAGATTTTGTAAAATCTTAGGCAAAACCAACCTTTAGAAAAGGTTGTGCCAAACAAGATTTTGTAAAATCTTAGGCAAAACCAACCTTTAGAAAAGGTTGTGCCAAACAAGATTTTGTAAAATCTTAGGCAAAACCAACCTTTAGAAAAGGTTGTGCCAAACAAGATTTTGTAAAATCTTAGGCAAAACCAACCTTTAGAAAAGGTTGTGCCAAACAA
>Ga0209596_1002153_pt1 | contig 16355 bp, 15 predicted proteins | sample M_130807_MF_Meta_FD_187314 | JGI IMG/M metagenome (GOLD analysis project Ga0209596, IMG submission 187314) | Freshwater microbial communities from Lake Montjoie, Canada to study carbon cycling - M_130807_MF_MetaG (SPAdes) (version 2) | ecosystem: Environmental > Aquatic > Freshwater > Lake... | reverse complement strand
GTAGGGTTATAGCGATGGCAAAAGCCAATAAAAATACGTTGGTGATAATTACCGCAGACCATGAAACGGGCGGACTGAGTTTAACGGATTGGGACAAGTCGCGGAATCAGCCGGCCATGCACTTTTCTACCGGACATCATACGGGGATTCCGGTGCCGGTATTTGCTTACGGTCCGGGCGCAGAGTTGTTTTCTGGGGCTTACCAAAACACCGCAATTTTTACAAAAATTCAAGATTTGCTTACACAACCCATCGAAAAGAAATAACTTGCGGCCATGAGCGGCACGACTTTCGGCATCATCATTCCGGCGCGGTATGCGAGTACCCGATTTCCCGGCAAGCCCTTGCAAGATTTGGGTGGCAAAACGATGATCGAGCGCGTGGTTGAGGCGGCCAAGCTGGCCAATCCTCATGGGGGGGTTGCGGTGGCTACAGACGATGTGAGAATTGCCGAGCACATTCAATCAAAATGCGATGTGGTGATGACGAGCAAAGCACATCCTAGCGGCACGGATCGATGCGCGGAAGCGTTGGAAAAACTGGGCTGGGACTGCGATGTGGTGGTGAATTTACAGGGCGATGAACCCTTTATCAAGCCGGAGCAGGTGGCACTGTTGGTGTCGGCCTTTGAGAATCCCAAGATTGATATCGCTACGTTAAAAATCGCCATTGGGGAGTTGGAAGACATTCAGAATCCCAATGTGGTGAAGGTGGTGTGTGATGTGAACGATCAGGCTTTGTATTTTTCGCGGTCGGCGATTCCATACAATCGAAATGCAGCGAGTTCGGGTGATGGCGTTCGATATTATCGTCACATTGGGATGTATGCGTTCAGGGCCGAGGCATTGCGCACGGTGGCTAAATTATCTCCCAGTGCATTGGAAAAAACGGAGATGTTGGAGCAATTGCGGTGGTTGGAGAACGGGATGGGCATCGGCGTGAAAGAAACCACTTGGGCCTCCCCTGCCATCGACACGCCGGAGGATGTAGCCAAGGCGCTTAAGTTTGTTTGAATTACTCTGCTCCACGTAATCAATTCGGTTTTTTTGTCGAATTTCATCGGGTCCTAATTTTAGGGCTACTTAGACCCCTAAGTAAAAAACATTTGGAAAACTAACGAGTGTTAGTTAGTTTTGTTGAACGATTGAAATGACACGCCGACAAGAAATCATGGGAACCGCTTTGGGATTGATGCGCAACAAAGGGTATCTGAATACCTCCATGCGTGATATTGCCGGCGCCGTGAACATGGAAGCCGCCAGTCTTTACAATCACATCAAAAACAAAGAGGAAATCCTTACGAACACCTGCTTCGGCTTGGCAGAAACCTTGGAAATCGGCATCAAAGAAGTGAACGATATCTACTTCAACGCCGCAGAGAAATTGTCGATGGCCATCCACAGCCACATCAAAGCCCTCACCCAAGATCTCAACGCATCGCACCTATTTGTGCACGAATGGCGACATTTATCAGACGACAAACGCGCGCAATTCATCGAACGTCGTGACTTGTACGAAAAAGAATTTCGCGATATCGTGATACTTGGGTTTGAAGAAGGTGAATTCAAAGACGTTGACCCCAAATTCGCCACCCTCACCATCCTCGCATCACTCAACTGGGTCGGTGAATGGTATCGCCCACAAGGGGAAATGCAACCCAAAGAAATTGCAGAAAAATTGACCCATTTCATTCTTTCAGGACTACAAAAAAACTAAAAACATTCATATGTACGGAAACGCTTACATCGAAAATGACGGCAACAAAGTGAACAGCATTTTGGCCGACGAAGATCCAATCAAATTGGCAGAGTTCGAAGCACGCATCGCCGCTGGCGACAAAATCGAACCGAAAGATTGGATGCCCAAAGAGTATCGCAAGCAGTTGGTGAGAATGATTGAGCAACACGCTCACTCAGAAATCATCGGCTCATTGCCAGAAGGCACGTGGATTACCCGCGCACCTGGTTTTCGTCGTAAATTGGCATTGATGGCAAAAGTTCAAGACGAAGTGGGCCACGCACAATTGCTTTATAGCGCCGCTGAAACCTTGGGTAAAAGTCGTGAAGACATGACCAACGACCTGATCAACGGCAAGAGCAAATATTCAAACGTATTCAACTACCCCGCACCCACTTGGGCCGATAGCGCCGTGATTGCATGGTTGATTGATGCGGGTGCTATCGTGAATCAGTTGGCCAACAGCAAAGGATCTTACGGTCCGTATTGCAGGGCTTTGGACCGCATCTGTGCGGAAGAATCGTTCCATTTGAAATACGGACACGATAACGTGGTTTTCTTGGCAACAGGAACGCCGGTGCAACGTGCGATGGTGCAAGAAGCCTTGAACCGCTGGTGGGAACCCATCATGCACTTCTTTGGTCCGCCAGACAAAGCTTCACAACACTCTGAAATCTTGATGCGTTGGAAAGTAAAAATGGGATCAAACGATTCTATGCGTCAGACCTTCTTGAACATGTACGTCCCCAAGATTTGGGATTTGGGATTAACCCTCCCCGACCCCAACTTGCGCAAAAACGAAGAAACCGGACAGTGGGAATACACCGAACCCAACTGGGAAACCTTCAAACAGGTAATCAACGGAAATGGCCCTTGCAACAAAGAGCGCTTGGCGGTTCGCAGAATGGCCGAGGAAAACGGTCGTTGGGTGCGCAAAGCGTTGATGAACAAGGACGCGGTTTACGCAACACCTTTGGCATAATCGGTAACTGAAACCACGAGACGATCATGATTGTAAAATCTTTAGACCCTCGCATCGAGCGCGCAGCACTCGATGACGAATCAAAAATTGGTGAACTCAACGTGCATGAGCATTTTGAGACTTATGAGGTGTTTCAGCAAGTGAAGCGCGGCACACACCACCAACACGTGGGCAACGTGCATGCACCCAACGCAGAAATGGCTATGCTGTTTGCCAAAGAGCAATATTGCCGTCGCGGCGCAGCTGTGAACCTATGGGTTGTTGCCACTTCCAACGTTTTCGTTACTGAGTATGTTGATGCGGATATTTTTGAGACCACGGAGGACAAATTGTATCGCGACCCCAACAGCTACAAGGTGATGGATCGCATCAATGCGTTCAAAGCCAGAACCAGCAAGGTGTAAGGAAATACGGATCATTTCACAACCCCAACAAACAGTAAACCTTTAGATTATGGAATTTACAGAAAAACACGTAGAAGGCTTAAAAGAGCTTTTATATAAAATGGCTGATGATTTGTTGATCATTGGACACCGCAACAGCGAATGGACCGGTTTGGGCCCGATGTTGGAAGAGGATATCGCTTTCAGCAGCATGGCACAGGACAAAATTGGTCAGTCTTTGGCCTTGTTTGAATTGTTGCACGAATTGGGCGAGAGCGACCCAGACACGGTGGCATTTACCCGCAACGACAATCAGTTTCATTGTTCTCAGTTGGTAGAGTTACCGATTGGGGAGTATGATTTTTCGATGGTTCGTCATTTCTTTTTTGATCACGCCGAGGCGATTCGCTTTGAGATGTTGGCTGATAGCGTTTTTGAACCATTGTCGATGGTAGCCAGGAAATTCAAAGGCGAAATCAAGTATCACACGATGCATGCCGATATTTTCATGAAGAAATTGGCTGCTGGCGGTGAGGAGAGTTTCTCACGGATGCAAAATGCCATCAATGAAACGTTTGGATTGGCTTTGGGCATGTTTGAGCCGGGCAAATTCGAAGCGGAATTGATCGAGGCAGGCATTTTCGGCGGAGAGGCTGAATTGCAGCAGCGCTGGTTGGATAAAGTAGTGCCTTTGTTGGAATCTTTTGGGTATGTCGTACCCAAGGTGGAAAACACAGAAGCGGCCTTCGGCGGGCGCCACGGAATCCATACGCCCCATTTGCAGCCCCTGCTCGACGAGATGACGGAAGTCTTTAGCATCGATCCAGGTGCCGATTGGTAAACCTTATTTTATCGCATAGAAAAACCCAACCATGCCCAACGCCATCAAAGCCCTTCTGGAAACCGTTATGGACCCAGAAATACCAACCATTTCCATTGTGGATTTGGGCATCGTTACGGGTATCGAATCGCCGGAACCCGGCCACGCCATCATCGAACTCACCCCCACTTTTAGCGGCTGTCCGGCCCTGAGAATCATGGAGCAGATGGTGCACGACAAACTCGCCGAATCGGGCTATATAAACATCGAGGTGAAAACCACATTCAATAAGCAGTGGAACACCAACATGATTACCGAAAAAGGGCTCATCGCCCTGAAACAGCATGGACTGGCGCCCCCACCCAAACACGATGGCTACATTGAACTGGATGTGCTGAGCGATACCCCTTGTCCTTACTGTAATTCGCGAAACACAGAGATGCAGACCCCTTTCGGGCCTACCCTTTGTCGGAGCATGCACTATTGCAAAAACTGCCTGAATGCGTTTGAAGCGTTTAAACCCGTTTCTTAACGATTAATTTACAACCCAAGTAATTCGGGTAGAATTGCCCCCCAATTTCGCATCAACGTAGTACAAACCCGACGTTAACTTTCGGTTCAATTCGATTTTTTCGTTTGTATTCGCTACCCCAGCCCAAACCACCCGACCGCTGGCATCGTAAATCGAAACGGTCACAGGCATCGACATCGGAAAAGCCAACTCAAATGATTGATCCACATTTGGATTCGGGAATAATACGGGTTTGGCCAAAACGATGTCATCAGCGCCGTAAGTGGGCTCATGCAACATACACCAAGCGTCCATTTTCTTCCAAGCATTAAAACATTGAAGGACCCCGCCAGTAACAGACCTAGTCTTCAAGGAACTATTGGTCTCCACCGAAGATAAAATCCAATTTCGCATCAGGTGGATTGCGCTGTCTGAGTTAACCGACATCAAATCCAGATAGTGTTTACATACCACGGAATTCAGCCATGCCACAGTACCGGCAACCATCGGCGCAGCGAACGACGTCCCAGATTCATTGATATAAGGAGAGCCAGGATTGTTTTGAAGCGGCGTCACAGTGAATACAGCATCGCCAGGGGCCGATAAATCCACCGACTTGGTTCCGTATCCAGATGTCGCAAATTGTTTATTTAAGCGTACGCTAGACGTCACTATCAACGCATCGGACGGACATAAACTTGGTATATCGCCTTCCAATTCAACATTGATATCGCCATTGGTCGTGGCACCCGCACTCATGATCCCAACCGAAGCCAAAGAATCAAACATCGCACACCAAATGGGCGTTTCAGAGGCAAAGGTTTTGTCGATACCCACCGACATATTCAAGGCAACGACATTCGCGCCTTCCTTGCCCTGGGACTCTATCCATCGCTTTTTTTGTCGATACGCATAAAGCACACTCCTCACCACCCCCACTTCACCGTCGGCGCCCTTGGTAGAATAACAAAGCAGCGGCATCATTTTCACTTGCCAAATTACACCCGAAACGCCAATTCCATTGTTTCCTCTTGCGCCCAAAACGCCAGCTACTGATGTGCCATGGCCATAAAAAATGGATTCCGAATTAAAGACTACGGGCGTACTATCTCCGCCATTCCAACCCCAATAATCATCGGTGTAACCATTGTTATCATCGTCTTTGCCGTTCCATGGAGTTTCCTTTCGATTCACCCAAATATTCTCGCGCAAATCTGGATGAGATGTATCCATTCCATCATCGACCACCGCAACAACAAGTGTATCGCCGTAACGATTTACACCCGCCATTCCTTGTTCCCAGGCCAGGGGCATTTGAATGACATCTAAGTATTGTTGATCGGGTAATAACGGATCGTTGGGCTTGAGCGACCTGCGTTGGATATAATGTTCGGGTTGGAAGGTAAATGGTATGCCGGCCAAATTGGCCTTGTCTTTGAGCTCTAATAGCACGGATTCATTGCCCACAAATCGATACAGTCCGAAGGATTCATCCTGACATTTGAGCTGGCTTGAAAGATCGGCATCAAAAATTCCGATACCCTTAAAATTGCGTTGCGACCCAATAGTCCCAATGTCAGCTAAGGTCGGTTCTTGTGACACTGATTTGATCCACGAGGATGAAACGCGGACCAAGTAAGTATTGGGAATAACGTTCGATGCGATTGCGGTTGTGGGCAAAGACTGGGCTTGAATCAGATTTACTGACAAACTCCAGACCATCAGGAAACTGGCGACAATAATCAATCTACCCAAAGCTATTTCTCTTCCCAGCATATTTCAAAAATAAAGCCCCGATCGCAGATCGGGGCTTTATTTAAAAAAAATCTTAGTTAAAAGTTATTTACCACCGCCGGGGTTAGTAGTTGCAGGCACCGCCGTACCCGTATTTGCTGGTGCAGAAGTAGAAGTACCACTCGCTGCAGAACCGGTTGTCGCTCCTGTAGCCGCCGGTGTCGACGCTGGTTTTGGCTTATTCGCTTTGGCTTTTACCTTCAACATATAATCGTCGATGCGTTTCTTTACCGCAATCGTAGCTTCGTCTTCCGGACGGATTTCAATCACTTTTCCATAGTAATAACTCGCTTTCTCGTAGTCTTTGCGCTTTTGAGCGAAGAAGGCCATGTTACGGTATGCAGTTTCACGGTCGTTCACAAATTTCACGCGTTGCGTAGAATCCAACTTACCCATCCAACGTTCAAAGGCGGCGGTCACATTTCCCGTTGAATCATTGGCATCCAATCCAGCCCAAGTAGTAGCAATCAAAAAATAACCCGTAAGATAGTTTGTATCGTTGGTAATCAACTCTTGGTAAATCTTCAAAGCTTCCGCATTTCTGCCGGTAGCGGCCAAACAACGACCTTCAAAATAGAGATCTCTAGAATTGAGCACACCGGCCAATTTCTTTCTCTTCAATTCCAACACGCCATAGGCTTGCTCGTAGCTCTTACCGTTAAAATACATATCTTGTATACGCTGATAAGATTTGATGCTCGTTTTGGCGGTATCGGACAACACCATCGACAAAATAGAGTAACTCGATGCAGCCATCATTTGCTTGGTGGTATCATTGCCTGAAGCCAGTCCAGAACGATACATCAAAATGGCTTTGATGAACTTCTCACTGCTCTGCAATTCACGACCTTGTGGCTTGATGTAAAGCTGTTCGTAATTAAAAAAGTAGTAATTCAAGGCAGAATCAATCAAACGACGTTTTGCTTTGTCTTTTTCGGCGATGGCGTAAGCAATTACACCATAGATATTGGGGATGCTCTTGATAGCGAGCAATTTATTACCTTCTGAAATACAACGATCAAAATCACCACCCAAATACAAGGTTTGTACGTAGAATTTACGGGCGGTAATATTATCGTTTCTGCGAAGGTATTCTTCGTAAAAGTAAACGGCAGAATCACGCTCTTTCATCAATGAAAACACTTCTGCTTTTTGGCGATATGCGGGTGCGAAGTTGACATCTAATGCCAAGGCTTCGTCCAATTTGGCAATCGACAAAGGATAAGCACTTGCGCGGGCATACACTTTGGCTTGACGTAAAATCGGTCTAGGATCGGCCGGTGCATCATAACTCGCTACGATGTACTGCTGAATTGCATCTGATGAGTTGGTAGGATTCTGAATCACCATCGCATCTCCCAATAAAATTTTGGCTTCAAAATCCTGGTTACTATTTTTCAAGTAATCGATGGCGCGAGATGCATAGGCTTTCAATTGCTCACTGCTTCCAAATTCAACCATCAAATAAACACGTGCGATTTCTTTATTCAGAACGGGACGTAATTTCTTTTTGGCCGCCGATGCTTGAGCGAAGAAAACTTCAGCGCCTTGGGTATTAAACTTACGCAATTCCATATGACCCTTACCGATTAAATTGTAGGGATTGGTTGGAGCAATACCTAAACCATCGTTAAACATTTTGACGGCGCTCATTGAATCACCTTTAGCCAAGTAATTCAATCCAGCCCAGTAGTAATTATCGCCAACTTTTGGCTTTTTGACGATCAGATCTTTGTAAACCTGTTCTGCCTTTTCAAATTCTTCGTTTCGGGTGTAACGCTGACCATCAGCAATCGTTTGTGCAGTGGCGGCTGATAGACTCACCAAGACACTTAAAATGAGAGAAATACTTATCTTTTTCATCGGGTGCAAAAAAACTATGTAATTGTTATATATGTGTTAAGACTTCCAAAAAATATTCCAAAAATTATTAATTTTCTAATTGTATGGTTCTCGCAGGGGGCAAAGCGGGAGATAATCCACTTTTCTTCAAAATTACTTGTCCGCTTTGATCACAACAAAAGGCCAAAAAACCTTGCGCCAATCCAGAATACCCTTGAAGATCATAGCCCATTATTATCCGTGTAAATGGGTATTGCTTGGCGAAAACTTGGGATTGGTATGGCAAATGAAACTCCCCAGAAACGGGATGTTGTACTTCCAATACTTTGATCTGCTTGCGGTTGAACTTAGCCAAGGTATCACCGCGATCCGCAATCCAGTTGGAACCTACAAACCCAAGCGCTCCGGGGGTCTTCTTAACAAAGTCGAACACGCCTTGGGGCGATGCGAATTGAACAAATTTAGGCAACGATAGTTTTCCACTTGATGACGATGAATTCTTTTCATAAAACTCCTCTAAATCATTGTAAATCAAATCATTCTTTAACATCGCAAACACCAATTTATCATTGCTCCTGCCCCAGGCTGAACATTTGCCCGACAGCATCAAACAAAGTGAATCCACTGAAATTCGGCTATTTGGATTGCTTCGATTGACGATAAACGCTGTCGACCCCATTCCGATATCGTGGGACCTGACTTTAATTTGTCGCGATTCTAAGGCATCAATCATTGCAGAATCAAAGGCGTGATTGATATATAAGGCCGTAATCTTTTTATCCCTCACCCCTTCCAGCAAAGCGATGGGAGCCATGAATTTAGCTGTGATATGGGCTTTTGGATACAAATCATGAAATCTATCAATCAACTGAACAAACAATAGGCTGTCATTGATATCCAAGGCAATCTCCAACTCACCTTTTGTTGGAATATCGTTGTGTTTGCCTTTGTGCTCCATGTCCAAGCATGCTGAGAACATTGACGCCGCAAACACTAAAAATAGTACCCTTTTAATCTTTCGATGCATGTCGTCCTTTTTTTAACAGCAAATACCCATTCACCGCCCTAAACATTCCCCACAAAAACAAGAACCCTACAATGGGCCAAGTGCCATAACCCCAAACATCGATATTGTCTTTTTGATAGAAAACAACTGCGAACGACCAAAATGCAATAGCACTTATCCAATGATACCAGTGGTTGGTTTTTAACATACTACAAAAATAAACGAAAAGGGGCCCACAATGTTTTGTAGGCCCCTTTTTTCCCAAACAATTTGGGCGTAATTATTTAAATCTTATTTTACCATCATCGTTTTGCTTACGCTGCTACCACCTGCAATTAAGGTGTAGGTGTAAACGCCACCAGACAAAGCATCGGCATTGATTACCAATTCATGGTTTCCTTTGTACAAACCACTGTGTTTTTGTGTTTGAACCAAAGCACCCATCGCGTTGCGAACTTCCAATGTGACATCACCAGGCATTGTTAAATAGATCAACACTTTGGTATTGCTGCTGAAAGGGTTTGGATAGTTTTGGTTAACAACCATAACCTCACCAATATTGGGTTGGTCCACTGATGCGATACCGATTTTACCAGCCAAAATTTCAGAAACTGGAATGGCTTGGTAGTTAATCAAGTTCAATACTACTGGGTGGTTACCAAAAGACGCACTATTGTTTTGCAAGTTTGTACCTGCAATTTCATCTTGCTGCCAGTGCATGTGAACGAATCCATCAGCTACACGACAAGTAGAAGCGAAATCATCTTCTTTGCCAATTACTTGAGTTACGTTTTGAGACTCACTCCATGTAGCACCACCATCGGTAGAATAAACGATACCGATATCGCGGAAGTTTGCGCCTAGATCAGAGATATCCAATTCAACTGGAATACTATACAAGCAGAACAAATTGCCATTGGCATCAATCGCAGTTGATGGCTGACGCATACAAGAAGTATTTCCCAATCGGGCTACTGTACTCATTCCCGTGGGAACAGCACCACTTGCGAGCGCAGCAAAAGTAGATGATTCCAATTTATTCACACCATCACCATCCGCATCAAATGCATTACCAGAAGCGATTACAGACGTTTTATCCGTTGCTTCAGACCAATGCATCATATTTTGATAAGATGGATAGAAACTATAGCTCTGATCGGTTGTATCGGTATCTAAGACACGAGATAAACCCCAGAACACATGTAACTTGTTGTTTTTATCGATAATCACATCACAAGTTCCGTCGTTGGTAAATGGGGTATCGTTCATCAACTGCTTACCAGTCCAAGGAGCATATTTGAAAGTATCAACGATGATACGAGTAAAAGTAGTTCCACCATCTGTGCTCTTCCAAGCAATTACACCTTGCATCATATCGGCATTCACAATCGCAACGGTATTTCCTCTTACATCAATTGTATACTGATCTGCACCACCATTGTTGGTTAAAGTGCTATCAAAACCAGGCAATGAAGTGTGTTGCTTATCCCAAGTTATACCACCATCTTTAGAACGACTGTAAACCATAGGAGCAAATACACCTTTTCTCTTTGGAGCACGGGCTTCACCAGGAGCAGCAGAATCTGTGTAAGAACAAACCAAGTGAATTACATCACCATTGTTTGCAGTTCTTGCCCAAATTGGCTTGTATGGGGGCTCTTTAAGGATATTTGTAACGGTAGTAGGGCGTGAAGAGGCTGAACTACTGGTTGTCATATAGAAACCACCGCTAGTTGCATCGTGACCGATTGTAAATACGCTTCCGTTAGACAAAATGCCCACGTTAGCCCAACCTGTTCTTACGTTTTCAACACGGTTACTATCTGAAGGCTGCCATTTTCCAGCTGCACTGCGGAAGTTATAACCTGTTCCACGACCAGGGAAACCCACTGCATCAGAGGTTGAAGTTGTCCAAGCTGCAGAGATTGCACCATCAGCATGCATCGCCAAACGGTGAGGCATTGCGTAGTTGGTTTGCAAATCGTAGTAAGTTGAACCGATTCGGATAAAATTCTTTTGGTTCAAACCACGAGCAGTAACAATTTTTTTCGATTTTGGCGCAGCACCGAATCCACCGTTATCGGCTTTATCGATGAGCACTTTGGATTGTGAGGTCAACTCTGGATTGCCTTGATTGGCAGCCGCAGAAGACAAACTCACCTGTGCATTTGCCAGACCAGAGGCAAATACAGAAATGGCTAATACGTATAGTTTTTTCATACTCTAATTTTAAGTATTACAAATAAAGTAAAAATAATATGAAATATCGCATTAAACTCGCTGAGGAGCGCGAAGAATTCCCAACACGGTTTCAATCAATATTTCACCGTCCGTGGCCCCTCCCCTGTGTACCCCCTTTAATTTTAGGTCGAGAAGCTTGATTTGATTGAATGCACGCTCCATATCCCCCGGAGAATAATTCTTGGCGGCGATCATGTATTCTTCCACAAAAAACGGATTCACACCCAGAGATGAGGCCACTTCGCCTTTGGAGGCCCCGGCCATTTGTTGCACCAATAAAATCTTTCCAAAGTATCCATGTAGGTTGCTAACCATGCGAAGAATTTCACCTTTTTCGGCCCGGGCCGACATATGATGTGCGATTTGGATGGCTTTATTGAAATTCTTTAGACCCAATGCCGATTGCAATTCAAACACATTGTATTCACGGTTAAAACCCACGTTGGCTTCTACGTGAACGGGTCTAATAAACTCATCTTTTACATTGATCAAGAGCTTCTCCAACTCATTGTGAATTAGGGGCAAATCAGCACCCAGAAGTTCCACCAAAATCTGAATCGCGGCGCCATCAATACTTCTACCCTTTTGACGTAGATATTCAGGCAACCAATCTTTGATTTGATAATCGCGAAGTTTGGCCGCGTAATAGGCACCTCCAAACTTATCGGCTTGCTTCCCGATTTTTGTCCGCATATCCATTTTACTACCTCGGAAAGCACAAACCAGAACGGTGGATGGCAAAGGATTTTCAAGATACGACATCAACTTATCAAATTCTTTGATGTCTTGTGCATCTTTTACGATGATTACTTGGTGCTGACTCATCATCGGATAACGACGAGCCATGGAAATTAGGTCGTGAATTTTAACCTCCTTGCCGTAAAGGATTGTTTGATTAAAACTGCGTTCGGATTCTGGAAGGACTGATTCCTCAATTAAATCGGTAAGCGCATCGATGAAATATACTTCTTCCCCATGAAGCAAATACACGGACGAAAACTGTTTGCCTTGAATCTTACGACGAAGATCCAAATAATTGGCAATGGTATCGCTCAATTTGGCCATGGGTTTGTATTTTTACAGCGGTGCAAGATTTAAACTTTCCCGAATACGAATTTCAGATTCAAGAACAGGAACAAAAAAAAGTCATTTTTGATCCGATTCGAAAAAAATTTATCCCCCTTTCCCCCGAAGAATGGGTAAGGCAGCATTGTATTTGTCATTTACTTGAGCACTTCAACATCCCCGGAGGCCTAATTGCTGTGGAGAGAGAAATCTTTGTACACGGCCTGCGCAAACGCTTTGATATTGTGGGATTTGCAAGTAATGGGAGTCCCTTAATATTGATTGAATGCAAAGCAACTAGCGTACAACTCACACAAGAAACATTGATTCAAATTGCCACATATAACAATAAATTAGACAGTCCTTGGATGTGGATTACCAATGGGATTCAGCACGCTTGGTTTGAAAGAAAAAATGGCAAAACACAATTGGTGAAGGCACCAACACAATTAATCTAAAGTGATATCAGAACTTTTACCGGCAATGGTTGCACGGATAATTCGATCACAAGATTCATTTTCGAAGGGATCATAATCAATTGTCACGGTATTGGATTTATCAGAATCTTTTAACTCAACAATACCTTTTACAAATTCGCCAGCACAACCTGGAACCACATTTTTAATTACAGGCTGCTTAATCTCCCAATTAAATTTATCATGATTTGATTCTTCTAAATCACCACTACCTGACAATTGATAACGATTTCCGATAATTCCGGGATTCCAATTTGTAAGTTTCGACAATTGGACGACACCTTCCAAACCGAGAGATTTCTCTCCCACGAAACTCAAAGTCTCTATTTTAACATCGTGTATTTTAGCATCTAGGCGGGACATTGAGCAAGAGATTGTAATATTTCTGGGTTTATTTGGATTATGCCCCATCCAAAAATTGTCGGATTTGTCGATTTCAATCTCCAGTTTAGAAGACTTTTCTTGATAGTGCGTCTGAATTTTAATGTGCATTTTACCGGCGCGATACTTCCCATCATATCCCCGTTGATTTTCTGACAACGGAAGGGATGCTGAGCCGAAATCTATTTCGAACTCAATTCCATCGCCATCGAAGTAGGTTGAATCAGTAGATTTAATGAATACCTGCTTGCCAAAAGCCTCAGAGAAAAATTTTATTGGTGTTCCTTTGGCTGTAGTTTGGCTACCAAATTCATCAGAGAGTTCTACGATTGAAGCGAGGTCAGATTGCAAAACGCAGTAATCTGTAGCCACTTGGAACCCATCTTCTTGATGTTGATTGATTCTCTCACAAGATTGCATAGTGATTAACCCGAGCGCAGAGACCAAGGCTATCAACGTGTGATGTAAATATTTGCGAATCATCCGAAATTAGATTTTGGTTGTTGCAAAAGTCGCAAAAACCATTACTATAAGACAAATATAGTATTGATTACCCCCAAAACAAAGCTTACATTTCTTCCAATATTTGCAAAATCGACATACAGGCGGATTGAATTTCTTGATTAGTGATGGTTAATGGGGGGCAAATTCTAAGACAGTGGGGAGCATAAAGGAACCAGTCTGCGAAGAGTCCTTGCTCTAGCATATGCTGTATACAATTGTTAACGGAATCAAATGAATCGAGTTCCACGGCCAATAGTAATCCTGTTCCATGAACATGCTTGATACTTGGATGAATTAGCAATTCCTTGAATAGGGTAGATTTTGATTCTACGGTATCTATCAATTTTTCCTCTAGTAGGACATTAAATGCGGCGTGGCCTGCTGCGCAGGCCACTGGATGCCCACCAAAGGTTGTAATATGTCCGAGAATTGGATTATTGGAAAGAGTATTCATGAGTGGGCGCGAGGCGAGGAATGCCCCCATGGGCATTCCTCCGCCGAGCGCCTTCCCTAAAACCAACACATCAGGAATTACACCGTATTGCTCAAAAGAAAACAAAGATCCCGTTCTTCCCATTCCCGTTTGGATTTCATCAAATATCAGCAAAGCACAATGATCCGTGCACTTCTGTCGTAACGCATTTAGATATTCTACATTCGCCAATTTCACGCCCCTTTCCGCCTGAATGGTTTCCACCACTACCCCCGCAATTTTATTCCATGGCAATGAATCCAATGCTTCAATATCATTTTGATCAATAAAATGTACCGATGGCAACAAGGGCCTGAAAGCTTGAGAATAGTATTCATTGCTCATCAAACTCAAAGGACCCTGCGAACTTCCGTGGTAGGCGTCCGTTTGGGCAACGAAATCCGTTCTACCGGTTACGCGCTTTGCTAGTTTCATCGCCCCGTCGATGGCTTCGGCGCCTGAGTTGACAAAATAGCAGCAGGAAAGTGATTCGGGCAAGTGCGATGCCAATGCCGCCGCATACATACTTTGGGGCGTTTGTACTGTTTCCCCATATACCATCACATGCATAAAGGCTTGAGCTTGTTCAATCACTGCACTTACAACAGAAGGGTGTTGATGACCCACATTGCAAACCGAAATACCCGCTATCAAATCCAGATATTTCTTGCCATTTTCATCGAACAAATAATTGCCTTCCGCTTTAACGACATGTAAGGCCATCGGATTAGGGCTAGTTTGTGCCTGGTATTGTAAAAATGCTTTTCGCGGATGAATATGCATGCTTCAAAGTTAAATCAGTTTTGTTGGTGCGATGCTTAATAAAAAAAGAAAGCCCCCCGTTTAGAACGGGGGGCTTTCTTTTTTGAAAGTAATTCTAATTAGATGTTCGCGTTCAAATCAGCACCTGCTTTAAATTTCGCAACTTTCTTAGCAGCGATCTTAATTTCAGCACCAGTTTGTGGGTTACGGCCAGTACGTGCATTGCGCTCGCTTACTGAAAAAGTTCCGAATCCTACCAAGATTACTTTGTCACCTTTTTTCAAGGCTTCAGCAGTGGCAGTTGTGAAGCTGTTCAATGCAGAAGCAGCTTGAGCTTTGGTAATGCCAGCATCGCCAGCCATTCTTCCAATTAAATCTGATTTGTTCATTTTATATGATTTTAGTTTTTGTTAATGTTCCAAAAGTAAACAAGGGATTTAGTTTGTCAAGTGCAGTGAATACACATGTACAATGAACTTTTACACTAGAAATTAACAATTTGAAAAAAAACGGAGTCTGTTTTTACTCAATCATCTGATTAACAACACGATACAACATGTCGTTTGGCTCACTTCTATTCCACACTATTTTGGCAGAACTGTAGTAAATACTGCGATTTTCTGCGATTTGTGATAATTTATTAAGTATTTCCGACTCGTTTTTCCCCGAAAACATAGGGCGTAGGGCCAATTCAGTACCGATGCGACCCACTAAAACCTCAAGAGAAGTGTTCAAAAAGAGCGTAAGGCCATGAATTTTCATCCAATCCATGTTGCCGTGATACGCCGCGGTGCCCCCTCCACAGCCTACAACCACGTTCTCCATGCGAAGCGTATCGCGCAAACACTTTGACTCTTTTTCCCTAAAAAACTCCTCACCATGGGTTTCGAAAATCCCCGAAACGCTCATCCCCAAATGAGATTCAATCATCTGATCCAAATCCACAAAGGTCCAACCCAATTTGTTGGCCAACCATTTTGCGGTTGTCGTTTTTCCTGATGCCGGCAATCCAACTAAGTATAGTTTATTCATATCTCACGCGAGGGTCAATCCAAACATACAACAGTTCTGTAATCGTATGCAGAATAAAGAACACACACGCTGTGAATAAAACCGCTCCCATTACCACAGGAAAGTCGGATTGTTGCAATGCTTCAATCGTCACCTTCCCCAAACCCCGCCATTGGAAAATATATTCTGTAAAGAAGGATCCCGCCAACAAACTGCTAAACCACCCGCCCACACTCGTAATTAGCGGATTCAACGCATTTGGTAACGCATGTTTCCAAGTTGCCTGCCAGGTTGACAATCCTTTTGCTTTGGCCGACCGTACAAAATCTTGGGCAAGCATCTCAACCATGGTATTTCTTGTCAGTTGG
>Ga0209596_1002152_pt1 | contig 16362 bp, 7 predicted proteins | sample M_130807_MF_Meta_FD_187314 | JGI IMG/M metagenome (GOLD analysis project Ga0209596, IMG submission 187314) | Freshwater microbial communities from Lake Montjoie, Canada to study carbon cycling - M_130807_MF_MetaG (SPAdes) (version 2) | ecosystem: Environmental > Aquatic > Freshwater > Lake... | reverse complement strand
CATGTTCACCGCGTTGCGCACTTCGCCGCTCATCAGCATCGCGCGAATCTGCTGTGCGACCTCGATGCCCACATTTTCCTGTGCCTCCGCCGTGCTCGCACCGAGGTGCGGCGTGAGGACGATGTTTGGCAGCGAACGCAGCGGGAAATCCGCGGGCGGCGGCTCGACTTCGTACACATCCAGCGCGGCTGCTGCGACCTGGCGGCTCTTCAGCGCATCGTACAGCGCCTTCTCGTCAATGAGCCCACCGCGTGCGCAGTTGATGATCCGCACGCCCTTCTTCGTCTTCGCGAGCCGCTCGGCATTGAGCATGTTCTTCGTCTCGTCCGTAAGCGGCATGTGCATCGTGATGTAGTCGGCGAGCGGCACGATTTCATCGAGGCGCTCGACCAGTTCCACCTGCAGCGAACGTGCGCGGCTTGCGGAGAGATACGGGTCGTATGCGAAGACGCGCATGCCGAACGCGATCGCGCGCCGTGCGATCTCCGTGCCGATGCGGCCCATGCCGAGAATGGCGAGCGTCTTGCCGTAAAGCTCCACGCCCTCGAAAGACTTGCGATCCCACTTCCCCGCCTTCACCGAGGCATCCGCCTGCGCGATGTTCCGAGAGATCGCCATGAGCAGGCTGAACGCGTGCTCCGCCGTGGAGATCGTGTTGCCCGCGGGCGTGTTCATCACCACCACGCCGCGCTTCGTCGCGGCCTCCACGTCCACATTGTCCACGCCGACACCGGCGCGTCCCACGACCTTCAGTTTCTTCGCCGCCTCGATGACGCGCGCATTCACCTTCGTCTGCGAGCGCACGACGAGGCCGTCGAATTCGCCGATGATCTTGAGAAGTTCGTCTTCTTTCAGGCCGGTCTTCACCGTCACGTCGAGCAGACCGCCCTCCTGCAATTCGGCAATGCCGCGCTCACTCACAGGATCTGCCACCAGGACTTTTGGTTTGTTCATTGTGCTTTGTAGAAAATGGGCGCGCAGTCTGCGCAGCTTCACGCCGCTGGCAAATCGAAAGTTGCCCCCACCCCGCCCGACCCGCTAACGAACGGGGATGCGCATCGCACGACTCCAACTCTCCGACAATTCCATCACCCACGCCCGCCAGCACGACGGCGGAAAATTCACGCGCCTCACGGGCGGTCCGTTCGGGCCGTTCACGGACACTGGCGAGACTGTCTCGGGCAAGCTGCTCGCGCCGATCGTGCCGAGCGCGATCCTCTGCATCGGGCTGAACTACCGGAAGCACGCCGCGGAATCGAATTCGCCGGAGCCGAAATTCCCCGTGCTCTTCGTGAAGTCCGCCGGTGCCGCGCAGGATCCCGACGCGCCCATTCTTCTCCCGCGCCGCCTGCGCAGCGACAAGGTGGACTACGAGGCGGAACTCGCTGTCGTCATCGGCAAAGCCGCAAAAAATGTAAGCCGTGAGAAGGCGCTCGACTACGTCCTCGGCTACACCTGTGCGAACGACGTGAGCGCGCGCGACTGGCAGAAGGACGGCGGCGGCGGGCAGTGGTGCCGAGGCAAGTCGTTCGACACCTTCTGCCCGCTCGGGCCCGTGATCGTGACAACCGACGAAATCACCGACCCGCACACGCTGAAAATCGCCGCGCGCGTGAACGGCGAGACGCTGCAGGACTGGAACACGAACGACATGATTTTCGACATCGCGACGATCATCGAATTTCTCAGCAGCAGCAACACACTCCAACCCGGCACGGTGATTCTCACCGGCACGCCGCATGGCGTCGGCATGGCGCGCACCCCTCCCCGCTGGCTGCTCGCCGGCGATGTCGCCGAGATCGAAATCGAAAAAATCGGCATCCTGCGCAATCCCGTCGCCGAGGAACCGGCGTCCGAAGGGCGCTTCAAAATCGCATAGCCGCTGACGGCAGGGGGCGGGCACATTTTTTCCGCAAACGAAAAGGCCGGATGCCTCGCGTCATCCGGCCTTTGTGACTTTTGACCAGCCCGCTACGGTGGCTACGCGAGCAGCGCCTTGATTGGTGATCCGTTGCGCGCGATCATCACTGGGCGTCCGCTCGGAGTCTTGTATTCCTTGTGCGGATCGATGCCGAGCGCGGTGAAGAACGTCGCGGCGATGTCATCGGGCGAGATTCCGTGGTCCTTCGGGCCTTCGCCCTTCTCATCGCTGGCTCCGACGACTTGGCCGTTCTTGATGCCGCCGCCCGCGAGCAGCGTGAACATCGCGCGCGGATAATGGTCGCGTCCGGCGCGCTGGTTGACCTTCGGAGTGCGGCCAAATTCGCCGGTGACATACACGACCGTGGAATCGAGCAGCCCCTTGAGCGCGAGCGCCTGGAAGAGTCCGGCGAGGCCCGCATCGAGCTGCGGGAGCAGACGGTTTTTCAGCGAGCTGAAGTTGTCCGAATGCGTGTCCCAGCCGCCGAGATTCAGCGTGACAAATTTCACGCCGTTCTCGACGAGGCGCGTCGCGAGCAGTGCGCTCTGCGAGAACTGCTCCGTGCCGAAGAGGCTCGTGATGTTCGAGGATTCCTTCGAGAGGTCGAACGCCTCACGCGCCTTCGTGGAGCGCATCATGGCGTATGCCTTGCGTCCGAATTCATCCATGCCCGCGAGGATCTTGTCCTCCTTCGCGAGTTCGCCGAAGGCCTTGTCGTAGCGCCCCACGAGGTTCTGGCGGCGATCCACGTCCTCCATCGTCACGCCGCGCAGCGCGAGGCCGCGGATTTCCATCGGCTTGCCAGCCTGCGGCGCAGAGCCGGTGTCGAATGGGCCGTATTCCACGCCGAGATAGCCGCTCGGATTGTTGCCCTGCGAGGGCACCGCAACGAATGCGGGCAGCTCCGGCGGCGCACCGAGTTCCTTCGACACGACCGAGCCGAGGCTCGGAAATTGCAACGAAGGCAGCGGACGGTTGCCGGTGCCCATGTAGATCGAGCCGAGTTCGTGCGCCGCGAGCGTGTGCGAGACGCCGCGCAGAATCGCAAATTTGTCCGCGCACTTCGCGAGCTTCGGCAGGTGTTCGGAGATCTGCATGCCGTCCACATTCGTCGCGATCGGTTTGAATTCGCCGCGGTGCGTGTCGGGCGCGTCGGGTTTCATGTCAAAGGTGTCCATGTGGCTCGGCCCGCCGCCGAGGCGGACAAAGATGGCAGCCTTGCCTTTCGCTTTGGATGAGACGCCTTCGGTCGCGGCGTGCGCGAGGAAGTTTTGCAGGCCGAAGCCGAGACTGAAGCCGGTGATGGCACCGACCCGGATGAAGTCGCGGCGGGCGATGCCGTCGCAGCAGATGTAGTTGGACATAGTGGTGTGTTTATTTGGGGGTTTGGGGTGGCTTGTTCGTCGTCGAAAGGATCAGTGGTTCACCATGAACTCGCGCGTGTTCAGCATCGCCCAGAGCAGATCGCGAATGCCATCCACGGGCGTCTTCGCGGCGGCGACGTCGGCCTTCGCCTGCGCGATTTCCTCGGCGGTGGCGGGACGGCTCACTGTCCGGAGGAATATCTCGCCGATCGCGGTATCGAGATCGAATTTCCGCTGCGGCTTGTCCGCCTCGGCGAGCTGCTTCGCGAGATCAGCACGCATCGTTTTCACTTCCGCGACGCGGTTTGCATACTGCTTCATCTGCTCCTGATAACGCGTCTCGGCCTCGGCATTGCCGGCCTCGGGCTTCTTCGGCTCCTTCAGCATTTCCGCAGCTTTCGCATCAATCTTCGCGATCCTGCCGCGGATGGCCTCGACGCTGCGATCCTGCGCCGGCGCGAGTTGGCTGCGCACCTCGTCCATCCAGCCCGTGCGGTTGAACCCCTCCAGCTTGCTCAACATGCCTGGATCATTCCGCGTGTAGATCGTCTGAAGCAAGGTCGGATCGGTCGTCCGCTCGCAGTCGCAGTTCACCTCGCGCGCGGGCTTGCCGAAGATCGTCAGCGCGTAGCCGTCGCCGCCGCCACGGTTCTTCCCGTAGCCGGAAAACGCGTTCGGCCCGATCGTGCGCTCCGTGATTTCTGTCGCGAACTGCTCCGCGCGATCCGTCGAGGCCGTCGCCATTGCGATCGCGTCAAAGACCACCTCGGCAGGCAGTCGGCGGATCACCGCATGGCTGAAGTTTTTCTCATCGAGCTTGTTCGTCGCATTCGTCTTCCAGCTCCGCTGATACGTGTCGCTGTTCAGGATCTCGCGGTGCAGCCACTTGATGTCGAAATTGTGCGCGATAAATCCGTCCGCGAGGTAGTTGAACAGCTCCGCATTGCTCGGCGCGTTCGCGAGGTTGAGGTCATCCGCGGGTTCCACGATCCCGCGGTTGAAATACGACGCCCACACGCGGTTCACAAATGCCTTCGCGAAGTACGGGTTCTCCTTGCTGCGCAGCCAGTCCATGAGCGGCGCGCGCGGATCGTTATACTGCGACATCATCACTTCCGTGCCGCCGAGAATCTTCGGCGTGATGACCCGCGAGCTGTTCTGGAAATCCTTCTTGTCCTGTTTCATCGGCTGGCCCACGCGCTTGATGTCCACGTAAAGCTCATCCCACGGAATCGGCTCGCCCGCGCTGATGCGCCGACCCATCTCGGTCTGTTCAATCTTCTGCCGCTCGTTGTTCTTCTTCGGATCCTCCACCTTGCCCTCCATCGCCTTGTCCACCTTCGCCTTGATCTCCGCGCGCAGGCTCGTGGGCGTCATCTCTCCCGACGCGACCGCCGCCGAGGCATCGCCCTTCGACATCTTCTCGCCGCCGCCCTTGTAGGCGCCCGCGACGCCGGAGAAAAATGCCTGGAAGTGCTCGAAGTCCGTCTTCGTCCACTGGTCGAACGGATGCTTGTGGCACTGCGCGCACTCGATGCGCACGCCGAGGAATGTGTGCGCAAACGACATCGCCTTTTCCTCCGGCTTCTGCACATTTTGCCGCATCCAATAGTATGGGAGATTCGGCCGCTTCGCGAAGTCCGCGGGATTCTCCGTGCGAAAATAGCTGCCCATCTCCTGCACGAAATCCGCGTACTTTTGACCCGCCGAAGTGCGGCTCGTCGCGAGCACGATGCCCGCCGCGAGCTGATCATACGGCGTGTTCTCCGCGATGCGCTTGTAGATCCAGTTGTACCACTGGTGCGACATCGCACCGCTCAGGTTCTTCCCGTTGTTCCCATTCGCGCGGATGTGCCTCGGATTGTTGCCGGTAAAATCGCAGAGCTTCGTCGTCCACCACGCCGCGTAAGCCGGGCGCGTGAGCAGTTCGTCAGCCTTCCGCTTGCGCTTGTCCGGCGCGGTGTCCTTCGCAAACGCCTCCACCTCGCGCGCCGGCGGCAGCGTGCCCGTGACATCGAGCGAAGCGCGCCGCAGGAATTCCGAGTCCGTGCAAATCTCGCTAGGCAGGATGCCCGTCTTGCGCAGCTTCGCGACCACCAGCTCGTCCACCTTCGTCGCCGTCCGCACCTTCGGAAAATTCGCGCCAACCTTGTCCGAAACCGGCAGCACCGCGGGCACGGGCTCCACGCCATTGTCGTAAAATGCCACGATGTGCGTGTCGCCCGGCGTCTTCGAGGTCACGAGGCCCGTGTCGTTCACGAGCGCGACCGATTCGTCATTCGTGCGGAAACGTGTGAGCTGCGTGACATCCTCCACCGCCCCGTCCTTCCAGTACGCGAGCACCTTCAACTGGATCGCATCACCGCTCTTCTTGAATACGAGCTCCTTCGGCAGCACTTCGAGCTTCGCAAAATCGCCCGTCTCCGCGACGTCCGATTTCGCGCCAGCCTGAAGCCACTTCAGGATCAGATTGTATTCCCACGATCCCTTGTCGAAGCGCTTCTTGCCCTTGTGCTCCTCGCCGTCGAGCGACGGCTTCGCGAGGATGAGGCTCTTCATCGGCTCCTTCAGATCCACGCGAATCTCCTCCGCGCCACCCTTCCCCTTTGTGATCGCCTCATGATCCTTTTCAAAATCGTAGCCGAAGAGCGAAAGCTGAAAACCCCCGCGCCCCTGGAACGACCCGTGGCACTCGCGCCCGCTGCATCCCGAACGCGACATCAGCGGAACGACATGCCTGCGGAAACTCGCGTCGTCCGCCTTTGAAATATCCTTCCATCGTTCGCTCGCGGGCACCGCTATTTTTGCGGCACCGGCAGACTTCGATGATTTCTCCGCCGCCGGCTCGGCGGGACGGATGGCATTTGCGAGGACGACGGCAGGCAGAAGCCCGAGGAGGAGGAAGGATCGTTTCATGGATTAGGGGACAGGAAACTCACACTCACCGCCATGTGAGGCATTCCTTGGATACAGGGTTGCAAGTGAGGCATTGATTTGGGAATCAGGAACGAACCGATTCCTTAACTGCTTTTTCACTCGTGGGTGAGAAAAACTTCCGGTGGAACACTTCGCCTTCCCCTCGCACGCCCGCCGAGCCTGCTCAAACATCCCGGCTGTAGCCCACTCCACATTCCCCCTTTCTGTGCGACCCTGCGCGGATTGTCCCACACCATGATCGCTCCCCGCCTTTCGCTCCTCGTCCCCCTGATCGGCACCGCGCTCGCGAGCGCCGCAGATTTTCCGCAGCCCTTCAACACCGAGAAGGACACAAGCATCCCGCTCATGCCCGCCGCCGAGGCCGCTGCAAAATTCAAAGTGCCGCCGCGAAGGAGCCCGCAGGGAACCCTCGCCGCAGAAGTAAGCCGACGGCGAACAGCGCCGGCTATTGCGATCCGCCGCGGTAGATGCGCGCGATCTTCAGCAATAGCGCCTCGAGTTCGCGAAAGTAATCGTCCTCCTTCATCGCGGCCTTCCGATCGCGCAGGCCTGCAAGCTCGCGCTCCAGCGTGTCCCGCTGCGTGCGCTGCTCCGCGGTGAGCGCACGCTCGGCGGCGCTGTGGACCAGGTGAATCTGCGCGGCGCGCAGACCGTCCGGCGCGGAACCGTCCTTCGTCTTCTTCACCGCGCGCACACCGGAGAACCAGTCGGGCGGCGTGCCGAGGCCATCACCATTGTCTTCGAGCAGTGAATGCTCGGTCGCGATCCGGCCCTCATCCTTGTAAAACTCCGCAGTCCTGCGCGCCGCCGTGAGCCACGCTTCGAGCAGCGAAGTCTCGCCATCCTTGTCAATGTCCGCGGCGGGATCGGCGATGGCCTGCGAGAGGTAGCCGCCGAAGCGTGAGTAGTTGTTTTCCGATCCGTTCTTCGTCGCAGTGACGATGATACGGCCCCGCGCAGCGAGCGGCTTCAGCCACGCGCCGCCCGCAGAGAACGCGCAAACGACGATCACCGGACGCTCGAACGGCTTCAGCCAGGCCGCGATTTCCGTGACCGAGACATCATCGCCACGCAGGTTGAATTTCGCATCCTTTGCATCCGCGGTACCGTGACCGAGGAGCACGAGCCAGAGTTCGTTCGCGCCGTCCTTCGGTTCCGCTTCGAGCGCGGACTTCAACCGCTCGCGATCGACCTGCTCGGATTTTTCGAGGCCGATGGTGACACCCTTCGCTCCAGCCGTCTCGCACGCCTTCTGCCAATGCGTGGCCCACTTCGCAAAGGCATCCGCGTATTGTTCTTCACCGCCTGCGCTCACCGCGATGAGCACCGAAGCGCGCTCCTTTTCCCCATCCGCGCGGACATGCGCGGCAGTGAGAATGACGGTGAGCAGCAGCAAAAAGCGGATCATCATGCGAGTCCGGTGCGTCGGCGGATGCCCCATTCGCCAAGAAAGCACGCGAGGGCAAAAAGAAACATGCCGCTCGTGTGCCAGAGCGGTTCGGTGCTCGTCTCCGTGATCGGCGCCTTCCGCTGCGGCATGTCCTTTGCGAATTTCTCCAGCCGATCCGGCGCGATGACTTCGCCTCCGGTCTTGCGCGCGAGCTGCTCCATCAGCGCGCGGTTCGGGGCGAGCAGGCGGAATTCCTCCGCGTCGAGATTCGTGCTCCAGCCCGTCTCCGCAGTGCCCGCGGTCGCGCCATTTTCATTCAGCACGGTCGTCTCCACGCGGTAGCCGCCACTCTCGCGCGGCGTGTAGCTGGCGATGTAAAGGCCCGCGTCCTTCGGCGAAGGCTCCGCAGGAATCGTGATCTCGGCGTCAGCCCCCTTCCCTCCCGCGCGCTGGATCTTCAAAGTCACGCGCGCATTTTCGATCGGTTCAAATTTCGTGTCACGCGCGCGCACTTCGATCCGCACGGTCTGTGCATCCGGCTGCGGTTCTGCACGCACTTCGACTGCGCCGGGAACATCCGCGACGAGCCAGCGGATCATCTGCCGCCACGCGCGTCCGAGATCCTTCTGCCGTACCTCGTCACCAAGCCCGCCGTGCCACAGATCGCCGATGAGCAGCGCCGCCGCGCGCCCGCGCCCGAAGCGCTGCGTGACCAGTGCGGGATGCTCCCCCTTGCCATCGTTCACCGTCGCGATCACCGTCGCCGCGGGTTTCGCCGCACCGACGCGGTTGAGCACGCCAAACGCCGGCATCTCCGCGAGCCGCTTGCGCTCGTCCGCCTCGTTCGTACGCAGCCGCGCCCACGGCTGCAGCCAGCCCTCGCGCGTGAGCGAAAGGCGTGCCTCGCCGGGATCCGCAGTGGTCTTCGTGTCGAGGTACACCGGCAGCATTTCGCCGATCGCAGTGCGCGCGTAGTTTCCATCCCCGAACGACTCCGCGCCGCCGAGCATCAGAAAACCCGCGCCGCGTTCGCTCACAAATTTTTGCAGCAGCGACATCTGCGCCGAGGTAAAAAATTCCGCCTCCACATCGTCCACGATGATCGCGCGATAGCGGAACAGTTCCTCCGCAGTCTTCGGAAAACCACCGCTCAGTTCATTTGCATCCTCGGTGCCGAGCCGCACCATCACGGGCTGATCGTAGCGCTCAATCTCCTCCTTCGACTGATTCCCAAATCCGCGGAACAGCGGATTGCTCGATTCGCCCGCGCGCCCCCGAAACTCAAACTTCGGCTCGCGCTTCGCGATGCGGATGAGCGCGACGAGCTGCGTCTGCTCCTCGCCCTCGAGCGCACGGCGGAGGAACTTGTATTCCCAATTCGGCCGACCGCTTACGTAGAGCACGCGATACGGGCCCTTGCCCCGATCCACCGTCACGATGGATTCGTTGTTCGCCATCGTCATCTCCGGCGCCGCGCCGGTCTTTGCGGCGACAACAAGCCTGTAAAAAACCACGCCCGTCCTTTCCGGTCGCAGTTGAAAACGGAACACAACCTTCTTCGCATCGCGCGGCACCTTGATTTTCTCCTCCGCCGCAGGCTTCGCATCCGGAGGCAACGGCTCGGCACCGATCGGAAAAAGCCGGCCCACGATTTCCTCGTCCGCAAATCCCGACACCGCGACATCCGCCTGCACGCTCACCGGCGCATCGTCGAACGACGTGAGCGTCACCGCCGTGTTCGTGATCGCAAGATCGCGCCCCACATTGTCCGTGCCGAACACGACCGGAAAAACGGGCGGCAGCCCCTCGATCGCAGCGGCATCCGCGAGGTCGCTCGCATTGCCATCGGTCATCAGCACGATGCCCGCGAGCGGCTGCCCGTGATGCCGCGCCGCGACCTGTCGCAGCGCCTCGCCGAGCGCACTCGTGCGTCCGTCGAAATTCATCCCGGAAAAAGTCTCAGTCGGGCGCAGCCGCGAATCCGCGAGGTAACCGCGCACTTCGAAATTCTCCGCCATCGTCTTCCGCCACGCGCTGCGTTCGCCCGAGAGCGCCTCGCGGATTTCCGCGCCGCGCGACATCTTCGCGCCCGGTTCGTTCAGCGTGAGGCTGCGGCTGTTGTCCACGATGATCGCAAAAACATTCGCCCCCGGCTTCGCCTTCTCGCGGATCCACATCGGCTCAAGCAGGCACGCCAGCAGCGCCGCCACGCCGAGCACCTTCAGCACGGCGCACAATGCGCGGAGCGCCGATCGCCCCGGCGCGCGCAGATACGACCACGAGACAAATGCGATCGCGATCACACCCGCCACCGCGACCGGCGCGAGCCATTCCTTGCGGGCAAAAAAGATCGCGCCGACGACCATCAGCGGCTCCGTCCGAGTTCCTCGTAGTATCGCCGCACGCGGTCGGAATATTTCACCGGCACCGGATCGCGATCGATCGGCACCAGCGATTCCTTCGACTCGCGCCGTGCGAGTTCCTCGCTCACGCGGTTGCGGAGTTCCGCAATGGGCTTGCTGATCTGCGACTTCACGATGTCCCACTTCGGCTGCGCGCCCTCGCGCTTGAACTCCGAGCGCACGACCTTCGCCGCCTCGCGAATCTCCGCGACCTCGCGGCGCAATTGCTGCGAGTCGAGCATCTCCTCGACATTCCGCAGCCGGTCCGACCAGTCCACAAATCCGTCGCCCGTGAGCGGCGCGCGCTGATCGAATTGAGGCCCGCCATCGAGCCCACCGCCTCCGCCTCCGCCCGCAGTGTTGCCGCCGTTGCGCGATCCCGCAGACGACGCGATGTCCGCAAGACGCGACCCCGCAGGCTTGCCGCCTTGCTGTTCGCCACCGCGCTGCGCGCCAGGCTTGCTGCTGCCACCCTGCTGCCCATCGGCAGTTTCTTGCGAATTCTTCGGCTGACCGTCCGCACCGGTGCTGCCCTTGCCCGCACCCTGCTTTCCTTCGCCGTCGCCCTTCCCCTGTTGTCCCTGCCCTTTTTGCCCGTCACCCTTCTGTCCGTCATTCTTCTGTCCATCACCCTGCTGACTGTCACCCTTCTGTCCTTGGCCCTTCTGCGAATCACCTTTTTGCCCATCGCCCTTTTCGGCCTGGCCCTTCTGAGAATCAGCCTGCCCCCCTGAATTTTTCTTTTCGCCATCGCCGCCAGATTTTTCACCTTCCGCCTTCGCCTCGCCGCCTTTGCCCGGCTCTGAGTTTTTCTCGCCAGCGCCCTCGCGTGATCCGCCCTTGCCTTGCTTTCCCTCGTCGTTCGCGGCCAAATCGGGACGCGCCTGTGCCATTTCGCGATCGAGCTGTTTGCCGAGCGAATCGAGTTCCGCGCGCGCCTGACGCAGTGCCTCCGCCTCGTCGCCCAGCACCCTCTCCGCCGCGCGCTCGACACCCTTCTTCACCTTCTCCACTTCGCCGCGCGCCTTCTCCTCGAACTCCTTCACCTGCGCGCCGTATCCGCGTCGTGAAAGTTCGCCCGCCTTCTTCAGCGTCTCGTCCGTCCCCGCCTGCGCATTCTCGCGCAGCGTGTCGTAAAGCTGCCGCGCCAGCAGCGGCTCCGCGGCCTCGGCCTGCTCGGACACGCGCTGCATCTGCTCGCGCAGATCGCCGAGCCCTTTCTGCTGTTGTTCAAAATCCTGCGCAAGCTTCTCGCGCGGGCTTGATCCATCGAGCGAACGCCGCTCCTTCTCCTGCGGTTTCGCGCCGAGTTCCTCCGCGATTTTCTCCTGCTTCTGCGCGAGGTCACGTGCGTCCGCGCGCATCTGCCGCATCTCGTCCTTGAATTGCCCGCTCGCCTTTTTGCGCAAGTCATCGCGCATTTTCTGAAAGCCCTGCTCCGCGCGTTTTCCCTCGGCGAGCGCGCGCGATGTCTCGCCCTTCTGCATGGACTCCGCCGCCTGCTGCGCATCGTTGCGCGTCTGCTCGAGCTGCTTGCGCTCCTCGGCGAAACGCGACTGGTTCTCCTGCTTCTCCATCTTCTGCTTCAGCTCGTCCGCATCGGCGAGAAGCTGCTGCTCCTCCTCGCGCAACCGCTTGAGCTGACGCTTCGCCTCCTCGCGCTCCTTCTCCGTCTTCGCCTCCTCGATCGCGTTTTGCAGCTCCTTCACGCGCTCATTGATGTCCTGCTGCCGCTGCGCAAGTTCCTTCAGCCGGTTCAAGACGGCGAGTTGCTCCTTCTGCTGATCATTCTGCGGCTGCTCGGCCTCGCTCTGCTTTTCGTAACGCTTCTTCTCGTCCTTCATCTCAAGCTGGTCGAGCTGCGCGCGCTGCTTGTCGCCCTGCTGCTGCCCCTTGCCCTTGCCCTGCTGCTGATTCCGCTGCACGCGAAATTCATGCGCCGCGAGTTTCAGCAGCGCATTGTAAGCCGCCTGCTCCGCCGCAAGCGCATCCGGCAACGGCGCCGTCGCGTTCTCCGCCGCAGTGAGGTGCCCCAGCGCGCGCTGCATCTCCTGCATCACCGTCGCCGCCATCGCCGCCGACTTGGGCTCCTCGATTTTTTCCGCGAGCTTCTGCGCCATGCCGAGTGCCTCCGCCTGTGAATCCTTCACGACCGGTTCGTCCTTGAGAAATTTTTCGCTCGGCGCGGCCGCAGCCGCGTCGTCCTCCGCACGTTTCAGATTCCAAGTCGCGGTGATGATCTGCTTTTGCAAATCTGCGAGCTTCGTCGCCTCCTGTCCCTGCCCCCCCCCCGGCGGCGGCTGACCGCCCGAACTGTCGTCGCCAGGCCGGTAAATTTCCTCGAAGGGCCGCACCTCCGCGAAGAAAATGTCACTCTGCGTCCGGCGCGGTTTTCCATCCGGGCCGACGTCCTCGGCCCACACGTGCCACGACACCAACTCATCCACTTTCACGCCGATCTCCTCGAGCTTCAGCACATGCTCTAGGTGCAATTTCTCATCCGGCTTCGAGTCACGCGCGAGCGCGACCTCCTTCGTCTCGCCGCCTCCGATCGAATAGCTGATGCCCGCCGCACGCAACCCGAAGTCATCCCACGCATCCACGCGAAACGCGACCTCCTCGATCGGCGACACGCGCTGGTCGCCCTTCGGCGTCACGATTTTCAGCTCAGGCCTACGGTTCGGCAGCGCATCGAGTGAAAATGTCGCGGCGAGTTTGTTCGCGCGACCATCGGCATCCTTGAGCTTCAGCTCCCATACCGCGCTCTTGCTGACTGGAAAATCCTTCAGCTCCACAAGCGCCTTCGCTGGATTCACGACGAGCGGCACCACGCTTCCGTCCTTCGCGACAAGCTGTGCCGACTGCACGGGCTTGTTGAGCTGGAACGCCACATCGAGCGTCGCGCCCTGCACCGCGCTTACACGCCGCGTGTCCGCGATCATCTTGTCCGGCAGCTTCGCAAACTCCGGGAAGCGCACGCGCGCATCTGCACGATCCAAGCGCGGATGCTCGAATACCTTCACCGTGAATTCACGCGACGCACGTCCCGCGTATTCCACGCGATACGAAAGGTCGCCCGTCACCTCCGGCACGCCGCCGCCAAAAACTGGATCGTCGAGATTCTTCACCAGCGCGATTCGCTTCGCCGGAGCATTCTTCGGAGTGAGCAGGAGCGCCGCCTCGCTCGGCACGTCGCGTCCAAATTTCGCCAGCACCACGAGCCCGGCGCCGCGCTCCAATTCCACATCGCCCGGCGTGACGGTCACTTCTTCCTGCGCACGGCCCGCAACAGCCGGCGTCACATTTTCCGACGAAGACCGCAGCGCGGCAGCCGAGATTCCAAGCAGCGCGAGCATCGCAAATTGCAGCGCAGTCGCGCCCGCGAGCTGCCAGCCCGGAACCGTCTGCACGCAATCACGCCTCCGCATTTCCGCGACCGCATCAGCCACGACGCGCTGCTGGAGAAAGTCGAGCTTGCCGCTCGCAGGATCGGGGCGCTGCTCCACCGCCGTGACGAGCAGTGCGTGCAAATCCGGATGCCGCTGCTCCACGCTCCGCGCAATCCCAAGGTAATCCGGCTCCCATGCCGCGATCTTCCGTCGCACGGAGATCCATGCAACGAGCGCCGCAATTCCAAGTCCGCCGATGGCGACGGCACCCCGCACATCGGATCTCCAGAGCGAAAATCCGACAGCGCCGAGGATCAGCCACATTGCTGCGGACCAAAGCATGAGGCGGAGAAGTTTCTGGCGCCGGACGACCGGCTCCAGTGCGGATTTGAGCAGAGGCAATGTCATGGGGTGACCTCGGAGTTGCGTTGGGTTGCAGAGAGTTTCGCAGCGACGGCGGTTTCCACCAGCAGGAAGATCACCGCGGCAATCACGAGCCAGCGCCACAGCTTTTGCTTCTGCTCAGCCTCGGTCGCGGCGGCGTGGATGCCCGCGTCCGCAGCCGTGGCGGACGTCTGCTTGTCTCCCATCGGCAGCGCGAGCGCCGCAAGTGCGTCGGGCGCGAGCGGCGATGTGCGGCTCTCCTCGGGATCGAGATTCACGACAAAGCGAAGCTCGCCGGGATTCGCGACGTAGATCCCCGGCTGATCGGTCGCGGTGAATTTTCCACCAGCGGCGACGGACACGTCCGTGCCATCCGGCTTGCGCATCATGAACGGCTGCGTCCCCGGCGGCATCGCGATTTCGTCGCCGACAAAATACTGCGCGCGTGCCGGAGGCAGTCCCGCGCTCTCATCGAGAAGCGCGTGTAGCATCGGGATGAATTTCGAAGACAGCGCGAGCTGGCTGTCCGCCGGACGCCAACTGCTCGCGAGCACGATCACGCCGCCTTTCCCGAGCGGCACACGTAGGATCGCCGGGTCGCGACTCTCGAAACTCGCGAGCACGCGCGCGCCTGGGAGCGTCGCAGGATCGATGCGCCGGTGGTGCCAGAAATGGATCTTCGTAAAATCGCTGAACCGCGGATCGGCGAACGGCGCGAACAACGGGCTCTGGAAATCAATCTGCGCGAGCAGCGCGTACTCGCGCACTGTCGCCTCCTCGACGCTGAACTCCGGGAACTCGATCAGCCGCGCGAGCGTCGCCGCGCTCTTCACGTCGGTGAATGGTACCACCACCAGTTTCCCCTCTCGGGCGAACTGCCGGGCTGCAGCAAGCTGCGCATCGGTCGCACCGTCGCCGATCACGACGAGCTGTGTCTTTTGAAATTCAAACGTCGCAACCGGATCATTCGCGCGGCGCGCGGTGATCTCCACGATCTCCTGCGTAGTCTGTTGGAACGCGCGACGCAGGTAGAACAGCGAGCCACGCGTGTCGTCGTCCGCATCCGCGCCGAGGAACATCACGGGCATCCGTCGCGGCTGCGGCGGAAGCAGCCAGAGCGTGTTGTCGAAATCCACATCGTCGCCGGTGAGCGCAAGCTTCTCCACGCCCGCCGGAAGTTTCGGCACGCGCACCACGCGGCTTTGCCCCGCCGGGACATAGGCATCGAGCGCAGCATCGGTCTCCGCGCCCCACGCGAGACGGAAACGCTCCGCTTTCGCCTCCACCGAATTGTTCACGCGCACGCGCATCCCGCCTTCCGCACCCTGCGTCTCCTTTTCCTCAGCGCCGACGAGCCACTGCGCAGCGGCATTGCCAGTCTTCGTCGCCGAAACTTTCTCGAAACGCACCGTCATATTTGCAGGCCATTCGAGGCCCTGAAGTCCGTCGAGGCGCGCGCCTTCCTGCATGTCGGTGATGATCACGATCTCGCCACGCGACGGCAACGCATCGCGTGCGCCGCCGATCAGATCGAGTGCCTGCAAAATCGCCGCGCCGAGATTCGTGCCGCTCCATCCGGGGCTCACCGATGCGAGCTGGCGCACCGCGCCGGGCACGCGTTCGCCGACCGGCGTCGTGCGCCAGCGCTCCATGTCCGTGAGCAGCCGCGATGTGCGATCAAAGGCGACGACCGCGACGTTATCAGCCGGAGTCATCGAACGGAGTAGCGCCTCCGCCTTTTCCTGCGCCTGCTTCCAAAGCGTCTCGCGCCTCATGCTCGCGCTCGTGTCCACGAGGATCGCGACGCGCCGGCCAGCGCCAGACGTCTCTGAACTTTTGGCAGCACTCTCGCGGAAAAATGGACGCGCAAACCCGAGCGCAAGCGCGAGCAGCACAAGGCAGCGCAGCAGCAGGAGCCAGAGGTTTTCGAGGCGGCTCCGTCGCGTCACGCGCGGCGGAGTCGGCTGGAGAAACATGAGCGAACTGAACGGCTTCACATCGCGCGTGGTGCGGCGGATGAGATGAAAAATGATCGGCCCTGCGACGGCTAGCGCGCCGAGGAGAAAGAGCGGCGAGAGGAAATTCACGCCGCCCCCTTTCTGCGGATGAGCTTCCCGCGCATCGAGCGGGCCTTCAGAAAATCAAACAGCGCGAATTCGAGCGGCTTCGAGGTGTCGAGCAGCACATGGCTGATGCCGAGCCCTTCGCAGGTGCCGCGCACGGACTCCATGTGCGCCTCGAAACGCCGTACATATTCCGCACGCGCCAGCGACGGATCGAGGAACAGATCGCGCCCGCTCTCCATGTCGAGAAAGCGCGCGGCCTGATCGAAATCAAACGTGCGCTCCGCCGGATCGATTACTTGGAAAACGACCACCTCATGTCGGCTCGCTGTGAGCAGCGCCAGCGAAGTCGCGAGCGATTCAATCGGAGCAAGCAGATCGCTGATGAGCACGATGAGGCTGCGTTTCCGCACCAGCTCCGCGATGCGCCGCAGTGGTGCCGCGACATCCGTGCTGCTGCCGTGCGCGGGCTTTTCCAGCGCGAGCATGAGATGCCGCAAATGGCCGGGGCG
>Ga0209596_1002151_pt1 | contig 16363 bp, 9 predicted proteins | sample M_130807_MF_Meta_FD_187314 | JGI IMG/M metagenome (GOLD analysis project Ga0209596, IMG submission 187314) | Freshwater microbial communities from Lake Montjoie, Canada to study carbon cycling - M_130807_MF_MetaG (SPAdes) (version 2) | ecosystem: Environmental > Aquatic > Freshwater > Lake... | reverse complement strand
GATTAGTCGGGGCGCGAAAATCTCTTTCACAGAATGGAGATGTTTCTAAAAACTGACCATAATTATTTCTGTAACGGTCAGGAGTTTCAATCGGACTGTTTGATTCTAAAAACAAGATATGATTGTCTTCAGTATCAAAATGAATTTGGTAAACAATTCCACGAGGGATAATTAAGTAATCACCATAATTGAAGGCGAGCGAACCAAACATGGTTTTCAAAGTACCAGAACCTTGGTGAATGAAAAGCATTTCATCGGCTGTTGCATTTTTATAAAAATAATCGCGCATTGAAATACCCGGCGCTGCAACACCGCATTCTAAATCGTTGTTTACAAATATTGTTTTTCTGCTATCGAGAAAATCGTTTTCAGGTTCAACATTAAAGGAAAGGAAACTCATGGCACGCATGTTTTCTTCAATTGCTATTTCAGGTTTTACTGAAACAGGTTTTCCAATTGATAAAACTTTTGTTGGCGGATGCAGATGATATACCAACGACGCAAGACCAGAGAAGCCTTCGGTGCCGAATAATTCTTCATGGTACAAATTTCCGTTTTCATTTCTGAAAACAATGTGTCTTTTGGATGGGATTTTTCCGGCACTTTGGTAAACAGGCATGAGTAATAATTTTTCTCAAAGGACACAATGAAAGTTGTTTCCAAAAATGATTTTTGTCAGGGGGAAAATTTTAAGTTGATTGCGTTATGCATCGACCCGCTCAGAATAACAATATGAATTGTGAAAGAATGCAACTTTGAAATTTAAAATGCCGTGTTATCTTTTCACGATTAAATAAATAAATTATGGGAGAACCAATTGATGAAATAATTATTAATAAAGGGAATCAGGAAATGGATTCAGCATTAGAAAAAATTCAAACCTTCACCGGTAAGTATCCAAAACAATTGTGGTATTTATTTTTCAGTGAAATGTGGGAGCGCTTTTGTTTTTATGGTATGCGCGGCATGCTCACATTCTTTATGGTTAACCAATTGATGATGGATGAAGGTCAAGCGAATTTGCAGTATGGAGCAACCCAAGCATTTGTTTATGCTTTCACTTTTATCGGCGGATTATTCGCGGATAAAATTTTAGGATTCCGTAAATCGCTTTTCTGGGGAGGGTTGTTGATGATTACCGGCAGTTGCATTCTCGCCATCAACCCACATGATTTTTTCTTTTTAGGAATCAGTTTCTCCATAATAGGCACCGGGTTTTTTAAACCGAATATTTCAACCATGGTTGGCTCACTTTATAAAACAAATGATGCCAGAAGAGATGCAGGATTTTCGCTTTTCTATTCAGGTATAAATGTTGGAGCCTTGTTAGGTGGTTATGTGTGTATTGCAATTGGAAAAGGATATTCGTGGAATCTTGCTTTTGGTTTTGCAGCTATAGTTATGACAATTAGTTTGCTGACTTTTGTTTTTACACAGCGCAGTTTAGGCCCAATTGGTTTGTCGCCGTTTGCGAACTCAAAAGATGGAAAAAACAGAAAGTGGTACGACTATGCAGTGTATGCAGGTTCTCTTGCGATCATTCCTGTGATTATGGTAATGGTTGCCAAAACCGAATACACAGATTGGTTTATGTATGTGGTTGGTCCGGCTGCTTTGCTTTATATTTTTTATGAGATGACTAAATTCTCCTGGGCTGAGCAGAGGAAATTGTTGGCAGCTCTTGTGTTTATTATTTTCTCTGTTTTGTTCTGGGCTTTCTTTGAACAAAGTGGAGGCTCTCTGAGCATTTTTGCTGCAAATAATTTGAATAATACAGTACTCGGAATCACACTTGATCCAAATGGAGTTAACAATGCTGCTAATTCATTATTTGTAATAATTTTTGCTCCTTTATTAGGAATATTATGGATATGGATGGCAAAAAAGAAAATTGAACCCAACACTGTTGTGAAATTCGGATTGGGATTTTTGTTTTTAGCACTAGCATTTTATGTTTTTTACGCAACAAGGTTTTTTGCATCAACAGAGGGTATGACCTCGCTCGATGTTTTTACACTTGCATATTTTATTATCACTTTTGGTGAATTGTGTTTATCGCCAATTGGGTTATCTATAATGACGAAATTATCACCTAAAGCTCTTCAGGGGGTTATGATGGGTATGTGGTTTTTAGCTAGTGCCTATGGGCAGTACGCAGCCGGTATATTAGGAGCCGGAATGACGAGTCCTGATGAAAATGCAACAATTGCTGAAAAATTAATTTCATATACTGATGGATATAAGCAATTGGCAATCTATGCTTTGATAGCTGGAGTGGTATTAATTCTCATTTCTCCATTAGTGAAAAAATTAATGCAGGAAGTTAAGTGATTTGCATAAACAGGTTTATCATTTACATTTGCCGACATCAGGTCGGATGGCCGAGCGGCTAGGCAAAGCTCTGCAAAAGCTTCTACAGCGGTTCGAATCCGCTTCCGACCTCTATGTGTCCTCGCAAACCCTTGATAGCCAACGCTTTCAGGGGTTTTGTTTTTAATAGGTGGGGTGTTCGGTGGGGTGTTTTTAAAATTGCCTTTTCAGGAAACAATTTTTTTAAATTTTTTGTGATGATATTTTTCAAGGAATATTTTTTTTCATTCAAATATTCAAATTGAAATTGGGTTATAAAATTTTGAAATGAATTTATGTAATTTATTTAAAAAACTATAGATATAATAGAACATAACGATTGGTAAACACTTTTATTTTTTATCATTACTATCTGTTTTATAATTATTACAACAGAATTACGGTGTGAATATTGAGATGGAGGTTTATAAAATCTCAAAATGATAAATCATCACAAAGCCAATTGTCTTTTTAGTGGTTCAACTAACTCAGATATGGTTTCGTATGATTTAAGGATATATAAATTCCTTAATCTTAGTTCTGCAGTTTATGCATTACAAAGGGAATTAATCCACAACTAATTTATATCCAATACCAATAACGGTTTTTATCATTTCTTCTCCTATTTTTTCGCGAATTCTGCTGATGTGAACATCAATTGTTCGGCTTTTTATTACATTTTCCTTAGTATTCCATAATGCCTGAGAAATTTCTTTGCGTCTGAAAACCTTTCCGGGTTTTGAAAATAAAAGACACAATAATTCAAATTCTTTTTTTGGAAGTGTATATGAGGTATCATTTTTGTAAACCAGGTATGATTCCCTATCAATATAGAAGTTTGTTTTTTCTGCAAATGTTATCATGAGAAAAGTATTAATGAAAAGTTTTACACAAAACTCGATAGAGTCTTTAAATAAATAATTAAACTAGAATGATTATAACATTAAGTTCGTGTAAAGTTATTGGTTGCAAATCATGACATTGCTTAATTTTATTTAAACAATGTTGCGCAAAAACTATTTCTCTGATTATAAAAGTTCATTTTTCAGAACAATTAGCTGTTAATTTTTGTGATAAATATTTCTACTTTGTTTTATATAAGAAGACCAATAATTAATATTAACTTAACTCATTCATAATTTAGCAGGAGACCTGTAGAATTAATATTGCCGCATAAAAAAACGGTAATGAGAATTTTATTTATTTTTTCTATTCTGCTAACTTTTAATTCTTTAGTTTATTCGCAGTCAACGCACGGACTGGAAAAAATTATTGTAGAGAAATATTATGTTTCTGATACGAGCGATGCTAAATCAAATAACGGAGGAAACTTGCATGCAGGTTCAGTATCGTACAGAATTTTTATTGATTTGCTTCCTGCATATCGCTTGCAAGCCGTCTACGGTGTTCCCGGACATTCGATGCAAATAGAAACTACAACTTCATTCTATAACAATGAGGAATATGGGGCTGCAATTGCTAATAGCATTCTTTCCGAAAAATTGACGAATAATACTTTAATGATAGATTCCTGGTTATCTGTAGGGGCTGCAGCAGAAAATTATATTGCAATTCTGAAGAGTGATGATACTACAAAACCTTTGTTAAATTCAGATGGTGTTTTGAGTAACACAGATTCTATTGCAGGTATTCCTTTAGTAGTGCGGGATGGAATGATTAAACAATCGCCTGTTTCGGTAGTTACCATGTTCGGAATAGACAGCTCGTTATATTCTGTTTTAGGTAAAAAAAATAGTGCTGTTTCGGGGCAAAAAATTTCGACTGACAATGGTTCTTGGGCATCTTTTGGCGGTTCAGTTGGTGTTCATCCAATGAACAGAGTTTTAATAGCCCAGCTTACAACAGATGGTGAACTCTCATTTAAGATAAATATTCAAATAGGTACTCCTGATGGTAAAGTGGAAAATTATGTTGCAGAAAATCCGATCGGAAATGAAATATTATTTCCGGGATTAACATTTCCAGTCCAAAAATAAATTATTACTACACTTTCATTATTGAATAATCTCGTTTTTTGGTTCGTTCAATTTTTGTTTACACTAACTTAACAAACTGATATTATTCTATTGGGAAAACAGTAGTTTTCAGTACAGACATTTGTGCACTGAAAAAATCATTTTTTAATAAAATAAAATACCGATCATGAAAAAAATTACATTGCTTTTTACTTTCACGCTACTTGTATTATTTGCCCGCGCCCAAAATGGATTGGAGTGTGTTGAGGTGGAAGTCTATTATGTTTCAAATGCAAATGATACTCTTGCAAATGCAGATGGAGGAGTTCTTCCAGTAGGTTCAAAAACCTATCGTGTTTACGCTGATATGCAACAAGGATATAAATTTCAGGCAGCTTATGGTGTGCCCGGTCATGAATTGCGCCTTGAAACCACCACATTATTTTTTAACAACATTGACAGAGGTGCTACTTCACCAACTTATACTAAACCTCAAGCTGCTTCTAATACTGTAATGCTCGATTCATGGTTTTCTGTTGGTGCTGGTTGTACCGGAAATTACGGAATCCGAAAAAGCACTGATGATGGAGTGGCTACAGTCGTAAATAGTTTTGTTCCGCAGGTGCTTCAAAACAATGATACTTCCGCAGGAATTCCACTTTCACAGGAAGATGGATTGATTGCAGGAAATCCCGAGCAGGTAACATTTGTAGGATTCACTACTCCTGAATTGGATGTTTTTGATGCAGCAGGTTCGGTTGGAAATTTACTTTCAACACATAATGCTTCATGGGCTTCTTTGAATGGATCAAAAGGATATGACACAGTAGAGAATAAAGTTTTGATTGGTCAGTTTACAACTGACGGAATTTTTTCTTTCAAACTGAATATTCAGATTGGAACACCAACAGGCGGAGTGGAAAATTATGTTGCAGATTCTGCGGTGGCTAATGAAATATTGCTTTCCTGTCTGACTTATGTTTCCCCAGTAGATACGACCGAAGATACAACCAGTACAGGAAATTTTATTCCTTCAGAAATTGAGTCTTTTTCAGTTTATCCAAATCCGACAAATGATTTTGTAACTGTAACATTTAATAAAACAAAATCAAATGCGCATTTCACACTTTTTGATATTGAAGGAAAAGTTTTAGCATACAAAGAATTGAGTGGAAGCGCGGTAAAAAATTCTGAACAGGTTGATCTTTCGTTGCTTGCCAATGGAATTTATATTCTGCAATTAAGTGCTGATGGAATTACGACAAACAAAAAAATAATCAAGAACTAGTCTTTGTTCAATGGCATCAAAAAAATGTAGCCCGTTTTTCTGATGCCATTACTTTCTGTTCTCCAATGAAAAAAATACTCCTTTCAATTTTTATTACAATAGGTATTTACTCCATTACAATTGCTCAAGGAATTGTAAGAGGAAAAATTACTGATGAATCTGGCGAAACACAAATTGGTGTTACAATAGTTGTTAAATCAAATCCATCGGTTGGAACTGTTACAGATCTGGATGGAAATTATTCGCTCAACCTGAAAGATTCCACCACACAAACTTTAGTTGTTTCATCCATCGGTTATGAATTAATTGAAGAAGTTGTTCATCCAAAAAAGGGAGAAGTTGTAATCAAAAATTTTATTCTGAAATCAACTGCCCAGCAAATAAAAGAAATAGTAGTGAATGCAAAAGGTAATCATGCGAAGGATACTTACATAGAATCCATGAAAAAAAGTTCTTCGGTTACACTTGACTATATTTCTTCTGAGACGATTAAAAAAACCGGCGATGCAAATGTTACAGCTGCTGTGGCGCGTGTATCAGGCGTTTCAACAAATGGAAGTTTTATTACAGTGCGCGGAATCGGCGACCGATATGTAAAAACAGCTATCAATGGTTTGCGCATTCCTACACTGGACCCTTTTACAAACAATATTAAACTCGATTTATTTCCGGCGAGTTTGGTTGACAATGTAATTATCACCAAAACCGAAAGCCCTGATTTACCTGGCGATTTTGCCGGAGCATATATATCTGTAGAAACAAAAGATTATCCGGAACAACTTGCAGTGAATATTGAATCATCTTTTGGATATAACAGTCAAACAACTTTTAACAATATTGTCTCATCTCAACGAAGCTCTACAGATAAGTTTGGATTTGACAATAACTTTCGAGACCATGATCATAATTTATTTATTCAAACAATAAAACAGCCAACCGACTACCAGCAATTTGTTGCTTTAGGTTTGGGTGATTACTACACTTCATTAGGTGTTACCAATGAGAACTGGAATTCAAATGGTGATATGTATTACCGGCTTGGTCTGGTTCAACTTGGATTGCTTGCACCCGTTCAAATTGATGATAACGCTGCATATCAGGAAGCAAGAATTTTATATATCACCGGACCATATTCGCAGCAGGCATTTCAAATAATAAATGCAAATGTTCCTGAATCAGGTCAATCTTTTAAAAATAATTGGAATACCATTTCTCGAAAAGCACCATTGGATTTCAGTCAAAGTTTTAGTATTGGAACCCAGACAAATCTTTTTGGAAAGCCTCTCGGATTTATTGTTGGTTACCGATATGGAAGTTCTACCAAGTATGATCCCGGATATATGGCAAGTAAAATCAGGGCTGATGGTTCGCGTGAATCATTATTCAACGGAGAACACAGCGAAGAAGTAAACGGGTGGAGTGCCATTGCTAATGTTGCTTATAAATTTAGTCCGAATCACAGCGTTTCTTTTTTGTTTATGCCTAATTTATCAGGAGCAAACAAAGCTGATAATCTGCTCGACAATTTAGATTCAACTATTATGATTTATAAGAAAATACAATTTTATGAGCAACGGAAACAATTAGTTTACCAATTAAAATCCGAACACTTTTTTCCCGGAAATAAAATAAGAGCAGAATTCAATGCATCTTATACTGATGGTAACAGCAGTGTCCCCGATTTTAAAACACTGAGATACATTTATCGAAAGGACATTGACACCTGGCAGATTGGTGGTGACAATGGAGATATAGATAGATACTACAGATACCTTTCTGATAATCTTTTTGATTCAAAGGTCTCCATTAAAATTCCTTTTTACGACAAACCGGGATTGCCCAGAAAGTTAAAATTAGGAGGAGCGTATCAATATAATTTCAAGGAGAATCAGCAATATGATTACAATGTTCAGTTCGGAATTAACTCCGACCTCTCACTTAAAAACGGAAACATTGACGAGTTTTTTGACTTGAATAATTTTGGATTTACCGATGGAACTCTCAGTGGAATTCCTTACAGCACTATTAAAGAATATTATGTGGAAGATGGCACACCGGCTAATCACACATTCGGAAAAAGTGAAATCGCTGCAGGATTTTTAATGATTGATTACACCATCATTCCGCGTCTTCGGTTTTCAGGAGGAGTGAGAATTGAACATGCTGAATTGTATACTGATGTTTTCAAGTTTGATTCTATGGGCTATCAGAAAAATGATCCAAGAAGAAATTATTCAACTTCTTATCCACTGGTAAATCCAGGAATATTAAGCGAAACCAATTTCCTTCCAAGTGCCAATTTAATTTTCAAATTAAATCGCGACAGCTCAGGAAATAATGGTACACCTATTAATTTAAGATTGAACTACAGCAACAGCATTGCACGACCAAGTTTGCGTGAACTATCGGATGTTGCTCAACTTGATTATGAATTTAAAGAATTTGTTTTCGGAAATTCAGACCTTAAAACAGTGCATATAAATAATTATGACTTGCGCCTGGAATCCTATTTTAAATCAGGTGATAATATTTCAATCAGTTTGCTATACAAGAATTTTAAAAATCATATTGAATTGGTGCGGTCAGTTGGTTTAACCTGGCAGAATGTTGACCACTCTTATGTTGCAGGTATTGAATTGGAAGGAAAAAAAATCATCACAAAAAATTTTGAATTCAGAGCCAATGGAGCATTACTCAAGTCGCAAACAAAGTTTATCAGAAACCGGGTTGACATATCGGATGGAGTGAAGGAATATATTCCTATCGATACACTTACACGCACAATGTTTGGGCAAGCGCCTTATGTGCTGAACGGCATGCTCACCTATACTTCGGATAGCATTGGCCTTTCATTTACGGTAAGTTACAATGTGCAAGGAGAAAGATTAGTCATAACATCAGCTAATCCTTTTATCCCTGATGTGTATGAATTGCCAAGGCAAATGGTTGATATCAAACTCATCAAAAAGTTTGGTAAGCACTTCAGCACAAGTTTGACCGTGCGTGATATTTTAAATACCACTATCACAAGGACCTATAAAGATTCAGAATTCATTTATGATGAATTTTCTTATGGAACTAATTTTTTAATTGGCGTTTCTTATAAACTCTGAACCTTGAAACAATTCAATTTATGATTTCAATTATTCTCATCAACGATTTAAAATATAGCTCTAAAAAATAAAATCATGAGAAACACTTTAACTATTTGTATTTGTTTGTTTTTTCTGTTTCCAATGCGAATACAGGCACAAGTGCAAAATGTGATTGTTGAAAAATATTACATCTCAGATGCAAATGATGCAACAGATACTATAAATGGACGAGTACTACCCGTCGGATCAACAACTTACCGCATATATGTTGAACTGAAGCCTGGTTGTAAACTCCGGAAAATTTATGGTGATGCCAATCATGCCTTAAAAATAATGAGCACCGATACTTTTTACAATAACATTGACAGACCGAATGCATACTTCGGATACCTCATCAACAGCCTTTGGTTTTCCGGCAATCCCACGCTTGCGCTGGATAGTTGGTTGACCTTAGGGCTTGGAGCAAAATATTATTCCGGTATTTTAAAGCCAATTGATACAGATGCTACTTCCATTGTTGGTGGATTGGGAGGATTGCTGGTAAATAATGATCCGGATGCAGGCATACCACTAACAATTGCAGATGGTTTTGTGAATGATACTGTAACACTTGGCACATGGCTCGATGATGGATTTAAAGATATTTCGAATGTTGATACTTCAATTTTGGGTTCAGTAAATTCAGGTACATCGTTTATCTCTAACTCAGCATATCTACAACAGAACTCCGGTGTTGATGGAGGAACATCAAACAAAATTCTGGTTGCACAATTAACTACAAAAGGAGAATTGACATTCGAGCTGAACATTGAAGTGATTGATACTAATGGATATTTTATTAAGTATGTTGCGAATGGTGATACACTTTTAGCTGACGAAAAAATTTCTCCATACCTGAAATATCCGCCTGTATGCGGATGCAACGATGCGAACTACCTTGAATTCAACGAAGCGTATGGCTGCTTAAATCCTGATTCATGTAAAACACTTGTTGTGTTTGGATGTATGGATCCGATGGCATGTAATTATAACCCGAATGCGAATTATAATATCGAATCGCTTTGTTGTTATCCGGGACTTTGCAATGACCGAGACCTTGCGATTGTTTGTCCTGATCTGACTCAAAAGCGATTAGAACTTTATCCGAATCCGGCAAATGAAGAAATGACCCTGGAGGTTTCTTCCGAACAGAATGAAAACATCAACTACTTCATCTATGACTCATTCGGAAGGTTGATTATGGAAAAAAGCAGCAGCGTTAAAAAAGGAGTTTCACAACTTAAAATAGATGTATCGAATCTGAAAACCGGTGTTTACATGGTTTGGCTTTCAAAAGATGGAACTTCGGAAGGAAAAATGTTTATGAAATACTAATCAGAAAATAAGAATCAATAAAAATCAGTAGTTGTCATGACGAATAAGAACAGAAAAACGACTTATAATTTTATTGGGTTCCTGATTTGTTTGTTGCTAATTGGAAGTTGCAATCCCGACAAAAATCCTCCTGTAGTGGCACAGGAAACAGGAACAGTTGAGGACATTGAAGGCAATAGCTATAAAACAATTAAGATTGGAAATCAATGGTGGATGGCTGAGAACCTGAAGGTAACAAAATTCAGAAACGGAAATACAATTCCCAATGTAACAGATGATTCACTCTGGCAAAATAACAGCGCCGCATGCTGCCTTTATCAAAATGACCCTGCATCACCAGGCTTGCTTTACAACTGGTTTGCCGTAACCGACACCGGAAACATTGCACCTGAAGGATGGCATATTCCATCAGACGATGAGTGGAAAGAATTGGAGCGATACATCGGAATGACTGATGGTGCCGAAGAACAATCAGGATGGCGTGGAACTAACGAAGCTGATAAACTGAAAGCAGCAGCCCCTGAAGGATGGACGCAATTTGAAAATGTATGGGGAACAAACACTGTTGGTTTCACAGCATTAGCCGGAAGCTGCCGCATTAGTGATGGCAAGTGGGGAAATCCAGGATTATTTGCTACCGGGTTCTGGTGGACTTCATCAGAGTATTCTGCCACAGAAGCTTGGTATCGTTATCTCGATTATAAAAAATCAAATGTATTCCGTACTTCTTGTTTAAAGAATTACGGGTTTAGTATCAGGTGTGTGAAAGATTAATACTTTATTTTTCTGACAATTATTCCTGCTTTTATCTTTTGTTCGTTATGAATATAATTACTGATTTATATAATCATTCAATCGTTTACAGGTCGTTTACACGACTATAACTATTTAATTATTTACAGGACAAATTAAGATAATATAGTGCCGATAGGTTTGCGTCGCATTAAAAAAGATGCACTAAAAAATCCAAACCAATGAAAACAAAAAAAACAATTGCAAAATTAGTTGCTTCGGCAACTCTTGCCGTTGCATTTGCGTCAACCGGATTTGCTCAAGCAAATCTTGGCGCAAATTGCGGATGCCCCCCTGTGGCATCCAGACCAACAGTTCTTGTATCCACCCTGGCAACAAGTGGCGGTGCCCTTGATGGAGAACTACTCGCAGCAAACACCATTTTCACCTGCGACAAAACATGGATACTGGACAAAAAGATTTATGTACCAAATGGTAAAGTTTTAACCATTCAACCAGGTACAGTTATTAAGGCAAACACCGGAACTGCAGCTAACGCTACAGCATTAACAGTTGAAGTAGGAGGCAAAATTTTTGCTTCAGGAACCGAAGATTGTCAAATCGTATTTACGGCTGCTGCCGATAATTTAGACGGGACATTCCCGATTTCCAGCAATGGTCAATGGGGTGGTTTATGCATTGCAGGAAAAGCTTCAAATAATTTAACACTTGCTGCTAATGGTCCTTTCCAACCCGGTGTTGGTGATGGTCGCCTTTGTGTGGCTGATGGTATCGGAACTTTTGAAGGTTTTGCATCTTCAAACAGCAAGGATCAGTTTGGTGTTACACCTGCATCTTTTGATGACAACGACAACTCAGGAGTTTTGAAATATGTATCTATCCGCCACGCCGGTGCAATCTTGCAGGTTGGTGGTGAGTTGAATGGTTTGTCACTTGGATCAGTAGGAAGAGGAACCACAATTGATCATGTTGAAATTGTATCTTCTGCTGATGATGGCATTGAGCTTTGGGGCGGAACTGTTGATTTAAAATACATCGATTTGCTTTTCGGTAATGATGATAATATTGACTTTGATGATGGATGGAGAGGAAGAGCACAATTTGTATTTGTTTTGAAAACAGACAACACTGCAAATGTTGACAGTGATAATGGATTTGAATGCGATGCTGATGATCAAAAATCGAACAACACTTTGCGTTCGCATCCGGTTATTTTCAATGCGACTATGATTGGAAACAGCAAAACAACTCTCACAGCCGACAACAGTTCTATTGCTGCTATCAATGCAAAAGAATTAACTGAAGGAGAAATTTATAACTCAGTTTTTGCAAACTTTAAAAATGGTTACAACATGGTTAAATCCATGGGAACCAGAGTGAACTCCATTAACGGTGTATCAAGTGAAGCATATCATAATTGGGCTAACACCGGTGGAAATACAACTAACAGCTTAAAAGTAAAGTGTAACACTTTTATTAATTGCACAAACCCGCTTACAGTTGGAAGCAGTGCTGCAAATTTTGTTTTAACAGACACAGCTCAATTCTATACAACAGATAAAAACATAGCTGTAACATCTGTTCCTGGTTTTGATTATTTATTAACTGTAAACAATGCAACCAATGTAATTTCTCACCAAGTTGATGCTGTTCCAAACCCTGCTTTAACCGGAACTCTTATCTCAACACCGGTTGATGGTTTCTTTTCATCTGCAGCTTACAGAGGAGCATTTGCTTCTACAGGTCAAAATTGGCTATCTGCATGGTCTTATAATACTTTGTTAAATACAGTAAACGGTATGCAACCTTGCCCAACTGATATTAACGGTGATGGTATTACTAATACTGTTGACTTCTTACAGTTGCTTGGTTCATTTAATCAATCTTGTCAATAACTAAAGAGAAGCAGGATTTGAAGTGAAAGTTTTAAACTTTCATTTCAAATTCCTAACTCCTTCCAAAACAAAAACAAAAACAAAAACAAAAATCTCTAATGAAAAAAATAATACTCGGCTTAGTCACGCTTTTACTTGCGAACTTTGCCAACGCCCAAAACGGCTTAGAAAATATTATAGTTGAAAAATACTATGTATCAAATGCAACCGATGCTACTTACAGTTCAGGTACATTGCCTGCAGGTTCAGCAACATTCAGAATATATGCTGATATGTTACCAGGGTATAAATTTCAGGCAGCCTACGGAGTGCCAACGCATACTTTGAAAATTACTTCAACCACTCCTTTCTTTAACAATACTGATTATGGTTCAATTGCTCCTACATTTTCAAAAACCAATGCAGCAAAAAATTCTGTTATGCTCGATTCTTGGTTTTCAGTGGGTGCAGGTTGCGCTGGTAACTTTGGAATCCTTAAATCAGAAGATGATGGTTTGAATACTGTAGTGAACAATACACCAGCTGCTCCTGGTGGAAAAATTCTTCAGAATAACAATGCATCAGCAGGCATTCCATTGACTACTCAAGATGGTTTATTTGCAGGTGCTCCTGAAGCAGTTACCTTCGTTGGTCTTGGCACTCTTACTGATCAATTCGGTGACGGTTCTGTTTCTGGAAATTCATTCATTACCTCTAATGGTTCTTGGGCTTCATTGAATGGTTCATTAGGTCCTGTGCCTGCAACTAACAAAGTGTTGATTGCACAAATTACTACTGACGGTGTTTTGCATTTTGAATTAAATATTCAAATTGGAACACCAACAGGTGGGGTGCAAAATTATGTATCATCAAATCCGGTTGGAGCTGAAATCACAATTCCAAGCCTTACACAAACTTTAAATGCTCCTAACCTTCCTCCTACAATTAGTGTAACTTCACCAACAAATGGCGCAACTTTCTTAGTTGGTCAAACAGTTGGAATTACTGTAAATACAGCTGACCCTGATGGAACAGTTGACTCAGTTCAATACTATGTTGATGGAGTAAAAAAAGGTTCTAAAGTAGGTGCTCCTTATACAAATACATTTAACTGGACTGCAACATTAGGTGCTCATGCTATAACCGCTAAAGCAACTGATAACGGTGGAACAGTAGTAACATCAACAGCAATAAACATTACAGTTGGTAATGTTATTGCTCCGACTGTAAGCATTACTTCACCTGTAAATGGTGCATCATTTATTGCCCCCGCTGGTGTAAATATTACAGCTAATGCTGCCGATGCCGATGGTACTGTATCTCAGGTTCAATTTTTTGTTGATAATGTTTTAGTTGGTAGCGATAATACACCGCCTACTTTTAGTTTCAATTGGACAAGTGGATCTCCATTCGGCAACCGTCAGTTAAAAGCTGTAGCAACCGACAACAGTGGCGCTTCAACAACTTCAAGCATTGTAACTATTAATGTAGCTGACCCGAATGCACTTCCTTACAAGATAGTAAATGCAACTAACACATGTGAGCCAGGCATATTCTGCATGTCTATTGCTGCGGATGATGCAGTAGCCAATGTAATCGGATATGATTTAGTAATGCACTACGATGCCTCAAAAGTGGTACCAACAGGAGTAGTAACTGTATCCAGTGACCTTGTTAACTCTAATTTAGTTGATGTTTTCAATAGTATTGATGCAGCGAACCAAAATATAAATATTTCTTTATTTTTCAATGGTAGTGCACCTTCCAATACCTTTTTTACAGGTACAGGAAATATTTGCTGTGTAGAGTTCAGCAAAACATCAAATTTTGATGCTGTTGATACGGCAACTTTCAACATTGTTACTTTGCAGGAAAGTTATATTACTGGAGTGCAGTTGGTTGCAGCTGATGCTGGTAAATACAATACTTACAAAGACACTTCATTTGCAGGTTTACTTACTTATTGGAATCAAAATGGTCCTATTGCATACAATTCGGCTATTCCGAGTCAATTTTTGATTACAAATATTTATGGCAACAATGCAAATTGCAATAGTCAATCTGTAACAGCCACTCAACCTGATTTAACCGGTCATTTTACTTTCAACACTAGCGATGGTGATTACATTTCAATAAAAAGAGACATTGCTCCTACAACCAGCATACAGCCAGTAGTAAATGGATTTGATGCTTTCTTAACAAAAAGAGTATTGATTAATGACCCCACTTTCGTTCCTTCCATTTTTCAATTAATTGCAATGGATGCGAATCTTGATGGTGTAGTTAGTGCGGGTGATGTATCTCAGATTAATCAAAGAACAGTTTTGATAAACCCTGAAATGAAACAGGCATGGAATTACAGTGCGAATGGAACTTCACTTGGACCGCTTTCTAAAGATTGGGTGTTTATTGACTTAACAACATTGAATAATGATGTGGACTACAGGGTTTCACTTACCTATCCTGCTGATGATGGAGTAGGGGCTTTTAAAAACAGAGTACCTGTTGTTCCTTTTTGTCTTCCTAGTCCAAATACTGCAGATACAACCGGTGGTTGTGTAGTTCTTAATGATGAAACTTATAAAGGTATTTTGATTGGAGATGTAAATGGTAATTACGCAGGTAATACTGGATTTTATTCACAGGGAAAAGGAATGGGAGATGACAAAGTGATCTTCGATTTAACAAAATCAGTTACCGGTGAAGGTTATGTTGATGTTCCGGTTTATGTAACATCACCAAGTGCAGTTAATTCTCTTGACTTTGCAGTTGCGTTTGATGAAACAAAACTATCATTCAACTCAATTATTAATACTGCTGAAAACATTGAGTCAATGGCTAATTTCAATTCAGGAGATAAAACTTTGCGTTTCACTTCATACAGTATGGATCAGTTTGTAAAATGTTTACCAATTGCAACTGTTCGTTTTAACATTACCGGTCAATTAACTAAGTCTGATTTTAATTCTTTGGAAGGTTATTTGAATGGTGATCGCGTTGGAATGGAAATAAATACTGATGAATCTGCTTCAGATTACAATGTAGTTATTTTCCCGAATCCTGCTAATGAAATGTTAAATGTTGTTTCATCTGAAGATGCAACTGTACAGTTGTTCAGTGTAAACGGAAGCCTTTTGTTTAAATCTGATAATGTTGTTGCTAATGAGAAATTGCAAATAAATACTGCTAATCTTGCTGATGGCGTTTATCTCCTTCAGGTTTCTAACGACAACTTTGTATCTACTAAAAAAGTAGTTATTCAGAAGTAATTTTTTTTAGTAATCTTTACCAAACCATCCCGATTAATTAATCGGGATGGTTTTTTTTAAAACCTAAATTAAAATCAAATGAAAAAACAGATTGTACTTATTGTTGCTATAATTTTTTCTTCTTTAATTTCATTTGCCCAATCGCCAAATGACATGAACATTATTGATGCGCAGGATACAGTTGTTTTTGATATTTCACACGCAGATTCAGGAGTCGGGTATGTTGAATTTCCTGTTTATTTTTTATCGAATGATACAATAAATGCGTTGGATTTTTCTTTCAAATACAATCAAACCAATTTTTCATATGATACCATTCTGAAGTTGGCTGGTTATTTATCTATAACCTCTAATTACAACATCGGTGATTCAACTGTTTATTTCA
>Ga0209596_1002148_pt1 | contig 16371 bp, 16 predicted proteins | sample M_130807_MF_Meta_FD_187314 | JGI IMG/M metagenome (GOLD analysis project Ga0209596, IMG submission 187314) | Freshwater microbial communities from Lake Montjoie, Canada to study carbon cycling - M_130807_MF_MetaG (SPAdes) (version 2) | ecosystem: Environmental > Aquatic > Freshwater > Lake... | reverse complement strand
TAGGAGAATTTTCCCAAACCTAGTTTAAAAACCTAACAAGTTTTTGAATTGCGACCTGAATTTACTCAAACCTAGTTTAAAAACCTAACAAGTTTTTGAATTGCGAACTGAATTTACGCAAACCTAGTTTAAAAACCTAACAATTTTTTGAATTGCGAACTGAATTTACACAAACCTAGTTTAAAATCCTAACAATTTTTTGAATTGCGAACTGAATTTACGCAAACCTAGTTTAAAATCCTACCAAGTTTTTAAATTGCGAACTGAATTTAATCAAACCTAGTTTAAAAACTTAATAAGAATTTAACTTGCGAAAAAAGGCACTTAAAGACACAGCTCTAATATATAATATTGAGAGAAAATGACGACACAATATGCTCTTACAATTGATAATAAAAAAGTTTGGACATTTTTTAAAGAAAAACATCCCAGTTTAGACTTGGAAAATTCTATCCTGATGTTTATTGATATTATGGAAAAGCTTTCGCAAGACGTTAATACGTCTCTTAATAATGTTCTTGCTCAACAATTGGTTGATAGTATGAAACAACTTCAGTCTCAAGTGAATATTGTCACAGATAATCTCTCCACGATGCAGAGAGATACAATAAATAATTTCACTTTAAAATTAGCTGAATTCAAAAAGGATTATATTGAGGATGTTAAAATGATTTTATCTAGTAATGTTTCTGATAAAATCGCTCCTTTAATACGCGAACAAAATGCTATGATTCTGGATAAAACACATATTCTTATTAATGATCTTATTCCAAAAAATAATGAGAGTTTATCAAAACAAATCAATGAATCTATGAAAAATCTTCATTCTTCTATTTCTGAAGATACGACCAAATTATTAAACTCTACAATTAATCAAAAATCCTTAGACGATTTTATTCAGAATATTGATACAAAATTCAGTACAACTTTATCTTCTTCTCAATCTTTCTATAGCGCAACTGAACAAAGATTAGATACAAGCATTAGAGAGATTAAAGGTTCTACTGAAAATAATTTTAATTCTATCAAAGAATTATCTACAAATTCTTCACAAATTACTTCTTCTCTCAATAATACTGTTTCCGAACTTCTAAAAAAAATGGAAATTTCATCAGTCAAGGGGAAAATCTCTGAAAATATTCTATCCAGTATTTTACATTCCTTATTTCCGGTCGCCCAAATTGATTCCGTTGGCACTACAAAAGAAACTGGCGATATTATTTTAACTCGTCCAAACAAACCAAAAATTTTAATTGAAAATAAAAATTGGGATAAAAATGTTATTCAGGAAGAAATAAAAAAATTTATTCATGATGTAGAAACGCAAAATTGTTGTGGGATTTTTCTCTCACAAAATTACGGCATTGCGAATAAAGGCAATTTTGAAATTAATATTCATAATGGAAATGTCTTAGTATATGTTCATGAAGTGAATAATGACGCAGAAAAAATCAAGATTGCGATTGATATTGTTGACCATTTTAAATTGCGACTAGACCAATTAGATACACATTCCGATGTTGATACCATTAGTAAAGAATTATTAGATACGATTAATCAAGAATATCAAATTTATATTGCTCAAAAAACAATGCTGACAAAAACTATTAAAGATTTTAATCAAAAATTATTGAAACAAGTTGAAGAAATACAAATTCCTAGTTTGGAAAATTACCTTTCTACCCGTTATGCTACTTCTTCTAGTAAATTCAACTGTAATTACTGCGAATTCATTGGTAAAAATCAACAGGCTATCTCTGCACATCAACGCGGGTGCTCTGTTAAAAAGAATATGACTGATCAAAAATTAGAAAATATTCAGATAGAAACTATCCAACCTTTAATGGTAGGTGATATTGAAATTCCAGAAATTACAAAATCACCAGTAATTGTACCAGAAAAACCTAAGAGAGAAACTAAGAAAAAAAATTAATTATACATTTTTCATTTATTATTTATTTCCAAAAATAAATCATATCTGGCGTTTTACCATTTTTCTGTTCTTTCAGATTTTCGGTATGTAAACATTTCTCGTATTTATATTTTTCGGTTAATAATTTATACATTTGCGGAGATATATTGACAGCCGTGAACCCCTTGTTATATTTTCGCGCTTTGGCGAGGTACGGAATCAAGAATTCTATATAAAATTTATCTTTGGAGTAGATTTTCATATGTTCATATATTTCAATATCTTCGTATGGCGGACTAGACAACATAAAATCATAATCTAAGTTTTCGAAATCATAAGCCAGGCAATCTTCGTAAAGCATTTTGACTTTATGGCCCGGAAAATTAGCTAACATGGCGTCATAACCTGTCTTTAATTCTACATTTGTATCAAAACCGGTATATTCAATATTCAGATTAATCGCGCCTAAGGCTCGCCCGCCCCAACCTGCCGTCATATCCAATACTTTGGTCGCGTTATATTTCTTATATAAAAACGTCGCATTACACATTTTAAAGAAGGTAATAGAACCGTTATTGATCCGCCACGCTTCAAACACATTAACTATATGATTCGTCGCTCCACGGTCCCGTTTTATGGTTTCGTCATGTAATTTTTTGATATCTTCTTCGTTTTGAAATATTTCATACAATGATTTCTTCTTTTTTCTGTGTGTTTTAAGTAATTGCGCCAATTGATATTGATATAGAATTTTATTCCCAACAAAACTACAATTATTTTTATTTGGAACATATTTAATTACTTTTTTTATTTCCTTTTGTAATTCTATCGGTGATAAATTTTTACAATTAAGTATTTCATCATAATTTGTAATCATTTTTGGTTCTTGAGTCGTCATTTTTATAATTGTTACTATTTATAACTTTATATTTTTTGTTTCAATTATTCGATTAAATAAAAAACATTAAGAATGTTCTTTATTTAATTTTTATTTAATTTTTATTTTTTCATTTACTTTAAATCCAAGCGGATATTTGTGATACATTGCCCATACCCCCAGCGCAATTTTCCGAAAAATTTATATCCGCCATCGCATGTAAACTCAAAATTAATATCACATCCACTTTTTCCTATTTGTTTTATTTCTATGATTTCTCTCATTCCAATTTTTCCACTCCAGCGAATTTCAAATCCAGTCGGATCGTCAATATTTCCATTTATTTGAAGCCAATAATCCTTTTCTTCAAGCACCTCGTTGGCTTTTTTTAAAACTTCGCCTTTTAAAATCTCTAATTCTTCTGGGGTCAATACGAACTCTTTATTGAATTTTTTCCTCATATCCGATAAATATTTTCCGCGATATCCTTTTTCGCGCAATTCGCACACAAACGGGGTTTTTGGCTTTCCTTGTAAAAACGCATCCTTTTCCCATTCTTCATAAATCGGTTTTGGGGTTTTTAATTCTAGATGCGCAATGATTTCGTCCAATGCCGTATGATAAAACTTTTTCGCATAACTATTTCCAACCGTGAATTTATTACCTGTTCCATTATAAAATTGTACTGCGTTTTCCCACGGAGGCTTGGCACAATCAATTGGTCTCTTTTTTTCACTGCCTTTAAATTCAACCACTTTCCTGCCTTCTTCGGCTAACCATTTTAACCCAAAATCATGATGGGTTGTTCGGTTTCCGCCACTAACTACCGTTTCATCAAATACTTTTATAGTTGGAAAGGTTTTACCAAACTCTTCCTTGATTTTTTTTCCCGATGGGGTCTCGTTCTTTATATGAAAATGAATCTTTTCCAGATTTTGTGCTTCTTTTTCAGATTTTGAATGGGGTTCATATACTTCGTTTGGGCCTACTTCGTTTGCGTTTGGGCCTACTTCGTTTGCGTTTGGGCCTACTTCGTCAGTTATGGCTTTAACCAGCGCATTCATATCTTTTACAGCCCTTCGCGCTTGCGCTTTTCCTCGGTATTGAAGTAGCTTTTTTAAAATCATGTTTTCTTCCATCTTGGTTATATTGTGCTATAGTATCTATCAAAAAAGCCTTTCAATTTTATATACACCGTAATTTACACATTTAAAACAACGCTCCCTTTATTTTTAATATTATTTCTGGATGAATAATATTATTATTTAATATCTCTCTTATCTGTTTATTTTCTTTCATACATAAAGCTGATTTATCAAATGTGTTTGAACCATGACTAGAAATAACAATACAATCTTCGGAATCTAATTGAATCATTGGTTCGGTAAAATTGTTTGTAAAGCTCATTTCTTCGCCTCTATCTAACCCTGCCTCGTGCTTATGTGTTAATAAATATTCCTTTTTATACGCCAAACAATTATTTGTCGAATGGTTCCTTCCAAAACTTTTAAATTTATATAATTTATCCAGATTATAGTCATACATATACGCATATGAACATCCTGCTATTTGTTTCTTTGAATTATTTAATTTAGATACGGCCGTTTCTACCCTTTTCGGTGGGTAATAATCGTCATCATCCATACATACAATAATATCGCCTTTACACGAAGCATTCCCTCTATTGCGCAAATCACTTAATTTAGAACCCTCTTCAAGCCCTATATATTTTATAGGAACCTGGATTTCATTTATTCCATTTAATATAAATTCTTTATTCTCTTCTGCCTCCTTTTGTGTTTTACTGCCTTCTACTATAACCCATTCTATTATATCTTGGTATGTCTGATTGTTAATAAATTCTAAAAGATTTTTTAAACATTTATTTCTAGATCTTTGAGTTATGGTTAAGAGAGATACTGTTGTTTTATTCATATTTGTATATTTACCTTTTTTATATATTTTATTTTTTATATATTAAAATTTTCAATTTTATTTATTAATAAAATTGAATAAATTTATTTTATTGATTTTACACTATCACTCAAGATGGAAACAGAAATTCAAGAATCAACATATATGGTATCAATTAAAATGATATTTAAAATAATTACACGGGTTTTTAATTTCATGTATTATTCGGTTAGTATATATTTATTATGGATATTAATACATTTCTCCGCGTCGCATTTATATATATATTATTGCGTGCCGATGTCCATATCAGGGCTTTTAGTATCTCCATTCTTAATTTCGGCGCCACATTGTAAAGCATTAAATTGGGCAATTTATAATGGGTCTAATATTATCTCATATATGTGGGTTATAATCGGTACATGGATTTGTTCAAAAATACTTATTAATTTCACTCAATAAACATTTCATTTTTCAATAACAACTTCTTTTGCTAATTTTTTTATCACCTTATTTACATTTTCTATATCACCATCCATTACCTTGCTCATTATTTTCATATACTTATCACATTGATTAGATTTACTATCCATACATTTCGGATCCATCTCCTTCCAGCTAGTTAACAACTGATAATTTTTCTTATCAATTCCTCGCACAGCCTTTACCATTTGTTTCATCTCACTATTATCTCTTTCCCATTTGTTTTCCTCCCTCACATATACGGTTTCTCTCTTCCCATCACTACAATGAACAGGTCTTTTATACATATCTGTATCATTTAAATGTTTGATTATAATAGTAGACATCCCTTCCACATAACCCACTTTGCCAATATTTTCCAAATCAGATATCTTTAATTCAATAGAATTAATAAAATCGGACATATTCATCGCATCTTTACATTCTTCATTTAAAAATAACTGGAGATTAAAGGTTTTATTGTTACTATTTGTGTTATTTGAATTTATGGTGGTTGGTTGTATTTTTTGGCATACATCAACCATCTGTTTTTGAAATTCTTGATTTTGTTTCTGAATTTCATTATTGCTTTTTACTAATTCTAATACAATACTTGTTAAGGCTTTTACTTCATTTGCGGATGCATCTATAATAGTTTGAGTTGTTTCTTGATTAATAACCATACATACTTTTTTATGATTATATAAACTTTGACGAAATTTATATTCTTTTCCACAACTACAATAATATTGTTTTTGCGACTTTTGGAGTGAATTGTGTAAGTTTTCGTAAGTATCAGTATGTTTTCTAGTTAGAATATGTTTTTGATAATCGGATTTTTTACTTGTTACAAAGTCACATTTTTCACATACAAATGGCGGAGAGTTTTTTTGCGGTTTTTCTGTAAGCATGGTAAGCATATAATACGCTTACATAAAAAACTCCTAAATAGTTTTTATTATAATATATTAATTTTATAAAAAAAGTTATCATAACAAACTTTTTATGAAATTTTGAAAATGAGACCATTATGGTCTAAATCCATTTTTTCACTTTTTTTCATCCAAAAGAGTTTTGCAAAAGTCCATTTTGGACATTTATAAATGTCCATTTTCCAATTTTGCAAAACTCTTTTGGATGAAATTTTTATAGTTTTTCTTTAAGTATCAAAAATATTAATATATATTAAATAAATATATTGTTTAAAATTTTATCAATTGTTTTTCTAATTCTTTATTTTTTTCAATCAATTCTAATATTATATTTTTTAAATTTTTAATTTCAGTATCTGAATCATATACAATCGGATCTGTAACTACTTCTGAATTATTACACTTTTTTTTATGTGCAGAAAGTGTTGAAGCGTGTTTATATATTTTTTTACAATTATTACAACAAAAAGAAGTATCTTCAATTTTTAAATTACAATTATTAGAATGTGTTAATTTTTTATGTTTAATTGATATTAAATGTAATTCATAATTACTTTTTTTATTACAACTAAACTTACAAGTTTCACAAAAAAAATTATTGTGTTTATTAATAATTTGTTCATCTTGAATAATTATATTTTTCATATCTAAATCTAGTTCTAAATATGGTTCTTTACATTTCTTTTTATGATTAAATAAAGAGGACCTATGATTATATTTTTTACCACATCCACATCCATATTCTTTTTCAACTATGGCGTAAGAAATGTTGTATTTTGTTGTATCTGTTGTATGTAGGTGTTTCTGTGTAGTTATATGTCTATTCCAATCACTTAATTTGCTAGATATAAACATACATTTTTCACATTTAAATTTTTTGGCGTTTTTTGGCGTAATCTCGGCGTTCATTTGGTTGTATAATACAACAATAAAAAACGCCTAAATAGTTTACTAATTATATTATTAAATTTATAAAAAAAGTTATCATAACAAACTTTTTATGAAATTTTGAAAATGAGACCATTATGGTCTAAATCCATTTTTTCACTTTTTTTCATTCAAAAGAGTTTTGCAAAAGTCCATTTTGGACATTTATAAATGTCCATTTCCCGATTTTGCAAAACTCTTTTGGATGAAATTTTTATAGTTTTTCTTTAAGTATCCAAAACATTAATATATATTATTTACCATAATTTTTTAAAATCCCCAACAGAATAATGATGAATCAAAAACAAGCCCAATCCTAAAAAAGTATCATACAATAAGAAGAGATAGGCATTCGCATATCCATTAATAGCATAGAAGGAGAATAACAAATATAATATTCCATGTATAATTCTAAATTTACTCCACCAAATGGGTTGGCCAAAGGTTTCTGGACCGACCTTTCTCGCACCTGTAAAATAGAGATATAAAAACCCCAAGGCCATTAAAAGTGTGATATAACCTAGATAGGGCAAATATTTATTCGGCAGGTATTTTGCTAAGCCAACTAAAGCCAAACGCGAAGGTATACACCCGCCAAGAAATAATAAGAACCTTTTTTGTATAGTATTCATTTATATATTCATTATATAATTTATTAATACCATATAATTTATTAATCCATATATTTTATTAGTCAATTTCCTTCAATTAAATTATATTTTTATTCTATTATGTCTATTATCTCTATAAAAAATATTCTCGACTATAAACAGAATTTTACAGTTTCCAAAGAAGATAAACTTAAATATGGAGAGATTTATACACCATTTTCTCTCATTGAACGAATGTTTAATTTATTTGAACCGAGTGTTTTTACTCAAAAGGATAAAAAATGGTTAGATCCGGGGGCAGGTACGGGATATTTCTCTATTTATCTTTTTGATAAATTAAACAAAGGATTGCTTACATCAATTCCTGATGAGGAAGAGAGAAAATCACATATTATTGAAAATATGATTTATATTATTGAAATTAAGGAATCTAATATTATTATTTTACGTGAAATTTTTGGCGAAAAGGCAAATATTTTTCATACCGATTTTCTCTCTACAATTTTTAATCTAGACAATTTTGATTTTATTATAGGAAATCCTCCCTACAACTCTAATGGGATTAAAAAGGTTCCCACCAATACAAAGAAGAATAAAAAACATGAGGACGGCAAAACGATTTGGATCTCTTTTATTAAAAAATCTATTTCCCTTTTAAAAGAAAATGGGCAACTCTGTGTTATCGTGCCGTCTATTTGGTTAAAACCGGATAAGGCCCGCACCTATCATTACTTAACAAGCTATAAAATTGAAAAAATCCATTGCTTAACCAATACAGAAACAAATAAAATATTCAAAGGCGAAGCCCAGACTCCTACTTGTTTCTTTCTCTTAACGAAGAGAGAAACAGATAATTATATTAATATTTTTGACAATAATCAAAATAAATATATTAATTATTATTGTAAATTAGAATATCCAATCCCTTTATTTGGGCAAGCCGTAATCCAAAAATTACAGCCCTTTATAGAAAAGGCCGGTCATCTTTCAGTCATAAAGACGAATCTGCCGAGTGTAACTTCGCTTTTTTCTCAGCATTCTTCAAATACTTTTCCCTATCCGAATGTAAAAACGTGTATTTTAAATGGCTTACAACCGGAATTGTCTATCAATTACAGTAATATCGCACAAGCTTATCAGGGTAAAAAGAAACTAATATTAGCGCATAAAATGTATGGGTTTCCCTATTATGATTCGTTGGGTATTTATGGAATATCTAATAGAGACAATTACGTGATTCTTCGGGAAAGTGAGGAAGAATTATTAAAAATTAAACAATTTCTCTCAACAAGGTTAGTTTTATATATTTATGAATCAACACGGTATAGAATGAAATATTTGGAAAAATATGCTTTTCAATTTATCCCGGACATTACGAATTTACCGGATTTTCCCGAAGTCATCAATGATGAATCCGTTTCGTTATATTTTGGATTAGACGATAATGATATAAAACATATTAATTCTCTACATAAGAAGCAATATTTATTTTTTATATAAAGTATAAGAAATATTTCTCTACAACAGTTTTATACATTTGGACATTTAAAAAGCTGATTTATAAATTATAATTTAAAAAATTGAATTATTTTTATAAATATTTGATTATGATAATGAATATTTCTCATATGGCTGGTATAGTAAATAATAAACACAAAAGTTGTATTTACGACGATTGTAAAAAACGCCCATCATATAATATAAAGGGTAAAACTGGAATATATTGTAATTCTCATAAACTAGATGGTATGGTGGATACTAATAACAAATTATGTATTAGTTATGAATGTAAAAAACGACCAAGATATAATATTGACTCTTCATTACAACCATTATATTGTTCAGCACATAAATTAGATGGTATGGTAAACGTGAAGGACAAAAGTTGTATTTATGAAGGATGTAAAATACAACCTGGTTATAATATAGAAGGTTCTGGTACTGGAATATATTGTAATTCTCATAAACTAGATGGTATGGTAGATATAAAAAATAAATTATGTATTAATCCAGAATGTAAAAAAATATCAAGATATAATATTGACTCTTCATTACAACCATTATATTGTTCAGCACATAAATTAGATGGTATGGTAAACGTGAAGGACAAAAGTTGTATTTATGAAGGATGTAAAACACAACCTGGTTATAATATAGAAGGTTTATCTGCGATATATTGCTCTGCACATAAATTAGATAATATGATAAATGTTAAAAATAAACATTGTAAAACATATTTATGTTTAACTATAATACAACAAAAATATGAAGGGTATTGTTTATTTTGTTATATAAATATGTTTCCAGATAAACCAATCACTCGTAATTATAAAACAAAAGAATATGCGGTTGTAGAATATGTAAAAATAACTTTTCCTGATTTATCTTTTATTTCAGATAAAATTATAGCAAATGGTTGCTCTAAACGCCGACCTGATTTATTATTAGATTTAGGTTATCAAATAATTATAGTAGAAATAGATGAAAACCAGCATATAGATTATGATTGTAGTTGTGAAAATAAACGCACCATGGAGTTAAGTCAAGATGTAGGACATCGTCCAATTATATTTATACGTTTTAACCCAGATGATTATAGAAATAAAGATATTATAATTTCTTCCTGTTGGGGTATTGATAAACGAGGTATTTGCTCAGTTAAAAAGACAAAACAAAAAGAATGGAAAGAACGATTACAAACTTTAACAAATCAAATAACTTATTGGTTAAATCCTTGTAATAAGACTAATAAAATAATTGAATTAATACAGTTATTTTATGATATATAATCTAAAGTTGTACATTTGGACATTTAAACCCATAATTCTTCAAATACTTTTCCCCATCCAAATGTAAAAACGTGTATTTTAAATGGCTTACAACCCGAATTGTCTATCAATTACAGCAATATTGCTCAGGCTTATTACGGCAAAAAGAAACTAATATTAGCCCATAAAATGTACGGGTTTCCCTATTATGATTCAGAAGGTATATATGGACTATCTAATAGAGACAATTATGTTATTCTGCGGGAGAATGGACAAGAATGTTTAAAAATTAAACAATTTCTCTCCACAAAATTGGTTTTATACATCTATGAATCTACGCGTTATAGAATGAAGTATTTGGAAAAGTATGCTTTTCAATTTATACCAGACATTACAAAATTACCGGATTTTCCAAAAGATATTAATAATGAATCTGTTTGCGCATACTTTGGATTAGACGAGAATGATAAAAACCATATTAATTCATTACATAAAAAGAGTTATTTATATTTTTAATGATATATAAGTAAAAATTATATAAAAATTATATGCTGTAAATAAATACATAAACTATGATGACTGATCATTTTTTTCAAAAAAATGAAGATTATAATAAATTACTAGAAGAAAATAATGTATTGAAAAAAAAAATTGAAGAACTAGAGCAAAAATTGAAAAAATATACGAATGGAGATAATCATAAACGGTATTATGAAAAAAATAAGGATAAAATTAAAATAAATGGATTATCCTATTTAAAAAATTTAAAAATAGAAAATCCCGAAAAGATTAAAGAGTACAATCATAATGCTTATATCAAGCGAAAAGAAAAGAAGAATTTTCTTAAGGAAAAAGGAGAGCAAGTGGCAAGCGCCGATATGGAGCAGATGTCAAGCGCCGATATGGAGCATGTGTCAAATCCTGATATGGAAACAAATACTATTATAGAAACACCAAATTAAATTATATTAATTTATATTTATAAAATTGAAAAATAATTTATTTATGAATTTCTCTCATACAGACAAATGCCTACGATTGGAACAACACGATTTAATTCACAAACATGGAAAGAAAATATGAATTGGAGGCAGGCAAATAATTACAAGGGTTGTATTTACGGAACGCCTGTTCGCACAAATGATAATATTACTACAGGCGATATTATCTTTATTATCGAGATGAAAAATGACGAGAATAAAGTCGGAGGAATTGGCTTGGTTAAAAATTTAAATTATGCCGATAAATACTATAAAATATATAAAGATGGAAATTACAATAGATATGTTTATAAAAGTGATTATCGCATAGACCGAGCAGAATTAACGCCATATGAAGCAAAAGTAATTGAAATATTTGATACGTTTTTGTTCACCGGGTCCAAACATTTAAAACGCGGCCAAGGCATCACCAGTGTTCAGAAATGGCTCATCACAAATAAACATATTGATTTTATAAAATTCTTTAAAACTATGTTTTTAGAGAGATATAAAAAAAGTAATATTTGTGATTTAAATATATAAATTTGATATATATAATATGAGCGACGATGAGATAGACACAAATATAGATAACTATTCGGTTGATGATATCATGGAAATGTTGAATCTTCCAAATAATCCAACTGAATATCAGGTAAAAGATGCCGCGAATAAGATTATAGCCAAATTGAAATCAGAAGACAATGAGTCGCTTGTAGATTTTTTTCAACAGGCTCTCACCAAGGTGTTAAATAGTTTTGATGAAGATGACGCAAACGAAGATGGTACAAACGAAGACGGTATAAACGGGGATGATGCAACCAATGAACAGTTTGATGAAACCAAACAATTAGGAAACTGGTGGAAAAATGAGTATCCTGCGCAAACCAATAAAACTCAGACGGATAAATATACTATAAGAAAAAATACTACACAAATTTTTGATGATAAAAATGGACATTTTCAGATGAATAGAGAGAAATTAGGCATAAATCAACAATATCAGCTTCCAGTGGTTCAAGATGAACTTAATCCAAATTTAAAAAATACAATAACTAGACTGGTTTCTATTGATAGTCAGTATAGGCAGAATATTTTACCATATTTAGATGGAGACTCTAATTCGCCTTCGTATAATACAGATTTCACCGTAAATTTATCAGACCAATTGAATAGAGTTATTAATATGAAGCTCTATTCCGTTCAAATTCCGACAACATGGTATACCTTTGACGAATCGCTGGGAAATTTGTGTATTGATTATATTTCTCTTTCAACGACAAAAACCATATCTATTTCATCGGGGAATTATACAAATGATCAATTGAAAGATGCTATATTTACAGATATATCAAACAATAATAATATTTATGATTTATCTTTAAATATAGTTAATCCGGAAAAAGGAGGGTTATTTCAATTTACAAACACGGGAGGAAATAGCATACAATTAGTTTTTTATTCCGAAGGAGGCTTTATGGATTGTAGTGGCGGATGTGGGCCGGGTAGTAAAATAAATCAAAATCTCGGCTGGAATTTAGGATTTAGAATAGAGCCGGACTCATCAGGTAATGAGATTGTAACTATTCCTAGTGGAGCATCGGTAACCGCAAGTGTTTCTCCTGATGTTTATGGACCGAAATATTTTATGTTAATAGTTGATGATTATAATCAGAATCATTTGAATAATGGGTTAGTTAATATCAATGATACGGTAAGTAAATTAAGTATTCCAAGTTATTATATTCCTGATAAAAATTTAAATAATTTTGATTGTCCTGGAGGTATTCCTGTTTTAAAAGGGTCTTCCCCAAGAACATTAACACAAGCTCAAATATATTCGGCAAATGAAATAATTGCGAATCGGAAAAAAAATAGTAACCGAATAACGGGGCCGACAAACAGTGACGTGATGGCTTTAATCCCATTAAAAGGTGTAACTAGTTTACGGCCCGAACCTTATATAGAATTTGGTGTTAATTTACAATCCAATGAACGCACTTATTTTGGACCAGTAGATTTTGACCGTTTAAGAATTAAACTAGTGGATGATAAAGGTAATCTAGTAAATTTACATGATCACGATTGGTCATTTACCCTCACTATAGAACAGTTATATCAGTATTAACAAGCGCAGTAGTATTAACAAGCGCAGCACTATCAGTATTTACATTGTCTTTTACATAAGGCGGCAAGGAACGGTCTTTACATTCTACCTTCATCTTCCATTCTATTTCTAATGGTATTGTCTCGGCATTTGGCGATTTAGAGGTCCAATTTTTTTTATTTAATACAATATAAAGTTTTTTTATTCTGTTTATAAGTCCGCCGGAATCACGCGGAGGAACATGTTTAACCGCCCATTCAAATTGAAGCGCTTGTATTTTTGTTTGAAATCCGCTAATTAGACATACATGTTCCCACCCCCTTCCTTTACTTAATGTATACTTTGCTCCTCCCGAAATTTCTCCATTATGTTTTTTTAAGCGTTTTACGGGGTCAGGCGATACACCGGCATAAGTACAGCCTTTATTATGTATTATATAAAAACTCCATTTTTCTTCATCCTTGGACATATATTTTATACTATATTAGTTTTTATATAAAAAAAATTATATATAAAAAATAAAAAAAAATCTCCCCGCCTGGATTTGAACCAGAGACCAACGGTGTTTTAATTTATCAACTACAAACCGACGCTCTACCAACTGAGCTACAGGAAGGTTTACTTAAATTTAAAAGTGTTAATTTTCATTTTGTTCAGTTATTTCATAAATACTATTCATATATTCGCGTTTTTTCAATTGAGTTTTTATACAGTATTGATCTAAGGTATTTCCTTCAATGTCAGTGGTAGGTTTCATAATAAAGCGAAACACATACACCGGTTTGGTTTGCCCCAGTCGATGACTCCTGGCGATTGCTTGATCTTCAACCGCCGGATTCCAATGCGGACTTACAAAATAAATTTCATTACATATTTGTAAATTCAAGCCTTCGCAACCGGTTTGAATTTGTATAATAAATACAACGTTTTCACTCATTTCCTTCAATAATATGTTTCTTTTTATTTGACTTATACGGCCATCAATAACATTCACTTTTATTTCGGCTTTCACAAGCTCCTCTTTAATCATATCTATTTCCCCCGTGTAATAACTGAATACGATTTTTCCATTTCCGTTATCCTTTCGTTCAACAAGTTTTTTGATGACCATATCCATTTTACTCGAACAGGTTACGGCTTCTTCAATCTGTTCCAGCTGTTCCGCATTTATACTAGTCAAATCTTCCACACATGCCGGCTCACTACAAACCGGGCAAGCCGTGTGATTCTTTTCAAACCAGCCAGCGAGACATTTACCATGGAAAATATGGTCGCATAATTTTAATTTATTCATACAGCCGTTTGTTTCGTCGCTTAATAATTCAAAACAAATTTCGCAGATTTCATTTTCGTTTATATTTTTCACAAAACCTTCTACTTTCTCCTTCATCAGGGCAGGATAAATACACGTTTGGCGGGCTCGAGTTAGTTTCTGAATAGTAAATTTTAGGTCAAGCACCGCAACGACTGAATTTTCTCTTTTTAAATCGCCGCGTTTGCCTTTTGTTATAAGACCCGCCGAAGCGTGGATAGCTTCGGCATAAGAACATTCACTCTCATTGGTCCACTCCGTATAAATAATTTCTTCTATTACATCCGGTAGAATTAAACCAACTTCCGTTTTTGTTCTGCGCAAAATGAATTTCGATACAAGAGGTTCCAAATTTTCTTCTCTTGTGAAATAAATAGACGGTAGCCCTAAAATCGCACATAAATTATAGAAATCATCCATCTTATTTTGGACCGGTGTTCCTGTAACAAGCCACCTGATGTCGGAAGACAGATGTAAGGCTCCAATATGAACCGCCGATTTTTGCGTCCGAAGATGATGGGCTTCATCAAATATCACCCGAAACCAATTCACTTTAAAAAGCAAGGACTGGTTCTTTTTTTTAGTAGTACACAACTCGCCATAGGTAGTTAACACGATAGGCGCCACCAGCAGGTCATCCAGTGTAATGTTTTTTTTATTTGCGCCATGATATACAAGTGATTTATGACCTACGATATTTTTTATGACTGTCTCCCATTGTTTCATGAGCGCAAGCGGGAGGACAATAAGGGTTTTAAGATTAAAATTGCCCATAATAACACCAAGCATTTGAATAGTTTTGCCTAGACCCATTTCGTCACATAAGAACCCGCCCTTTATTTTATACTTACCCAATATACTATTACCTTCGCGCTCGTTCTTCAAACACCATTCTACGCCATCGGCCTGGTATTGGTGTCGCTCCAATTTTGCTTTAGCAAGGAATTTATCAAAATTCATTTTGTTACACTTTTTTATATCTCATTGGTAGGGTTAAACTTCTACCATAAAGAAAAAGTAATTCAATTTTTTATTTCAACTTGTAATAGGCGGACAACCGAAAAAATACAGTTAGTATAATACTGAGCCCCCATAAAATAAAAATTCTATTTGCCAATTCATCATTCATAACTATGCCTATTTTTTCCAAAGGTCTAAATAAGAATAACCATGGTCCCCACCAATTTTTTTCTTTCCATAGACTTCGCTCAACACGGGTTATAATACAGCCTTTAAAATAAAAATGAAATACGAAAACCATGGTCCATATGAAAGCGCAAAAATAATAGATATTATTTATATTTCCAATAAATAAATAAACTAGCGGAATTAATGTTAGAATCCAATGAACTAATAGTAAAATATAACCATTTATATATCTATTATTTGTTATCATACCTAATTTTTTTTCTATATAATTTGTTATAATATAGGTATGCTGTTTTCTTTCATCTAAGGAAAACATTTTATTTGTATATAAATAAGTAATACGTTAATTATTTATATATTCCATATTTATATTAATCCTTATTTTATATTAATCTTTATTTTTTTCATTATAATTTATTA
>Ga0209596_1002147_pt1 | contig 16374 bp, 17 predicted proteins | sample M_130807_MF_Meta_FD_187314 | JGI IMG/M metagenome (GOLD analysis project Ga0209596, IMG submission 187314) | Freshwater microbial communities from Lake Montjoie, Canada to study carbon cycling - M_130807_MF_MetaG (SPAdes) (version 2) | ecosystem: Environmental > Aquatic > Freshwater > Lake... | reverse complement strand
CGCAAGGCAGCGCGATGAGTCAAGTGTTGGGTTCGATCTATGCGCTTGAACGGCTCGACCCTGCGACACGTTTGTTGTTAGGTCCGGTGTTAACCAAAGCCATGTCGTGGCGCGGGCCCCTTGGTGCAGCATTTGTGAGTCATTTGGTCGGAACCAAGGCCACATCGTTGCGATTGCTTGGAGATCCCCGTGCCTGGGCTCTTGAACTCTTAGGCTTCCCCGTTGGAACAACCAAACCGTCGTCAAAAGAAGTGAAAGCAAAATTTCGCGATCGATTACGTGAGGCTCACCCAGACCACGGAGGCGATGAAATGAAAGCTGGAGTATCTATTGACGATTTGGGCGAGGCCCGCCGCATTTTGTTGGCAAACTCATGAGCATTGTCAGCGGAGTTCTGCTGTTCCCCGGTGCTGGTTCAGGGAGCGATCATCCGTCGCTCGTCGCGATTGAAGAGAAGTTGTCGCCATTGCCCGTTCGCCGCAGCGATTTTGAATATCGCATTGAAGGACGCAAGGCTCCCGATCGTCCGCGCAAATTGGTAGCTCGTGTGCGTGAGCGCGCCGATGCATTTGCCAGCGACCTCAGTGTGCCCACTCAACAACTTGTGTTGGGTGGTCGCTCAATGGGTGGACGTATGTGTTCGATGGTTGCCGCTGGTGTGCCCGACACTGACGGTCTTGATGCATTGCCAGTTGCGGGGGTCATTTTGATTTCGTATCCGTTGCACCCGCCGGCCAAGCCCGAGAGTTTGCGCGTTGAACATTTTGAACGACTCAATGTTCCGTGCTTGTTTATTCAAGGAACCAAAGACGAATTTGGTTCACCTGATGAATTGCAAGAGTGGACCGCCAAGATTCCGGGCGAGGTCACGCATCATTTTGTGCAGCACGCTCATCATGAAATGAAAAAGAAAGATGGCGAAATCGCCGAAGTGATTCAAGACTGGTTGGGTCGTTTAACCGGAAGCGTGTGATCTTCGGGGTTAAGTTCTTCAAGTTCACGGTGTGCAGTTTCGGGATAGGTGAAGAACACAATTAAGGCCACAATGACTGGTCCAACTACGAGTGCCAACATGACTGGCCCGTAACTGGTTCCGCCATCAACGATCGCGCCGGTGATGAGCAACGAAATGCTTCCGCCGATCAGCGCGCTGGCGAGAATCAAGAACGCGGCACGACCACGATTGCCCGTGGGAAAGAGTTCGGTGCGATAGACCGCAAGTGGCGGATACGCGGTGGCTGCAACAATTGCGCCAAATATGGCGACCATCCACATCAATGAACCCGATGTGCCAAACGACAAAGCGATCAGTAGTCCACCAATTGGTGCGCACACTATGGCTAAACGACGACGACCTTTTTGGTCGGCAACGCGTGCGCCCACGATGAGCCCAATCACTGCAGGTGTTGATGTGACAAGAGTGAACACGGCCACCATGCCTGCAGAAAATCCGCGCTCATCTTTGAGATACGAGTTCTGAAAAAACGATGCGGGCGACAGCAGCATGTTGCCAAAGAACGCAACGGCCATCTGAATTGCTAAACGCTTGCGTCGCAACTTTGGCACGGGAGTTGCTTTGACATCTTCTTGGTGCCATTCAAAACGACGTGTCTCAGGTAGCCGACGCGTGAGATCAAGAGCAACTGCAAGCCACACGAGGGCGATGACATAAATGAAACGCCAACCGTTGTCGCCAATGTCGGCGAGTGGTAGTGCAATGACTGCAACACCGGCACCGAGTCCGTTGGCCATTGCCAAAAGACCAACTGCGTACGCGCGCGAACCGCGCGGCATTTCTTCGGCAGCAATCACTGCCACTAAAAGATCAAGAGCAAGGCCGAGTGGTCGCCCTAACGTTTGAGTTGCGACAAGTATCGGAAAGTTGGGAGCAATCGCGCCAAGCGAGGCGATGATTGGCGCGGCCCACGCCAAGACAATCACGACGCGTCGTCGACCAATGCGATCGGCGAGCAGCGCTGCCGGTAAACCCAAAATAATTCCGACGCGCACAACAGTGCCGGCCACACCACGGCCCCAATCGCCAACACCAAAATCGTCACCAGCAAAGGCAACTGTTTGCGTGAAGAGTGTGTTGACGAATGCGCTGAGCAACGAAGCAGCGGCCAAGAGTCCGAGTACTTGGGCTTGACGCGCCGTGAGTCGATCGGGTGGGGCCCACGTAGGTTGACGAGATGGCTCTGGCCCAACGGTGCGGCGGCGAAGTAAGCGTCCAATCAACCTTCCGAACAACCACGAGAACCACGGGATGACCAATTTGTAATCGAGAGTCTCGACGAGTTCGTTGCCGTTCGGCCCTTTGGCGACAGTTCGACGATAGGAAACAAACGGACCCGTATCTTGTTCGAACGCGGCGATCTCGAGTGCGGTGGGCTTGTCAGGTGCTTCGAGGACGATGTCTCCGCGTGGTGATGTGAGCCAGTCGCGACTTTCGGGGGTATCGGGCCACGTCCGTACCAGATGTTTCACATCGCGACCCACAGCGGCGAGCCTACTTGGCGACCTATATTTGTGGTTCATGGATCGCATCGTTGTTCACCGCAGTGGTCCATTGGCCGGAGAAGTCGAAGTGCCTGGTGCGAAAAACTCGGTTTTGAAGCTCATGGTTGCGTCGCTCTATGCAGAAGGTACTCACGAGCTCACCAATGTGCCCGCCATTTCAGATGTTGACACGATGGGGTCGTTGCTGGGCGCGTTAGGTGTTGATGTTTCACACGATCTTCACCGCGCCGATGTTTTGTTGTTAACCAATCGTGGCGACGTGAAATCGGTTGCGCCATCTGAATTGGTTGAGACGATTCGCGCGTCAATCAATTTGCTTGGTCCATTGCTGGCATGCAAAGGCCATGTGCGACTTGACATGCCAGGTGGCGACGACTTTGGTACTCGACCAATTGATATGCACATCGCTGGACTCACCGCAATGGGTGCCGAGTTCGATCTGTCAAATGGCAACATTGAAGCGCGGGCCGACAACTTGCACGGCGCTCACATCACTCTTGATTTTCCGTCGGTCGGGGCAACCGAAAATATTCTGACGGCCGCTGTACACGCCAACGGTGAAACGATTATTGAAAATGCCGCGCGCGAACCCGAAGTTGCCGACTTGTGTGACTTGCTCGTTGAAATGGGCGCGCAGATTTCGGGTATTGGTTCATCAACATTGACGATTGTTGGTGTTGAACGTGGTTCGTTGAAACCTGTGCAACACGCGGTCGTACCCGATCGAATTCAAGCATCCACATATCTTGCAGCAACAGCGGTTGCCGGTGGCGATGTGATTGTGCGTGGTGCACGAGCCCACGATATGCAAGTGCTGTTAAGCCGCATGAACGACATGGGTCTTGACATCACGGCAGTGCCTGGGGGAGTGCGCATTGTTTCCGAAGGGCGTATGCGTGCGGTTGATATTCAGACGTTGCCGTATCCGGGCTTGGCGACTGATTACAAGCCGTTACTCGTGACGATGCTCGCCGTCGCTGAAGGTTCAGGCATTGTGACCGAGAACTTGTATCCGGGTCGTTTTCGCTATGTCGAAGAACTATCGAAACTTGGCGCCGATATTCGCACCGACGGACACCATGCCATTGTGCGTGGCGTTGAGCGTCTACGTGGAGCAGCAGTAGTTGCACCAGATATTCGTGCCGGAGCAGCCTTGGTGGTTGCTGGACTTGCTGCCGAGGGACGCACAGTTATTTCGGGGATCGAACACATCGATCGTGGCTACGACAACCTGGTGGGGCGTTTAGTCGCGATCGGCGCTCTGGTCGAGCGGGTCGACTTGGCGGTTTCGTAGTTCAATTGACCGATCGAGTCGTTTTTTGACGATTGCCAGCAGGCCAACGATGACAGCAATGGGTCCGGCGACCAACAAAATCTCATCCCAGCCACCTTGATGGGCCAGTAATGAGATGATTGATGCGGTCATAGAAAAGCCTTCGTGAACTGCGCCTCTTGACAGAGGTTCTCGGTGCTTCCCACTCTACGATCATTGGAACAAGTTCAAAGGATTTGCAGGTATCACCGTGACAACAACCATGCGCGAACAGGTTGAAGAGACCATCGAAGTTATTCGCCCAGCCTTGCAGGCTGATGGTGGCGATATTGAGTTGAAAGAAGTCGACGAAGTCACCGGAATTGTGACCGTTACTTTGGTCGGAGCCTGCGGAACTTGCCCCGCCTCAACGCAAACTTTGAAGCAGGGCATCGAGCGCATTATGCGAGATCGTGTTGATGGTGTCACCGAGGTCGTGAACGTATGAGTCGTCGCGATCGCAATCCCAACACTCTTTTTGCTGCCGCCCTCGATGGTGACCGCAGTGCGTTAGCTCGTTTGTTGTCGATGATCGAACAAGGTGGCGACGATGCGCGCACCGTTGGTCGCTTGTCGTACCCACTTGGCGGAAACAGTTACACCGTTGGTCTCACTGGTGCGCCAGGTGCGGGCAAGAGCACACTCACATCGTCGATTATTGGACACCTGCGCAAGATGGATCTTGAAGTTGCGGTGTTGGCTATCGACCCGTCGTCGCCATTTACTGGTGGCGCAATCTTGGGCGACCGTGTTCGTATGCAAGACCATGCCACCGACCGGGGCGTGTTTATTCGTTCAATGGCCACGCGTGGTCACTTGGGTGGCTTGTCGTTGGCAGCACCCGAAGCGATTCGTTTGCTTGATGCGATTGGTCGTTTGTGGGTTTTGGTCGAGACTGTTGGCGTTGGCCAAGTAGAAGTCGAAATTGCCGGTAAAGCCGACACGACTGTTGTTGTGGTCAACCCAGGTTGGGGAGACTCGGTGCAAGCCAATAAGGCTGGTCTCATGGAGATCGCCGACGTGTTTGTGATCAACAAGGCCGACCGCAAGGGAGTTGACGAAACGCGTCGCGACCTTGAGCAGATGCTCGACCTGTCTGATTTGCCGCATGAAGCCTGGCGTCCACCGATTGTGCCAACCATTGGTTCAACCGGCGAGGGTGTTGAGGCGCTGTGGGATGTCGTGCTGCAGCATCGTGCGCACATCAGCAGCACGGGCGAACTTGATCGTCGTCGTCGCTTTCGTTTGCGCGAAGAATTGCGCGAAATCGTGGCCCGTCGGCTTGAACAAAAGGCTCGCGAGATTTGTACCGGCGATCGCTGGGATCAGTTGCAAGACGGAGTCATCGAGCGCTCGCTCGACCCGTGGAGCGCGGCTGACGAAATGCTCAAGGTCGTCGGCGCCTAAGTAAAGGATAAAAAAAATGGAAGATCTCGTTCTGCTTGAGCGTCGCCCTGATGGGGTCGCGGTCGTCACTCTCAATAATCCAAAGGTCAATGCATTAAGCCAAGCGATGTTGGCTCGCCTCAAAGAAATTGCGCTCGAACTCACCGCCGATCCACCCGGCGCAGTCGTCATCACCGGAGGCGAGCGCATCTTTGCTGCTGGCGCCGACATCAGCGAATTTGGCGGAACCTCTGAAGGCGATCGCATCGGACTCGGATTTCACAGTGCCCTCGATGCCGTTGCTGCTATTCCACGTTTTGTGATTGCTGCAGTCAGCGGTTACGCACTCGGTGGCGGTTGCGAACTTTCGATGGCCTGCGACTATCGCATTGCTGGCGAAAAAGCAGTCTTTGGTCAACCCGAAGTTTTGCTCGGTATTATTCCTGGCGGCGGTGGAACACAACGTTTGCCACGCTTGGTCGGCTCTAGCCGTGCCAAAGAAATTGTGATGACTGGGCGCCAAGTGAAATCTGATGAAGCTCTGCGCATTGGACTCGTTGACGAAGTTGTTGCTAACGATCAGTTGCACGAGCGTGCCCTTGCGCTTGCCGCCGAAGTTGCTCGTGGTGCATTGCTGGCTCACGCAGCCATGAAGCACGCAATTGACAAGGGAATGTCTTCCACCTTGGTCGACGGACTTTTGCTCGAACGTCAACTTTTTACTGATATTTTTGCCTCCGACGACAGCCAGATTGGCGTGAAGAGTTTCTTAGAACATGGTCCAGGAAAAGGCACTTTCACTGGCAAGTAATTACAAGCCAGTGCGGGCGGTTTCGTAAGCACCGATTGTTGCTCGGGCAATTGCGTCCCAGGAAAATCGTGAATGCAAAACCTCTGATCCCTGAACCTGCATTTTTTGCGAGACTTGCGGATTCATCAACACACGCTCGATGCGAGTTGCTAGTTCTTTCGCATTTCCGGGTTCAAACATCAAACTTGCTTCGGTGCCCTCCATAATTTCGGCGAGTCCACCGGTGCGCGCCACGATGGTTGGAGCGTTTGCAGCCAAAGATTCGAGTGCAACAATGCCGAATGGTTCGTATAACGAAGGGATGACTACGCAGCCTGCCTCATGTAACAACGAACGCAACTCTTCGTCCGATACGTAGCCAGCAAGTTGCACAAGATCGCTCACGCCTTCAATGTCAACCTGGCTTTGTAACTCTGGCAAATATGGACCGCGCCCAGCAATGACACAACGAATACCGGGCACGCGACCACGTAAACGTCCAATCGCTTGGGCTAACACCTGAAATCCTTTTTCGTATTGCACCCGACCCCATGCCAACACCAACATGCCGCGCTGTTGATCTCCCAGTGGCGCCCACTCAGATACATCAACGCCATTAGGGATGAGTTGCACTTGGTCGGGCATCAATTCAAAACCATCGATCACTTCGCGTTGCATAAATCGTGAACAACAAATAACGCGGTGTGATGTGTTAGCAATCCATGACTCAACAGAATGGATTGAAGCAGAGTTTCCTTCGGGAACATTGCCACCGTGACGTCCACTCTCGGTTGAATGAAAGGTGGAGACCAGTGGAACTGCGCACATTGTTGCCAGCGATTGACCAGCCCAGGCCGCACGCCAATCGTGAGCGTGCACAACATCGGGTCGCCACGAACCAAGATGGGCAAATAACGATGTGAGGTGGTGATTGCCCGACGATACGAATGCAACCGAGTCAGCATCGGGTAGCCACGGCAGATCAACATCGGCGCGAATAATGCGCACGCCGGCAACAACCTGGTCATCAACAACACCGTGCGCAGCCAAGGTGAAGATGCAGACCTCGTGGCCCTCTTTGGCCAACGACTGCGACAGGCCATCGACATGAGCGCCCACCCCGCCCACGGTCACGGGTGGAAATTCCCATGTCACCAGCAAAATACGCACAGCATGACGGTAGCGCGCTTGCGCTCGTAGCCTTGCGAACGTGAATGAGTCAGTGCCCAACCTGCCATGGTGGAAAGACGCAACATTGCGCCCGGCCATCGCAGCCTGCCTCACATTGAGCGCCGCGGTCGGAGTCTTTGGATTTTCTTTTGGTGTTGGTTCGGTAGCGGCAGGTTCGACCGTCTTGCAAACATGTGCCTTGTCGTTGTTGGTATTTACCGGCGCATCACAGTTTTCGGCGGTGAGCGTCATCGGCGCTGGCGGGTCAATTGGTTCTGCCCTTGGGGGTGCATTACTTCTTGCGGCGCGCAATGGCGTGTACGGACTCGCCATGTCGCGCCGACTTGATGGCGGGCTCGGGCGCAAACTTCTCGCGGCACAATTGACGATTGATGAAACGACTGCAATGGCGGTCGCGCAACCTGATCGTCGTTCGCAACAAGTTGCTTTCTGGGTGACCGGTGTTGCCTTATATACATTTTGGAATCTCGGCACGTTGATTGGTGCATTAACTGGTAGTGCCATTGATCCCAAAACGTTTGGACTCGATGCGGCATTCCCCGCCGGTTTCATTGCCATGGTGTGGCCGTTATTTAGTGATCCGCGGGCGCGAATGGCCGCCGTCATCGGTGGCGTTATTTGTTTGATCACTGTTCCGTTCACACCAATTGGGGTGCCCATTTTGCTATCGGTGTTTGGAGTACTCGTCGGTTTACAAAAACCAGTTGACGCACCAAAGATTGAGGTTGCGTCGTGACCTGGACACTCATCATCTTGTTAACTCTTGGTGCCTACGCGTTTAAAGTCACTGGTCTGGTGTTTCTTGGCGGGCGTTCACTTCCGCCAATATTTGAGCGTTGCTTGGCGCTCATCCCGGCTGCTGTCGTCACAGCGCTCGTGATGAAAGACACTTTCACGAATGGTCAAGACGTTGTTCTCGATGCGCGAGCATTAGGGATTGCTGTCGCTGGTATTGCTGCGTGGCGCAAAGCACCACTCATCGTTGTGATTGTTCTTGGCGCTGCAGTGACCGCGTTAGTGCGCCAGATTTAATTATTTCTTTTCGACGAGAGCCCGCAACTTTTTCAAGTTGCGTCGCCAGATGGCTTTCATCACAATATTTCCACCGATGACTTCGCCGATCGGTCCGCCCAACCACCATGGGAATGTGAGTTTTTCGCTCCACGTGAATTTCGTGTACTGGCCATTGCCTAATGGTTCGATGGTGAACACGCCGGTGCCGGTCACGATGCCCACGTGTTTGACACCCATCGACTTTTCAGGAACCCACTCGGTGATTTCCATATGGTCGGTCAACTTGATTGGGCCGACCTTGGTGTCGCAATCAAATGCGGTGCCAACTCCGCGAGTCTGCGAATTGGTGAAACGAATGGCGACGGCGTCAGCCATCCAATCAACATGACGTTCAACTGGCTCAACAATTTCCCACACTCGGGCAGGACTTGCGGCTAATTCGATCGACACGGTGATACGGCTCATGCCGACAGTGTTACCTAGATTTGGCGGTTGTGCCTACTCGGCGCAATTCGTCGGCGGCTTGTTCGGGCGGAACAATGTTGATCATGACGCCCGTACCGCGTTCGAAGCCAGCAACGGTGGTCAGCTTCGGGAACAGGTGAATGTGCCAGTGGTACGCACCATTGTGGTGGTGCGGTGCCGTGTGGAAAACCAAGTTGAACGCCACATCGTCAAACAAGTTGTTCAGGTGCACGAGCGAATCGCGGATGGCACGACCGACCCCGGCGAGCTGTTCGTCGGTTGCATCGGGCAAATGCATGTCGTGATGACGCGGGATAATCAAAATCTCGTACGGACCACCGCTCCACCATGGGCAGATTGCAACTGCATCTTCGGTGGCAAACAAGACTCGTTCGCTCGACACCAATTCGGCTTCGACGGTTGCGCACAAAATGCAGCCACCTTCGAAACGAACAAAGGCTCGCTCTTCATCAAGAATTTCGCCTGGTACGAAAGGCAATCCGAGCAACTGACCGTGCGGGTGGGCAAGTGATGCGCCCGCTTCGCGACCATGGTTCACGATGACTTGGGTGTAACGAATGTTGTCGGAAGACGCGTGATCAAGCAGGCGCTTCTTGAGCGTGACCATCATGTCGGCGCACGTGGCATCGGAGAATTCGATGATGTTGCGAGTATGGCTTGGCGTAAACACGAAGACTTCGTGGGTGCCACTGGCTTCGGCCATGACATGCACTGGTCCGAGGTTGCGTACGGCCAACGAATCTTCGCCGGCGAACGCGGGATACAAGTTGGGCAACACGCGCATACGCCAGTCGTCTTCGTTGCCCGTTGAATCGATCGGAGGAAGTGAAATTTCTTCGCTGCCTGGACAGAACGGACACGGACGACTTGGATCGGACTCGACTGTAGGTGTGCGAGTAGCGAAATCGGTGGGGCGCATGGCCCGCTCGGCGACGATGGTGACCCATCGACCCGTCAGAGGATTCAGACGTAGTTGACTCACGGTGCTTTCAGGATAGGAGATCTTGGGTCGAAATGGCGTTCATGGTCAGGAATGAGTGTAAACCGAGACATGAGTCTCAGCATCGGATGTAAAGGGTTCTTGATTCATATTCACCCAACGGTGGCTCAGCTGTAATCCGACAGTTGCCGCCATGTCATCAAGTTCGTGGGGATACGAATATCGAATGCTCCAGGGGCGAAGACGAACTCCGCCAGCTTCGGTGAATTCAACGAATTGCCCATCGACATGTTGAGCCTCGGGGTCGTGCGTATCAACCGACAACACAACACGATCGGCGTGCATTGATCGCACGCCGACAGTGCTGCCAGCGGGGCGTTGCGGATCGGGCACGATGGCCTCAACGACGAAGACCCCACCAGGTGCGAGGCGGCTGGCCACATTGGTAAACAAAGTTTGCTGGCGAGCGAAAGTCTGCAGACTGAAGATGGTGTTGTAGGCGATAAAAATCGCGGCAAAAGGGCCGACCGGGATGTCATCAACCATGTCGCCTTTGATGGCTTCAATAGTGAGACCACGATCGGCGGCCTTTTGCTCGAGCCGTTCGAGCATGAGAGCACTTGAATCAATTCCTGACACGGTTGCTCCGGTTTGCGCAAGTGCAAGTGCCAAGCGTCCCGTGCCGATCCCTAATTCGTGAAATGGTCCATTGCCTGCGAGTTGCTGAAGGGTGCGAATGGTGGCGTTGATATCGCTGACGTCTTCGTACCAATCGTCGTACACATCGGCAAATGAATCGCCATATGTTGAATCGTTGTAACCCTTCACACGTCCTCCTTCACCCACTGAACGGTACTCTGAAGGGGTGACTTCTCGCCTTGTCTATCTCGATCATGCGGCAACAACGCCCATGCGTCCCGAGGCGGTTGAGGCGATGTTGCCCTTTATGACCGAGGTCTTTGCTAATCCATCGGGTTCGCACCGCTTTGCGCGTCAGGCGCGAAAGTCAATAGATGAGGCCCGCGATGTGATTGCCGATGCCATCGGTTGCAAGCCTGGTGAAATTGTCTTCACAGGTTGCGGAACCGAAAGTGACAACACGGCAATTACTGGTGTCATTCGGCGAACGCCTGGAGTGGCGGTGTGCTCGGCGACCGAACACCATGCAGTGTTGCATTGTGTCGAACATGCCAACGGTGTTGTCGTTGGTGTCAACGAACTCGGCACAATAAATCTTGGAGAATTGCAAGCGTCTCTCTCACCTGAAGTTGCCAGTGTTTCGGTGATGGCAGTGAATAACGAAACTGGAGCGATCACCGACATGGCTGCGGTTTCAAAGATTGTGCGTCGCTATGCACCGCAAGCGATGTTGCACACCGATGCGGTGCAAACCGCATGTTGGATTGACTTACGCACCATTTGGCCGCTTGTGGACACGATGGCATTGAGTCCTCACAAATTTGGCGGACCAAAAGGTGTCGGCATTTTGGTGGTACGCGAAGGTAAGTATTTTGAACCCATGGTTTTGGGCGGGGGACAAGAACGCGATCGTCGCAGTGGAACCCACAATGTGGGTGGCATCGTTGCGGCAGCCGAAGCATTGCGTATCACCGATGTTGAACGAAGCAACGAAGTGGCGCGCGTTAGTGCACTGCGTGACAAGTTGTTTGCTGGCTTGTTGGCCATTGACGGGTCGCATCGCACGATTCCGGCCGATTCAAGCGTGCCAGGCATCGTGCATCTCTGTCTGCAGGGCATCGAAAGCGAATCGCTGTTGTACTTGCTTGACGAAGCCGATGTCTGTGCTTCAGCCGCCTCGGCCTGTGCCAGTGGGGCCATGGAGCCTTCGCATGTTTTGGCTGCGATGGGACTCACCTCTGATCTCACAATGGGTGCATTACGCCTGAGTTTGGGGCATACCACCACCGATGGTGACATCGATCGGGCGATTGAGGCAATCACCGATGCGGTTGCTCGAATCCGAGCCGTGCAGAATCGCCGTAGTCTCTAAACTCATGAAGGTTTTGATCGCGATGTCGGGTGGCGTTGATTCGTCGGTTGCTGCCGCATTGCTGCTTGAACAAGGTCACGAAGTCGTTGGTGTCACGATGCGCCTCTGGGGTGGCGACAGCGACACCGGCTGTTGCAGCGTGAGCGATGTTGATGATGCTCGTCGAGTTGCTCAGCAACTCGGAATTGATCACTTGGTCTTTAACTTCACCGAAGATTTTCACCGCAATGTAGTTGAGCCATATATCAACGATCATGCCATCGGAATTACGCCCAACCCGTGTATCGAATGCAACCGTCACCTGAAGTTCGATCGTCTGCATGAGCGCGGCATTGTTCTGGGTTTTGATGCAGTGGCCACTGGACACCACGCGCGAGTTGTGCAAGAAGACGATGTCTGGAAACTTCTGCGCGGTCACGATATGGCCAAAGATCAGAGTTACGTCGTGCACATGATGGATCAACATCAGTTGTCACGAACGTTGTTCCCGGTTGGCGAAATGACCAAGACTGTCGTGCGGGAACACGCAACGCGTCTTGGTATGCGTACCGCCAATAAACCCGACAGTCAAGATGTGTGTTTCATTACTTCGGCGAAAGATAACGAAGGCCGTAGCGGCCGTGTGAGTTTCATCGGTCGTCGTATTCCGTTGAACCCTGCTGTCGTCGTCGATGAATCGGGTAACGAACTTGGTTCAGTTGAATCAGTCGAACTTGTCACGCTTGGTCAGCGTCGCGGAGTTGCTGGCGGTGGCGGCACGAAGCGTTTCGTCGTTGATATCGATGTTCCTGGTCGAAAAGTTGTTGTTGGGCCCGAGTCAATGTTGATGGTCGATCATGAGGTCGTTGACAACGTGGTCTGGAGTAACGAACCATATGTTGGCGCGGCTCGCGTGCAGTGCAGCGCTCATGGCGAACCCCGTTCGGCGGTTTTGTCGGTTGACGATGCTGGGCGAGTAATCGCCACATGGACCGAACCCCAGCGACGCATCTCGCCAGGCCAAAGTGCAGTCTTTTACGATGCTGATGATCGATTTGTATTGGGTGGCGGTTTAGTTACGCGCTCGGTGCAGATGTCAAACCAATAAGCGCGCGTCCCGGTCGGTTGGGGCACACTCGCATCGACTTCACATGAATGGCTGAGCCGCCGGGGGTCTTGGGGGTTGCAGCAAAGACCACGGTGTCAAAATCTTTCAGCGTGATCACCAATCCAACGCCCGCACACTGACCACTTAAGTCGGCTGCTTCTGATTGCGCCGTTTCAATGCCAATATTGATGACTGCATTATGCACAAACATCGCAGTTTCGGCAAGTACAACATGATCGTGAATGACGAGGCCCGATGGCACTGAAACCAGCCAACGTCGAGAAAAGCGATGGAAGCGCCGAGGCAAAGCAATGGTGAGCAGTAATGCGACGATTGCGACGATGGCACCAAGAATTAATGCATCGCTGGCCAGCAAATTGATCGCAACAATGGTGAGCGTAACCCACACCAACCAACTGAGAACTTGTACAACTAACATTACTGGTGGGCAGCGAAGCAGAAAACGACGTTCGTCGCCGTATGCCGCAAGTTGCACGAATGAATTACCGATCTCGGCACTCATGACTAACAAACTTGTGAGAACCGATATTGCCAATGCACCAGCAACCCCACTCGAAACACCGACGGCGATGGCCACGGCGCCCACGATGACCGAAATTGATGGAAGCGCAAGTCGAATTGCGGTCAGTGCCGTACTTGATGGCACCAATGTGCTCAACAGCGCGATTGACCAAAGTGCCCAAACCAAAACTGTTGAACAAGTTCCAGTGACAGATGACATCTGTTGAAGTGCATTGTTCAGAAATGGAACGGTGAGGCCCGTCGCAACAACGCTCAGTCGACTGGCCCACAAGAGCACAAGAGTCAGGTTGTTGCCGTCTTTCCTTCCCATATCTCAAGCGTTACCGATAGACGAGGCGTTCGTGCAATTTGACGGATGGGCCGAGCACAATTTTTCAAGAAAGCGCAAGGTCGTTCCTCCAACTGCGTTCACAGCGTGTGATCCTGCTACGAAAGTGGGGTGGAAGGAGCAGAAACGATGCAAATACCAACAGTGCACAAGCATCTACTGGGCGGAGTCGCTACCGGAATCGGCAGCCTTCCACACCGTGATGCTCGAGAAGCTGCCGAGTTCGCTTTCTTCGCGACTCCCGAACTTCCGTGTATTCCAAGCCTGCCTCGTCGCTCGCCAGCCGAAGCAATGATCGCTCAGGCTGTCGTTGGCATTCGAGGAATCAGCATTGGTCAATACGGTTCATTGATGGTTGATGTGTCGCGCATTGATCCTTTGGCCGATGTGAAGACCGATCTTGATCATGATGCGTATGTCGGTCTGCGCACCTTTCTTGAATTCGCGCAGGGATACACCGGCCCGGTGAAGTGGCAGTTCACTGGCCCAGTCACATTGGGTCTCGCACTTATTCGTGCCGGCGTGCCGATGCACACGGCGTTTGAAGTTGCGGTGCGAACCGTGCGTACTCACGTCCGCAATATCTACGATGCAGTTGAATCGGCGTTGCCATCGAGTGCACAAGTCGTGTTCATCGACGAACCCGAACTGGGCGATCTGATGGATGATGCTTTCCCCATTGCGCCTGACACGGCTATTGATTTGATGTCTGGCGCATTGGCTGCCGTCGAACGTGAAGGATTGGTCGGTTTACATTGCTGTGCCGATGTCGATGGGGCATCACTCGTGTCTTCGGGTCCGGCGATATTGAGCATTCCAGTGAATGACAATTTAAAAAACTACGCCGGCTTCATCGCCAAATTTCTCGAAAGTGGCGGAGTCGTGGCGTGGGGCGCAGTAGCAACCGATGGTCCACTGATGCCAAGTGCCGATCGTGCCTGGAAAAAGCTGTCGGCATTGTGGTGCGAATTGGTGCAAGGCGGGTGTGACGCGCAAAAGTTGCGCCAACAGTCATTGGTGACACCGGCGTGTGGTTTGGCAATGCACTCCGAAGATTCGGCGGCCCAGATTTTTATGCAAGTGCGCGACATCGGTGAACGAGTTCGTACCCAGGCTTTGGCGACCCGACTCACCGTCGGTGCATGAACCAGAGTTTCATCCCCGAACTAGAGTGTGAGCGTGAGCGCCACTAAACGACATGCTGAGTTACGGTCGCTCATCGCGTATCACCGCGAGCGCTACTACCGCGACGATTCTCCCGAAATTAGTGATGCTGAATACGACGAACTCGACCGTGAAATCCACGAACTTGAATTTGCTTACCCCGAACTTCAGAGCACCGATTCGCCAACGCAAACCGTAGGAACCGAAATCGCCGAGACTTTCTCGACCGTTGAGCATCGCGTCCCGATGACCAGTCTTGACAACGCGATGGATAGCAGCGAATTGTCGGCGTGGGGCGAACGTGCTGCCAAAGGATTGGCCGAAGACGCAGTTATCCAATATGCATGTGAGTTGAAGATTGACGGGCTAGCGCTCAGCCTGCGTTATGAAAACGGCGTGTTAGTTCAAGCCGCCACGCGCGGTGATGGTCGCTTTGGTGAAGATGTCACGGCCAACGTTTTCACGATTGATGTAGTGCCCAAGAAATTGATCTCTCTTTCAAAAGCGAAAATTCCCTCAGTACTTGAGGTGCGCGGTGAGGTGTATTTACCGATTGATGCTTTTGAAAAACTCAAGGCTGCCAAAGAAGCCGAAAACATCGTGCGTATTGCCGCAGGTAAAAAACCCGATCCCGTTCCCGTGAACCCACGCAACGCTGGGGCCGGCAGCTTGCGACAAAAAGATGCGAGTGTGACTGCTGGTCGCGGTTTGGCATTTTGGTCGTATCAATTAGGTGAAGTGATTGGTGGACCCGATTTCACATCCCATCACGCGACGCTTGATTTCTTACAAGATTTGGGTTTCCCTGTGAACCCCAATATCGCATTAGTGAATTCGATGGATGAAGTCACCGCATATTGCGAGAAGTTTCAGAACGAACGTCATCAACTGCCCTACGAAATAGACGGTGTCGTGATCAAGCTTGATGACTTGGCGCAACGCGAAACATTAGGTTTCACGGCGCGTGCTCCACGTTGGGCAATTGCCTTTAAGTTTCCGCCCGAAGAACGCACGACTTTGCTCAAAGACATTCAGATTTCAGTGGGCCGAACTGGTCGCGTGACGCCATTTGCAGTTCTTGAATCGGTGTTTGTGGGTGGCTCAAATGTTGCAATGGCCACTCTGCATAACGAAGATCAGGTGCGCTTAAAGGATGTCCGTCCTGGCGACACCGTTACAGTGCGTAAAGCGGGCGATGTCATCCCCGAAGTTGTTGGGCCGGTTTTGTCGCTGCGACCAAAAGGTTCGCAACCATGGGTTTTTCCGTCGGTGTGTTCGTGTCCGATGAAAGGTGAACTCACTCGCCCAGACGGTGAAGTGAACATGCGTTGTATCGAACCCAATTGCCCTCAACAACGCGACCAACGCATTATTTATTTTGTTTCGCGCGGAGCAATGGATATTGATGGTTTTGGCGAACAAACAGTGATTCAACTTTCTGACGTCGGAATTCTGAGCGACGCTGGCGATGTCTATTCATTGACGGTCGAACAATTGCTGACGCTCGAAGGCTTCGCACAAAAAGGCGCCGAGAAACTCATCGTTGCGATTGATGGTTCGAAGACTCGTCCGTTACCAAAACTTTTAACCGCGCTTGGCATC
>Ga0209596_1002142_pt1 | contig 16391 bp, 14 predicted proteins | sample M_130807_MF_Meta_FD_187314 | JGI IMG/M metagenome (GOLD analysis project Ga0209596, IMG submission 187314) | Freshwater microbial communities from Lake Montjoie, Canada to study carbon cycling - M_130807_MF_MetaG (SPAdes) (version 2) | ecosystem: Environmental > Aquatic > Freshwater > Lake... | reverse complement strand
CCGTGCTCGGTGCAGACTTTGATCCCCATACTTACCAAGGGCCATCAAACGGCTCCGTCTGGATCTGTCTCGCCCAAGCCATCTGGGCAGTGCGTCATTCCGATTCATTGCCCGACACACTGCGCAACGCCATCAACTTAGGAGGCGACACCGACACGGTGGCGTGTGTTGCGGGTGGTCTAGCCGGATCACTTTATGGTATTCAGGCGATTCCATCTCGATGGCTCGCCCATGTCAATGGCAGCCTGCGTCTTCCAGATGACACAGTTGCTTTCTTTGACTCCGCACACCTGCAAGATATTGCCCGTCAATTAGTCGGCCGTCGTGCGGCAAGCATGAGCCGTGTCGAAACAGCAGCAGGTCCCCAAGAGGTCGCGCCAAATGTATTCGCAGCAAATCTTGCCGGTGCAGCCACAGCACCCACCGATTGGGCAATATTGTCGTTTTGTCGCACAGAAGATCGTTTCAAGAATCACATCAATCGTCGCGAGTCCTACATCATCGACGAGAGCGGTGATCACAATTCCGACATTATGAGTGTTGTCACCGATGCAATTGACACCATTAATGCATTTCTTGCCGCAGGTACTCCTGTCGTCGTACATTGCCACGGTGGCCGCAGTCGCACTGGTCTCATTCTCAAGGCATGGGCAATGCGCCAATACGGCTACTCCGAGCGCCAAGCCCATACGTGGTTGCAGGACTCGTGGTCGGTATACGAGGACTACAACACCAGTTTCAAAGAATTTCTTCGAACAGAATGGGAATAAAATCTATGTGCTTGAAGGCGACATGCCGGCACTCGGAGATAAATGCCCGTATTGCACGTGGCTTTCGAATCGCACTACCTAGTTAGTCCTTAAGCGCCGCGAACAAGACCGATAGGTCGGTCCATTGAGATGCCATGGTGATAATTAGTGAAAACAGTTCGCTAATAGCTGTTGTGGCTATGTCAGTGACTAAGAAAATTGAGTCGCCGTTCATGACGTATTTTTGGCCTAGGCGTGCTTCGTTGAAATTATTGACTTCTTGCAGTGTCGCCAAGTTATTTGACACGCCGCTTGCCACGCACATTGTCACTCGTATGTAGTCATCGTGGCCTGTTTTGTCGGGAATAATAACGATCTCCATCTGTGTGGACTCGTATGTAATGTGCACTATTGGATGCGAGGATTCGGTGTTCCATTCTTTTGCCTCTAGGTCAAGAAGTTTGAGTTCGTTCTCGATCTGCTCACGAACAAGTGCGACACATTCACGCTCGAGGGTCACCGTGAAGCCAATTTCTGAGTTATACACGGCAAGATGAGTTGGATTGGTTGACGACAGGGTCATTATCCAATCTTCCTGCGAGAAATTTTCAGTTAATCCGTGGCCCAACACGTAGGAGTCGCACTCAAACTTGAGGTGGGGTGTTGCATTAATCGCAAACACGAGAGTATTGGCGCGACCTCCGTAGCGCGACCAGTCCATTGTGCATGTCATTTTTTCGTCACCGACCTCGATCACGACAAACGGAGCAAGAAAATTTGGATACTCGTCTTTGTCTACTGGTCCGGGCCAATCATTAATTAGTTCGCCCAATCGACGCGCTTGCGTGGGATTTAAATTGATGTTGATGTCTCCGTCGGTATAGAACTCAAGATCAGATGGCTTCCACTCAACAGGGATATCGCCATGAACTTCTTCTGCTCCTGAACTTACAATGCATACTTTTTGGTCTGGTGACACCTTGAGAGTGCACATGCTTGATTCGATCACTAGCCCTGCAACATGGCGCAGAAATACTGGAGCAAAGGGCATCAACAGATCGAACGGACTGCCGTCAAGGACAGCGTTGCCCCACACTGTTGTGTTGCGTTCTTTTGCGCACCACGTGCGCTCACCGTCGCGGATGCTCAACCACACAACTTCTCCGGCGGTCTCTAAGCGCCGTGAGACCTGTTTGACAAAATCGAATCGCTCAATGTCATCTTTTGTGAGTTCGATGCTCCAGCCGCTGGGCGGCAGTTGAATCTGGGCCAGAGTCATCAGTCGGCCTTTAAGTGATACTTGTAGGTGGGTGCATCTGCTGGCAATGAGTTTGCAGTGTCTGATGCTTGGTATGACGCTTTGTGCGTGTGACCAGATTTTGATTCTTCACGCTGTGCGTTGATAGTAGTGAGAATCGAAACCAATTTTTGCACATCGGGCAATGGCATTGCAGGAAAGACAATGACGGGCTCGAGGAATTCGTCAGATGTGCTGCAGTGAGCCCACTTGCCATCGCTGCTAGATGGGCACTGACCCAAAAGCTGCGTGAGCATGAGATTGAGTTCATCGGTAACGGATGAATCGAATGGGTCGGAAGATGGATGTGTCATGAGGTGGCTCCTATATTTTGTGACTAGTAGATTGTGATGATGCACCAAGGGTGCAGAATAAAATGAACGCACTGAGAGATCAGTTGGTTCTTTGCATTGGCTCTAGCCGTAGACGCACACGCTCTCCCCTCGTGGATGTGTGACCTCATCGTGAGAATTCACAGTCCCCGCACTATGACATAGGGGTGCTGCAGGGTTGCGCCTCAAGCCCGAGACGGAGTCCGCAAAGTCAGACGATGATATTGGTAATCGCGCCAGTTTCGGCACCCTGCACCAATTTGGCGTATTTTGCCAATACTCCGCTGGTGTAGCGAGGGGCATTGGGGGTCCAGCCCTTGCGGCGCTTTTTAAGCTCTTTGTCTGAGACCAACAGGTTCAATTGCTTACTGGGCACGTCGACGCGCACAATGTCGCCATCTCGAACAAAGGCAATCGGTCCGCCGTCCACAGCCTCTGGAGCCACATGTCCAATACAGAATCCCCATGTGCCGCCACTAAAGCGACCATCGGTAATGAGTGCGCAGTCGGCCCCACGGCCAGCACCCTTGAGCGCGCCCGTGATGGCCAGCATCTCGCGCATCCCGGGACCGCCCTTTGGCCCTTCATAGCGAATCACGATCACCGTGCCTGGCTTGATACTGCCGTCCATGACTGCAGCCATCGCGCCGTCTTCACCATCGAATACGCGCGCAGGACCCTCAAAGACCATCTGATCTTTGGACAGACCTGCCACTTTGACCACCGACCCGTTAGGGGCAAGTGATCCGGTCAACACATTGATGCCACCCTCTGCATGAATGGGATTGCTTAATGAATGCACGACTTCGCCGTCTGGATCTGGTGGATTGATGTCCGCCAAGTTTTGAGCCATTGTCTTGCCCGTGCATGTCAAGACGTCGCCGTGCAAGAGCCCTGCATCAAGTAGATGTTTGAGAACCACCGGAACACCACCGATGCGATGAACATCTGTCATGTGATATTTGCCGCCAGGTTTTGTGTCAGCGATATGTGGAACGCGCGCAGCAACACGATTGAAGTCATCAAGACTGAGCGAGACTTCTGCTTCGTTTGCAATTGCGAGTAAGTGCAACACAGCGTTAGTGCTTCCGCCAAGCGCATTCACAACTGCAATCGCATTCTCAAATGCTTTCTTTGTCATGATGTCACGCGGACGGATTCCGAGGCGCAACTGATTCATCACTGCTGCACCTGCACGGGCTGCGTCTGTTTCGCGACTCGGGTCTATTGCGGGCGCTGATGCGCTGCCAGGCAAACTCATTCCTAATGCTTCGGCGATTGATGACATTGTGTTGGCCGTAAACATTCCGCCACACGCGCCTTCTCCGGGGCATGCAGCACGCTCGATATCACCGAGTTCTGCTTCGGACATTGTGCCGGCACCAATGGCACCGATCGCTTCGAACACAGTGGTGATATCAATATTTTTTCCGGCGTGTACGCCCGGAACCGTGGAGCCGTTGTAGACAAAAACAGATGGCAAGTTAAGACGCGCTGCAGCCATCAACATTCCGGGAATACTCTTGTCACATCCTGCTAGTCCAACAAATGCATCAAAGCGTTCGGCGTGAATAACTGTTTCAACACTGTCGGTGATGACCTCGCGACTCACAAGAGATGCGCGCATGCCTTCGTGCCCCATTGAGATTCCGTCGCTTACTGTGATCGTTCCAAACTCGAGCGCGACTCCACCCGCATCTTGCACGCCTTTTTTGGCGGCAGCAGCGAGGCGACGCAATGACATATTGCAGGGTGTTACTTCGTTCCAGCTCGAAGCGATCGCAACTTGGGGCTTTTGCCAGTCGTCATCGGTCAAGCCAACAGCACGCAACATTGCTCTGGCGGCTGCTTTTTGTACGCCATCCGTTACATCACGACTTCGTGGTTTGATATCGATTGGGGTTCCGTCAGCAGTCATAGACATAGCGCAAACGATAGTGGTTAGCGACCGAATCCAAACAGATTGCTCGCCACCTTGCGCATCTGGATCTCTTCGCTTCCTTCTGTGATGCGATATCTGCGGTGATGCCGATAAATGTGCTCAAAGGGCATGTGCCTGCTGTAGCCCATACCACCGCAGGTCTGCATTGCGCGGTCTGCCGCATCGCACGCCAAACGGTTTGCCCTGTAGTTGCACATTGCCACAAGGTGTGTGACCTCCATGTGGTGTTTGTGGTCAAGCATCCATGCGGTGTAACGCACAAGTTGACGCAACATGGCAGCCTCGGTATGCAGTTCGACGAGCGGAAACTGGATGCCCTGATTGACGCTGAGCTTTTTCCCCCACGTGACGCGGGTATTGGAATATTTGACCGCTTCGTCAATACAGAATTGCGCCGCACCAAGCGAAGATGCGGCTTGGCGAATACGATTTTCATGAACGAAGTGTTGTGCAAGTTCAAGACCATGATCAAGACGACCAAAAAGCGCATCGGCGCCAACACGAACGTCTTTCATGCTGACCTCGGCATGATCGGTTGGCATGTTAAATGTCCACCAAAAGAATTCAACCTTGAAACCTGGTGCATCTGTAGGCACTAAGAACGCCGAGATTCCTTTAGGATCTCCGGGCGTGCCGCTTGTGCGAGCAAAAATAATGTCGTGAGTGGCATGGTGCAGTCCACTGTTCCAGCGCTTCATTCCGCTGATCACCCACTCATCTCCATCTTGAAACGCAGTCGTTTCTAAATACGTGGCATCAGAGCCGTGGTTTGGTTCTGTCAAACCAAAAGCAAGTCGTTTTGTTCCGTCCAAGAAACCTGGCATCCAGGTCTTGATTTGCTCTGGCGTTCCGAAGTCACGCATCATCAGCACTGTCGGAAAATTGCCCACAATGCTTGACTCGTTTTGCAAATCATTGTGCAGTCCTAAACCTTTGGCTGCCATGTGCTCGCGAATAAGTGCCATTTTGAGATTTGATGCACCTTGACCACCGAACTCTGTTGGCAACGCCAGTCGCAACCAACCTGCCTTGTCTGCTCGACGACGCATCTCACGCAAGAGTTCTTCCCAGTCAGCACGCGGGACGCCGCCGTTTTCAAAATCTGTTCGGGCCCACTCACGGCGATGGTCAAAAAATCGAATGTTGTCGTCTTGTTCTTCGAGAGGTTTTATCTCTGCCTCAATGAAAGCGTCGATCTCGACAAGAGTGGCCTGAATATCTTCGGGAATAGAGAAGTCCATAGGCCAACTGTACGCCAGTAACGACAGGGCTTCTCTCAGTGGAGAATTGATTTTTATGCGTTGCGGCGAGCGTTAAAAATTGCCGTGACGACTTTGCCGTCAGCTTTGCCCTCGGACAACTTCATGATTGCACCAACCAGAGCCCCCATTGCTTTTTCTTCGCCAGCGCAATACTTAGCCCATGCTTCGGGTTGCGCGGCAATGACGTCGTCCACCATTTTTTCGGCGGCGCTGTTATCGAGTGCCTCAAAACCTTTGGCTGCCGCGAGCGCAACTGCGTCGCCACCGCCATTGGCAACAATCTCGGCTAACAATGTTTTAGATTGCGTCGACGTAATTTTTCCGTCGCGCTCCATCACTGTAAGCATGGCAATGTCTTTTGCTGGCACGCGTGGCTGTGCAGTCTCATCGGCAAATGCTTGTTGCACAAACACAAGGGCCTTGCTTGCGTCTCCGCCGGCAGCAACGACTGCGTGTATATAGTCATCTTGACCGCGCTCCACAATGACAATGACTGCTTCGGATTCTTGGGATGCACCTGTGATTGCCGACAGCTGCGCACGACGAGCAGCTGGTAATGGCGGCATGTTGTCTTTGATTGATTGCACCCACTCTGCACTTGGTGCGAGCGGAACTAAGTCGGGCTCTAAGAAATATCTGTAATCGTCAGCGTCTTCTTTGACTCGCAATGTGTGCGTGCGACCTTCGCCGTCGTCCCAATGGCGAGTCTCTTGACGAACTCTGTCGCCATTTTCGAGCATGTCAATTTGGCGGCGTGCTTCGTAGTCAATTGCCCGGCCAACCGCCCTGACCGAGTTCACGTTTTTTATTTCACACCGTGTTCCGAGTTCATCACCAGGTTTGCGCACTGACACGTTGGCGTCAACACGCATTGAGCCTTCTTCCATTTTTGCGTCAGAAGCCCCCACTGCGAGCAAAATAGCCCGTAGTTCTGTGACGTACTGGCGAGCCTGCTCACTGGTGCGAATATCTGGTCGCGAAACGATTTCAACAAGTGGCACACCTGCGCGATTGAAGTCGATCAAGGAATACTCGCTGCCATGAATACGGCCCGTTGCGCCACCAATGTGCGTGCTCTTGCCTGTGTCTTCTTCGAGGTGCGCACGTTCTACTCCGATACGAACTTCGCCTGGCAACATCAAGAAACCATCGACGTTTAGCGGTTGGTCGTATTGGCTGATTTGATACGCCTTGGGCATATCAGGATAGAAATAGTTCTTGCGATGAAAAGTTGATGGTTGCACTGTGCAGTTGAGCGCGATACCGATACGCATGGCAAGCTCGACTGCGTGTTGATTGAGCACAGGGAGCGCACCAGGTAATCCAAGAGTGACTGGATCGATGTTGGTATTGGGCTCATCACCGAAACGATTAGGTGAACCACTGAACAACTTTGTTTTTGTTGCAAGCTCGACATGAACTTCTAGACCAACAACAAGTTCCCAGCCGTTATGTAACAACATGTCGCTCATTTCAGACCTCGCGCTGCAGACTCAAGCGCGCCTGCCACTCGAAACATAGGAACCTCGCCAAGTGCTGGTGCCATGATCTGTATTCCGACAGGCAACTTGTGAGCACCAGTTCCGAAGGGCACGCTCATTGCGGGGTGTCCGGCCAAGTTGCTCGGAATTGTGTAGACATCGCACAAATACATCGCCATTGGATCTTCGACTTTGTCGCCAAACGCAAATGCGACCATCGGCGAAGTTGGTGTGATAATTGCGTCAACTTGTGTGTATGCACGATCAAAGTCATCAGCAATTAATCGACGCACTTTGAGTGCTTTGCCGTAATACGCATCAAAGTATCCGGCAGACAGCGCATATGTGCCGAGCATGATGCGACGTTTGACTTCGTCGCCAAACCCAGCCGCGCGAGTTGCACCGTACATTGCGTTCACTTCTGATGCTGGGGCACGAAGGCCGTATCGCACGCCGTCATAGCGAGCCAAGTTGCTGCTGGCTTCTGCAGGCGCAATCAAGTAATAGGCAGTCAACGCGTATTCGATCGAAGGCAATGTCACATCAACTATTTCGGCACCAGCAGCAGCGAGCGCCTCAAATGCATCGTCAAGACGTTTCATAACTTCTGGTTCTGCTCCACCTGGCAGATCTGTGACGCGACCGATGCGCATGCGTGCAACACCCTGTCCAACAGCAGAACGCAAATTAGGCGCAGGCTGCGGAATAGAAGTGGAGTCCATCGAGTCGTGTCCGGCAATCACCTCTGTAACGAGAGCGGCGTCGTGCACGGTTGTTGCAAAGGGACCTATCTGATCAAGGCTGCTTGCAAATGCGACAAGCCCGTAGCGACTCACTAATCCATAGGTGGGCTTAACGCCGACAACACCACACAATGCTGCAGGTTGACGAATACTGCCTCCGGTGTCGCTGCCTAAACTCACTGCACTAAACCTTGCCGCAACTGCTGCAGCACTACCACCACTACTTCCGCCAGGTACGCGCGAGAGATCGAGTGGATTTTTTGTTGGACCAAATGCACTGTTCTCGGTGCTCGAACCCATTGCAAACTCGTCCAGGTTAGTTTTGCCCACCATGATGGCGCCTGCATCTCGAAGTCGTTGCACAACAGTGGCGTCGTACGGAGGCTTCCAGCCTTCGAGTATCCGCGATGAACATGTGGTCTCTATTCCACGTGTGCACATGTTGTCCTTGAGTGCCAACGGAACTCCTGCAAGCGCACCGACTGGTTTTCCGTCGGCAATGTCGGCATCAATACGCGCAGCGTGTTGGCGCGCAGCATCTGCTGTGATCAGGTTAAAAGCGTGCACATCTGTTTCGCGCGCAGCAATAGCAGCGAGATGTTTTTCTAAAACTTCAGATGCTGTGACCGTTCCAGAAGACACGGCGGCAGCAATATCAGCGGCCGTCGTTGGGAGAGATGCCACTGCTATGCCTCACCGTTAATTGTTGGTACTCGGAACCGACCGTCTTGGGCTTGTGGTGCTGCAGCCAATACTTCGTCGCGGTCTAAACATGGTTGCTCAACATCTTGGCGTAACACATTTGCAAGAGGATATGCCTGAGTCATTGGCTGAACATCAGAAAGATCAAGGGCATCTACGTCGGTGAAATGCTCAAGCACTTTGGCAAGTTGTTCGGTGAAATGTTCGACCTGGGCATCGTCAATGTCGAGTCGCGCTAGCCGGGCCACCTTGATGACGTCAGCGGCTGAAATTGAAGAACTGGATGTGGGTGAAGTCACGGAGTCAATTCTACGAGGATTCGAGCGTGAGCAACACAGCCGATTCAGGATGCATTGGCAAAATCTCAAGACCATTGTGCTCAAGGTCGTGTCCGGAGTGGTGACTGATGACATAGTCACCACTATCTGGTTGCCCAAGCACACAAGTCACCGTGTAGAGGCGGCGATGATCTAGCCCGGCAATATGCAACTTTGGTGGCGCACCGACGCTTTGGTCTACTAGTCGAGAGACCGCCACCACCGCGCGACCAAGATCTGGCGAAACCACTCCATGGGCTAAATACTCTCCGTCTGAATCAGACAACATGGTGGTGAAAATGACGTGTCCCGTATGCAAGACAGGACGCAGTTCTTTGTGCAGTGCAACGACAGCACGAAGTTCTTCACGCTCTGTGGGCGTGGCTTGCAAAAGATTCCATTCAATGCCAAGGTGCCCAAACATGGCCGTGATTGCTCGAAAAGTAAGCGACGATGTTTTGTTTGTGGTGTGAGCAGTTGGCGCTCCGATGTGACATCCCATCATTTCGGGCGGAACCAGTAGTGACGTGTGATGCTGAATTGTCTGACGCAACAGCGGGTCATTGGTATCGCTTGTCCACACCCGATCAGTGCGACGCAAGATCTCGTGATCGATACGACCGCCACCAGACGCACACGACTCAATCTCGACATCGGGATGTAAGAATCTGATCTCGTCAAGCAACATGTATAGCGCTTGCGTTTGGACATGTGTTGCGGCGGTTCCGCGAGCATACGCAGCACCAACATGAGGTCTATTCATGTCCCATTTCAGATACGAGATATCGTATTCAGTGAGCAACGCATCAACGCATCGCAAGATGTATTCATATGCTTCAGGAATAGTGAGGTTCAGAACAAGTTGGCGACGCCCTAAAACATGAGGGTATCCAGAATGCTCGAGCACCCAGTCGGGATGCGCGCGATACAGGTTGCTATCAGGATTCACCATCTCTGGTTCGAGCCACAATCCAAACTGCATGCCACGGGATTTCACCGTGTCAATTAATGGTGTGAGACCGTGCGGATATACAACGGGATCGACATACCAATCACCTAAACCAGCCGAATCATTTCGGCGCCCTAAAAACCATCCATCATCTAATACGAAACGTTCAACTCCTACATCGGCTGCCGCATGAGCAAGTTGTTGCAGAGTGTCAATATCGTGATTGAAATACACCGCTTCCCATGTATTGAGCGTCACTGGTCGTGGTGACATCGGATTACGCATTGACCGAACCTCTGCTTGCATAATATTTGCGATCCCGCAGTCACCCACTGACGAATACGCTCCAACAATGCGCGGTGTTGTGTATGCCTCTCCTGCTTCTAGACAAATCTCACCGCTGTGTAGTAATTCACCCATCTGCACATACCTGCGCCCGTCAGCCAAGCGCTCGGCAAAACTCACATGATTGCCGCTCCACGCAGTGTGCAAGGCCCACACTTCTCCTTCAACAGCAGATGCTGTCGCGGTGTGTGCCAGTAAAAGTGGTGGATGCTCATGACTAGTGCGTCCACGGCGATTTTCTGCTGTCCATGCTCCGACTTTCCATTCACTTCTGTCTCGCTGCATCTCTTTGCACCAGCGACCATGAAATGTCCCAAGATGTGTTGCGCGCCTCGGCATCGGGACCGTGAGCGATAACGCATCAAGCGAATACCGATCGCGTCCAAGATTGCGCACTGTCACCTGCATGCCAAGTGCACCACTCGTGCACAACTCAACTCGCATGGCAAGTTCTAGTTTGGCCACATCATCTCGAACAGTGATCATGCATCCAGCACCTCCGCCACCAAGTGGCGACACGTGTGCATCTTTAAATCGTGGCGCCCACGCAGTGCCTCCGCGTCGATGGCCCAGCAAGCCGGGTCGTCCCATCCAGCCGTCACCATGCATTGGTACAAGACCAATCGCACACTCCTGATCAAGACCGCCGGGCAGTGCACCACGTGGCATGAGTTCACTCAGTGCCTCATCTATGACAGCCTCATCATCGACATCAACAATGGGTGCACCCCAATATGCGATAAAGGGCATGGCGTCGCCAACCTCAATGATGGCCGAACAATTCGGACCAGGGATATGTACTCGCTGCGTCACCGCATGTACCGTACTCGCAAAGTGTCAGACTAGACACCGTGCAACCGACCGACCGCGTCCATCCCACCCACCACACGCGCGTGCATGTGGTGCAATCGCGTCAATCTCGCCAGAACAATGCAACCGACATCGATCAGTCATGTCCGTTTTGTGTGGGCGGACGTGAGAGCCCTGAGCCCTACAACACAAGATGGTTTATCAACCGCTGGCCAGCACTACCCGATAACTGTTGCGAGGTCTTGTTGTATTCATCTCAACATGATGCATCATTAGCAACACTGCCCCACGACGCAATCGTTGCGTTGATCAAAATGTGGATCGAACGAACCCAACATCACAGGGCAAGAACCAATGTCGCGACTGTCTTGATTTTTGAAAACCGCGGAGCCGCCGTTGGTGCCACCATCAATCATCCGCACGGACAGTTGTACGCCTTTGACCACGTACCGCAACGCTCGAAACAGCGTCTGCAATGGACCCCGCAGTCACAGTCTGATCTCTTAGTAAACCAAAGCAATGAGTGGAACGTAGCTGTTGCTTTTGCCTCTGAATATCCGGTGGCACTCGAGATCTGGCCAACAACAGCCGTCAGTGACCTGCCATCATTGTCAACAGAACAACTCGTAGACCTTGCACGGGTTTTGCATCGCACGATGAGTGCACTTGACGCGATGTATCAGCAACCATTGCCCTACATGATGTGGATCAATCAGCGTGATTTCAGTGATTCCGATTCGTCTGCACACCTGAACATTGAGATCGTGTCACCGTGGCGCGATGCGGGTGTGATGCGCTATATCGCGGCAGCAGAAGTGTCAACCGGTGAGTATTTTAATCCAGTTGTTCCGGAAGAACTCGCCGCTACTTTGCGCGAGTTGTTTACGCGTTCGGATTAACAGACGGAAACTCAGCCTGTCGTTTCTGTACAAAACTCGAAACACCTTCGGCAAAGTCTGGTCGACCAAATGACTTGATCATCAATTCCACTGCAGTTTTACCGGCAGTACCAAGATCTTGGTTGTAATCGCCATAGACCTGACGTTTCATGATTGAGATTGATGTAGGAGAAACATTGCGAGCAATGTCTGCGGCATACGCCATTGTGTATTCCATGAGTTGATCTGCTGGCACGACTGTGTTCACCATGCCCATTTCTTGGGCTTCTTCTGCCAACACGATTCTGCTCGAGAACAACAGATCCATTGCGCGCGCAGGACCCACGAGTCGAGGCAAGATCCATGACACGCCGTATTCAGCAATCAAACCTCGTTTAGCAAACGCCGTCGTGAATTTGGCTCCTGCCGCAGCGAAACGAATGTCGCACATCAACGCCTGCACGAGTCCAAGCCCAGCGCACGCACCATTGACCGCCGCAATTACTGGTTTTGGAATCGTGGTGATCTCTAGTTGCACGCGATCACCTGCAGCCCGACTTGGATCGCGATCGGCTCCCGTGGCTGACTCGATTTCTTGCAGTGAATCCATATCTGCACCTGCGCAGTATCCGCGACCTGCACCCGTCACCACGATGACACGCACTTTGGGATCGGCAACGCATTGATCGATGTAGTTGAAATACATTGTCCCCATTTCTGGAGTCCATGCGTTCATGCGCTCGGGGCGATTAAAGGTGATGACACCAACACCCGGTTCGTGAAATTCGTACAGTACTGGGTCACTCATAAGTGTCTACCGTAGAGCCTGCATCCTCGGGTTGCTCTAGTTGGACAGTGCCCCCACGCCAGCGGTCAGTCGCCAAAATAAGTATCGAGAGACTAAATATCACCAATGACACCCACTGATTGATGCGTAATCCACCCACCTGGTGGGCGGGGTCAATACGGATTCCTTCGATGAAAAATCGAAACGCCGTATAGCTGGCGGTGTACACAAAAAACAAGCGTCCTGGTCGCATCGGCATTCGTCGATCTAGCGCAAGTAGCCCAAGACATATCAAGACACACGCAATTGATTCATATAAAAATGTTGGATGAAAAACGGTGCCAACCGGAAAACCGGCAGCCATTGTCTTGTCTGGTGATATTTCAAGACCCCACGGCAATGTTGTGGCACGCCCAAATAATTCTTGATTCCACCAATTGCCCCACCGACCAATCGCCTGCGCCAACGGCAACGCGGGCACGATGCATGTCAATGCCGGCCCAATAGATAAGCCGCGACGATGAGCCACGTATAAGCCAACAGGCACGCCCAGGGCAATACCACCCCAGATTCCAAGTCCGCCTTTCCAGATCTTGGCCATCTCGACAACGTCACCATCAAAACGGCTCCAATCGGTGATGACGTGATACAAACGCGAGCCAACGACGCCGGCTGGCACAGCCCACATCGCAATCGATGACATGTCATCTGTCGATCCGACACCTCGAGCTTCAAGACGCTTACTCGCCAACCTCACTGCTGCGATCACGCCGATGGCAATCATGAGTCCGTATGCGTTGAGGTGAAGTGGTCCGATAATAAGTACGCCAGATGACGGACTCGGAAGAGAAGCGACGAGAGAACTCAGCAACTATTTATGCCGTCATCTTGTGCACGAAGTCAACAGACTTTTCAAAAATAATTTCGCGGTCATAATCTTGGGTGGCCACATGGTAACTGCGCTCAAGGATGACTCGTTCTACTGCCCCACCATATGTTGCAGCAAGCGCATCACTATCAGATGGCGACACAACGTGGTCTTGCGTAGACGTGAACAACAACAACGACATCGCAATATCTCCGTAGCGTTGCGACAACGGCACGAGTCCATCTTTTTGAAACGACAGCAGTGGCGCTAATGGCGTTGCTTGATACGCCTTCTCCACAACATCAGGATCAGCAATGTCACTGCCGATTGCCTCAATCTGTACTTCACCAGAATCAAGCATTCCCTGCACTGCATCAACCAGTGCTTCTGGTAGGGGCATTGTTGCTGGATTGACGCAGATGATTCCGCACAATTCAGGATGTTGTGTTGCGAGCCACAATGTAATAGAACCACCCATTGACAAACCTGCCACCACAATCTTGCTCGCGCGTTGCGCCAACCGTGCATACGCCGCATCTGCATCGCGTGTCCAGTCAGCCCATCGCGTGGGCACCATGTCTTCAATTGCTGTGCCATGACCTGCAAGTTGAGGCATCTCGACATGAAACCCTGCTGCGACAAACGCATCTGCTAATCCGCGCATGCTTCCGGGATTGCCCGTAAAGCCGTGCACCACAAGCACGCCTACTGACCCAGTTGCCACATGTGACATCGGCTCTGTTCCTGGAATTGTTGGTGCTGTCATGTCAGATATCTCCTCGTCTTGTTCGTCTCTGACTGTATTCCTATTGATACGGATCGTTGCTACTGCCTGGCTCGTCCCACCATTGGACCGGATAGCCAGTCTTTTCCCAGTCAGGGAAAGGGTGGATGCAGTCCACTGGACACACAGGCAAGCACTTGTCACAGCCGCTGCAGAGTTCGGGAACGATCACCACGTCAATGCCATGGTTAAAGATGGCCCCTAACTGCTCCGGACAGTGCCGCAAGCACGCATCACAGTTAATACAGATCGACATATCAATAAACAGGGGTGGGTTCTTCCACTTCGGATTGCGTTGCCGCAGTTCAATGCGTTCTGCCCGCGTTGCACCCATGCCACAAGTGTAGATGAAGGTAAAACAAACCTTGAATACGGTCATTGACCTAGAGCCTCAGTGCTGGTGTACTTGTCATCATGCCCCGTGTGCCTGGATCCTCTCGAACACGCACCGTTGACAGGGTGGCCATTACGGCGGTCATGCCCGTGATTGCCCTTTTGCCGGCGTGGGCCATCGCTGTTGGCGTTTTTTGGTGGGTGACGTCGTTATTCCATCAGGTTTCGTATCTGACTTTTGCCGGCGTGTGGTTGTTGCTGTGTGTCGTGTTGTTCTGGAAGCCAACACAACTTTTATTTTTACGCCGACTTCTGGGTGCACGAAAACCAAATCTCGAAGAACGCGATGATCTTCAGCGTGCATGGCTAGTAGTGGCGCAAGCACACCACATTACTCCGAGCAAATTTGTTCTTGCAGTGATTGATGCCGACGACCTCAATGCATTTGCGTGCGGAGGGCACCTCGTTGTCGTCTCAAGTTTTGCAGTTGCCGAACTCACGCACGAAGAACTCACCGGAGTTCTTGCACATGAACTGCGACACCATATCGGATCACACACAATCGCGTTGACTGTCGGTCAGTGGTTAAGTATTCCCATCATCTTGCTTGCACATATTGGATTCTTTTTTCAAAACGTTGCGCAAGCAGCCACCGAATCTCTGACGCCGAGTTCTTCTGCACTTAATCTGCTTGGTCGTATCTCCACCGGAATAATCACAATTATTGCGTGGCTCTTTATCGCTGACTTGCGTCTTGCTCAGTCAGTCGGGAATTTTGTCGGAAAAGGTGCCGAATTTGTCGCTGATGCTCACGCCGTTGAGATGGGATTCGGCCGCGAGTTGTCGTCCGCATTGCGCAAAGTCATCGAGCAGGGCGGCGGCGAAAGACCCAGTAATTGGCGTGATCGCATCGTGTCGTCACATCCGCCAGCACGTACTCGCGTGGCACGAATCGATGCTCAAATTCGGCAACGGACTTCTCGCTCGCCCCGCCAACATTGAGAGGTGTCCGATAGCGTTCACATACCTGTGACAAGTCGCGATAATGATCCATTTCTCTGTGCCGCTCGCGGCATTCAGCCAGTACACACACCTGTGTGGTTCATGCGCCAAGCAGGACGCAGTTTGCCTGAGTATCGCTCTATCCGTGGTGACGGCAGTATTTTAGATGCAATCAAAAACCCAGAGTTGGCCGCACGCATTACTCTGCAACCAGTCGAGCGTTACGGCGTCGATGCGGCCGTCTTGTTTAGCGACATTGTTGTACCAGCACATGCCGTCGGTTTTGGAATCGATGTTGCGCCTGGCACCGGACCAGTGGCCGAGTGGCCGCTTCGCAGTTCTGCTGATCTCGCACGACTACGAGCCCTCACGCTTGATGATATTACTTATGTCACCGACACCGTACTCATGCTCACAAAAGAACTCAATGTTCCGTTATTGGCGTTTGCTGGAGCACCGTTTACTGTTGCGAGTTACCTCATAGAAGGCAAACCAAGTCGCACATATGAGCACACCAAGGCATTAATGCGAACTGACACCATGTTGTGGCACGAAATAATGGAACGACTCACACAGCACTCGGTCACTTTTATTTCTGCTCAGCTGTCTGCGGGTGCTGAGGCATTTCAGTTATTTGATTCATGGGCCGGTGCGTTGTCTCGCTCCGACTACGACACCTTCGTGCGTCCGCACACAACTGAAGTGTTCTCACAATTATCGGCACGACATCCGGGCACTCCAGGAATTCATTTTGGGATTGGTTGCGATCACTTGCTTGAGTCAATGAACACTGTAGGCAACTCCATCATC